>Ga0209483_1001160_pt1 | contig 20597 bp, 18 predicted proteins | sample NGEPerA_FD_184508 | JGI IMG/M metagenome (GOLD analysis project Ga0209483, IMG submission 184508) | Arctic peat soil microbial communities from the Barrow Environmental Observatory site, Barrow, Alaska, USA - NGEE PermafrostL2-A... | ecosystem: Environmental > Terrestrial > Soil > Wetlands >... | reverse complement strand
AGACAGACGCATGTCGTGAGCAGGCCGATGGTGACGTAGAGCCACTTCATGCTTCGAACCGGAAGGCTTGTACCTCGCGCTGGCCGTCACGGGCGCGGAACAGTGGGCCGATCGCGACGACGTTGGCGCCCCGGGTTGGCGTCGCTTGCCCATCTGCAGCCGGCTTGTGGGCGATGATCGTCAGCGACCCCTGCGCGCATACGAGCACCAGTCCGCACAGCAGTAGCGCAGCCATCGCGGCGGTGACGCGCCGTTACGGCGCCAACTTGGCCCAACCGCGTGACACCGCGGTTTGGAAACCCCATAGCCACGAACACGATTTGCGGCGCCGCCTCGGTGACCTGGCGCGTTCTCATCCGAGAAGCTCGCTCCGACCGCCGGGGCTTGAGCCACCGTCCCGGCCCTTCTCGTTCGCGCACTGCGCTCTGACGCGGGGCAGGACGCCCCGCGCGCACCCGCCATGTGGGTGTCGTTGACCTGCGTGGACGCTGGCCGATCTTTGATCGGTCCAAAGACCAGCCTGGGTGCCTGCCGAGCTTGGTGTCACGAAACGCATCTTTCCGTGTCCAGCGGAATGCTATACTTTCACGAAAGAGCGTCCGATACGTCTATCCCCATGTCGAGTCCAACCGTCCTCCGCCGAGACTCCCGTGCCGGCGATTCGCCTCCCGAGCGGGAGGTCGATGTCCTACGCCGCGCGCTCGCGCTGGTCGAGCAGCGCCTTCCCACCGGTTGGAAGCTGGCCATCGACGAGGAGGTGCGCCTGGGGGATCTGCGGGTGGACGCACTTGTGGAACTGCAGGTGCCTGATGGCAGTCGTACGGTGCTGGTGGTCGAGGCCAAGCGGGAGCTTGCGACTCGCGACGTGGCGAATGCGCTGGAGCAGCTCGAGCTGGCGAGCGAGCGCTTGGATCGGCAGGTACGTGCCCAGCCGATGCTGATCGCGCGCTACCTGGCCGCCTCGACCCGGGAGCGACTCGAGCGACAGGGTGCTGCTTACGCAGATGTAACCGGCAACCTGCGGATTGTCCTCGAGCGGCCCGCGCTGTTTCTACGCGATACCGGCGCACAGCGCGACCCATGGCGTGGACCGGGACGGCCGCGCGGAAGCCTCAAGGGGCCGCCGGCCGCGCGCGTCGTGCGAGCGCTTGCCGACTTCACCCCGCCCTTCACGGTGCCCGAGCTGATCCAGCGCAGTGGCGCCTCCACGGGCGCCACCTACCGCGTCGTGGAGTTCTTGGAGCAGGAGGCCCTGATCGAGCGCCGACCGCGCGGGCAGATCACGACCGTTGACTGGCGAGCGCTGCTCGAGCGCTGGAGTGAGGACTACAGCTTCCAAGCAAGCAACACCGTCGTCTCCTACCTTGCGCCGCGCGGCCTCTCCGCGCTGGTGCAGGCGCTGCGCGGCGCTCCTGAGCTGCGTTACGTCCTCACAGGCTCGCTCGCCGCCGAGCGATTCGCCCCCTGCGCGCCATCGCGCCTGGCCGCGGTCTACGTCGACCGGCTCGATCAGGCCGCCGAGCGACTCGACTTGCGTGAGGTGGACGCCGGCGCCAACGTGCTGCTCGCCACGGGTGACTACGACGTCGTCTTCGAGCGCGCTCAAGACATCGACGGGTTACGTATCGCGGCGCCGAGCCAGGTCGCCGTCGATCTGCTCACCGCCCCCGGACGCGGCCCCGCCGAGGGGCAGGCGCTGCTCGACTGGATGGAAGCCAATGAGTCAGCCTGGCGACGCTGATCTGTTCACCGCCGCGCGCTCCGCGCTGCTCGACGCGATCGGCGCTCTCCAACCCCACCTACGCGCGGTGGTCGTGATCGGTGCGCAGGCGATCTACCTTCACACCGGCGGGGCAGCGGTCGCGCTCGCCGAGACGACCAAGGACAGCGACATCGCGCTCGACACCCGTGTCCTACCCGACACCCCGCTGCTCGAGGACGCCATGCGCGAAGCCGGGTTTCACCTCGACCCCGATTCTCCACAACCAGGCTCCTGGCTAAACGCCAAGGGTATCCCCGTCGATCTGATGGTCCCCGAGTCACTCGCCGGCGCCATCGGTCGCCGTGGCGCGCGTATCCCCCCGCACTCAAAGCACGCCGCCCGCCGCGCCACCGGCCTGGAGGCCACGATCGTCGACTACGCACCGATGCGTGTAGTCGCACTCGGCCCCGGTGACTTGCGTGCCTGCGTCGTCAACGTCGCAGGTCCCGCCGCGCTGCTTGTCGCCAAGCTGCACAAGATCGCGGAGCGCGCAGACACGCCCGATCGCCTCATCGACAAGGACGCCCACGATCTCTATCGCCTCCTTGTCGCGATTGCAACCGATCAGATCGCAACGGCGCTCTGGCGCCTGCAATCCGATCCCCTCGCCCGTGAGGTAACCCGGCGCGCGATAGCGCTGCTCGACGAGCTCTTTGCCACCGGGCCCGAAGCGCTCGGCTCAATGATGGCCGGCCGTGCAGAGCAGGGCATCGGCGACCCGGCCGTCGTCTCTGCCGCGGCCGCCGCGCTCGCCGGGGATCTTGCCGCCACGCTCCGGCGCCTCGAACCCAGGTGAGCTGATGCCGAGACGCCGGGTGTTGAAGCTTGGCGGCGGGCGCATCCGACTACGATGCGGCGACTGTGAGCGGGCTGGGTCGGCCACAGCCGGCGCGACGCCGCGGAACGACTCCACCAGGTCCTCGCCAGCAGTAGCGCCGCGCCGCTGCTGGGGGTGATCGCCAACGGCTCGAAGTCAGGCGGCCCCGTGGGGTTCTTCCGCGGCTGCGGGTGCAGCCCTACCTCGTTCTGTCGGTCGGATGAGACGCGCAGCGGCTCGGCTGAACGCCGGCGACGCGGTGTCTGTTTGCCGTGATCGTGTCGAGGTTGATCTGTATGCACCGTGTTCGTCCTTTCACGGTGATGCGCACCAGCCAGCGGTGGGGTCCGGTGCCGCCCAGCACCTTGGTCTGGCAGCCGTGGCGGCAATCGCGGCGGGGGAGCTCGCCGAGCGCGACTGTCGCATCGGCGCGCGCGAGCTGGGGTTCGGGTGGCCGCCAGTTCGTGTCGCGGTCGCGCAGGTAGATCCAGCCGACCAGACAGACGCATGTCGTGAGCAGGCCGATGGTGACGTACAGCCACTTCATGCTGCTTCGAACCGGAAGGCTTGGACCTCGCGCTGGCCGTCACGGGCGCGGAACAGCGGGCCGATCGCGACGACGTTGGCGCCCCTTTTGGGTGTCGCTGCCCCATAGGGCAGGCGCACCAGCACGATGTGGAAGTCGCTGATCAGCGCGATGTGCGCCTCGTCCGGGTTGGGCCCGTGGGTCGAGGCGAGCACGCGTCCTTCGGCTCGCGCACAGAACGCCAGTCGAATGCGGCCTCGGCGGGGTGTGCCCCTCGTGCACCAGGGCTCCCATGAGGGAGCGGCGGCGTGCTGTCTGCCCGCACCCGGCTTGTGGGCAGGGGTCGTCAGCGACCCCTGCGCGCTATACGAGCACCAGTCCGCACAGCAGCAACGTGGCCAGCGCGGCGGTGGCGCGCCACAGGCGGGGCGGTCGAGCGCGGCGCGCACTGCTACGGCGCCACCTTGGCCCAGCCGCGTGACATCGCGGATTCCGTACGCCGCCTGCTTGTGACGCTAGACTTTTTGTTCATGGAGCCGATCCGCACCGATTTCAAAGGCTATGAAGGCAAGTTCGTCGAGTTGGACTCACGGACGGGCGAGATCGTGCTGGCCGCTGAGGATCTAGAGGGCCTCTTCGAGCAGGCCAAGGGTCGCGATCACATCGTGCTCGGCGGTCGCGTGCCGTTTGCGGACGAGCCGATCCCTGTCGGTCTTGGCTGATCTGCCGCCATTGCCGTGGTTGTACCCGTACAAGGAGGATCCATCCTCCTTGCGGCTTGGTGAGCCGCTGTACCGTCCATTCGTGCCGATCGCGTTGGCCAATGGAGACCAGGCCACGTTCCAGCTGACTGGTCTGATTGATACCGGAGCCGATTCGGTCCTCGCCAGCGATTATCTGGCCGAGCAGCTGGGAGTCGATTTGGATGACCACGAGGGTGAGACGACCCTCGGTCCTCTGGCGCCGTCGCCTCGGCCAACAGCAGCTCCCCATCTGAGGAGCTCATCCCGACGGCCGGGGCCTGAAGCAGCCGGCTCGCCAGACAGAGGAGGCTATGTCTTCAAGGCGGCGAGGGCGAGGAACACCCTCGTGTCCGCATCGTCAGTGCGTGAGGATTCGAAGAATGCATGGACGAGCTCAGCTTTGTCTACGAGCTCCCGTGCCGTGGCACGCGAAACCCGCTGCGTGCGATCGTAGTCGGATGTCTCCCGCTCCACCTTCAGCGAACGCAGCGCCTCCATTGTGTCCAGTAAGTCGGGCTTTGCCCCGCCAGCATCCCGGAAGATTGACCACACGGCATGGTCTCGGACTCTGTCCGGATCCCTGCCGGGGTCCGGTGCGTGTGGCGGACCCAATCGGGATACGAGACGTGAAGCGTCGAATACCGCCTTGTGGGAGAACCATCTGACGCCATTGATCCAGCTCTCCCCGAAGAGGAAGTACGAGGCGGCCTTGGTGACCGTGTGGTAAGCCGCGTAGTAGGCGGCGGATGCCGCGCGTCGAGCGTCGATTGTGGGCGGACGCCCGCCTCCCGTGCTGGTGATGAGGCTTTTGGCGTGCCCGAGGATGAACCTCGGGTCAAGCGGATCTTCAGGTGCCCCTTTAGGCATCGGGCACTGCGGGCGGCACCAGGCGCGTGGTAGCGACTGCCCATGGCATGACTTCAGATGTCGCCGTACGGACCGCGGTGCGGATCTTGCTGGTCATCTCCCGGCTCCACGTGTCATCGCCGGGATCGGGAAGGGTCACTTCGACCAGAACTTCGGTCTCGTCTGGGGACTCGTCGAGCCGGCCGATGTAGATAGGGGCGTCGGGGTGGCCAATGGCACGCAGGGAGTCGAGGATCTTGGCGCGCAACTCCTCCAATCCGTCCGTACGTGTACGCGTGGCCATCTGATCATGGTACCAGCGCAAGCGCGTCCGGATCGCTGGTGGAGCCTCGTCGACCAGGCCCTTCTGGACGAGGCCGCGATGGTAGCGACGGAGATGATCGAGGTTCGCGGTGATCGTCCAATGCCCTCGCCCTGCCACCGCCGCATCGACGATGCTCTGCACCGCATACGCTTCGGACGAGAGATCGTGGAGGAGCAGCAGACCAGCGGGTGGGGCGATGACATCGTCGGGCGGATCGCCCAGGATCTCGCCGCGGACACTGGATCGGCCCGCGGTTTCTCCCGCCGCAACCTGTTCTACATGCGCCGCTTCGCGACGCTGTGGCCCGAGCGGGAGAAAGTGCCATCAGTGATGGCACAAATCACCTGGACGGCACACCGTGTCTTGATGGACCGCTTGCTCGGTCCTCCAGACGCGCAGACGTTGCTCGAGGCGACCAAGGACCCATATGTCTTCGACTTCCTGGAGTTGACCGAGGATGCTCGGGAGCGCCATCTCGAACAGGCCCTGATCGACGACATCCAGAACTTCCTCATCGAGCTCGGCTCCGGCTTCGCGTTCTACGGCCGCCAGCGCTCATTGCTGGTAGGCGACCAGGAGTTCTTCCCGGACTTGCTCTTCTTTCACCACACGCTGCGCCGGTTCGTTGTGATCGAGCTGAAGGTCGGCGCCTTCCAGCCCGAGTACGTCGGCAAGATGAACTTTTATCTGAACGCCGTGGATGAGCAGTTACGCGTCGGGGACGATCGCGAGAGCGTGGGCATCATCCTCTGCACAAGGGGCAGGCGCACGACGACGATGTGTGGTCCCTCCCCCTTACAATAGCCGTGTGATCTGTCTATCATAGACGCATGGATCGTCTAAAACGGGTTTATGAGGTGTTCCCTGCTGGGCCTCCGCTGACCGAGGCGCAGCAGGTGGGACGGGAGAGGGAGATCAGCTCGATGGTCGAGCGGCTTTGCATTGGGGAGGCGCTGCTATTGATGGAGGAGCGTAGAACCGGCAAGACGAGCCTGGCGATCGGCGCGCTGGATCGCATCAGAGCAGCGGACGGGCGGGTAGCCGCCGTTACGCTCACTCGTTTTCCCGACCCAGCCCAAGCAGCGTTGTTTCTGGAACGTCAGCTTCAATCTCGTTCGCGGCGAACGCTTGGCTCGATCGCTGATCTCATCAGGAGACTGGATCAAGAGCCTGTAGGCGATCTGCTTGGAGGCCATGCCACTCATCCCGGAGGCGCCCTGCACCTGGCGGGCAGCCGCTTCCGGGTGCCAGATATCACCACGACGCAATGGCTGGGCGCTCTACGCGACGGCTTTGCCGAGTTGGAAATCGAGATCAGCGAGACGCACCTGTTACGGCTGATCGAAGAGACCGGCGGACAGCCCTATCTCACAATGAGGCTGGCCCGTGACACCGCCCGGATCGCCGTGGGTGACCCCGAGTCGCCTCGGAAAGTGGACAACGGCCAGATCGAGACGGCCCTGTTGGAGTTGCGCGCGGACCCCGTGTGGGAGCAGCTGCGGGGGCAGCAGCCATGACGGTGCCCAGTGTCGCCAAGATGCATAAGGGTTTGCTGGAGATGTTGCAAGAGCGCAGCCGCGTCGAGCCGGTGATCCTCAGCGCCAAAGCCGGGATGGGCGGCCTCGATCTCGCATTGCACGTCGACGAGGACGACCACTATCTCCTTGATCCGGTGGCAGCCGGCGGCGACTCCAGGCTCTTGATACACAAGCTCACCCGCCAGGTGATCGAGAACCTTCAACCACTGGCAGTGGAGGCGCTGCGCGATCCTGGGCGAGAGAGCGACGCCGCTCGACTGAACGTCGCTCGCTACTACGAGAGCGACACGCAGGAGGCTCTACATGCCGCCCTCGAGGTGCCGGAGTCAGACTGGACGTTGACCCGTGCGCTGGGCCCAACCGATCGCGAACCGCTCCTGGTCGTTTGCGATGCCCACCGGTTGCCGACCCACTTGCTCTGGGAGCTTCGCGAGCTGGCCGGGCGCCGAGTGAGACTGCTGATGCTCACCCATGATGGTGCCCCTAGGAAACTGAACGACACGGAGGCTCCCTTCTACGGGAACAGTGTGTGGATTGAAATGCCCACGCTCTCCATCATGGTTTGGAAGAAAAGGCTTGAAAAAGAAGAGGTGCAGATCCAGTTTGAGTCGCTGCGAGACCTACTCGGACAGGTTCGCTACCGTACGGCGGCTGCGCTGGAGGTCCTAGGACGGGCAAGGAACGGGGGATCGCAGATGTCGCTGGCCTCCGCCTGGTTTCAAGCCGTCGACGCTCGCACGGAGGAGGCGCGCCTGCTCGCAGGCATCGCGGAAAACATTCACGAGCTTGGGCCCAGGTTGCTGCTGGCGCTGGCCATCGGACAGGCGCCCTACGCCATGCGCGACGAGCGCAGCGATCGCATCGCCCTCGCGCTGCGACGGCTGCAAAAGTATGACTTGGTCGAACAGCCCGCGAAGAGAGAGTGGCAGATCTCCGACCCGTTTATGAGCGCGGCACTCGCTCGCTTGCGAGGCTACGGGAACGCCGTCGAGCTTTACCCCCAAGAACAGTCGATTTAGATGCGCAAGGGGTGTCGACTGGTCGCATGCCGAGGATCAGGAGCAGCGTCGCCGCGAAGATCGGGCGGTTGCCCCTGGCGAGCGCGAACCAGGCCACGAGGCCGCATAGCGAGGTTATGTAGACGACATGGCCGCTGGGGAAGTTCGCTGGGGCAGCCTCGCCGACGAAGAGACTCCGCTGAAGGGCGTTGGTCCGAGGATCGCCTTGAGGACCGTGTTCAGCGCGACCGCGCCGACGGCCACGAGGACGAGGGTGCCGTAGCGGTGTCCGAGGTGGCGGTCAACGAGCGTCCACACCGATCGCCTGGATGAGATGAAGGTTCCACGGGCTCATCTACAGCCCCCGCAGAGGACTCTGGCTGCTAGGCGACCCGCTCCTCCGTGACGCCCTTACCAATCTGGACCCCTCAACCATCGAGCTTTATTAAGGAAGGGTCACCGGTCGCCGCGCACCCACCGGCGAGACTGGGGCTCAGTCGTGTCAGCCATCTCGTTCGTAAGCGGGGCCGGACGCCCCGCACCAATTGGCCTTGTAGGTCTCACTCGCCTGCGAGGATGCGACCCAAAAACCTCCAGATGACGTTTACGTCATGTATCTATGACATAATCGTCATGTGAGGATTCCGAGTCGCGATCTGTTCGCATCTGACGCGCCGATCCCGCTCGAGCGGATGATAGGTCGTCGCGGTGACGTCGACCAGCTTGTCCTGCAGCTCTCCAATGGAGCGCACCGTGTGGTCGCGGCGCCCAGGCGCACGGGCAAGAGCAGTGTGTGCGAGGCGGCGATTGGCAGTTTACCGGCCAAGCGCTTCTATACGGTTTCGGTCAGCCTCTTCAAGTACACGAATGCCGCCACGCTGGCCGAGGCGATCGCGCAGGAGACGCTCGCCAACCGCGGGCCGATGCACAAGCTGATCGAGAAGGTCCGCGAGGCGGGAGCCACTGTGGTCAAGGGCGCCGCGCTCACCCTCGCTATGAAGGCCCAGGCCGATCTCGGCGATGCCGTCGAGCTTGCCATTGCACCCGGCCGCGCCGCGCAGGATCCTGAGCGGGCGCTGCGGATGGCCCTGGAGCTCCCGCAGCGCATCGCCGAGCGGGATGGCATGCGGCTGATCCTCTTTATCGACGAGCTCCAGGAGATCGCCGCAGGGGACGGCGGCTACGGCGACCCGGACGAGCTCATGAGGTTCATGCGCGAGACGCTCCACGGCTCCGAGCGAGTCACCGCGCTGTTCGCCGGCAGCCTCGAGCACATGATGCGCGATCTGTTCACCAACCGTCAGCGCGCGTTCTACGGGTTTGGTGGGTTCATGGAGCTCACGCCGATCCTCGCCGGCGAGTGGCGCGCAGGGTTGACAGAGCGCTTCGCCGAGGATGAGTGTCGGGTGGAGGGAGAGGCGCTGGATCGCATCATCGAGCTTGGCGCGTTGCATCCTCGCGCGGTCATGCTGATAGCCCAGCAGGCCCACCTGGCATCGATCGAGGCCGATACTCACACAATCGACCTGGGGCTTGCGCTCGGTGGCTGGCAGGGCGCCCTGCAGGCCGAGCGTGCCCGCCACGTCGACGCGGTGGATGCCATCCGGCACATGGGCCGCTCAGGCGCTGCTGCGCTGCGTATCGCCGGCAACCTTGCCCGTGGACTACCCGCCTATCATGGTCTGGAGTCCCAGCGCGCCAGCCGCGCGCTCAAGTACCTGCAACGCTCGAGCATCGTTCACCGCTCCTCCCAGACAGGACGATGGGAGATCGACGACCCGCTGCTCGCCACCTACATCCGCAACGAGATCGCGTAAGCGGGGCCGTTCCAGCGGCAGTAGCTTTCCTCAGATGCGGGGCTGGATGCCCCGCGCCCGCGGCCTTTAGCGTCCACCCTCGGAGCCCCCTCGGGCTTTCCAGCCGATCCGGTAGTCTTGGCCGGCGTCACCGGTGGGCATGGGTTCGAACAAACGGAGGATCTGATGACGGCACGGACAGCGGTTGTGAGCATTCGCCCAGGGGCGCCCCGGATGGGCCGCCTTCGTCCGGTTGTGATCGCTGCGGTGCTTGCTCTGCTCTGCGCCCCGAGCGTGGCCGCCGGCAGCGTCTCGCCGTTGCCGAGCTCGGACTACACCGTACGTGCCGTGTGCGCGAAGGCCGCTCCCAGGCGCGCCGGATGCTTGGCGTTACAGCTCGTGCCGCGAACCGCCGCGGCTCGTGCTCGTAAGCACCCGCTCGGGTTCACGCGCAGCGCGCCGTTGACCGCGCCTTCGCCGGGCGCGGGGGCATTTGGTTTGCGACCGCAGGATCTGCATACTGCCTATGACCTGCCCACGAGCGCGTCGTCCGCGCAGACGGTGGCGCTGGTCGACGCCTACAACGATCCGACCGCCGAAGCGGATCTGAAAGCCTACGACGAAGAGTTCTCGCTGCCCGCGTGCACCGCGGGCAATGGTTGCTTCAAGCAGGTCAACCAGAACGGCGAAGCCGCGAACCTGCCGTTCCCCAAGACCACAACAGAACTGGAAGCGGCGCGCAGAGGCTCGCGGTCCGCACGCGAAGAGGCCGAAGAAGCGACCGGCTGGGACCTGGAGATCTCGCTCGACATCGAGGTCGCGCACGCGACGTGTGAGAGCTGCGAGGTCCTGCTCGTGGAGGCCGGCGTGCCGAGCTATGAAGACCTCGAAACGGCCGAGAAGAGCGCGGCCACGCTCGGCGCGGGCGAGGTCTCGAACTCCTGGGCCGGCCCCGAGGTGGGTGAGACTCCTGAACTGGAGAGCGCGAGCCCGTTCAACCACAAGGGCATCGTGATCACGGCGGCCGCCGGCGACGACGGCTACCTGGACTGGGATGCCGAAGAAGCAAGTGAACGGGGCTATGTCGGCTTTCCCGCGTCCTCTCCGCACGTTGTCGCGGTCGGCGGGACCCGCCTCAGCCTTGGAGCGGGCAGCGCGTGGGCGGGCGAGACCGTGTGGAACGGCGATGGCGCGACGGGCGGTGGCTGCAGCGTGGTGTTCACCGCGCAGCCCTGGCAGCAGAGCGTGTCCGACTGGTCGGGGGTCGGCTGCGGCGCCAAACGCGCCGTCGCTGACGTCTCCGCGGACGCGGACCCCTACACCGGGATCGCCGTCCACGACACGAGCCCGGAATGTGAATACTCCTACGAAGAAGCCAAAGTCAAACACGTGCTCTACTGGTGCACGATCGGCGGCACGAGCGTCGCCTCTCCGCTGATCGCCTCGACCTTCGCGCTCGCCGGAGGAGCCAACAAAGTCGAATATCCCGCCAAGACGCTGTATCAAAACCAGGTGAAGTCCAAAGGATCGCTGCACGACGTCGCCACCGGGTCAAACGGGGAATGCACGAAACCCTTCTCTGAAACCGGTCTCTCGGGCTGCACGACTGCCGAAGAGGCCAAAAGCTGCGCCTCCAAAGTCATCTGCGTTGCGGGGACCGGCTACGACGGGCCCACCGGAGTCGGGACGCCCGACGGGATCACCGCGTTCAAGGCGCCGGCGGCGATCTCTCCTCCCACGGTCTCCTCGGTTAGTCCCGCGTCGGGGTCGGTGAATGGGGGGACTCCTATCAAGATCACCGGCACGGGGTTTGTGGCTGGCGCGACTGTGGAGATAGCACAGGGCAGTGGCGCCGGGCCCACGGCGATCCCCGCGTCCAAAGTGGTTGTGGTCTCTCCGACCGAAATCACCGCCACGACTGGCGGCGGGGCTAAGGCTGGTACCTTCAACCTGTTCGTCATCGACTCAGGGGGAACCAGCCCCGCCAACACCGGTGATGACTACACCTATATCGGTGGTCTTACGGTCTCTTCGGTCAGTCCGGCATCGGGAACGGTGAGTGGGGGGACTCCGATCAGGATCATTGGCACCGGCTTCGTCGCCGGCGCGACTGTGGAGATCGCACAGGGCAGTGGCGCCGGGCCCACGGCGATCCCGGCGTCCAAAGTGGTCGTGGTCTCTCCGACCGAAATCACCGCCACCACCGGCGGTCCGGCCAAAGCCGGTACCTGGAACCTGTTCGTCATCGACTCGGGGGGAACCAGCCCTGCCAACACCGGCGACGACTACACCTATAAGTGAGACCGCAAACGGGCTCTCGTCACAGGTGACCTGGCCTACCCTCTCGCCCGGGGAACACGTAATCACCGCGACGTGCGCCTTGCCCGCCGCGGGCCCGTGGGTCGAGTCGACCGTCCAAGGACTTCGCGACGAATATCTGTCCAGATTGGACGGGCAGGAGTAAACCCACTACAGTTTCCGATGCTCGATCGATCGAGCGGGGGGTTCTTAAGCACGGATGCCGGCCACCTACCATCTATCCCACTTGCGTACCCTCGAGGCCGAGGCGGTCCACGTGATGCGCGAGGTCGCCGCGGACTTCGAGCGGCCGGTCCTGCTTTTCAGCGGCGGTAAGGATTCGATCGTGCTGCTGCGCCTTGCGGAGAAGGCGTTTCGCCCGGGGGGCTTCCCGTTCCCGGTGATGCACATCGACACCGGCCACAACTTCCCCGAGGCGCTCGAGTTCCGTGACCGGCGGATCGGGGAGATCGGGGAGCGGCTGATCGTGGCCTCGGTCGAGGACTCCATCAGCGATGGGCGGGTGGTGGATGAGACCGGTCCGCGGGCGTCGCGCAACGGGCTGCAGACCGTGACCCTGCTCGACGCGATCGCCGCGCACGGCTTCGATGCCGCCTTCGGGGGCGCGCGTCGCGACGAGGAGCGTGCCCGCGCGAAGGAGCGCATCCTGTCCTTCCGCGACGAGTTCGGTCAGTGGGAGCCCCAGCGCCAGCGCCCTGAGCTGTGGGGTCTCTACAACGGCCGCATCCGCAGGGGCGAGCATGTGCGCGTCTTTCCGATCTCCAACTGGACCGAGCTCGACGTCTGGCAGTACATCGCCGAGGAGGAGCTCGAGGTGCCCTCGATCTACTTCTCCCACGAGCGCGAGGTGTTCGCCCGCGACGGCATGCTCTATGCGATGAGCCCCCACGTCCAGCTCGCGGCGGACGAGCAGCCGTTCTCGACCCGGGTGCGCTACCGGACGGTGGGGGACATGACCTGTACCGGGGCGGTCGAATCCGAGGCGTCCACGCTCGCGGAGGTGGTGCTCGAGATCGCCGCCACCGAGGTCACCGAGCGAGGACAGACGCGCGCCGACGATCGGGTCACCGAGGCGGCGATGGAGGATCGCAAGCGGAGGGGGTACTTCTGATGGGGATCATCGATTCCACAGTGAGCGAGCAGGCGCAGGACGGCGACGTCGCCACGGCGCAGGCCATGGATGTCTTCAAGGGGCTCTCCGAGCGCCCCGCCGAGCTGCTGCGCTTCGCCACCGCCGGCTCGGTGGATGACGGCAAGAGCACGCTGATCGGGCGTCTCCTGTACGACTCCAAGCAGGTGCTCGCAGACCAGCTCGAGCACATCGAGCAGACCAGCCGGCGGATGGGCAGCGACTTCCTCGATCTCTCGCTGCTCACCGACGGTCTGCGGGCGGAGCGCGAGCAGGGCATCACGATCGACGTCGCCTACCGCTACTTCGCCACCGCCCAGCGGCGGTTCATCATCGCCGACACGCCCGGCCACGAGCAGTACACGCGGAACATGGTCACCGGCGCCTCGACGGCGGATCTGGCGGTCGTGCTGATCGACGCGCGCAAGGGGATGCTCGCGCAGTCCAGGCGACACGCGTTCATCAGCTCGCTCTTGCGTATCCCGCACATGGTGGTGTGCGTGAACAAGATGGACCTCGTCGACTTCGACGAGGGCGTGTTCGACGCGATCGTCGAGGAGTTCGGGCAGTTCGCCAGCCGCCTGGAGCTGCCGGACATCACGTTCATCCCGATCTCGGCGCTCCTGGGCGACAACGTCGTCGAGCGCTCGGAGGCGATGCCCTGGTATGAGGGGCCGCCGCTGCTCTACCACCTCGAGCACGTCCACATCGCCTCCGATCGCAACCTGATCGACGTCCGCTTTCCCGTCCAGTGGGTGATCCGCCCGCGCTCCGGGAGCGCGACCGACTACCGCGCCTACGCGGGTCAGGTGGCCGGCGGGGTGCTGCGCCCAGGCGATGAGGTGGTCGTGCTGCCCAGCGGCCAGCACTCGACGATCGCCGGCATCGACGCGTTCGACGGCCCGGTGGAGGAGGCATTCCCGCCGATGTCGGTGGCGCTGCGGCTGACCGACGACATCGACGTGAGTCGCGGGAGCACGGTCGCTCGCGCCCATAACCAGCCGACGGTCTCGAGCAGCTTCGAGTGCCTCTTCTGCTGGATGTCCGATCAGCCGCTCAGCCCGGGGCGGCGTTACGTCGTCAAGCACACCACGCGCACCGCGGCGGTCAGCGCGCTGGATGTCCGCTACCGGATCCAGCTCGACGGCCTGCACCGAGAAGAAGACCTCGACACGCTCGAGCTCAACGACCTCGGCCGCGTGCGGCTGGAGTTGAGCTCGCCGCTGGTGTTCGACTCCTACCGGCGCAACCGCGTGACGGGCAGCCTGATCGTGATTGACGAGGCGAGCAACGAGACGGTCGCCGCCGGGGTCATCCTGGACACCGAGACCGAGGTCGAGGACGCGCCCGCCGCGGAGCCGCGGCCGACGCAGAGCCCGAACGTGAAATGGCAGCGCTCGGACTTGACCCGGAGGGCACGCTGGGAGTCGCTCGGGCATCCCGGGGCCACCGTCTGGTTCACGGGCCTCCCGGGCGCCGGCAAGTCGACGATCGCCGGCGCCGTCGAGGAGCGCCTGATAGCCGCCGGACGTCCCGCCTTCCTGCTCGACGGGGACAACCTGCGTCATGGCCTGAACGGCGATCTCGGGTTCGATGAGGCGGCGCGCTGTGAGAACGTGCGTCGTACGGCGCATGTCGCGCGGCTGTTCGCGGAGGCCGGGACGATCGCGCTCGTCAGTCTCGTCAGTCCCTATGGCTGTGATCGGGAGGTGGCGTCGGGGCTGCACGCGGCCCATGACCTGCATTTCATCGAGGTGTTTGTCGATACGCCGCTTGAGGTGTGTGAAGAGCGCGACCCGAAGGGTCTCTACGCGCGTGCCCGCGCGGGTGAGCTCAAGGGTCTCACCGGTGTCGACGCGCCCTACCAAGCGCCCGCGCAGCCCGACCTCGTGCTCCACTCGAGCCGGGAGACGGTAGACGTCGCCGTGGAGCGCGTCATGCAGACACTCGCCGCGCGCTTCCTGCATCCGCCGCGGTTGGATCGCTTGCGGAGCGAGATGTAGCGCGAGTTGCAGAGGATCTTGGCGCACCCGCTTCGCCGCCGCTCGTCTGGGACGATGAAGATCTGCAGTCCGACGTCGGATGTGAGCGCGTAGAGTCGTTCGGGAAAGTCATTGTGATCCGCCGGGTCTGGGCGGCACTTGAACAGCGTCTCGTTGATGCGGGCGGCGATCTTTCCTCGCACCGTTCCAAGCTCCTCGCTGAGCTCGCCAAGCACGAACAGGCCATGGGGTGCGGATCTATGGTTGCGACTCGCCGATTGCGTTTGTGCCTTCCCGGCGTAATTCTTCGTCAAGCGGGTCCGTGCCTCACGGTATGCGCGCGCCCACGACAGGGTTTCAACCGCGCGATATGCGCTCAGCTCTAACAACTTCGCCGAAGGTCATCGCTCTGAGCCGCCGGGCGCGCTCTGCACAAGGACTGTTCTGACTGGGTCTCGCCATCCCCGGACGCCGTCCTGCCGGCGTGCTTCAGGTACGCGGACTGCCCTATCGCAAGAGGATCCTAAGGATGCGAACTTGCGAACGTCGCGCCGATCGGTAAGTATGGCGGCATGCCGGCCGGTGTACCGACAGATATAGGCCGAAAGGATCGGTCGATCGTCATCGTCGGTGGCGGCATCGCCGGCCTGTACGCCGCCTACCTACTGGGTCGACTCGATTACCACGTGCAGCTGTTCGAGCTCAGCGATCGTTGGGGTGGTCGCATCGACTCCCAAATCTTCAAGTTGGACGGGAGAAATGACTTCATCGCAGAGTTCGGCCCGATGCGCTTCGAGGCTCATCTCCAGGAGCGACTTCGCCGACTCTGCTTCCACTTGGGGATCGACTTCGAGCCGTTCTCGCCCACGAGCGCGCCGGTCGGCACCACGCACTACGACCTCACAGCGACGGAGGAGTCGCTCAAGTCCCCCGCGGATCTGCTCCAATGGGCGGTACTCAAGATGTTCTTCAAGGAGGACGTCAAGACGCAACTCGCCGCCATCGAGGAACCCGGCAAGCCGATGAGTCGTCGAGACCGTGAACGGGTCGGACCTCGTCAGCTCAGCGTACTCAAGAAGCACATGGACGAGAAGCTGTTTTGCAACGTCAACAGCGGCGGTAAACCGACGATCACTGCCCGTACAGACGCGGAAATCCAGGACAACCTGGAGGAGCTACGCGAAAACGCGACGCTGCGAGGGCAAAACGGCACCCCGCTGCTCGCGAGGTTGGGGTTATGGAACGCGCTGTCGGAGGTCATCAGCCCCGGTGCGCTAGCACGGATTCGCGACAGCGGCACTTTCTACCACTTCATCGCCCAGAACCCCAGTGCGCTGGAGTGGGGAATCTTCTGGCTTCGCCAGGCATCCGTCATGGGCGACCTCTTCCGGTTCGACCGCAACGACGCGGCAAACGGCACGCACAGTCTCGTAAGGAAGCTAGTTAGACGGATCGAACTCGAGTGCCCGACGGTTCGCCTGCACCTCGGACGCGAGGTCGTACGTATCACCCACGGCAAGCGCTCGGATGAGGTCATTCTGCGTGTTGTGTGCCACGACAAGCAGGCGGATACCTATTCGTTCAATCAGCCCGTCGACGATGTCATCCTTGCGCTTCCTCGCCAGCCGCTCTTGAAGCTGGCCGAGCACTTCCCGACAGACGTTCTCAAGCGGGTCGAGGGCGTCGTTGCCATGCCGCTTCTCAAGGCGTTTCTGGTCATGAAGAACCCCTGGTGGCGGCATCATCTCAAGGCGCAGACGTTCGCATGGCTAGTACCGACGCGTGAGCTTCACTTCTTCCGCCCCGACGCCGCCGACTGCCCTCGTCTCGACGATCCCGAAGCGACATGCACGTGTGATGACAAGCTGAGTGCCGATGCCAAGAAAACCGGAATGATCATGCTGTACACAGACGAGCCGGCAATCAAATACTGGCAAGCGCTGATGACGCCGGGGCAGCGCGGCCAGACGACCTGGGAGCGATATCCCGACGGCCGCAAGCCTCAGCGTGAGGTACGAGCGCATCCCGACGGGTTGCTCGCCACGTTGATTCGACGGCTGGTGATGATCCCCGACCCGGGTCTCGCGCGGGCGATCAACGTCCGAGAACCGGGGATCATGAAAACGCTGCGAAAAAGGGACCCAGCGCTCGCAAGGAAGATCGCACTCGCGCGCGGCGGCGCGGGCAAACTGGCCGAGCAGATCTTCAACGCAACTCGGAACGACAAGGCTGGGCGGGCGACTGTGGCGAGGGTGCTACGCGAAAAGGAGATCGACGTCGATCCCGATTGGCACGAATGGCTCAAATTCGCGATCGAATACGCGAAGTTCGAACTCAATGTCGAGGCAAGGACCGAGGAGCTAGCGGAAGAAGTCCGTGCCTTTGGGATCCGCGATTGGTCGGCTACACCATTCGGTGGGGCGTCGCATGTCTGGCTGCCGGCAGAGACGCCGCTCCGGCGAGGTGAGCCCGATCCACTGATCGCGTTTGGCCTTCGTGGCCGCGCGGGCAGCGTACATGACAGCAACGTCCACATCTGCGGAGAGGCATATTCCACCTTTCAGGGGTTCATCGAGGGCGCGCTGCGGACTGCCGAGGAGGTCGTCGACACGATCGCCGGAGTCGGCGCGGCCAGCGCGGTGTTTTCGCTTGATAAGAACAGCAAGGCGAACGAAAAAGAGGCCATCTGGATCGGCAAGCAACCCACGGAACTCACCGAGCGCTGGACGGCGCTGCCCTGACGCGGCCGTCCACATACCCCAGAAAGCAGGAGCAGGCGTGGGGCGGGCCGCTCAACCCCAGACCAATTCCAAGATCCAGTCGTTGTGGCGGATGGCCCAGTACAGAGAACCGACAGCTCACCCTGAGTAGAGGCAGGGCCCACCTTCGCTTTGACGTGGGGCTGGATGCCCCGCGCCCACTTCCCTTTGAGGTCTCATTGACCTGCGCGGATGCGACCCAAAATACCTGCTCATGTTTGAGCGTCCATATGGGTCAGTCCCTACGGCTGTGACCGGGAGGTGGCGTCGGGGCTGCACGCGGCTCACGACCTGCATTTCATCGAGGTGTTCGTCGACGCGCCGTTGGAGGTCTGCGAACAGCGCGACCCGAAGGGCCTCTACGCCCGCGCCCGCGCGGGTGAGCTCAAGGGTCTCACCGGTGTCGACGCGCCCTACCAGGCGCCCGCGCAGGATCCAACCGAGGCTGTTGTGTCGACGTCGGACGAGGTAAGGATCGACCTCCATAGCAATCCCCGCCCGATCTTCACGACCTCCGGGAAGAGGGATGCTCTTGGTCCCGCGCCCGCGTCATCCGCTGGTGAGCGCGGTTCGCCCTTCGGCCAATCCGACCCCTGTTGTTGGAGGCCGATCTGCGGCGTCCGACGATCGCTCTGCAGCTCGATGTCTCGTCGGGCCCGGGTGTCGCGGATGTGTTGATCGGCGCCGTGTCGTTCAGCGAGGCGACGCAGATGGTGTTTCCGATCGAGCGTTCGATCCCATGCGCGGCCTAGATTGCTTGCTGTGCCCATATTCCATGTATCGCTCGGTCGGTATGCCCCGTTAGCGCGGCGGCACGCTCCATGGGGGCGTGGGTGAACGTGATGGCGGACGCGGGTGACTCCAGTGCCGTCGCACTTGCTGCGCCGCTTGAGCCGCAGCCGGAGACGGTTGACGCGTTGCTGTCCGCGACGGTGCGGGTTATCGAGGATGAGCGTGCGCGAGGGGATACGGCCGACACCAAGGCAGGTCAGCTCGTCGGATTTACAGGTGTGATTCTCGCGGTTGAGGCTTCGCTGGGGAGCGATGTCTTCGATCACGGGATCTCGGGCGGCTACAGCTATGCGTTCGTCGCGCTGTTCGTGATGTCACTGCTCGCTTTGGCGGCGGCGGCGTGTATCGCTATCCGCGGGCTGCTGAGCCCCCAGGAGACGCTTGCGTTCCGCCGCGAATACGTCCAAGAGCTTGCCGATGGCGACTTGGTGCTCGCGGAGTCCGTTGAGATCAAGCGCACGTTGATCCGGACATATGGTCGTGAGCTCCTCTCGGAGGAGCAGCGCAACAATCGCAAGCTTGACGTTGTCAGCCGTGCCGGCCTGTTGCTGCTGATCGGCGTGGTCGCCCTTGCCGGCGAGGGCGGTATACTCGCTGTTGAGCATCTCGCCATGAGCACTTCAAAGCAGCAAACTCCGCTCCCAACCGCGCCTTCTGTATCGCGGCCTAAACCGCCGAAGGTGCTACCGCTGAGTCTGGTCAAGAAGGGTGGCTCCAATTCGCCTGAGGTGCGCAAGTAGTTATGCCCGAGGACGCTGATACCCAGGCGTTACAGGGAGTCTCCGTGCCAGATGCTTCAACGCCTGAGCGGCCAAAGCCGCCTGACGTCCTTGAGCGCGAAGAGCAGCAGCCGACCAGTAGCCCCATTCAGCGGCTTATCGAGCGCATCGCCGTTTAGTTGTCCATGCCGCCTTTGGCGGATTACAGGGTGATGGCAAGACGACGGTGGCGCGTCATCTGGCGGGCGCGGCGGCGAGGATGGGTTCGCGGGTGCTGTTGTTGGAGGCCGACCTGCGGCGTCCGACGATCGCTGTGCAGCTGGATGTCTCGTCGGGGCCGGGTGTGTCGGATGTGTTGATTGGCGCCGTGTCGTTCAGGGAGGCGCCGCAGATGGTTGGGTTGGATCTTCAGCGGGTCGATGGTTCTGGGGGTCGGAGTCTTGATGTGTTGGTGGCGGGCTCGTCGCTTCCGCCGAACCCGGGTGAGTTGATCGAGAGCCACGCGATGGAGTCTCTCCTGGCGCAGGCGAAGGCGAAGTACGACCTGATCGTGGTCGACACGCCGCCGTTGACGGCGGTCTCTGATGCGTTCCCGTTGTTGGGGAAGGTTGATGGTGTGATCATCGTCGGCCGTGTGGGTCGTAACCGTCGTGATGTCGCGGAGCGCCTGCATGAGACCCTGATGGGCGCCGGCGCTCCGTTGTTGGGGGTCGTGGCGAACGGTCTCAAGTCGCCGGCGTGGCTCCTATGGCTATGGCTACTCCTACGACTATGCGGGCGGGGTCAAAGGGGCGTCAGCCGATGGGGCAGCGGCTCAGCCCTGACTCGTATCGCTGTTCCTCCCGGTATGCACCGTATCTGGCGCATCGTGCGCCGTATCTGGTGTATAGTCGTGGTTGTGGTTCGTCAGCGCAGCAGCGATCTCTTCCCGACCGATAACCCGATTCCCGCGAGCCAGATGATCGGGCGCGCGGACGATGTGCGTGAGATCACCGTGACCCTCGCCGGTGGCTCGAGCGTCGTGCTTGCGGGCGCCCGGCGCACGGGCAAGACCAGTGTCTGTGACGCCGTCCTCGGCCGGCTGCAGAGGCAAGGCTTCTACACGGTCGCCGTCGACCTGTTCCGGGTCGCCACGACCGCCGAGCTTGCCGAGGCGCTCGTCAGCGCCACCCTCTCCAACCGCTCCGCGATGCGCCGCGTGCTGCACCAGACGCGTCGAGCTGGGCGCTTCGTCGCCGATACGCTCCAGAGCACCGCCGTCCTCAAGTCAAAGACCCAGCTCGGCGAGGAGCTCGAGATCGCCTTTGCTCCCGGCATCGCCGCCCGCGACCCCGAGCGCTACCTCGACTACGCGTTGGAGCTCCCCGGGCGCATCGCCGCCGCCGACGCGAAGAACGTGGTCCTGTTCCTCGACGAGTTCCAGGAGGTCGCGGGCCCCCACAACCCCTACGGCGATCCCGACCTCCTGACAAAGCGCATGCGCGCGATCTTCCAGCGCTCCACGGATGTCAGCTACCTGTTCGCGGGCAGCCTCGAGCACCTGATG
>Ga0209483_1001159_pt1 | contig 20602 bp, 18 predicted proteins | sample NGEPerA_FD_184508 | JGI IMG/M metagenome (GOLD analysis project Ga0209483, IMG submission 184508) | Arctic peat soil microbial communities from the Barrow Environmental Observatory site, Barrow, Alaska, USA - NGEE PermafrostL2-A... | ecosystem: Environmental > Terrestrial > Soil > Wetlands >... | reverse complement strand
CTGCGCCGTGAAGTCTCCGGGCTTCGGCGACCGCCGCAAAGCCATGCTGGAAGACATCGCCGTGCTCACCGGCGGCAAGTTCATCACCGAAGACCTCGGCATCAAGCTCGAGACGGTGGAACTCGCCGACCTCGGCCGCGCGAAGCATGTGATGATTGACAAGGAAAACACCACGATCGTCGAAGGTTCCGGCAAGAACAGCGACATCCAAGGCCGCGTGAACCAGATCCGCCGCCAGATCGAGGAAACCACGAGCGATTACGACCGCGAAAAATTGCAGGAACGCCTGGCGAAGCTCGCCGGTGGCGTGGCCGTCGTCAACGTCGGCGCCGCGACCGAAACTGAAATGAAGGAAAAGAAAATGCGTGTGGAAGACGCGTTGCACGCAACCCGCGCCGCCGTCGAAGAAGGCATCGTCGCTGGTGGTGGTGTGGCGCTCATCCGCTGCATCAGCGCAATTGAAGCCGTCAAGGGCGCGAACGAAGACGAAGCAATTGGCGTCGGCATCGTCAAGCGCGCGGTCGAATCTCCGCTCCGTTCGCTCGCCGCGAACGCCGGCGAAGAAGGCAGCGTCATCGTTGACAAGGTCAAGAAGGCCAAGGGCAACGAAGGTTACAACGTCGCCACCGGCGAATACGAAGACCTCGTGAAAGCCGGCATCGTTGACCCGAAGAAGGTCACGCGCAGCGCGCTCCAGAACGCGGCGAGCATCGCCGGTCTGTTGCTGACCACCGAATGCCTCATCACCGACCTGCCGGAAAAAGACAAGCCGGCACCCGGCGGCGGCGGTCACGGCGGCGGCATGGGCGACATGGGCGGCATGGGCGGCTACTAAAATTGAATGTTAGCGTCGGCGCTGGACGCCGAAAGTCGAGCCACAGCGCTCGACACCACAAAACTCAAGCGCGGCTGGAAGCAATTCCGGCCGCGTTTTTTTGTTAAATTTTAGTGTAAAGGGTGCTTGACATATGACAAGTATGCTTTACACTGCTCGCATGAATACGAAACCGAACATTCCTGAAGAGCTTGCGCCGGGAAAATATTATTCCATCCGAACTGAAATAAAGGTGAATGGCTGGTGCTGGGTGGCCGTGCTGACATCGTTCGTGAACGATGTCTTTTTGCTTCCGCATCACAAAGACTGGCCGCTTGCAGTGCGGGCGGTTATTGCGCTTGTTCCACTGGTGGCGAGTTTGCTCTGGGTGCGGAGTGTGGCAGGCTGGATAAGCGGTATGGATGAATTGCATCGCCGCATCACTCTGGCGGCATGCCTGTTTGCGACCATAGCGACCCTCTTCGTCGTCACAGCTTTGCATCTTCTGGTTGTGGCCGGTGTCTTTTCCGCAAAATTTCAAGCTTCCGCCGGCTTCGTGATCATCTGGCTGGTGGTTTGCTTTTACATTCTCGGCCAGTCCATCTTCAGCCGCCGCTACAAATAAAATTTATGAAACCGCACATGAAGAGACACCTTTTGCGAATGACCGTCGGAATGACTGGATATATGTTGGGACTTTTTGCCCTGAACTGCTTTTATAAAGAGCATTCGCCACATAGATTTTGGCTGATTCTATTGCCGATTTTGCCGCTGCTCTATGTTGTTGCCGCCATCATCCGCGGCGTCACAGAGTTAGATGAAATGCAGAGAAAGATTCAGATCGAAGCAATGGCCTTTTCAGGACTCGCCACGGGCGTCACCTGTTTCAGCTACCTGTTCATTCGTGACATGGGCGCGCCGGTATTTCATGCGGAGTGGGCGTTTTACCTGATGTGGGCTTACTATGGAATCGGATTATTTTTTTCATGGCGGAGGTATAAATGAAAAATCGTCTGCGCGAACTGCGCGCGGTGAAGGAATGGTCGCAAGCCGATCTGGCCGACAAGCTCGGCGTCTCGCGCCAGACCGTCAACGCGATTGAAACGGAAAAATACGATCCGAGCCTGCCGCTGGCCTTCAAAGTCGCCCGCCTGTTCAAATCAAAAATCGAGGACATTTTTGAATTGGACAAGGATTGAAAAACGAAATCAAAAGGCGGGGGAAGAAATTTCTCCCGCACCTGCGAACGCGCCGACGTCGCTGGACAGTTTTTCAAAACCGAAAGAAGGCGGATTGAAGCGACTTTCTTGGACGAGGAAAAGTAGCGCAGGCTTCCAGCCTGTGTTTTGGATTTTTCGCAGGCAAGATGCCTACGCTAGCAATTTTGTCAAAGCCGCCAGGGCCGCATCGCTCTCGGCGGCTTTTTTGCTTTTGCCGCGACCGCGCGCGAGTTCGACGCCTTCGTGCTGCACGGTGCATTCAAACACGCGGTCGTGATCCGGGCCGGTGGCGGAAACGGTTTGATACTCCGGCGCGTTCGGCGAGCGCGACTGCAACAATTCCTGCAACTCGCCCTTCGGATTTTCGATGCCGGACGATTCGGCCAGCGTGCTGAAATCGGCGGCGAACTCGCGCAAGATAAATTCGCGTGCCGCGTCAAATCCGCCGTCCAAAAAAATCGCGCCGAGCAGCGACTCAAACGTGTCCGCCAATGCCGAGGCGCGTTCGCGTCCGCCGCTGGTTTCTTCGCCGCGGCTCAAAATCAGATGCGCGCCAAGGTCGAGCGTGCGGGCGTGTTCGGCCAGCGTGCTGCGATTGACAAGTTTGGCGCGCGCCTTCGTCAGCACGCCTTCATCGAACGCGGGGAAATTTTCGTAGAGCTTTTGCGTGAGGACGAGTTGCAACACGGCGTCGCCGAGAAATTCCAGCCGCTGATTGTGTTCGCTCGCCACGCCGCTTTCGTGCGCGACGGACGGATGCGTGAGCGCGAGCGCGAGCAATTTTTCGTCGCGAAAATTATATGCGAGACGTTTTTGAAGTTCAGCAAGTGAGGACACTGGAATTTTAATTTGGATTTCAATTATTTCATCCACACGTATCCAGCTATAAAAAGGAGCAAACTACTAACTATCCAAACGCATAAGATTATGCGCCGATGCAACCGAGCGCGCGTATCATCCGGCGTTGAACTTGGAAGAATCGGTTTCTTCCATTCAAGATGGCGCATCATCTGGTTGACAAGAGCTGACGTGCATCCGCCAAGAAAAAAAGCAACAGCAATCAAAGCAAGTAATTTAGAAATCATTGCCTTCCTTTCCTACTTTTCACGTTTGTTCAATTGGTGAAATCGTTTGTTCAGCAACTTGCGCTGAAATTTCATTTTGCACCATCGGATTCACTCCCTGTTCCAGCAACATCGCCACGTCGCGCTGGACTTCTTCGAGTTGATCCAGGCGCAGATTCGGATCGGCGATGGTGAAGATGTCGCCGGTCTTCGGCTGCTCGTAGATGAACACGCGCTGGCCGTCGCGAATGATCTGTTCCTTCACCTTGAGGATGCGCTTGCGTTCGAGCATCACGGCGAGGATGTAACCGGCGGCGGCGTGGCGCGGATCATTTTGCCCGATCAATTTGCGCAACACCGTTTCCGCCGTGTCTTTTTGGATCACGTCAACCTGCGGCGTGGGCGCTTCGTAAATTCCCTGCCAGTGCGAGATGAAACCCTTGCGTTCGCGCGCGCCGTCGCTGAACTGGTTCTGCCAGCACGCCTCGCAGATGTCGGAGCGGCGCAAATCTTCCGCGCGCTCGTCGAAGAGCAGCGTGTGCAGCGGCTGCCGGTCGGCAAACGGCTGGGCGCACGCCTCGCAGGCGTGGGCGCGGGACTGGATGTTCCATTCGTTCATGGGCGCGGGAATTTAACCATGAATGGACACGGATGAACACGAAGAAAATTGAATCAGAATTTGAAATTCCATTCGGGCGACGAATATTTTTCTTTTGCGAGCCTGGAAATTTCTTCCTGCGGCGGATTTTTTAATTCCGCGTTTGCGTTCCATTCTTGGGCGAGCGCGGCTTTGACTCTTTCAGCAGAAAGATTCAAGTTCGTCACAAAATCAGAATGTGAACGGCGGGCGCGGTAATCAGGCTGTTGCGAGGGCGTGAACAGCAGTTCGCTGATGAGCGCAAGGTCACATTTGAGCAGCAGCGTGCCGTGAAAAAGCAGGAAATGTTTCCGGCGGCGCTGCGAATTCCCGGCGAATTTCCTTGAAGTGACGGGTGGCGAGTGACGAGTGACGAGAGCTAGATCAGTATGTCCGCAGATTGCAACCGCAGTTTGCAGATTGTGGATTGCGGATTCAATCGCTGCGCGATTTTTTTCCATGATGAACTGATTGGCCGACGTGATGTTCCGCGTCGGGCCGTTTTCGGTGATGCGCAAAATCAAAGAGTAGTTCAATCCGCCGGGCATCTGGACGACGGTGCCGCCGCCGGAGCAGCGGCGGAAAATGGGGATTTTTTTTGCTTCGCACGCGGCGGCGTTCACCTCGGTCGCCACTTTGTTCGCGTAGCCAACTACGACGAAAGTTTCGCGCGGCTCCCAAAACAGCAGTGTTTCTTCGCCATCGCCGGCTTCGCACCAGTCCAGCAGCGCCTCGTCCGCCGCGAGGTTTTCGGCGGGTGAAGGGAGCGTGAGGTCCAGAAGGTTCATCGGGTGATGTTGATTTCGCTGGCAATCGGCAGTTGTATTCGTTTTAATATGTGCGAGGATTTTTTTGTGTTCGCAAAAAGATTTTAGCCCAGTGAAAGCATCCAAAAAAGAAATATACGGTTCGCGCGGCGGCGGCGCTTCAAACGCCACCAATGGCGACAAGTGGTCGGAGTCCATGCAGTCGGTCTTTGAACTGGCCCTGGAAAACCAGGGGCCGGAGCGCACGGCGCAACTGCTCGAAAAGCTCGCCACGCAACTGCGCACCACGCCGCGTCCGTCCGCCGGACTGACGACGCCCTACGTCAACACGATTCCCGTCGAGGAACAGCCGGAGTATCCCGGCGACCGCGCCATCGAACGCCGCATCAAGAGCTTCATCCGCTGGAACGCGATGGCGATGGTGGTCAAGGCCAATTCAAACACAAACGTCGGCGGCCACATCGCGTCGTTCGCGTCCTCTGCGACGCTTTACGAAGTGGCGCAGAATCATTTTTTTCGCGGGCGCACGGAAGATTTTCCGGGCGACCTGGTTTATTTCCAGGGCCACGCCGCGCCGGGAATGTATGCGCGCGCGTTTGTCGAGGGCCGTTTGGACGAGCAGCAACTGGCAAATTTCCGGCAGGAACTCGCGGGCGGCGGCGGGCTGTCGTCGTATCCGCATCCGTATTTGATGCCGGAGTTCTGGCAATTTCCGACGGTCTCGATGGGCCTCGGCCCGATCATGTCGCTGTATCAGGCGCGGTTCAACCGCTACTTGCAGGCGCGCGGTCTGGTGAACTGGAAAACGGAACCAAAAGTCTGGGCGTTCCTCGGCGACGGCGAATCGGACGAGCCTGAATCGCTCGGCGCAATCACGCTCGCGGCGCGCGAGAACCTCGATAATTTAATTTGGGTCGTGAACTGCAATTTGCAGCGACTCGACGGCCCGGTTCGCGGCAACGGAAAAATTATCCAGGAGCTTGAAGGTCTTTTTCGCGGCGCGGGCTGGAACGTCATCAAGGTCATTTGGGGGACCGAATGGGATGAGATCATCAAGCGCGACACGTCCGGCCTTTTGCTCAAGCGCATGGAAGAATGCGTGGACGGCGATTACCAGAAATACATCGTCGAGCCGGGCAGCTACACGCGCCGGCATTTCTTCGGCAAGTATCCGCAGTTGCTCGAACTGGTGAATCATTTGAGCGACGAGCAGATTTCAAAATTGCTGCGCGGCGGTCACGACGTTCGCAAAGTCTATGCGGCCTACAAGGCGGCGACCGAACACAAGGGCCAGCCGACGGTGATCCTGGCCAAGACGGTCAAAGGCTATGGCCTCGGCGAAGCCGGCGAAGGCAAAAACATTTCGCACCAGCAGAAAAAAATGAACGAGAAGGAACTCCGCGAGTTCCGCAAGCGTTTCAACATTCCCATCAGCGACGATGTCATCGCCGACATGCCTTTTTTCCGTCCCGCGCCGGACAGTGTCGAGACGAAATACCTGCTCGAAAAACGGAAGGCGCTCGGCGGATTTGTGCCCGCGCGCATCGTCAAGCCGGCCAAGCTCGACGTGCCGAAGTTGGATTATTTCGCGGAATTTTTCAAAGGTGGGATTACCGAGATTTCAACCACGTCGGCATTCGTGCGGCTCGTCAGTGTTTTGTTGAAGCACAAGGGAATCGGCAAAAACATCGTGCCGATTATTCCCGACGAGGCACGCACGTTTGGCGTGGATGCCTTGTTCAAAGACTACGGCATCTACTCGCCAAAAGGCCAGCTTTACGAGCCGGTGGACAATAATACGTTGATGTATTATCGCGAGGCGAAGGACGGCCAGATTCTTGAAGAAGGCATCAGCGAAGCCGGTTCGATGTCGTCGTTCATCGCCGCCGGCACCAGTTACGCGTCGCACGGCGTGCCGATGGTTCCGTTTTATATTTATTATTCGATGTTCGGTCCGCAGCGCGTCGGCGATCTGTTCTGGCTCGCGGGCGACATCCGCGCGAAAGGTTTTCTGCTCGGCGCAACTTCCGGCCGCACTTCGCTGAACGGCGAGGGCCTGCAACATCAGGACGGCCACAGCCTGCTCCATGCGAGCACGATTCCGACGTGCCTGCCTTACGATCCCGCGTTCGGCTACGAACTCGCGGTCATCGTGGCCGACGGTTTGCGCCGGATGTATGTCGAGCAGGAGGATATTTTTTACTACCTCGCGCTCTACAACGAAAATCATCCGATGCCGCCGATGCCGGAAGGTTCCGAGCAGGGGATTTTGAAAGGCCTGTATAAGTTCAAGCCCGGCGTGGAAGGCAAAAAAATCAAGGCGCACATTTTTGGCAGCGGCTCGATCATGCAGTCCGCGTTGAAGGCGCAGGAAATTCTTGCCGAAAAATACGGTGTCAGCGCCGATGTCTGGAGCGCGACGAGCTACAAACTTCTCCGCACCGATGCCATTCGCACGCAGCGCTGGAACATGATGCACCCGGCGCTGCCCGCGAAGAAAAATTACGTCGAGACGCTGCTCGCGAAGGAGTCGGGCGCATTCGTCGCCGTATCCGACAACATTCGCACGGTGTCCGACCAGATTGCGCCGTGGGTTCCCGACGGATTGTTCTCGCTCGGCACGGATGGTTTTGGCCGCAGCGACACGCGGGCGCGTTTGCGCCGGTTCTTCGGCGTGGATGTCGAGTCCAGCGTCATCGGCACGCTCTACGCGTTGGCCGGGAAAAAGCTGATTGACCGAAAAGTTGTCGCGCAAGCGATCAAAGACCTGGGCGTTGACCCGGAAATGGCCCAGCCGCAGCTCGTTTGAATTTGAACTGCAGCCTGTCAGCGGCGCGGAAGTTCAATCAATCTGCGGGATTTCAAATGATGTCACCGTCAAATTACAGCTCCGTCGGTGCCATCGTCGCTCCGGTTTCGGCTTGCCTTTTGGTTGCGGCGGCGAAAAAATGCAGTTTTAATTTATGCAAACACAGGACGCTCCGTCGGAAATTTTATTCAAACTCTGGCCCTGGCTCGAGGCAAACAAAAACCGCCTTGTCGGCGGGGCGGTGTTCATCGTGGTCGCCAGCGGAATCTATTATTTTATCTCCTCGCAAAAGTCGGAAAAGGAAATCACCGCCGGCCAGGCGCTGACGCAGTTGCTGGTCGCGTCGGCCGCCGCCGGCAACGCGGCGCAGCAGGCCGATTCGCTCGCGCAACTGGCGGTGACGTATTCCGGGACGCTCGCCGGGCAGCGGGCGCAGTTGCAGGCGGCGGCGGACTATTTTGACCTCGGAAAATACGAGGAGGCGCAGGCGCAATTTCAAAAATATCTCGCTGCCGTTTCCACCGGGCCGCTGGCGGCCACCGCCGAATTTGGCGTGGGCGCCAGCCTTGAGGCGCAGGACAAGCCGGCGGATGCGGCGGCGGCCTATCAAAAAGTCACCTTGACTTTTTCCGGCACGCCCGGCGCGCTGCCGGCGGAATTTGCGCTGGGCCGCATCGCCGAAGAACAGGGCAAGCTGGCTGAAGCCGGGACGCATTTTGAAACCGTCGCCCGCGCCGGCGAGATGGGCGGAACATTGTCCCAGGATGCGGAACAGCATTATTTTGAAATCAAGACCAGGCTCGCCGCCGGACAAAAAACCGCCGCGCCTGCCGCGCCCGCCGCGCCCGCCGTTCCATTCTTCAAATGAAGCTCTCCATCATTGGCACCGGCTACGTCGGGCTGGTCACGGGAACCTGTTTTGCCGAGGTCGGCCACCACGTCATCTGCGTGGACAACGACGCGGCCAAAATAAAAATGCTCCAGGCCGGCGGCATTCCCATTTACGAACCCGGCCTGGAAGAACTCGTCCGGAAAAATGTCGCCGTCGGACGGCTTGCCTTCACGAACAGCACGGCTGAAGGCGTGCAAAATTCCGAGGTCATTTTCATCGCCGTGCCCACGCCGCCGCAGCCCGACGGCTCGGTGGACTTGAGCTATATTGAGCGCGTCGCGCGCGACATCGCCGCCGCCATGACGGAATACAAAATCGTCGTGGACAAAAGCACGGTGCCGGTCAAGACCGGCGAAAAAGTTTCCGAGACCATCAAGCGTTATTGCACGGCGAAGACGGAATTTGACGTGGTCAGCAATCCCGAATTTCTGCGCGAAGGTTTTGCCGTCGGCGATTTGATGAACCCCGACCGCGTCGTCATCGGTGTCCGCTCGCAGCGTCCCGTCGCGGCGATGACGGAGATTTACACGCCGTTCAAGGCGCCCATCATCGTCACCGACATTAATTCCGCCGAACTCATCAAGCACGCGGCGAATTCTTTTCTCGCGTTGAAAATTTCCTACATCAACGCCATCGCCAACGTCTGCGAGGCCGCCGGCGCGAACGTCCAGGAAGTCGCGCAGGGCATCGGTTTGGACGAGCGCATCGGCCGCAGATTTTTGAACGCGGGCATCGGTTTCGGCGGCAGTTGTTTTCCGAAGGACTTGAGCGCGTTCATCAAAATTTCCGAACAGGTCGGCTACGAATTCAAACTGCTCAAGGAAGTCCAGCGCATCAACGCCGACCAGATGGAGCGCTTCGTCAAAAAAATCACCGACACGCTCTGGGTCTTGAAGGACAAAAAAATCGGCGTGCTTGGGCTTGCGTTCAAGCAGAACACCGACGACGTGCGTTCCTCGCCAGCGATTGATCTGTGCCAGCGTTTGCTCAAAGACGGCGCGACGTTGCGCGTCCACGACCCAAAGGCAATGGATAAGGCGAAGCCGCTTTTGCCGAACGTGACTTACGTTGAGGACATGAACTCCGTGGCCGAAGGCTGCGACGCGCTGGTGGTGGCGACGGAATGGGACGAGTTCAAGCAGCTCGATCTGGCCCGCGCCAAAAAAGGCCTGACGCATCCGATCCTGTTCGACGGGCGGAATTTGTTTGACCCGGCGGAAATGGAAAAGCTCGGCTGGATTTACAAGAGCGTGGGCAGATGATTTACGATTTGCGATATACGATTTGCGATGGGCAGCGCATGGCGGTCGGCTGTTTTCAATCGTATATCGTAAATCGTGAATCGTAAATCCATTGAGGTCAGTGCTGCGCTCATTTTTCACGGTGGCAAGCTGCTCATCACCCGGCGCCATGCGAAGTCGCATCTTGGCGGGCTATGGGAATTTCCCGGCGGCAAACGCGAAGCCGGGGAAACTTTCGAGCAATGTCTCGTCCGCGAAATCCGCGAGGAGCTGGGCGTGGAGATTTCCGTCGGCAAACTGTTTGAGGAAATTGCGCACGACTATCCTGAAAAATCCGTCCATTTGAAATTCTTCATCTGCGAATTGCTTCGTGGCGAGCCGCAGCCGCTGGATTGCGCCGCCGTAAAATGGATTGAAAAACCGGAACTGGCCGCGCACGAATTTCCCGCCGCCGACGCGCGGCTGCTGGAAAAGTTAAAAAATCCGCGCACCGGCCCCGCTTTGATCTGGTGATTTCAAAATTTGACGCGGTTTTTATTTTCCCGCCGTTTCAAACTGGCGTTGCTTCGATTTGGTGGACAGTGTTGGGGTGACACATGAGTCATGTTTTAGTTGGGTTGCGTTTCAAAGTCCAAAGGAGATTGACCGCCGAGCACGCTGGTTCCAGCCGCGCACGCACTTCAACCGGGCGTTCAAAAAAATCATGGGGCAGTCGCCGACGGGGTATCGCGGCATCTGCCGGCGGTGATCTGATGCCATTGACGCCTCCATTGAATGGGGTGAACACCCCATGGCGGACGCACCGTTGCCCGGTTTATCCTCAATCCATGAAGCATAATAAATATCCCCAAGACCAAAACCAAAAGCAGGCTGATGCTCCCCGGCCCGCTTCGTTGGCGGCATTAAATGCCGGTGAAATTGATTTCACGCCGGCACCGGACGAAGTGGCCAGACGGGCCTACTTCAGTTATGTGAACCAAGGTTCGCTCGACGGGCACGAGGTGCAGCACTGGCTGAAGGCGGAGGCGGATTTGATCGCGGAACGCAAGCTCACGCGCACCCACGGTTTTCACAACCGGACATGAAATTATTTTCCAGACGACAAACAAAAAAAGCATCACACACCATGAAAACTTTGAACAGCACGCGCGCGGAAACGCCCAAAATGTATGAAACCGAAAACGACATCTCCAAGGATCGCCGGACGCAACTCAACGAGCTGCTGAACCAGCGGCTGGCATCCGCCGTGGATTTGCAATCGCAGATGAAGCAGGCGCATTGGAACGTGAAAGGGCCGAGTTTCATCGGCCTGCACGAATTGTTCGACAAGGTTGCCGAGGCCGTGGAGAACTATGTGGACGAGATCGCCGAACGCATTGTGCAGCTCGGCGGCGTGGCCGAAGGCACCGTGCGCATGGTGGCGTCCCGCACGCGGCTCACGGAATATTCGCCGGAGATTTCCGAAGGCATGGCGCACGTCGAAGGCGTGGCCCGCGCGCTTTCCACTTTTGGTGAGGAAGCCCGCAACACGATCAATGAAGCGGACGAACTGGAAGACGCCGACACGGCGGATTTGTTCACCGAGATTTCACGCGGCATTGACAAGTGGCTCTGGTTTGTCGAAGCCCATTCGCAGGCCGCGAAATAAAAAAGGAAACCCATGAAAACCAAATTCACCCTGTTGGTCATCGCCAGTTCACTGTTGCTTGGCGCGCAATCGCTGCCGGCGCAAATTATCAATACCAACACCAATTCCCTTCCGCTCACCCAGACGGTGAAATACCAGGTCGCTTTGGAAAATGACCGGTCTCTGGGCGAACGGTCTCTCCTGCCGCCCGGTCTCAAGGAAAAGCTGAAGCTCACCGACGAGCAACGGGCCGATCTGAAGCCCGTCGAAAAGGACTTTGCCAAAACCAGCCAGGAATACCAGACCGCCAACCAGCCCCGGATTGATGCCGCGCTGGAGGCGAACCGTCAGGCGCGCGAAACGAAGAGCCCGGCGCAAATTCAGGCGGCGCGCAAACAGTTGCAGAATGTCTGGGCCGGCCTCCAGCCATACAGAGATTCGGCCATCAAGCAAATCAAGCCGCTGCTGACGCCGGAACAAATTGCAATTTTGGAGGATCCGAAGAATCAATGGCATGAAAATCATTCGGCTGAAGCGAACGACCCGTCGGCGAATTGAACCCGCATCGCAACCAAACAGCAACAACACAACCGGCAACCAACGACGAACTTTGTGAATACATCCATTGCCAGATTCGCGGCCACCGTGCAAACGCCGGTTTTCCCGCAAACCCTGCACCAATTTCGGCCGGCCAAAGCCGCGCCAAATTCAAAGCCGCCAAAACGGGACAACATTTTTTCCCAATCCCGCGACACGCGCGAGGATCGCGGCACGCGCGAAATGAAAACCGCGCACAACGGCCAGACATTTCACGCGCGGTAATCTTTGAGCCATGAACACCAATCCACTGAAGCAAGGTGCCTTGACTGAAAATTCCGAAGGCATCGGCACCGTCACCCGAAAAATGGTGCGCGAGCGGGCGATTGAACTGGCGGTCATCAACGGTCGTTCCGCGCAGGAAGTCTCGAAACCCGATTGGGAACAGGCCAAACGGGAATTGACGGGCGAACCGGAAATGGATCCAAAAGAGGCGGTGCTTGATTCCGCGCCCGAATCTGAACGCTGGAATCCGGTGGCTGGTTCCACCGGACATAAAATGCCGGCCACTGCCAGCGAAGATGAAGACGACGAAGGGCGAAGTGACAATGAAAGACTCGTGGATGAAGGCATCGCCGAAGCGGAACTCGACCATCGAAATCAAGCCGGCGGGAAGCAAGACGCTTAAACTGCAAAGCCGCTCCAACCCATGAATTGGACGCCGCCAAATCTCACCCCCGCACCGGCTGCAACCTCGCCTGCGAAACCACGGTGCAGACACCGTGTCAGTCTTGTGGCTCGTATTTTTGCACCATGTTTCAACGAGCCTCATTCGCTGTAGAATTTGACCGTTTTCCAAACATCAACAAATTGCGTTATCGTATCGAAACGTAAATGATTAACGTGAAAACAAGCCTGGCCTACTTGTTTTCATAGAGCCTTGCGGTTTCAATCAAAATGCTTTCCAACTGGCTGTAATAGTCGTCTTCATTCATGCCATTTTTGCGCGAACGCAATTCACCCAATTGTTTTTCCAACTCATCACGGCGCGCGCGGACTTCCGGCGACAGTTCCTGCTCGACTTCGCTGCGGACGAGCATCAATTGCTGCGCCCGCACGCCGTCCACGGACTTGCCGTTGGCGGCGGTCTTCGTGGCGCGCACGCCGCTGAACCAGTCCGCGGGCGTGCCGAGTCCGTCGCCGTTGTCGTCGAACAAGGCGTGTTCAGTCGCGAGCCGTCCGGCCTCCTTGTAAAATTGCTGCGTCTGTCGCGACGCGAGCAGAAACGCCTCCAGCAATGAAGTCTGACCATCCTTGTCCAAGTCCGCCGCCGGATCGGCAATTGCCTTTGCGAGATAGCCGCCAAAATGCGTCGCGTTGACTTCGCTGCCGCTGCGGGTCGCGGTGATGATGACGCGGTTTGTGCCGGAAAGTGCGTTGATGAACGGGCCGCTCGCGGAAGCGCAATCAATGACTGCCAGCGGTCGCTGGCATGGTTTCAAAACCGCCGCCAGATCGGTCGCCGAAATGTCCGGGCCGCGCAAATTGAATTTTGCCGAGTGTCCGTCGTAGGTGCCGTGGCCGATGAACACAATCCACAATTCTCCAGCCGGTTTCGCCACTTCATTTGTCAAAACCATGAGCAATTGCGTCAGATCATTTTCAGGATTGTTTGTATCTTCGCCGATGACGGAAGTTTGCAGTCCGCCTTTCGCCGCCGCCTGTTTCCACAAATCAGCCCAGGCGGAAAATTGTTCGGCATATTCGGGTTCGCCCGCCGCGCCGACGACGAGGACGAGCGTGCGCTGCTCATTGGTTTGCGCGGGTGAAAAAATGGCGGATAAAAAAATGGCGATTAAAAGCGCGGACAGTTTGAGTGGAAAACACGGCAAACGAAACATCGAACGCCGAACATCGAACGCCGAACATTGAACTGGCGGCGCAGCCATGCCGTTGGGCGTTCGATGTTCGACGTTCGATGTTCGATGTTTCCTTTTCAATTTCACGGCAGTCCTTTCCAGCGGCGGATTCCCCACTCGGCCACAAGGCAGCACAGCACAAACAGAAAAACCGCCGGCTTCTGCCACAACGGATCCGTCCAAGATTCGGTGACGGGCGCGCGCCGTTCGGGAAGATGCCGGACAAAATTTTCCAAATCTTCCAGCTTCACAACTTCTCCGCCGGTCCGTTTGGCAATCGCTTCCAGCAACGCGCGATCCGGTTTCAGCGAACGAAATTCTTCCGCCGCCGGATCGGACGTCCAGCCGGCGGCAGCCTGTCCGGCGATTTTTCCATCGGGTCGCGTGACGAGCGCCTCGACGGAATATGCTCCGGCGTCGCGCGCGATGTAAGTTGCTTCATAAGTTCCCGGACTTGTCGCGGAAGGTTCCGCCGTCAGTTGAACATAATTTGTTTTTTCGTCTTCCGACGACGCCGAGCCGACCGGGCGAACCATCAACTGAACCGTCGCGTTGTCCAGCGGCTTGAACTCGTCGTCGTGCGCCTTGACGGTCAGCCGAACTTCGGCGGGATCGCCGCTGACGGAAGTTTCAGGGACAACGGAAATTTGCGGCGGCACGTCCGACACGAGCCAGCGGACGAGTTGACGCCAGGATTTTGCCAAATCTTTTTGTGTCGCCTCGTTGCGCAAACCCCAGCGCCACAAATCCCCGATCATCAGCGCAGCGGTGCGGCCAAGCCCGAACCGTTGCGCGATCAGCGCGGGATAAGTCCGGCTTTCCGCGTCGGACACCGTGGCCAGCACGCTCGCGCCGGGCTTGATGTCGCCAACCGGATTCAAGACTTGAAACGGCGGCATTTCATCGAGCCGGGTTTTTTCGTCCGCTTCCGTCGCGCGCAACCGCGTCCACGGCTGGAGCCAGCCTTCGCGCGTGAGCGTCAGTTTCATTTCGCCGGGCAACTTCGCGTCCACCGCGCGATCCAGATAAACCGGCAGCATCGAGGCGATCAACGTGCCCGCATAATTCCCTTCGCGAAAAGATTCCGCGCCGCCGAGCATCAGGAATCCGCCGCCGCGCTCGGAAACAAACCGCTGCAACAGCGCCATCTGGTCGTGCGAAAAAAATTCCGCCTCCAGATCGCCCACGATCACCGCGTCATACTTGAACAAATCCTCCGCCGTCGCCGGAAAACCGCCGCGCAGTTCAAATTCATCCTTCGTGTTCAAACGGATCAGCACCGGCTTGTCGTAACTCGCGTCTTCGTCGGTGTTCGTTCCAAATCCGCGAAAGAGCGGATTGGACCCTTCGCCGTCGCGGCCCTTGAATTCAAATTTCGGCTCGCGCCGCGCGATGCGGATGAGCGACACCATCTGCACCTGCGGGTCTTCCTGGATCGCGCGATTGAGAAATTTATAATCCCAGTTTGGCCGCCCGCTGACATACAAGACTCGGAACGGTTCCTGCCCGCGATCCACCACGATCATCTGGCGGTTGTTGACGAGCGTCGCCTCGCGCGACGGCGCGGCGGGATTTTGCAACTCGCTCCGCGCCCGCGTTTCCAATTCGTAAAAATGGATGCCCGGCTTGTCCGGCTGGATTTGAAAACGAAAATTCAAATCCGCCTCGTCGCCTGTCGCGCGCTGCGTCAATTTGGCAACGACGTTTGAACTTCCAGAAATGTGAAAATCCGCCGAGTTCGTCTGGTTCGTGATCGCGCCGGAAAAACCCGTCGCCACTTCCGTCAACCGCGCGACAATTTCGGAACCGGAAAATCCGCTCGCGCCCACTTCCGCCTGGATCGTCACCGGCGCGTCTTCAAACGCCGTCTGGCTCACGCCGATTTTTTTCAATGAAATGTCTGTGAGTCCCGTGTCCTTGCCAAGCACGACCGGATAAACCGGCGGGCAACCATCAAGCGGCGGCAAATCCGCTCCGATGTCCGTGGCATTTCCGTCCGTGAACAAAAGCACGCCGGCGACCGGCTGGCCGCGCCATTGTTCCGTCGCGGTTTTCAACGCGTTGCCGAGCGACGACGCGCGACCGTCAAATTTCAGATCGCCGAAATCGCGCACGCTCTGCAACCGAGAATCAAATGTGTAGCGCCGCAATTGAAAATTTTCCGCCAGCGCCGGCTGCCAGCCCTTCGCGTCGGCGTCGAGCGTCTGGCGCAGAATTTGCCCGCGCGTTTTTGTTTCGCCCGAATCTTTCACCGTCAAACTCTGGCTGTCGTCGGCGATCACCGCAAAAAAATTCGCGCCCGGCTTCGCGCGCTGGCCGACCCACAGCGGTTCCAACAAGCAAAGCGCCAATGCAAAAATCCCGGCGAATTTCAACAGCCCGCAGCCAATCCGCACACCGCGCTCCGTCGCGCTGCGATGCCCAGACCAAATTACCGCCGCCGCGAGCACGACCAATGCGACGACCGCCGGCAAAAGCCAGTTGACGCCGGAAAAAATGATCGTCGCGAAAACGGTCACTGCGCGCTCCCCAATTTCTCGTAGTATTGACGGACGATGGCCGAATAATTTTCCGGCACGGGATCGCGGTCAAGCGGGACGAGGCTGCTCGCGTTTTCCTGCCGCGCCAATTCTTCCTGCACCCACACGCGGACCTGTTCGAGCGGCACGAGCAATTCCTTGCGAACTTCATCCGGCCTCGGAATCTCGCGGCGATCACGATAAGCGGAGCGGTAACCGCCCAGACGGTCGCGCACAGTCGCAAGCTGGTTGCGCAAATCCGGCGAGTCCAGGACGCTTTGCACGTCGCGCAACTGATCCGAGAAATTCACAAAACCGTTTCCGGTGATCGGGCCGCCATTGTCTTGAGCGCGATTATTATTCTGTCCCAACCGCTCGGCAAATTGCCGCAAACGATCCGCGTTGCCCGCGCCGCCGTTTTGTCCGCCTTGCTGCTGGCCGTTTTCTCCGGGTTGGCCGGAATTATTTTGTTGCCCCGGCAAATTATTATTCGCCTGTTGCTGGTCGCCGCCGCGTGCGCCGCGCTGGCCGTTATTTCCAGCCGCAGCCTGCTCGCCATTATTATTATCACCGTTCGGTTGGTGGCCGCGATTGCCGCGTTGTCCGTTTTGCTGGCCTTGGGCGGAAGCCTGTTCGCCATTGTCGCCTCGGCCATTTTGTTCTTGGCCGCGATTTCCATTTTGATTTCCGTTCGCAGAATTTCTCTGGCCGCGTTGCTGACGCTGTGGATTATTTCCGGCCTGTTGCGATCCATTTGCCGACGCAATTTCGTTTGTCCCGGCCATTGAATTGGGGTCTCGGCCTGCGGCGACATTTGCGGCGCGTTCAGCAGCACGACGTTCCATCAGTTGATGCAATATATTTGTGCGTTGCTCGCCGGACGCATTTTCCGCCGCGCGCGCGAGACGATTTGATTGATTTTGCGCGCCGCCATTTTCGCCGGCGGCGAGCGCTTCGGAATTTGTTTCGCCGATTTCGCGTTCCACCTGCCGCGTCAAATCATCAAGCTGCTTCTGCGCGTAACGCAGCGCGTCGGCGTGGCTGCCCAGCACGCTGTCGGCGGCGCGCTGGACGCTTTCGGAGATCTCGGTGATGTTCGTCCGCGCCGCGCGCTCGGCCTGGCTCGCCTGCGGCAAAAATCCGCGATCCGCCAGTTGCGATTCCATGTCGAGCAGATTGTCCGTGTGCATCTGGTCCGCGCGTCGCAACGTGTCATACAATTGCTTCGAGAGCAGCGGCTCGGTAGTTTCGGCCTGCTCGGTCACGTCCTTCATCTGGGCGAGCAAATTTGTCAACGCACTTTGCTGTTGCGCCATTTGCTGAACGAGTTGCTGGCGTTGCGCGGAATCATCCAGCGATTTCTGCGCGCCGTTATTGAGCGAATCCAGTCCGCGCGCGATTTCGTTTTCCTGATTTTCCATGTCGCGCGCCTCGCTGCGCATCTGCCGCATCTGGTCGGAAAACTGGCTGCTCGTCTGCTGCCGCAAATTTTGCCGCAAATTTTCCATGCCCTGCTGCGCGCGCGTGCCCGCCGCGAGCGCCTGCGACGCGGACTGGTTTTGCAGCGCCTCGGACGCGCGCTGCATATCCTGACGGGTTTGATCCAATTTCTGCTGCGCGTCCGATTGCTGGCTGGCGTTCGGCGACTGCGCGAGCTGCTGGCGGAGTTCGTCCACGTTCGCAAGCTGCTGGCGCTGCTCGTCGTCAAGGCGCTTGAGTTGTTGCTGGATGTCCGCGCGTTCCTGATCGGTCTTTGCGGCCTGCAACGCGGTCTGCAATTCGCGCATCCGGTCGTTCAAATCCTGCTGCCGCTGCGCCAGTTCTTTCAAGCGGTCAACCGTCTGCGTCTGCTCGTGCTGCTGCGCGTTTTGCGGCGCGGTCGCCTGACGCTCGGTTTCGTAACGATTTTGCTCGTTCGCCAAATCAAGCTGGTCAAGCTGCTGCTGGTTCGGCTGGCCGGAATTCTGGCCGGACTGTTGACCCTGATTGTTCCGCTGGCGCTGGATGCGAAATTCGCGCGGCGTCGCCTTGAGCAACGCCTGATACGCGGCCTGCTCGGCGGCGATGGCGGCGGGCAATTTGTCCGGCGAATTTTTCGCCGACGCGAGCGCGGACTGCGCGCGTTGCATTTCCTTGATGGCCGTGTCGAGCGCGGTGTGGTCGCCCTGGCCTTGCGTCAACATTTGCTGCGCCTGATCCAACGCCTGGTGCTGCGCGTCGCTCACGACGACGATGTCATCCGCGTAATTACCGCTGGATTTGACCGCCGCTTGCGCGCCGCGCGCGGGCGCACGCGATGGGCTGGCAACTTCCTGCGCGTTCAATGGCGCAACGGCAAACGCCGCCGCGAAAATAAAAATGTAAAAATATGTTTTCATGGTTTTGACTGGGTTGCTGCGTTTTGTTTGTCGCGTTGCAATTTCCATGTGGCGATGACGATTTGTTTCTGCAATTCGGCCAGCTTCGTATTTTGATTTCCGCCGCCCTGGTTTCCCTGCTGGTTTCGTTGCTGGTTCTGGTTTTCGGATTCGCCCGATTGATCCTGCCGGAAAATTTCCTCGAACGGGCGCACCTCGGCGAAAAACATATCGCTGAACGTCCGGCGCACCTGCCCGTCCGGCCCGTAATCATCCGCCCACGCAAAATAAGACACAACTTCGTCCACCGCCACGCCAAGTTTTTCCATCGAAACCTGGTTCGTGAACGACCGCTTCTCGTTCGCCACAACGGCCTGTCCGAGTTCGACGAATTGCGGTTCCTGCCCGGCCACGCTAAAACCGACGCCGTATTTCAACAAGCCAAAATCGCCCTTCGCCTCGCCCTGCAATTGCATTTCTTCAAGGCTCGAAACCCGCTGGTCGCCGCGCGGAAAAGTCACCTTCACTTCCGGCGGATGATTCGGCAAAACGACGATGGAAAATTCCGTTGGATTTTTATTCGTGCGGCCGTCCGCGTCCACCAGTTCGAGCGAGTAACGCGCGGTGTTCGTGAGCGTAAAATCATTCAGCAGCGCGATGGAATTGGTCTGCGCCGCGAGCGTCAGCGTCTGCTCCTTGCCGATGAATTTCGCGCTGACGACGGGTTTGTTGAGTTGCAGCGTGTAAGTCAGCCGCGTGCCTTCGACCGCGCTGACGCGGCGCGTGTCGCGGATGATCTGGTTCGTGAGGCTCGTGTAAGCCGGAAAATTCAACGACGCATCGGCGCGCGTCAACGCGGGAAAATCAAAAACGCCGATCTTGTAATCGCGGGTTTTCTTCGCTCCGTATTCGACGCGGTAAAGTCCGTCCTCGGAAATTTCCGGCAGGCTCGCGCCGAAAACCGGATCGGCCAGATGCCGCGCCAGCGGGATGCGCTGCGTTTTTCCCGAAGCCGAAACAAGCACGAGCGTCGCCTCCGCCGGCGGCGTGTGGCCGAAACGCGCCGTGATGACGAGGCCGGTGCCGCGCTCGACTTGCGTATCGCCGGGATCAACGGTGATTTCCTCGGCGAACAACGATGACTTTGAACCCAGCTTCGCGTGCCACCAAGTCGGATTGCCGCCGAGACAAAGCGCGAACAGCAGCGCCAGCAGCGCGAGCAGATGCAAATTTGTCGCGGAAGAAAATTTTTGCCTGAAACTTTGCTCCCACAAAATCCGGTCGCGATGCGTCAGCACCTGTTCGATCACGCGCAGTTGCAAAAAACCAAATTGCCCGGATTCGTCCGGCTCCTGTTCCGCCGCCGTTGAAAGCAGATGACGGACTTGCGGATTTTCCTGCTCGATGGTCGCGACAAGCGCGCGGAAATCAGCCGGACGCTGCTGCTCTCGCCGCCAAATAAAATATGCCGCGATCAATCCGCCGATGAAAACAATCCACCAAACCAGCCGCGTGTCCCAGCCGGTAAAACCGTGAATCAAAAATAGCAACAGCGCGCCGACCGCCATCGCCGCCCAACAAACCGCCAGCCGCCGACGCAGCCGCGCGCGGCGGAGCATGGACTCCATCGCGCCGAGTTGTTGTTGGAGGCGGGATTCCATCATGTTGTGACCTCGACGGTTTTTGCGCGGCGCGCCAGCCAGCCGCTCAAAATAATTTCCCCGAACATAACCGTCAGCACGCCGACGATCAACCAGCGCCAGAGCTTTTGCCGGTTCTCCAGTTCGGCGCGCTGCAAATGCAGTTGAACCTCCTGCATTTTTGCGAGCGGAACTAGCGACGGCGTCTGCAACGGCACGCCGAGCCGCGCGAGTTCGTCCGGCGACATCGGCGCGGTGCGGCTTTCGTCCAGCGGCAAATTCACCGCGAACTGCCGCCGCTTGTCGCCAAAAGTGGCCGTGTAAATTCCCGGCAAATCGGTTTCTGAAAATGAAGTTCCCGCCGCGAGCGATTCATTTTTTCCGTCCGGCTTCTGCCATTGCACCGCCGCGCCGCCGGACGAAACAGGCGACGGAATTGCATCGCCAGTTTCAAATTGAAAACGCGCCGGAACCGCGCCGCCGCTCCAGTCGAGCATTGTTTGCATCAGCGGCGGAAATTTGCTGGAGAGCGCAAGCTGGCTGTCCGCCGGATTCCAGC
>Ga0209483_1001158_pt1 | contig 20617 bp, 17 predicted proteins | sample NGEPerA_FD_184508 | JGI IMG/M metagenome (GOLD analysis project Ga0209483, IMG submission 184508) | Arctic peat soil microbial communities from the Barrow Environmental Observatory site, Barrow, Alaska, USA - NGEE PermafrostL2-A... | ecosystem: Environmental > Terrestrial > Soil > Wetlands >... | reverse complement strand
CTGGTCAAGACGGCGACAAGGCTGCTCTGAACCGCATTGCTGTTGGCACACAGACAGTGTCGATCTGGAAAGACAGCCGCGCGCTTGGCAAGGTTGCTGCTGAAGCGGCCGTTGCCATGGCTGACGGTACGGCGATGGACAAGCTGCCTAATGTGATTAAGTTCAAGGACGGCAAGAAGAAAGTTGAAATGAACGCCATTCTTCTCGCTCCAGATCCAATCACCAAGGCTAACCTCGATGACGTGATCAAGGCCGGCTGGATCAAGAAGGACGAAGCTTGCGCTGGCGCAGCAAAAGACGTTGCTGCTTGCAAGTAATCTCTTGTTAAGTTGACATTGTGCTGCGCCATCCTTTTAAATGAGGGTGGCGCAGTTTTTCTGAGTGATAGTCTCGACATTGTTTTTAGCGATCGGGGTTATTGCAAAATACGGAAACAATATTGCGAATTGGGATATTCGAGAGCACAGGTTTAGGCTTTCGCAGAAACGAAAAAGTGGGGAAGTAAACCCCAAAAAAATTATTGGGAGTTAAATTTGTCCACCCCATCACCTACCAGCCAAGACCCTGCTATGGAAAAAGAGGGCGTAGTGGCTAGATTTTTCCGCGCCACTGAAATCGATACGCGTATGTTGGGCATGATCGCCGCTTTGCTCTTGGTTTGGTGTATCTTTGATTTTTGGAGTGGCCGGCTGTCCGCTGACGATGGCTTGCTCGGTGGCGCCTTCCTTACACCGCGCAATTTGTGGACACTTCTTGTTCAAACCTCTTCAATCGCCATCATGTCTACCGGCATGGTGCTGCTTATTGTGTTGCGCCAAATTGATTTGTCGGTTGGCTCGATGTTGAGCTTGATCGCCGTGGCTACGGCAGTGCTGCAAGTTTTTCAGCTTGGACCAGCTTTGGGCGTTGGCCATCCGATCATTTGGATATTGGGCGTTGTTGCCTGCCTCGGGCTGGGCATCCTTATCGGGGCCTTCAACGGCTTTCTCGTGGCCTATGCTAAAATTCCGGCCTTCATCGTGACACTCGGTGGTCTCATTGCCTATAGCGGCATCGCCTTTCTGCTTGCCAAAGGTGAGACGGTGGCACCGATGGATCGAACCTTCGAAGTCTTCGGCGGCGGCGTTCGGGCCAGTTGGCTCGGGCCTTTCTGGAGCTGGGTGTTGGGTATCTTCGCTTGCCTTGCCATTGCTTACACAGTTTTGCATGGGCGCAGGCAACGCATTCGCTTTAAATTTCCCCTTCGCCCAATTTGGGCGGAGGTGTTTTTGGTGGCGGTTGGCTCCATCATTGTGCTGGGCGTGACACTGGTGATGAACTCTTATCCTTGGCCACCCGGTGTGATGGAAGATTATGCTACCGCCCACAAACTGGTGATCCCGCCAGGCGTGGAAAACCGTGATGGCAACGCCATTTGCATGGCGGGCGATCAAGTTGTTCATTGCACCACGGGCCTTATCCACTACACGGGCTTTTCGCTTCCGGCGTTGATTGCCATTGCCGTTTGTTTGATCATGACTTTCATCTCAACGCGCACCTCCTTTGGCCGCTATATCTATGCAACGGGCGGCAACCCGGAAGCCGCCGAACTGGCGGGCATCAACACCAAGTGGCTGAAAGTCAAAGTGTTTGCGTTGATGGGCTTTTTGGTTGGTATATCGTCGATCATATCTTCGGCTCGATTAGACGCCGCAACTAATGCGCTGGGCCAGTCGAGTGAACTCTACGTGATTGCCGCCACCGTCATCGGTGGCACGTCACTGGCAGGCGGTGTGGGCACGATCTATGGCGCGATGGTTGGGGCATTGATGATGCAATCGATCGTATCGGGTATGTCACTACTAAATTTGCCCGCGGCATCCCAAAATATGGTTGTTGGCGGCGTTTTGGTTTTGGCCGTTTGGCTTGACCAAATCTATCGCAACAAAGTGAAATAAGGAGGCGCATTTGGCAAAAACGGCAAAAAAATCGACGCCAAAACGGCCACCAACAAAGCCATCGGCAACACAGACGGTTGTAACAGCGGCGTCGCCTAGCCCAAGTCAAACAGGCACACCGCTTGTTGAGATGAAAGATATCTCCATTGCTTTCGGCGGTATCAAGGCTGTCGATCGTGCGTCACTCGATTTATTCGCTGGCGAAGTTGTGGGCGTTCTCGGCCACAATGGTGCCGGCAAATCCACTTTGATTAAAGTTCTCTCTGGCGCTTATAAACGCGACCACGGGCAAATCTTTGTCGAGGGCAAAGAAATTACGATCAATAATCCGCGCGACGCGAAGGCCTTGGGCATTGAAACCATCTATCAAACGCTGGCCTTGGCCGACAATGTTGACGCTTCTGCCAATCTTTATTTGGGCCGTGAACTTAAGACCCGCATTGGCACTCTTGATGACGCCGCAATGGAAGCTGAAACGCGCAAGGTGATGTTCCGTTTGAACCCCAATTTTCGTCGCTTCAAAGAGCCAGTGTTGAAACTCTCGGGCGGCCAGCGCCAGTCGGTCGCGATAGCGCGTGCCATTCACTTCAATGCGCGCATCCTGATCATGGATGAACCCACAGCAGCCCTTGGCCCGCAAGAAACCGCGCAAGTGGGCGAACTTATTAAACAGCTGAAGGCCGAAGGCATTGGCATCTTTTTGATCAGCCATGATTTGCATGACGTGTTTGATCTCGCTGATCGTTTGGTGGTGATGAAGAACGGCAAGGTTGTCGGCACCGCCTATACCAAGGATGTGACGCATGACGAAGTGCTCGGCATGATTATCGCCGGAAAATGTCCCAAAGGTGCAATCCCCGGCCCAGGAGCGATGAAAGATGTTGCGTAACTTTATTGCAGTTTTACTTTTACTTTGGGCATTTCCCGTCCAAGCGGCAGCACCTGAAGATGTGATCGATGGCTGGTATCGCCTGACGCTGAATCTTGTGCGTCACACCGCAACTTATTCGCCGCCTGTTGCCTCGCGCGCTTTCGCTTATGTCGGCATTACGGCCTATGAAGCCACTGCTTCAGGCAATGATCATTTGCAAACGCTTGTGGGCCAGCTCAATGAATTAAAATCGTTGCCGAAACGCGAACAAGGCAAAGCCTACGATGAAGCCGTGGTGTTGAACGCTGCAATGGATGCAGCGATGAATGACTTCTTCAGCAACACGGGCCCATCCGGCCAGCATGCGTTAGCTGCGCAATCGCGGTTGCAAAAAGCTGAAGTCGCCAAAGGTCTCGCACCAGATATCGTGGCCCGCAGCGATGCCTATGGCCGGAAATTGGAAAAGGCTATTCTGGCGTGGTCCAACACCGATGGCGGGGCGCACATCACCAACCTCGGCTTCCCACTCAAATATGAGATGAGCAAATTGCCCGGCCATTGGGTGCCAACCAGCAGCTATCAAATTCAACAATTCCCGCTCTTGCCAGACTGGGGTAAGAACCGCACATTTGCCATGCCGATGGGGGCCACTTGCGGGTTGCCGGGGCCGGTGCCCTTTAGCGAAGACATGAATTCGGACTTCATCAAACAAGCCGAAGAAGTGCATGATATCCGCAATGGCGACACTGGCGAAGAAAAAATTATTGCGCGTTTCTGGTCAGATGATCCGGGCCTGAGCTGGACACCAGCTGGCCATTGGATCGGATTTATATTGGATATTGCCAAACGCGATCATTTCACTATTGCTAAAACCTCCGCCACGCTTGCGCGCCTTGGTGTTGCCGTTGCCGATGGCTTCATCGGCTGCTGGCATGAGAAACTTGTCTATGATTCTATTCGGCCTGTCACAGTCATCAAAAAATATATCGATCCAAAATGGGAAACGCTTTTAATCACGCCGCCATTCCAAGAATATCCGTCGGGTCATTCAACGCAATCTGGCGCCGCCGCCGTTGCGCTTACCTCAGCACTTGGCGATAATTTCGCATTTGATGATGCCACGCATGAGCGCGATGGTTTGGGTGTCAGGCATTTCAAAAGTTTTTGGGACGCAGCCAATGAAGCGGGCGTTTCGCGCATCTATGGCGGCATTCATTTCCGCAAAGCTATTACGGACGGTTTAGATCAAGGACGTTGTATTGGTGCTTATGCGGCCAAACTGGTGATGGAGAAATGAAAAGGGCACTTTCTCTTTCGGCTCTCCTCTGTGGCTCTATTTGCGTGGCTCCAGCCTTAGCTGATCCCGTTATTCCGCAGTTTAAAAATGAAACTGTCACGGCTGGCATTCACTCCATCTATAAAGGCGAATGGCAATATATGGTGGGTGGTGGTGTGGCGGCATTGGATTGCGACGGCAGCGGCAAGCCCGCATTGTTAATTGCGGGTGGTGAAAACAAAGCCAAGCTCTTCCTCAATCGCTCTAAAACCGGCGGTGCGTTGAAATTCGCCGAAGCGAAAAATTCTGGCCTCGAATTTGATAAAGTCACGGGGGCTTACCCGATCGACATAGATGGCGATGGCAAGATGGATCTCGTTGTTCTGCGCGTCGGCGAAAATAAAATCATGCGCGGCGATGGCCACTGTCATTTCACTCAGATGAATAAGCAATGGAACATTGATGGCGGCGACGCGTGGAACACTGCTTTCTCCGCAACTTGGGAGAAGGGCAACGCGCTCCCTACGCTGGCTTTCGGCACTTATATCGACCGGAAGTTTGAAGACGATCCTTGGGGTCATTGCACCGACAACTGGTTGCTGCGCCCCAATGACAAGCAGGATGGCTATGGCCCGCGCATTGCGCTTACGCCGTCTTACTGTACGCTTTCAATGCTGTTCACCGATTGGAACCGCAGCGGTACTCCATCCTTACGCGTCTCCAATGACCGCGAATACTATATGGGCGGACAGGAGCAGATGTGGAAAATTCTGCCCGGTGCTGCACCCACACTCTACACCGAAGCCGAAGGTTGGAAATATGTCCGCTTGTGGGGCATGGGAATTGCCTCAGCCGACATCAATGACAGCGGCTATCCCTCTTATTTTTTGTCGTCCATGGCTGATCAGCGCATGCAGATGCTGGCCAATGGTGCAACAAAACCCGCCTATAAAGAATCGCAATTTGAGATGGGAACCACGGCCCATCGCCCTTACACCGGTGGCGACGAGCGGCCTTCAACGGGTTGGCACACCCAGTTTGAAGACGTGAATAATGATGGCCGCTATGATCTGTTCATTGCCAAGGGCAATGTCGACAAGATGCCGGACTTTGCAATGAAGGATCCCAACAATCTTCTGCTGCAAAAGGACGATGGCAATTTTGAAGAAGTCGGCGACAAGGCTGGCATATTAAGTTTCAAAAACCACCGTGGCGCTTTGCTGGTGGATTTAAATCATGACGGTAAGCTTGATCTCATCGTCGTCAATCGCCGCGAGAATATTGAGATTTGGCAAAATGTTTCAACCAATCTCGGCCATTTTGTTGAAATTAAACTCAAGCAAGATGGCCCAAATCTCAACGCAGTGGGCGCTTGGATTGAAGTAAAAGAAGATGGCGGCCATATCATGCGGCGTGAAAACTTCGTCGGCGGTGGCCATGCCTCAGGCGCTGCTGGTTTTCTCCACTTTGGGCTGGGCTCACAATCAGCCAGCCAAATTCGCGTGCTCTGGCCTGATGGCACACAAGGCGAGTGGCAAGATGTGAAAGCAGATGGTTTTTACCTCATCGAAAAGAACAAAGCCGCCAAAGCATGGCAAGCAGGCGACTGATGGCTTTTGAGGTGTTCTGATAGAAGAATTTCTATTGGGTATCGCCCCACGGTTTTTTCTGCGATTGAAGAATGAAAATTCTGGGAGATCAGCATGTCAACCATTCGCCTTACTATGGCGCAAGCTCTCGTCAAATTTCTAGTCAATCAGTTCACGATGATCGATGGCAAGCGTGAGCCGCTTTTCCCTGGCGCTTTCGGCATTTTCGGCCATGGCAATGTGACATGCTTGTCGGAAGCATTATTTGAAGTGAAAGATATTTTGCCTGTCTGGCGTGGGCAGAATGAACAATCCATGGCGTTGGCCGCCGTGGCCTTTGCCAAAGCCAAACTGCGCCGACAGATTATGATTGCCACATCATCCATCGGCCCGGGGGCCACCAATATGATCACTGCCGCAGGCGTGGCCCATGCCAACCGCTTACCAATTTTGATCTTGGCAGGAGACACGTTCCAAAACCGCAGGCCTGATCCGGTGTTGCAACAGGTGGAACATTATGGCGTTCCCTCCATCACCGTGAATGATGGCTTCAAACCTGTGTCGCGTTATTGGGACCGCATCACCCACCCTGAACAGATCATCTCCTCTTTGCCGCAAGCGGTGGCCACGATGCTTGATCCCGCTGATTGTGGGCCAGCTTTCATTGGCCTGCCCCAAGATATTCAGGAATTGGCGTTCGATTATCCGACCGCTTTTTTCACGCCGACAGTACATGAGATCACCCGTAATAGGCCCGATATGAAACGTTTGGCCCAAGCGATTGAAGTTTTGAAATCGGCCAAGCGCCCAATGATTATTGCCGGCGGAGGGGTGCGGTATTCCGGCGCCGAAGCGGAAGTGGCGAAGTTTGCCAGCGATCACGGCATTCCGATTTGTGAAACCATGGCAGGCAAAGCCAGCGTTGTGCATTCGCACGCAACTTATATTGGCCCATTGGGTGTCACGGGTTCAACCTCAGCCAATAACATCGCGGCTGAGGCTGATGTGATTTTGTCCATCGGCACAAGGCTACAAGATTTCACAACGGGTTCGTGGACATGCTTTGCCCATGATGCGAAATTCATCTCGATCAATGCCGCGCGTTATGATGCGGTGAAACACCGCGCCGTTGCCGTGGTTGGCGATGCCAAGGTGACGATGCAAGAATTGATCCCCGCCATGCAGGGCTTTAAGGTTGACGCCGCTTGGACGAAAAAAGCCAAAAGTGAAATGGCCATTTGGAACAAGGCGGTTGATGGCTACAAAATGCCCACAAATTCCGGCATTTCCACTTATGGCCAAATCGTCGGCATGGTTTGCGACAAAGCTGGTGAGCGCGATTATGTGGTGGGTGCCGCTGGTGGTCTGCCGGGCGAACTCAATAAAGTGTGGCGGGTGAAATCGCCTAATACTTTTGATGTTGAATATGGCTTCTCTTGCATGGGCTATGAAGTGGCTGGTGGTTGGGGCGCTGCAATGGCAGATCCCACCCGCAACACCATCGTGATGGTGGGCGATGGTTCTTATCTCATTATGAATTCCGACATTTATTCCACCGTGCTCACCGGCCACAAAATGATTGTGGTGATCTGCGATAATGGTGGCTACGGCGTCATCAACCGCTTGCAGAATTTCAAAGGCGGCGAGAGTTATAATAATCTGCTCAAAGACTGCAATGTGAAGAACCTATTCCATGTGGACTTTGTGAAGCACGCGGAGTCTATGGGCGCTTTGGCCCGCAAAGTTTCCAGCATCGCTGACCTCGGCCTCGCAATGGATTGGGCCAAGACCACAGACCGCACAACGGTGATCGTGATTGAGAATGACGCTTTTGTCTGGACGCCCGGAGATGCGATGTGGGACGTCGGCGTACCCACGGTTTCAAAGCGCAAAGAAGTCAACGAAGCGCGCAAATATCAAGATGACCTGCGCAAGAAACAGCGTATCGGCGTTTAATTAGATTTGGAGTAACTATGCTAAAAGCCAAACTCGGCATGTCGCCCATCGCATGGTGGAATGATGATCTCGCAGAATTAAGCGATGATGTGTCGCTGGAAGAATGCCTGCGCCAATCGCGCAGTGCTGGCTTCACCGGCATGGAAAAGGGTCGCCGCTTTCCTGAAGACCCCAAGCTCATGTTGCCGATCTTAAAAAAAGCCGATGTCACCCTCTGCGGCGGCTGGTTTTCTGGCACGCTCGCCGTTGAGGGCTTGTCAGAAAACAAAGACCGCATTGCGCCGATGATTGAACTGTTCAAAGCAGTTGCCGCACCTTGCATTGTTTATGGTGAAGTGGGCCGTTCCATTCAGGGTGACCGTAAGAAACCTTTAGCAACCAAGCCGGTGCTCGATGATGGCGAGATGAAAGCCTATGGCCGTAAGATGACGCAATTTGGCGAATGGTGTGCCGAGCAAGGCATGCCGCTTTCCTATCATCATCACATGGGTGCTGTGGTGCAAAGCGAGCAAGAGTTGGATGCGTTTATGAATCATTCGGGCACTGGTATTCCACTGTTGTTTGACGCTGGCCATTTGGCTTTTGCAAAGGGCAATGTGATGCGCGCCATTAAAAATCATCACAAGCGTATAATCCATGTTCACACCAAGGATGTGCGCAATGCTGTGTTGGAAAAATTGGATTGGAACAAACAAAGCTTCCTTGATGCAGTGGCATTGGGTGCCTTCACCGTGCCGGGTGATGGCTCATTGGATTTTGGTGCAATTGTTAAAGCCTTTGCCGACTATGGCTATGAAGGTTGGTTCGTGGTTGAGGCCGAACAAGATCCAAAGAAAAATCCACCATTGAAAATGGCGCAAGTTGGCCATAGAGAATTGATGCGTGTGATGACAGCTGCGGGCTATGCTGTGGAGACGCAAGGTTTTGCGAATGTTTGAGAAGCAGCTCAACATTGGCATTATCGGCACCGGCTTTATGGGCAAGGCCCATGCCTTCGCTTATCGTTCGGCGTTGGCAGCATTTACGGATATTCCGGTGCCAGTGCTGCGGATGATTGCTGACGTGAATGCCGACAGTGCTGCCAAAGCCGCGCATCAATATGGCTTTGAGAAATCCTCCGGCGATTGGCGCGATCTCATCAACGATCCTGCGATTGATGTTGTCTCCATCACCACACCCAACACATTGCATAAGGAAATGTCTTTGGCAGCGATCGCAGCAGGCAAACATGTGCATTGTGAAAAGCCGCTTTCGCCCACGCTGAAAGAGTCTGAAGAAATGATGTTGGCAGCCGAGGCCAAGAACGTCATCACTCAGGTGGGTTTCAATTACATCAAAAACCCGATGCTGAAAGTGGCGCGTGATATGATTGCTGCTGGCGAGCTTGGCGAGATTACAGGCTTCAGAGGCATTCACGCTGAAGACTATATGCACGATCCGCAAAACCCTTGGACGTGGCGCATCGATCCATCAGGCGGGCCAGGCGTGATCGCAGACTTAGGAAGCCATATTATCGGCATGGCGCGATTTTTGTTGGGGCCAATCGCATCCGTAAATGCCAATGTTGAAACGGTTATTAAGCAGCGCCCCAAAACGCGCGGCTCCAATGACATGGTGCCGGTGCTGGTGGATGATATTGCGCGCCTGCTGGTGCGTTTTGAAAAAGGTTTTGGCGGTTCAATCGAAGCCAATTGGGTGAAGACCGGCCGTAACATGCAGCTTGGTTTTGAAATTGAAGGTTCCAAAGGTGCGCTGGCCTTCACGCAAGAACGTTTGAACGAATTGAAATTCTACAAGGCGGGCGGCAACATCCGCGACAAAGGCTTCACCACTATCGAAAGCGGTCCACAACATCCGCCATACGCCGGCTTCTGCGTGGCAGGCGGCCATCAACTTGGATTCAATGATCTTAAAACCATTGAGATGGCAGAATTCCTTGGTGGCATTGCCACAGGAAAATCCGCTGGGCCGGATTTCCGTGAGGCTTACGAGATTCAAAAAGTGGTTGTGGCGGCCATCCAATCTTCGAAAGAAAAGGCCACGCGCGTTAACATAGATTAGGGTTAGTTCCCCTGCTGCATTTTCAAGGGGGTTATGCTAACGGTTCGAAATGGCGAATTCAGTTGGCATTACTCCTATCATTATGTGCGGCGGCTTTGGCTCAAGGCTGTGGCCGCTGTCGCGCGAAGATCTGCCCAAGCAATTCCTGAAATTCAATTCCAATCGTTCGCTGTTTCAGCACACAGTGCTGCGCATGCAAGGCAGTCGCGCAGGGGTCTTCTCATTTGAAAAGCCGATTGTTGCCACTGCGGCTGAACATCGCTTTCTGGTGGCCGAACAATTGCGTGAATTGGGTGTCGCTGCTGATATTCTGTTAGAGCCAATGCGCCGCGACAGTGCTGCTGCAATTTTGGCGGCCGCCGCATTTTGCGTGGAGCAAAAGCGCAAGGGCCTCACCATGGTGGTGGCCTCTGATCACGCAATTCCTGATGTGTCATCCTTTCACGATCACGTTGAACATTCTCTACGCGCCGCTGAAGATCATATCGTGTTGTTTGGCATTCAACCCCAGGCCTCCTCAACTGACTATGGCTATATCTCACCAGGCGATGAGCTGAAGAAATTCAACGCTGTTCACCGCGTCAACAAATTTGCCGAAAAGCCAAGTGCTGAAGTGGCTGGGATTTACATCGCCAAGGGTTATTTGTGGAATTCGGGTAACTTTATCTGCAAGCCCCAGCTTCTGCTTACGGAGGCAGAAATTGTGGCACCTGAAATAGCACTTCCTGCCGCCAAGGCCGCCCGCAATATGAAGCGCAGTGACGATTTCTATTATTTGGATGAAAAGTCTTTTGGCGAAGCAAAAGCCTTATCGATTGATTTTGCCGTGTTAGAGAAAACCGCGCGTGCGGCAGTTCTGCCTTCAAATTTCAGATGGTCTGATCTGGGCACATGGAATTCCATTCACGCCCTGTTAGAGCAGGATGTGGACGGCAATGCCGCCATTGGCAAAGCTCAATTTACCCACAGCAGCAACACCCTAGTTTTGGGCAATGGCGCTTTGGTGGCAGTTGAAGGCTTGAAGGATGTTGTCGTGGCAATCACCCCAGATGCCATTCTGGTGGCGGCGCTGAACAGCAGCGCCAGCATGAAGCCTTTGATGGAAAAGCTGAAGCTGAACCATCCAGAAGTATTGAAAAAAACTAAAACTTGACGCTGCCGTAGTCGCAACACCATCCTACTCAAATTATTGGGAGACTTATATGGAATATCGTAATCTTGGCCATTCAGGCATCAAAACATCATTGTTCACTTTAGGCACAATGAATTTTGACGGCGAGGGTTTTTTCACCATGCCCGGCAGCTTGGACCGCGTGCAGGCCGGCCGCATGGTGGATATTGCCGTTGAACATGGCGTGAATGTTTTTGATACGTCCAACGCTTATACCAAGGGGCGCTCTGAATCAGCCCTGGGTGAAGTTTTAAAGACCCGCTCCAACCAACTTCTCGTCACCACTAAAGTGCGCTTCAGCATGGGCGATGGCCCCAACGAGCAGGGCCTATCGCGCCATCACATCATTGAACAATGTGAGTTGAGCCTGAAGCGCCTGCAGCGTGACCATATTGACGTTTATCTGCTGCATGAATGGGATGGCCACACCCCAATTGAAGAAACCATGGAAGCGCTGAACACATTGGTGAAACACGGCAAGGTGCGTTATATCGGCTGTTCCAATTTTTCCGGTTGGCACATCATGAAGGCCATGATGGCGGCAGACCGCGCCCAAGGCGAAAAATTCGTTTGCCAGCAAATTCATTACACCATTGAGGCGCGCGAAGCCGAATATGAATTGCTGCCTGTTACCATTGATCAAGGCATTGGCGTTCAAGTGTGGAGCCCGATTGCTGGTGGCCTGCTCTCGGGCAAGTTCCGCCGCAATGCAACGCCAGAACAGTCGCGCCATTTGGATGGCTGGACTGAACCGCCGATCAGGGACCGTGAACGTCTGTGGCGTATTGTTGATGCGCTGGTTGAAGTGGGTGATGCACACGGTGTTTCAGCCGCACAAGTGGCCTTGGCTTGGACTGCAGGCAAGCCCGGCATTTCATCCATGGTGATTGGTGCGCGCACTGAAGCCCAACTCAAAGACACTTTGGCGGCGGCGAAGTTGAAACTCAAAGCCGATGAGCGCAAGAGGTTGGATGATGTGAGTCAATTGCCACTTCTCTATCCTTATTGGCACCAGCACAACACAGTGAATGAAAGATTGGGCACAGCGGATTTGGCACTCCACGCCCCTTACCAAATCCACAATAAATAGTTTTCATCGAAGCAAAGCTTGGCTAGAAGCCTGCCATAAACAGGAGTTGTGACATGACGATTAAGCGTATTGGTATTGGCCCAAGGATGAGTGCCTGTGTGGTTTATGGCGGCGTTGCAAGGCTCGCTGGCTTTGTCGCGGATAAAACCGCTGGCAAATCAGTGAAAGATCAAACCACTGAAATCCTCAGTCTGATTGATGCCACGCTGAAAGAAGCTGGCACCGACAAAGCGAAAATTCTCAAGGCCAATATCTGGTTGACCGATATGAAAACCTTCTCGCAAATGAATGAAGCTTGGGATGCGTGGGTGCCAAAGGGCCACACACCAGCGCGCGCCACCGTTCAATCTCCAGCACTGGCCGCCCCCGGCCTTGATGTGGAAATCATGGTTGAGGCGGCGATTTAACTTTAACCCTGCCTCATTCTCACCTCAATTTTTTCTATTTCGCGGCGCAATGTGGTGGGCGCACCGCCGCGCTTGGCTTGCAGCAAATCAATTTTGAGGTTGAAAATGGATAAACTGTTTAGCGCTGCTTTGGCAGTTTTTATGCTTTGCTCTTCCGCCCATGCTTCAATCGGGATGGCCTCCTATTATAAAACCGGCAAGCGCACCGCCAATGGCGAGCGCTTCTACCCATACGGTTTCACAGCGGCGCACCGCAAATTTCCATTCGGCACTTGGTTGAGGGTTACCAACCTGAGCAATAAGCGGTATGTGATCGTGCGGGTGAATGACCGTGGCCCATTTGTGAGAGGGCGCGTTTTGGATGTCAGCTACGGTGCCGCCAAAGAACTAGGCATGGTCGGCCGTGGTGTGACCCGAATTTCCTATGATGTTATGAACTAAACGCCACAGGTTCATCACAATCGCTCCATTATCACGGCACAATTTATGGTTAACGCCGGACATATCGGACGGTTCACCATGAAGAATGTAATCATTATTTGTCTTGTCGCTGCCATTGCCTCGGTATTTGCGATTGAAAGCGCCCACCCGCAAAATCTTGCGTCGGTGCTTTTATTGGCTGGCTATTGAGGCGCAGGCTTTAATCAACTAAGGCTGCCATCCACAAATCATGGCCGCCATCAATCTCCAAAAACTTGACCGTATTATTGAACGCTTTGCTGGCGTGGAACATGCCCTTTCTTCGGGCGTGACGGGCGAAGCCTTCGTCAAAAACTCCAAGGACTATGCCGAGCTTGCGCCCATGGCCAAAGGCGCAAAGGCTTTGAAAGAGGCTTATCTTGAGCGCGAAGGCCTAGCGGAAATGCTGGCGGGAGGCGGAGAGCTTGCCCAAATGGCCGAAGCCGAAAAGCCGCATTTGGATGATCGCATCGGCAAGCTTGAACAAGAAATGCGCGTTCTACTAATTCCCAAAGATGCGGCCGATGAACGCAATGTCATCCTTGAAGTGCGCGCTGGAACCGGTGGCGATGAAGCAGCAATCTTTGCTGGCGACTTGTTCCGCATGTATCAACGCTATGCCGCCTCTAAGGGGTGGAAAGTGGAAGTCATTTCCGCATCCGACGGCGAACATGGCGGCTATAAGGAAGTCATCGCCAATATATTTGGCCAAGGTGCCTTTGCGCATTTAAAATTTGAAAGCGGCGTTCACCGCGTGCAGCGTGTGCCCGCCACGGAAACCCAAGGGCGTATCCACACTTCGGCGGCAACCGTTGCGGTTTTACCCGAAGCTGAGGAAGTGGATATCAAGATTGAAGAAAAAGATCTGCGCATTGATGTCTATCGTTCCTCCGGCCCCGGCGGGCAGAGCGTGAACACAACTGACTCTGCGGTGCGCATCACCCATCTACCAACCGGCCTTGCAGTTGCCCAGCAGACTGAAAAATCTCAGCTTAAAAACAAGAACGCGGCGATGAAGTTGCTGAGGGCCAGGCTTTATGAGCGTGAACGTGAACGCATTGATAGCGAACGCTCTGCCACGCGCAAAGGCCAAGTGGGATCAGGCGATCGCTCAGAACGCATTCGCACCTATAATTTTCCGCAAGGGCGGTTGACTGACCACCGCATCAGCTTAACACTTTATAAGTTGCCAGACATCGTTGAAGGCCCAGCTTTAGAAGAGGTAGTGCAAGCTTTAGTCACAGATCATCAGGCCACATTGTTGGCGGAGATGGAAAGTGAGAGCTGAAAAGCTTTCAACCGTGCTTGCCGAGGCGCGTCACAAGCTTGAAAGCACTGGCATCGAAACTGCCGCACTCGATGCGCGTCTCTTGCTGCAAGCGGCTACGCGGTTAACTCATGCTGATGTTGTGGCTGAACCGCAGCGTGAACTCTCTGCGGAACAGAAAAAAATATTTGAGCAAGTTATCACCCGCCGCATGGTGCATGAACCGGTGTCGCGCATTTTAGGCGGTCGCGAATTTTATGGCCGCGAATTTAAAGTGACACCCGCAGTGCTTGATCCACGTGCCGATACAGAATGTGTGGTGGAACTGGCGTTGAAGTTGGTGAAGCAAGGCCGCTTTGTTGATCTGGGCACTGGCAGTGGTGCAATCGCCATCACCCTTTGTGCAGAGAATAAGAATCTCTCTGGCATCGCCACCGATATCTCAGATGATGCGCTTCTTGTGGCCAAAGCCAACGCACAAAACCTAAGCGTGGAGGACCGGTTGCAATTTCATAAAGGCGCATGGCTTGATGGATTGAGCGGACCATTTGATCTCATCATTTCCAATCCACCTTATATTAGAGAAGATGCTAAACTTCCGCCCGATGTGGCAAATTATGATCCGCATGTGGCGCTGTTTGGTGGCGCGGACGGCTTGCAAGCTTATCGCACGATTGCACAGCAAAGCGCGCCCCATTTGGCAGAAAGCGCATACCTCATTGTTGAGTTAGGCTTTGACCAGAGCCAAGCCGTGACAGAAATTTTCTTTGAGCATGATTTTGTGGTAAGCAGTAAAGCCATTGATATTGCTGGATATATTCGTGGTTTAGCGTTTACGAAAAGGCGTTGAACAAGATTCGTCAACCGTATGTACACTTTGTCATTGGAATCAAAATTCAGCTGAGCTAAAAGCAACTTATCCCAAAATCATTGAGGCCCGCTTTTGGTATCCATTGGGCCTCTGTAGTTGAAGCAGCGACGGGGAAATTCGCTTCTGCCGGGATCTATTCAAACTAGGTGTATTTTTGCACAATAAAGATGAGCGCGTGATTGAGCTTTCCTGCCGCAAGACCGGTAAGGACGCCCCATGCTCTTACCAAGGATAATAATCAATCGTGAATAATAATTTCATGCGTCAAGGCAATAACCAAAACAACCGTAACCGTAATCGCAATCGCAGTCGCCAACGTACAACTGGTGGCGGTGGCAATAACGGCGGCGGAGGCAATTCCTCCAACAAGGTTTTTGATTCCAACGGCCCAGACGTAAAACTGCGTGGCACGGCACAAACCGTTGCTGAAAAATACATGCAGTTGGGCAGAGACGCACAGAGTTCAGGTGATAGCGTTTCGGCCGAAAGTTATTATCAGCACGCCGAACATTATTATCGGGTCTGGGCTTCCAGCCAACCGGTCGGTTCTTCACTCATCATGTCGCGTAAACTGGGCGAAGATGAATTTGAAGAAGATGGCGAAGGCAGCGAAGATGATAACGCAGTACCACCTGCTGCCGAAGCTACTGGCCCAGAAAGTGCTGAAGCTCCCGCGGGTGATGGCCAACAAGCCAATCAAGACGGACAGCCGCGCCCGTTCAACAACAATCGCAATAACAATCCCAACAATAATGCCGCCAACAGCGGCAGGGAACGCTTTAAGCCGCGCTGGCAGCAACGCCGTGACCGTTGGCAAGACCAGCCTGAGGGTAGCCCGGATCAGGCTCAGCCAGTGCAAAGTGTTGACCCGCAAGCCGAGTCTGCACGCCCCGCGGATGATAACGGCCAGTGGGAAGCGCCAAGCTTCTTGCAGCGCCCTACGCCGGTGGTGGCCGATGAGCCGGAAGCTGCAATAGACGCACCACGCCGTGGTCGTCCGCGCCGTGAACGCGCCGAACCAGCGGTTCCCGTTGACGAAGATACGCCGCAAGGCGAATAGATTTTGACCAAGAGTTCCGAGCGCTGAGGTGGTTTGTCCCACTTGAATCTGCCCCTGCGTAACCTACATCTATCTCAACTAGGGTGAGCTGCTCCAGCCTTCGGGGGTTGTGGCCCATGCCGCAAGGAGTTTGAGTATGGATATTCAGAAATTCACTGAGCGTTCGCAAGGCTTTATTCAATCAGCCCAAAGTTTGGCCCTGAGAGAGGGCCACCAGCGCTTCACGCCCGAACATGTTCTCAAAGTTTTACTGGATGATGAGGAAGGCTTAGCCGCAGGCCTTATCAAAGCAGCGGGTGGTGACTCACGCGCCACCTTAACACAAACCGAAGCAGTCTTAGCCAAGATGCCGAAGATTTCTGGTGGCGGTGCAGGGCAGGTCTATCTCAGTCCTGAAATGGCCCGGGTGTTTGAAGGTGCCACTAAATTGGCCGAGAAAGCGGGCGATTCATTCGTCACCGCAGAGCGCCTGTTGCAGGCCATCGCGGTTGAGCCATCAGACGCGCAAAAGATTTTAAAATCGGCTGGTGTTACGGCTCAGGCGCTGAACACCGCCATCAATGACATTCGCAAAGGCCGCACGGCTGACACGGCTTCGTCTGAATCTAGCTACGATGCGCTTAAAAAATACTCGCGCGATCTCACTGAAGCTGCGCGTGAAGGCAAGCTTGATCCGGTTATTGGCCGCGATGATGAAATCCGCCGCACCATTCAAGTTCTCTCACGCCGCACCAAAAATAATCCAGTTTTGATCGGCGAACCAGGTGTTGGCAAAACCGCCATTGCTGAAGGCCTTGCACTTCGCATCGTCAAGGGCGATGTGCCAGAATCGCTAAAAGATAAAAAATTGATGGCGCTGGATATGGGTGCATTGATTGCCGGTGCTAAATTCCGTGGTGAATTTGAAGAGCGTTTGAAAGCCGTGTTGTCCGAAGTGACGGCGGCTAACGGCGGTATCATACTGTTCATCGATGAAATGCACACATTGGTGGGCGCTGGCAAAGCCGATGGTGCGATGGATGCTTCAAACTTGCTCAAGCCAGCCTTGGCGCGCGGCGAGTTGCATTGCGTTGGCGCCACCACACTGGATGAATATCGCAAGCATGTGGAAAAAGACGCAGCTTTAGCGCGGCGTTTTCAGCCGATCTTTGTGGAAGAGCCTTCGGTTGAAGACACCATTTCCATTTTGCGCGGCATCAAAGAAAAATATGAGTTGCACCACGGTGTGCGTATCACCGATGCAGCGATCGTGGCCGCTGCACAACTTTCCAATCGTTATATTGCCGATCGCTTTCTGCCCGATAAAGCCATCGACTTGATGGATGAGGCGGGTGCGCGGCTGCGCATGCAGGTGGATTCTAAGCCTGAGGAATTGGACGAGCTTGATCGCCGCATCATGCAGTTGCAGATCGAGCGCGAGGCTTTGAAGAAGGAATCTGATTCAGCATCAAAAGATCGCTTAGGCAAGCTCGAAAAGGAATTGGCCGAGACCGAAGAAAAGTCCGCGGTGATGACCCGCAACTGGCAGGCAGAAAAAGAAAAGCTGGCCTCCGCCTCAAAGGTAAAGGAGCAACTTGAAACTGCGAGGCGCGATTTGGAATTGGCCCAGCGCAAGGGTGATTTCGCCAAGGCGGGTGAATTGGCTTATGCCACTATTCCAGCTTTAGAAAAAAAGCTGAAAGAGGCTGAGGCTTCATCATCTGAAATGATGGAAGAGGCCGTTACCGAAAGCCACATCGCGCAAATCGTTTCGCGTTGGACCGGCATTCCCGTTGATAAAATGTTGGCAGGAGAGCGTGATCGTCTGCTGCAAATGGAAGCTGAATTGGGCCGCCGCGTGGTGGGCCAAGCCGAAGCGGTTGAAGCGGTTTCCACCGCCGTGCGCCGCGCGCGCGCTGGTTTGCAAGATCCCAATCGACCCATTGGCTCGTTTCTTTTCTTAGGCCCAACCGGTGTTGGTAAAACCGAACTCACCAAGGCGCTCGCCGCGTATTTGTTTGATGATGAGCACGCGCTGCTGCGCATTGATATGAGTGAATATATGGAGAAACATTCAGTGAGTCGGCTGATCGGCGCCCCTCCCGGCTATGTGGGCTATGATGAAGGTGGTGCACTCACTGAAGCTGTGCGGCGCAGGCCTTATCAGGTGGTGCTGTTTGATGAAATAGAAAAAGCCCACCCCGATGTGTTCAACGTGCTTTTGCAAGTTCTTGATGATGGCCGCTTGACCGATGGCCAAGGCCGCACTGTCGATTTTAAAAATACCTTGATCATCATGACATCAAACTTGGGTTCTGAATTCCTCGTGGCCTTGGGTGAAAACCAGGATGTGGAAGAAGTACGCGAGCAAGTTATGGGCGTGGTAAAAACAGCGTTCCGCCCCGAGTTCTTGAACCGTTTGGATGATATCATTCTGTTCCACCGCCTGAAACGCGCCAATATGAATGCCATTGTGGATATTCAAATGGCCCGTCTGAAGAAACTGCTGGTCGATCGCAAAATCGAAATTGAATTGACTGATGCAGCCCGCGATGCGTTAGCCGACAAGGGCTATGATCCTGCCTATGGTGCAAGGCCATTAAAACGCGTGATCCAAAAGCAGGTGCAAGACTCGCTCGCTGAAGAAATTCTCGCTGGCAATGTCAAGGATGGTGATAGCGTGAAAGTGGACGTGAAGGACGGAGTTTTCACCATCAACGGTCGCGCTGTAGGCGATGCGGTAAAGCAGCCAGTATTGAAAACCGTGCATTAAGCTTGGTTGTCCTCGCTTTGCGGGCGAGACCAGCTGGTAAACGCTCAGGCATTTTGTTATGCCTCGCACATGGCCACCATTCATCCCATTCTCTCCTCAAAGCCCTATCAATCTATACGCGTTCCGCTGAGCGATGTGATGACGCTTGGGCCTGCGACACTTGGGGCGGATGCCAATGTGCTTCGCCCCGGTTGGACTTTGCATGAGTTGGATTTCGACAATAATCGTGCGGTATTTTTGCAAACGGGAGCGAACAATCCACTCTTCTCAGCTCCATTTTCCTATCAAGCGCAGGTGACCTCAGCTCAGCAAGCCGCATTCGTAAATTTTGACGCGTTTCTCAAATTGTCATCACACCTCAAATTGCCGCAGCGCCTGATCCATTTATTTAACATCGGCCATTGTGGCTCAACACTTTTGCATCAGGTGTTCAACATTAGCGGCGCCGCGCAATGTATTTCCGAGCCGAGATTCACATTTGATTTGCCATTCAATCGCCACCGTGTTTCGCCACCAATGTTGGCTGGGCTGACCAATGCCTGTATGCGGTTTCTCACACTTCTGCCGGGCTATGATCGGGCGATGCCGTTGGTGGTAAAACATTTCAGCCAAGGCTGTCGGATCATCGAGACACTAGTTGCGGCATCGCCTCATGCCACTAATCTTTTTCTTTACCGCGATGCCATTGGCTATGCCAATTCGCGCTATGGATTTATTCAGCGCCGCGGCATGCCCGCTGATATTACACCTGAAAATAAACACCAGCGTTGGCAAGCCATGTCAGTGGGCCAACCAGAATCCTATCTCAATGGTATCTTGGATATCAATTCACCAGATGTGCACTTTGATGAATTTGCTGCCATCGCCTGGGCGCTGCTTATGCAAGACTATGCCCGCGCCAAGGCAAATGGCATCATGCTGCATCCATTCCGCTATAATGAATTGGTTGCGGATCGTAGCGAACAAATGGCGGCAATTTTTAATGTCTGCGGTTTGCCTGTTGGCCAACTTGCTCAGGCTCTGGCCGGTTTTGACAAGCCCAGCCATGAGGGCACGTCGAGCGATCGCTCTAAGCCTGCGCGCAAATTGCCCGCTGATTCAGCAGAGCGTATCACGCGCATTCTTGCCAATCCAAAGCTGGCGCTCGATCCAAATATGATCCTATAATTCATCATGCCTAAGCTCCTTCTGAAACTCGATTTTAACAGCCACCGTTTGGGGCCCGGCAAGATTGCTTTGTTAGAAGCCATAATTGAAACTGGCTCAATCAGCGCCGCGGCCAAAACCATGGACATGTCTTATCGTCGCGCCTGGACATTGATCGATGAATTAAACAAAATGTTCGCTAGGCCTTGCGTTGAAAGCGTAACCGGTGGGGTTGGAGGTGGTGGAGCAAAAGTGACTAAATTTGGCAAGCAAGTGCTCACTGCATACAAAAAATTTGAAACACAATGCACCAAGGTGGCAAAGGCAGAGTTTAAATTTCTCAGCTCGTTCTAGTGCGCCTAAAGCGGCGCGCGAAATAATCTGCGGCAAACACGGCCGCAAAAGACAGCGCCACTGAAACCCAAACCAGCCTCAAAGCCGCCGCGTCACCATTTGGGGTTTGCAGCAAAGAATAAATAGCCAGTGAGAGTGTTTGTGTCTCGCCCGGAATATTAGAAACAAAAGTGATGGTTGCGCCAAATTCGCCCAGCGCTTTCACAAATCCCAAAACCACGCCAGCCAAAACACCGGGCATTGCCATGGGTAAAGTGATGAGCCAAAACTTTTGCCAGCGTGAGGCCCCAAGTGTGAGGGCCGCTTCGTCAATATCATGATCAATGTTTTCAAAGGCAATGCGCATCGGC
>Ga0209483_1001157_pt1 | contig 20619 bp, 23 predicted proteins | sample NGEPerA_FD_184508 | JGI IMG/M metagenome (GOLD analysis project Ga0209483, IMG submission 184508) | Arctic peat soil microbial communities from the Barrow Environmental Observatory site, Barrow, Alaska, USA - NGEE PermafrostL2-A... | ecosystem: Environmental > Terrestrial > Soil > Wetlands >... | reverse complement strand
CCGCCGCCGTACCCCACACCCACCGTTGGCGTCCCAGCCCAATCCGTCACCCCTTATAACCAGCCTGAAAACCACAACATAAACGCCCTGACAATAATAATCCAGTGGCTCACCTACGCGTTCTGGGGTTGGACCGTATTGGTCCTATCTATACTGACTTACATCGTTTTCGCTCGATTATTAAATATGGACAGCTCTTCCAACGCCCATTATTACGCTATTTCAGCCGCCATAGTCCTGCTTCCCATCTCATTCGCGACCGACTTCTTCTATTCGAAGAAAGAGACGAAGAAAAAAGAGAGTGCCGCCATGATCGTGATGGTCATTCACGCCGTGATATTCGCTCTGTTCGGCATAGCGGCATTGATCTTCGCGGTATTTAGTTTTGTCTCCCTGCTGACTGCTTCCGGGAGCCATACTTCCGGCTACGTGCACTTGTGGAGTTCAATCTTCATAGCCGTATTTTACGCGGTCACGTTTATTCGGACTATTAACCCCGTGCAACTGCCCTGGATCGCAAAAGCTTATAAGATTTTTATGCTGGTCGTCGTGCTGCTCTTCATATTACTCGGATTCCTTAAGCCCCACCTGGGTCCAACAGGTCCGGCGCTGCAACCGACCCCGCCTGGAGGTACGCAGTGTGACGTGGGAGATAACTACGCCCAAATCGCGATAGCTGGCGGAGCTACCTGTACTGACGCCGAATCCGTTATAAAGGACGCTACGGCAGCCAATGGCGCGGACTATAAATCGAACGGTTACTCATGCAAGGCGACCAAACAGGGAAGCAACACCCAATGGTCATCGTATTGGGCAGGCACCTTTTACTCATACTCCTGTGCCGATGGCAGCAACAAAGTCGCGTTCAACTGGCAGTCGGCCAGCGTTGCCAATAACTACACCTATCCGACCGACCCAAGTCCCCCGACTCCAAGCCCCACCACGACTGTTACAATTGGCGGTCCCGGGGCGCTCCAACCAACCTTGCCGGGAGACGGGCAGTGCGGCGCGGCCGCGAACTACGCTCAAATCGCCGTAGCCGGCGGAGCTACCTGTACGACCGCTGAATCTGTAGTAGCAGCAGCAAACGGTTCTGACTTCAGCTCTAACGGCTACTCATGCAAAGCGACCCAAGAAGGCAGCAACACGCAATGGTCATCGTACTGGAACGGCAATTTCTACGCTTACACTTGCGCGAACGGCGGCAGCCAAATCGCGTTCAACTGGCAAAACTCCTCCTCGGTTCAATAGCGGGAACTAAGCCCGGCTCAGTCACTATGGGTGTTTTGCACGCCGCTGTGCAAGGATTGCCAGGCTTTTGTGAGTAGCGTGGCCATCTGTTTGCTGGAGCCATCGTTTAGGAGTTCTAAGGCCGCCGCCCGGTTATTACCATAACCTTTGATGCTGGCCGCGCTAACGCCGTAGACGGCGGCCATATTTTCGTTCAGGCTCTGGGCTAGAGTTTTTTGGTGTTTTTCGGGGTAGCGCTGTATGTCCCACCACTCCAACTCCAGCTTGGCCGCTCTTTTGAAATCAAAAGGACTGTCACAATTCCTGGACACGGTTTCGAAGAGCTTGGTTAGGTTCCTGCGAGCAAGAGGGTAATTTTCTTTACCTTTTCTAAGCCGATAAGCCGCTGCCGCCCGGCCGGCGTAATAGGCAAGCTTGATTGTCGCGGGCCAACTGAAACCAAGCTGGTACTTGATGAGGCTGAAAGCCTGAATGAATAATCCGAAAAACTCGCGGTCAGCGTTAGCATAAGACTGCCACATGGCAGTATCTAGCTTAGCCGCTTTTTGATAATTAAACTGTCGAAGGTTAGCTTTGGCCATGTAGCGTAATTATAAATGCGTCCATGTGCCTTCGGATATGATTTCGATATTTTCATCAATGACTTTGACAGCGCTTTGGTCGTCTATGGCGTAGATGGGCAGGTTAATGGCTTGGGCTATGGTTTGCAGGAAGTCTTTGGTGATAGTGCCTCGGTGCGGTGCGCCGAAGTGCGGTCTTACGGCGAAGGCGACAAGGCTAGCGGTTGCCGCGGACGATTCGCCTGGCGGACCCAGTCGGTCAAGCTCTTCCTCCTGTACGGTATCGAGTTTATTAATTGCCTGCGAAGTGACTTTTAGGGTAGGGGTTACTATCATGCTGCCAGCGCTGATGCCGACGTAAACTTTGGTTTTCACGAGTTCGGGCAGGGCATCCATGAAGCCGGATTTTTGCATCCAATAACTGAGGTAAAAAGTATTACCGCCGCCGACAATGATAACGTCGGCCAACTTAATCCTGGCTTCCCAATCGTTATTGGCTACGGCCAGATCTATGATGTCGAGCACTTTTGGATTAAGCGACTTGGCTTCGTTTAAATAATTGAGTAACCACGACTTGTCATTGTTGCCGGTGCCGTTTTCCGGATTGGCGGCGGTAGGAATAAATACGATGTGAAGGTCCTCGGCCGGTTTTTGTGCCAGGTCAATCATAGCGTCTTTTATAGATTGGTTAGTCAGTCCATTGGATGTCAGTAACAGTCTCATGGTCTTATGATAACAAAGTCGCCGGCATGACGTACGAACCGTCTAAAAGCTTTTGCTATACTGCTTGGGTGCATGCCTTATTACTGACACTGAGTACGCTTCTGATTGTTGCCGGAGGGTTGATCTATTGCGCGAGTATTATTAGGGGGCGGTCGAAGCCTCATCGGACAACCCGCTTCGTAATCCTGGTTATTTTGGCGTTGAGCTTTGTGAGTATTCTGGCCGCTCATGCTAATTTAGGGGCGAAGAGCTACTCCGGAATACTCTTCTTCAGCGCGATTGCTTTTCTTGCTTTGAGCCTAAAGTCCGGCATAGGCGGTTGGAGCGTTTTTGATGTTGCCTGCTTGGTTATAGCCCTGGACGGGATAGTTGCCTGGAGGGTCGCGTCCAACCCAATCGTGGCAATCTGGTTTGCCATAGTAGCGTATTCCATAGCTTATTTGCCGGCGTTCATAAAAACCTGGCGGCAACCGTACACCGAATCGCCATGGCTGTATGGATTGAGCGCTTTGGCCTCATTCTTCAGCCTCATCGGTTATAAAATTGTCGCGGTCTCAGCTTTTCAAATCTTCGCGATTGTCTGCAGCCTGGCTATGCTGGTTTGTATTTATCACAAAGGCGCGCCGCAAAAATCCCCGGCAAAGTAATTGAGTTAAAGCAGGCCTTGTCGTTTGGCTTCTTCGGGGCTGCTGGCGAAAATATATTCCCAGCCTTCAGGTCCAACTACGGCTTCGTGCAGCTGGTTGTTACCGATTATAAATTCCTGGCCTGGTTCTAGATCGTGCCAGTCCTGGTCGTCCAGTTTAATTTTGGCTGAGCCTTTGATGGTGTAAAGATGAACTTCCGCGTGCCGGTGCGCTTCATAAACCAAACCCGGCTTATCCAATTGTCGTAGTGGCACCAGCCCCATGCTTTTGTAGTTGTCCTCGACCGCTTGGATATCCATGGCCTTATGATAACAGAAAGCCTAACCCCACTTCGTTAAATCGTCATTAACTTGTAGGGTGGTTGGCGATTGAGATTGTTAGAATAACCGGATATGCGGCGGGTTTGGCAGTATCGGTTTAGGCGAACTACTTTGACATTGATGTTTTGTCTGAGCATTTTGGGCGGGGTCGGGCTGGCGCGTTTTGGGTTTATGCCGGGTATGGTTTGGTGCGGCGTCGCTTCACTGTTTCTGCTAATGACTTGGCGGCGAAGAACATTCGTGAGCTTGGCCTTTGTAGTGCTGTTCGGGCTAAGTCTGGGCGGCTGGCGAGGCTCGATTTATATGGATAAACTGGCAGCTTACGGGCCGTGGCAGTACCAAAAAATTACTATATCGGCCATAGCTTCGGATGACGCTGTTTACGATAAACATAAGCAACTGGCTTTTAATGCCAAAAATATAGTCATGCCGGATGGGCAGCAGCTAACGGGCCAAATCCAAGTCAGCGGTTTCGGCGAAAATGCCGTTTTCCAAGGCGATGAAGTGCTGGTGACAGGCAAGTTATATCCGGGTTATGGGGCTTACCAGGGGCGGATGAGTTTCGCCGCGTTGAGAGTGACGGCACGTCATCCGTCACTGGTGAGCGATATCCGGCGCCGGTTCACGGCCGGTATGCAGTCGGCGTTGCCCGAGCCGCTGGCACCGTTTGCTATGGGGCTGCTAGTCGGCCAGCGGGCAACATTACCCGATGACATTAAGCAGGATTTGCTGATGGTCGGGCTGACGCATATCATCGCGGTGTCCGGCTATAACCTGACAATCATCCTGCATGCCAGCCGACACCTGCTGGCCAAACGTTCCAAAAGACTGTCGACTCTTCTGTCGTTCGGCCTGATCGGAGTGTTCCTGCTGCTGGCTGGTGCCAGCGCGTCAATTGTCCGGGCGGCGATAGTTAGCATGTTAAGTATTGTTACCGGCTATTATGGGCGGGCAATGAAACCGCTGAACCTGCTGGCTTTGGTGGCGGCAATCACAGCTTGGGCCAATCCGTTTTATATCTGGAGCGACCTGAGCTGGTATCTCAGCTTTCTGGCTTTTTACGGCGTGATGATCGTGTCACCATTGTTGCAGGCCCGCCGTCCCGGCCAGTGGCACCAGTCTTTAATCGGCGGAGTGGCGTTGGAAAGTATCTGTGCCGAGGCCATGAGCCTGCCGTTCGTGCTATATATTTTCGGCCAGATGTCGTTGATTGGCTTGCCGGCCAACGTGCTGGTGGTCACTCTCGTACCATTGGCCATGCTCTTGTCATTGATAGCTGGCCTGGCTGGCATGCTGGGCGGGGCTTTGGCTGGCTGGTTGGCCTGGCCAGCTGCGGTTTTGCTGAACTATATGCTTGATATCGCGCATTTGATGTCACACATTCCGCACGTTTTTATTCAAAACCGGAGCTTGTCATTGGCAGCCATGCTGGGGCTTTACGGTCTGATAATGCTGGTGACTTTTATGCTCTGGCACAAGACAAAACCACCCAGGCCTGATATAATAACAGATATGAATGAACTTGAAACCGGGAGCCTGACAGTATGAGCGGCCATAGCAAATGGTCGACGATCAAGCGCCAAAAAGGCGCTAAGGACGCGGCCCGCGGCGCCGTGTTTACCAAACTCGGCAACGCCATCGCCATCGCGGCCCGCGCCGGTACGGATCCGGACATGAACTTCAGCTTGCGCCTGGCGATCGACCGGGCTAAAGCCGCCAACATGCCGGCCGCCAACATCCAACGTTCCATCGACCGCATCAAAGACAAGAATGCCGCCCAAATGCAGGAAGTTATGTACGAAGGTTACGGTCCCGGCGGCGTGGCTATCCTCGCTGAATGCGCAACCGACAACATCAACCGGACTTATCCAGAGGTTAAGCTGGCTTTCTCCAAGCACGGCGGCAACATCGCTGAGAAAGGTGCCGTGGCTTTCCAATTCGACCACAAGGGCATGATCCGGGTCAAAGGTTCCGGCGACGACGTGCTGATGCAGGCCTTGGAAGCCGGTGCCGAAGACGTTCAGGAGGAGGGTAACGAGTCGGTCGTTTACACCGATCCCAAGGAGCTGGCCAAAGTCCGCGAAGCCTTAACCGAGGCCGGTTTGGAAGTAACTGAAGCCGAATTAACTTACGTGCCCAACACCACGATCGAAGTAACCGACGCCTCCACGGCCGGCAAAATCATGCGTCTAATGGACGCCTTGGAAGACCTCGACGACGTCACGACCACCCACGTCAACTTCGACATCCCCGAAGAGCTACTCGGCTAGCAACATGAGAATCTTGGGAATTGATCCAGGCACAGGCATCCTAGGTTTCGGTGTTATTGACGTTGTTAAGGGCAAGGCGACTCTGGTGGATGCTGGTGTTATTCGGACGTCCGCCAAGGATGAGGACGCTGTGCGGTTACAGACAATTTTTGAAGAAATCACGGATATCATTGCCGAAACCAAGCCGGCCGAGATGGCGGTTGAGAAGCTGTTTTTCGCACAGAACGTGACTACGGCGATGACGGTTTCGCAGGCCAGGGGAGTGGTTTTGCTGGCGGGGAAGCAGGCAGGATTGGAGATTTTTGAATACACGCCGCTGCAGATCAAACAGTCTCTGACAGGTTATGGCCGAGCCGAGAAGAAACAGATACAGGAGATGGTCCGCGTTATCCTGCAGCTCAAGGAAGTCCCGAAGCCCGATGACTGCGCTGACGCCCTGGCCGCGGCTATCACCCACAGCATGACTATGCGATAATAGGGTGATGATTGCGACGCTGAACGGAGTGGTGAGCGAGAAGCTGGAGAACGGGGTCGTGCTGGATGTGCAGGGTGTCGGCTACGGCCTATATGTTACGTCCGAGGACCATGGCCGGTTGGTGACTGGCGAAACGGCCAAGGTCTATATTTATGAGCATGTCCGCGAGCAGGCGCATGATTTATTCGGTTTCCTGACGCGCGATACCCAGGCTCTTTTCGAGCAACTGCTAACTGTTAATGGCGTCGGGCCAAAAATGGCGCTTAACATGTTAAGTATTGGTTCGGCCTCCGATGTGCGGACTGCTATTGCTACAGCCAACACCAAATTTATCCAACAAGCTCCGGGTGTCGGCAAACGCCTGGCCGAACGTCTCGTCGTCGACCTTAAGGATAAGGTCGGTTTGGTTGGGGTCGACCTCGCCAGCACGGGCATGCTTCAGGGTGAGAACTCTTTGCTCCAAGACGAAGCAGTTGAGGCGCTGGTTTCGCTTGGCTACACTGCCTCCGACGCGGCCCAAGCTCTTAAGGGCGTCGATCCTGATTTAGCGACCGCCGAGCGTATCAAGCTGGCGCTAAAAGGCGTTACCAAATGAAAATTCCGGACATCAAGCTCAACGACAAAAACAGCATTCCCCAAATCGGCCTAGGTTTATGGCAAGTCAAAGACGCCGAACAATTCGCTGCTGGTTTCCAAGCCGCGATCAAAGCCGGGTATCGACATTTCGACTCAGCCCAGATTTACAAAAATGAGCAGATGTTGGGCGAACAATGGCAGGCATCGGGAGTAAAACGGGAAGACCTGTTCCTGACGACCAAAATCTGGATAGAAAATTTCGGCCACAAACGGGCGGTTAAAAGCTTCGATGAATCCTTGGAAAAACTCCAGACCGATTATGTCGACTTGCTGCTCCTGCACTTCCCCCTAACGATTTTGCGCAAAAAAGCCTGGCAGGCCCTTGAAGAAATCCAAGCTGCCGGCGGAGCCAAATCAATCGGCGTCAGCAATTACACCATCCGCCACCTGGAAGAGATGCAGAACTACGCCAAAGTCATGCCAGCCATCAACCAGGTCGAGCTACATGTTTTCCTCCAGCAACCTGAACTTGTTAAGTATTGCCGAGAGCATGATATTGTCATCGAAGCCTATTCGCCGCTGGCTCATGCCAAAGCCATGGACAATGATGTTATAGCGGCGATCGCCAAGAAACATGACAAAACTTACGCCCAAGTCATGCTCCGTTGGTGCGTAGAGAATAACTTCGTTGTATTACCGAAGTCGGTCACACCGAGCCGCATAGAAGAAAACATCGATATCTTCGATTTCCAACTGGACGACGAAGACATGGAAACAATCGCTGCCCAGGATCAGAATATGCGGACCGCTTGGAGTCCGGTCCACGTTCCATAGCTTCAAACGTTAAATAATACTGAATAAGCCACCGAAGATCGTACGGTGTCTGATATACTGAGGATTATGAGATACTATTTCATTCTTATAAGTATTTGCATAGTCTGGATCGTCGGCATCATAATCGCTCATTTCTCACTCAAGACCAGCGACCGTTTCTGGCTCTACATTTCTCTCATGACCTTCACGCTCGGCTCGTATATAATTGGTTTTACATCTAAGAAAACATGAAAACTATCGAACGCCGCCTGTCACGCGTAGCGGCAATAACAAAATTAAGCTGGACATGTGCCAGGTTGGCCGTAACAGGTCAGAAATCAGCCCTGCCGCAAACGATTTATATCAGTTTCCGCCAGCTGGGCGGCGTGTACGTGAAGTTCCTGCAGCTGCTGGTAATGCGGTCCGAGTTTTTTCAGGTATTGAAAGACTATGACATCTACGACGTCTACGATAACGTCGGGGTCGAGCCGATTGATATCCGCAAAGTCTTGGACAAAGAACTAGGCAGCCGGGCCTCTGAAGTCCCTCTGCGATTTGAGACGCCTTTCGCCGCCGGCTCTTTCGGGCAGGTCTACCTGGCTGACTACCAGGGCCGACCGGTCATCTTGAAAGTACTGCGGCCAACAGTTGTCAGCGACCTCAAGTTCGATCTTCATGTGTTGGGATTTTTCAGTCGCTGCATAGGTTGGTTCGCGTCCGGTAGCGCCGTTGACAGCAGGCGTATACACAAAGAGTTCGCGCGGGTAACTCTGCTCGAAACCAACTACATGCTAGAAGTTGACTATGCCAGCACGCTCTATGAGCGCTATCGCAACCATTCGACTCTCTTTATCCCTTACACTTACCGGGAATTTTCAACGGATATTATTATTTGTCAGGACTACGTTGACGGCGTGCCAGCCACCGATCTGATCAAAGCTGTCAGAGGTGGTGCTGACCCCCAGCAATATATTGCCCAAACTCTCGGTTCCGACCTTAAGCAGCAGCTCGTCGGATTAGGCACGGAAGCGGTTTCCAGCCCTCTCATTTACGGTACGGCTTACGGCGATCCGCACCCAGGTAACATTAAGTTTATGACCGGCAACCGTGTCGGCTTAATCGACTTTGGCTTGCAGGCACCGGCACCGAGCAATACCTTAAACTACCGGCGTCTGGTCGAGCAGTACTACAAGACATATTGCGGCCAGCCCGATTTCAGCGGCTATAGCCGGTTGCTGATGGAAATGTATGGCGGCGATGTGGTCAGGGCCGCCTACAGTTTAGACGAATATTACTCTACCGGTACGCATCAGCTCATGGACAGCCTCATCCAAAATGCCATGCAAGTGATGAATAGCCAGCCCGAGCGGACAAGCCGGTTGCTGCAAAATAACAAAGTAGCGCTGATGTTTACTTCGGTCGTCAACAAGGACAATCGGTTTTGTCTGAAGTATGATCTGGACGGACCGGAACTGATCCGGGCCGCGAATCTGTTTATAGGCATGCTGGATACCTTAGGTCTGAAGCACACCGTAATGAGAGAGGCTTACGCCCAGGCACTGGAACGCACCAAGGATGTAGAACTGAGCAATAAACAACCCACCTTACATCCGGAGACCGCCATGGAAATTCTAGCCGGCTGGTTCGACCAGATATCCCAGAAGAACCCTCAGCTGTATCGTCAGATAAAGCGCGAAAGGCTCAACTATGTTTAAAGACATCGCCCTGTACATTAAGCATCCTTATACCGCGGGTACTATCGCCATCATCTGGATTGGCACGCTCGGCATTTACGCGACCGACCAAAAGTTACCGATCGTGAAGATGGTTTTCATCAATACCATCGTTAGCCTGATGTTGTCTTTTGTCGGTTTCCGACCATCCCGTTAGCGGGCGGCTGTTATAATTAGCAGACAATGATTGATCGAATTTTGAATACTGCCGATGAGCCGGCTGACGAGCAGGAGGTCGAGCTTGAGGTTACGCTGCGGCCGCGGGATTTCGCTAATTATATCGGTCAGGAACGGCTGAAACAGAACATTAAACTGGCGATCGAAGCGGCCACTAAACGCGGCGAACCGCTGGATCATGTGCTGCTGCATGGGCCGCCGGGATTAGGCAAGACAACCATGGCCAGCGTTATAGCGCATGAAATGGGGGCACAGATCCGTGTCACCAGCGGTCCGGCGATTGAGCGGTCCGGCGACCTGGCCAGTTTGCTGACCAACTTACAGGATGGTGATATCTTATTTATTGACGAAATCCACCGCTTGAACCGAACGGTCGAGGAAGTTTTGTATTCCGCCATGGAAGATTTCAAACTGGATATTATGCTGGGCAAGGGGCCGTCGGCGCGCTCCCTGCGCCTGGATTTGCCGAAGTTCACGATTATCGGCGCGACTACTAGGACCGGATCTCTGGCGGCACCGCTGCGTGACCGGTTTGGCATGATCCACCGGCTGGAATTTTATACCCCGGAAGAAATTCAACAGATCATCGCCCGCGCCGCCAAGATCCTGAACGTCAAGATCGATAAACCGGCCGCCGCCGAACTGGCCCAACGCTCAAGGTTGACCCCTCGTGTTGCCAATCGTTTACTCAAGCGCGTGCGCGACTACGCCGATGTTAATGGTGACGGCATAATCGACACTGAGCTAAGTCACCAGGCACTTAAACTCTTGGATATCGACGAACTGGGGCTGGACACGGCTGATAGGCGGCTGCTACTGGCTATTATCGAAAACTACGACGGCGGACCGGTCGGTGTCGAGACGCTGGCGGCCGTGACGGCTGAAGAGCGGGGTACGATCGAAGATTTCTACGAGCCGTACCTGATGCAAATCGGCCTACTGGAACGCACGCCGCGCGGCCGCAAAGTTACCCCCAAGGCCTACAAGCACGTTGGCAGGAAACAACGCCCCGGCCGCGAACAATCAGCCTTGCTCTGACTTTGAACCGAACATAAGCCTGATATAATGCGGGTATGAATCCGCAGGACTCCTACGGCCCGTCCGCCCCTCTAGCGGTCAATAACCCCTTGTCAACCATGCGGCCCGGCGAGCAGATTATCTGTGAAATCAAGCGCCATCCGATCGGTATTATCGGTATGTACGGCGCGGTCGGTCTACTGCTCTTCATTATGGCCGTCGTGGCTTTCATAATAGCGCCCAATGTCTTTACCAGTTACAGCAGCGGGCAGGTGATGATGGCCGGCGGCCTGATTTTCGTGGTCGCGGCTATTATCGGTATCGGTTTCCTGTTCATTGTGCATACTATTTACTGGGGTAACAGCTGGATAGTTACCAGCGATAGCATTACCCAAATAAAGCGGATCGGCCTGTTCGATAAGCAAACCAGCCAGCTTTCGCTAGGCAACCTGGAAGATATTACCGCCGAGCAGAACGGCGTGCTGGCGCAAATGCTGCATTTCGGCGTTATCAGTGCCGAAACGGCCGCCGCGACAGATAAATTCACGTTTATATACTGTCCCAATCCGACTTATTACGCCCAGCAAATCCTGGCTGCCCGCGAACGCTTCGAACAGGAGCATCACCAGAACCCCGAAATGCCGGCTCCTACTCCTGGAACGGGTTTGCCCGAGCCTGGTTGAAGAGGCTTTTGACACTGACACTATTGTCTTGCAAGGATTGCAACTGGTCGACGACTTTTTTGTCGATGTGGGGTATTCGAGCTGCCTGAACCTGGCTAGTAACGGCGTTATCAGTCGGCTGGGCGTTGCTGAGGCTATTAATGCGCAAGATGACAAAACCATAGACTAAGGCTACGAAAACCAGGAATAACACGAAACTGTAGCGGCTCACGTGACGCAATATAGCGCCGGCTTTTTCGGGTATATCCCGTACGTTGAATTTAGACTTAGTCATGGCTTGATGTACTCGTTTAGGGTTAGCGTGAAGCTTAACAGGTTGGGGTTGTTAGCATTCGGCTGCAAGGTAATGGTACTGATCTGGGCTGTCCGGCGGTTATGCTCAAGACCGCTCAGGAAATTAACGAACGAGCTATATGCTATCGGCTTGTTAGGGTCACTCTGGATCGTAATCAGGAGGTCGTAGACGCCCGGAATGTTTTTGACCGGGACTAGTTGGGATAATTTACCCGCGCTGGAGTTGGCGCTCTTCGGACTGGGGCTAGTCGGCGCGGTCGTAGCCGCCCCGGATCCCGTGCTTGTCCCGCTGGATCCTAGCGTGGAGGCCGGGAAATTGATCTGTTGCAGACTGACACCGCTTATATCGTTAGAGGCGGCTATATTTACTATTTCACGGACCGCTTCGGCCTGGTCTTTGTCTTCGGGCACGATAGTCTGGGTAATTTTTAACAGATCGCTGTAGGTCTGGACTTCCTTTTTAGCGTTGGCCAGGCTGAGTTGTTCCTGGGATAAGGCCAGGCTTTTGGCTTTGAGACTAGTGACTTTGACGGCCTGTGATGTCAGTAACTGGTTGGTGCCATAAGCACCACCGATGAGGCCAGCCAGCAACAAGCCGACTAACCCGGCCAACAAATAGTACAAGCGCTTGCTGGGGTTCATCTTCAGGCTGATAGTCATGGCGCGGCCTGCTTGCTATTAATAAACAGGAAAGGATTATTAGTGGCGAGGAGTGCCCGTATATTAACGGTGCAAGGATAATGCGGGTTAATCGCGTTTTCGCTGTTACAGGTAATGTTCACTATGTCGGCTTTGCTGAAGATCCTGTTGGTCGGATCAGCCAGGTTGACCTGTACCTGGGTTGCGGTATTATAATCGGTGGCTACGGCCACGATATCGATCGCGCTCTGGGTCTGGCTGATTTGCAGGCCAGTCAAGTTAGCATTAGCCGGTATGACGGCCGCGATTTGCTTGAGCAGCTCCGAGAATAATACTTCCTGTCCAAGCACCTTAACGACCAGTTTGAAGCTATTACTAATGTTCTTGACTTGGGCCTGCGTGCCGGCGAAGTCTTCCTGCTTAAATAGCTTCTCAGCCGCGGATATCTGATTGTTATAGCGGACTGTCGATTGGTGCAACGATAACAGGCCGTAGGTCGCCAGGCCGCCCAAGCCAATCAGCGTGACCAGGCACATAATTGCCCAGCGGCGCAGTGCCACGTTAAGACGGGCATAGCGGTAACCGTTCTTAATTTCCGGTGGCAGCAGGTTGATCATGCCAAGAACACCTCCTTGGATTTTGCTAGGCTGAGGCCGGCGACTGTGGCGTACATCGGCTTATCGGCATCAGCCGGCGGTTGAAAGCCCTTGTAGTTAAGGTATTGCCAAGGATCGGTATGCCGAACCGGGATGCGCGTAGCGTTAGTCAAGTAGTCACTCAGTCCGGGCATATTGGCACCGCCGCCCAAGGTTATAACCTGGCCTACCGGCCGCGATGAACCGTAGCGCTCTTCGTAGTAGCGCAGCATACGGCGGATTTCTTTGACGATTTCCTGTAGGCTGGGTTCCAGGGCTTGCCTGATTTCAGCCTGTCTCTTGCTGACTCCCAGGCCGTAACGCGACTTGATGGAAGCGGCTTCCTCGAGGCTGACGCCCAGAGTCTTTTTGATGGAATTGGTGAAACTGTGGCCGCCGCTCTGGACCGTACCCGTCACTAGGACATGTTTATCAAAAATACTGATGTCGGACGACAATGAACCGAAGTCGATAATCAGCGTGGCGATGTTGGTCTGTTCGTCCAGGCTAAAAAGCCGTGCCGTTGAACTTAGCGTAGGCTCGATCAGCACCGTCTCAAGCCCTATAATCTGAGCCAGTTCCAGGTAGGAATCAACTATGGTTTTCGGTACGGCCACCAGGAAAAGCTCGGTGTTGTCGGCTGTCTGGCGGGTGACTTCATAGTCCAGGTACAGCTCTTCCAACGGCATTGAGATGTACTGTTCAGCTTCCAGGCTGACAGCATCGGCCAGTTCGCCCGGCTTCAACTTGGGCAGGCGCATCGAGCGGGTAAAAGTACGGTAGGCCGGAATCGCCAAAGCCACCCGGCGGGTAGTAATATCACCGATCAAATGATGGCGGAAGAGATCAAACGTCGCCTTGGCTATGACTTCCGGCTGGACGATCACGCCGTCGGCCTGGGCATTGGTATCGAAGGTCGTGAAGCCGTAGCCGATAACCCGCGGACGATAGTTTTTAGACTTTGCCGCCACCGGCTCTTCGGCCAGTTGCATGGCTTTCATCGAGCCATGGCCGATATCCAAGCCAAAAAGTGGCTTTTCGTGGTAAAAGTTAGGAATTTTAGAGTTTTTCATGCAGCTTCGCCCACCCAGGCACTCATAGTTATCATTTAGTATAGCAGATATCAACAGAGGGGCAGCAACAATTTAGCTTATTGGCGCCTGTAGCCTTTGACAACCCACGTAGTGCTGCCGACACCGGTAGAGCTGCCAAACGTAATAGTCCCGGTATTGGAAAGCTGAACCGTCTGCCCGATAATCGCGCCTATCTGCCCGCTGTTGGCCACCTGTACTTGAGACCAATAAGCGTAAAAGATAGTATTGGGTGCCCCCGATGAGTTACTGAGCGAGATAGTCGTAATCGACCGTGAAGTAGCCAAAGCGGTGCCGGTAACGGTCGAGCAATCAGGCGAACAGGCGTTACCGCTATAAAACGTGTATATCTCGAAACCGGTGTTGCTGGCATTGGAAAGCAGCTGTGAGCTATTGGAGAACACCGCGCCGTTCGACCCGTCGACCATAATATTAGGCATGGTACTACCCAGCGAATCGGCTACGGCCATCTGGGCCGTGTTACTAATATTAAGATTACCGGTTATCCAAATGTTGCCTTGTACAGTGACTTTACACTGGTTGCTTATTGAAACATTACCGGTGATCTTGGTATTGGCCGGCCAGGTAAGAACCTGTTTACCAGAACAGGAAGCGGCGCTGCCGGTCAAATTGTTAGTGACAGCGGCTTTTTGGGCCGCCCGGTTATAGGTCGGCAACGCCTGGGGTGCGGCGCTGCCGCCAGCTACCAGGCCGGTATTACTCATGCCGCTACCGTTTGTTTGGTTAGTCGCTTTCACCGTTCCGTATATATGGGCCGTGTTATTTATGGTAATTGGCTGACCGCCTTGGCCGCTGCTACAGACTTTAGGATAAGTCGAATCCGCCGGTTGAGGACAAGCCTGGTCGGCCACCTCGACGGTCACCGGATTGGTGCTTAGCCCTATCTGTGCCGAGTTTGACAGGTTGATCGTGCCGTTCACGAAGACGTCGCCGCCGACTATCTTCGAGCTATTACTCATAACCAGGCCGCCCTCGCCGCTTATAAGGCTGAAAGTGTTGGTAGTTACCGGTCGCAAATCAACATATATTGATACCGAACGAGAAGGGATAGAAGCCGCGACCGGACGGTATGTCTTACCGACTATGGCAATAGTTTTGGCGGTATTATTACCTGAAATGGTGGCGGTGAAGGTGGTTCGCAAGCCGTTACCGTTGTGCAGCTGTATCTCGCCACCCGTACCGGCCCAGTTATTATTCTGGCTGATTTGCTCCACGGCGTAATCGGCGCCGGCGTCGGCTGCCAACTGTGCTTCGGTATGCAATTGGTCAAATCTCGCCACCTGAAAACTGGTTAGTGACAGATGCATGTAATACATTGCCAGCAGTATCAGGAAAGGCAGGGTAATGATTAGGATAAGTATAAGTGACCCTCGTTCCTCGCGAATTGGCAAATGTTTCATATCAAAACCTATTCCTTAAAGTTACACGTGTGCTGGTGTCCAGGTTCAAAGGCTGGCCAGGCGCGTTTCGCTGCATTGTCAGGTTGATTTGTATAGAACGGGCCACCGTCGGGTCGCTGGTCTGCACGGCATCCTGGTCATACATCGTAAACGTCATTGAGCTGACGTAAGTCGCCAGCTGCGTATCGGCCGGGCAGCTTTGGCTGGCTAGGCTGGCAGGACAAGAGGTTATCACGGTATTGCCGGCGGCACTCGAGTTAGCCAATTTACGCTCCATGAGGTTCGTGCCACTTTTATAATAAACCAATTCGTTCATGTAGGGGCTGCCGGTATTCGGGTCGATGATGTACTGGTGGCCGCTGGTGACGGCCGGTACGGCGATGACGATTACGAACAAACTGTTACTGGTGTTCCAGCCGCCTGCCGGAGCGTGGGGGTCGCTTATCTGGTTGGTTTGGCGGACACCATCGCCGAAGCGGATGTTTTCTACGGTCGTGCGGAGCAGGTTTTGGGAATTCACGGTCATTTCGGACAACTCGTTATTACGGGTGATGACCACGAAGTAATTCGCCGTTAAGCCCAAAAAAACGACACCTATAATAGCCATCACGGTTACGGAAATCATAAGCTCAACCAAGGTAAACCCTGCCTGGCTTCTGTCTAAGCGTCTATTGCCCGACACCGAGCTCTCCAATATAGGTAGTATAGGCCAGCGTGTTGGTCTGCGCCTGGTCTTTATAGGTTAAAGTAATATCGACCTGTTTGAGGCCGGTCGACGGGCTGCTGACGGTCATTGAAGCGCTCCGTGAACGGGGCAACTGGGAAGGCAATTCGGCGGAGATATTAGTAGTTCCCACGTTTATACCGTTATAGCCAGTATTGCGAAGCGCCTCTACTTTTGCTTCAGCGTAGGAATTGGCGAGGTTTAAATATCTGCCCCGCTGGGCCACATGCACATAGCTGGTTACGACCTGGCTAAGGGAGGCCGTGACAATTGCCGCGACGGCAATCGAGACTAGTAGTTCGACTATGGTAAAACCGTCTGATGATCGATGAATTTTCACGCTTAAGCTTAATTATAGTATAGAAGCCTCGAAATGTATTTCGAGGCTTCTTAACGTTTAACCTGACCTAGTGATAGTTGTACTAGTCGAGGTTGCTCTTGATGTACTTGTCTTGGCCGTTGACCGTGCCTTCGTATTCGGCGGTCAAAGTGTACTTGGCGCAAGTTGTGTCATCTGACTCGCATGGTGTGCTACCGTCAGATTGAGTGACGTTGTAGGCGTATGTCTTAGCCGTACCCGTGCCAGCAACTAGCTGGTTGCTCTGGGTTGTGTTTGACGGGTCAATCAGAGCGTTCTTGTCGAGACTCTTCATGTTGGTGTCGATCCAACCGCCAGCGGCCGTGCCTTTCATGTCAGTTAAGCTTGGGTAATAACCGTTCTGGCTGAAGAACGCCTCAAGCTGCGTCTGCAATGACTGGATGTCAGTCTGCCGTTTAGAGTTACGTGCTTTTGCCTGTATGCCGCTATAGGTCGTGATGACGAGTAGCGCCAAAATACCGATAACTACGATGACGATCAATAGTTCGACGATCGTGAAACCTTGATTACGTTTCTTAAGGGAGATCATGAGAGCCCACCCTCCTTGTTTAATTGTTTTATATCGATCTTTGGGACTAAGCTGTTATGCTCGCCGCAAGTATCTGGCTATGATTATAAACATAAGCGTTATCTCGTCAAGCTTTTTAGCTGCCAATGTTCTTCGAGAGGTTAGCGATAGGTCCCATAACAGAGGCGGCTATCAGACCGACGCCAGCACCGAGAAAAATTATCATGATCGGTTCGATAATGGCGGCCAGGCCGTCAATCAATACCGTCACCTCTTCTTCGTAAAAGTCGGCTATCTTGACCAGAACAGTATCGATCTGGCCGGTTTCTTCGCCGACCATCAGCATCTGGGCGACTATCGGCGGGAAGTGGGGACTACGGCTAAGCGGCTCAGACAGTTGTTTGCCGTTTCGGACTTCTTTGGCGGCAGCCGTCAATTCGGCTTCGATGACCTTATTACCGATGGCGGCTCCGGTGACTTCTAGGGCGTCAAGCACGCTGACACCGGATCCCATCAGCGAGGCGAAAGTCCGCGAAAAACGGGCGATAGCGACCTTGAGAATGATGATTTTTACTATCGGTGTGCGCAGCAGTAAGGCATGGAACCTATACTTGCCGGCTGGCGTTTTAATGTAACGAAGCACGTATATGGATATGATGACCGCCAATATCAATAAAAGTACAAGGTTGGGTATTTTATCGATAATCGGTATAGGCAAGTGCTTAAGAAGCGTAGGCTTGGAGCAGAAATTGCTGAAATTCAACAGAACCTGCGTATAAATAGGCAGCTTGGCGTTCGGGCCGCCCAAGCTGGTCAGGATGCCGCCAAGCTTAGGTACGATGAACAGCATGATGCCGAAGAAGGCTATGACGGTGACGGTCAGGATGACTAGCGGATACATCATGGCGCTCTTGATCTTTTTGCGGATGCTGGCGTCGAGTTCTACTTGAAGGGCCAGTCGCTTCAGTATCTCGTCCAGGATGCCGCCCTCTTCGCCGGCCCGAACCATGTTGACGTAAACGTCGGAAAAAACCGTCGGGTATTTGGCAAAAGCGTCGCCCAGCGGCTGGCCGCCCTCGACGTCTTTGGCGACGCCGGCGAGCACCTGCTTCATATAAGGGTTGCTGGAGTCGGACTGCAACGCCGCCAGCGACCGGGCCAGGGGCACGCCGGCTGAAATCATGGTTGATAGCTGGCGGGTGAAGATGACCAGGTCACTGAGCTTGACTTTCTTCTTGGGACCGAACAAAGACCTGGACTTGTTACGGGCTTTGCCGGCTTCTATGAGGACCGGATGGATGTTTTGCTTGTGTAGCATCGACAGCAAGTCCTGTTTGCTGGCAGCCTCGGCGGTGCCGGTGATGGTTTTGCCGCTGGCGGAGGTGGCTTTGTATTTGAATAGCATAGTTTAAGTTTGTTCCTGCGAGGTGACGCGCAACACTTCCTCGATGCTGGTTTGGCCGCGGAGAGACTTGACCAAGCCGTCAAGCTGCATAGTCAACATGCCGTCCTGGATGGCCGTTTGCTCAATATCCTCGCTGGTGCCGTTACTGACAATCTTCTTCTGGATAGCCGTCGAATTATTCAAAACTTCATAAATGCCCATACGTCCCTTGTAACCGGTGTGATTGCAGCTATCACAACCGTCATCGTGGGCTTTCCAGAGCTTGGTAATGGTGCTGTCAGTGGTGCTTAGATCACTAGTGTTTCCAGCCTGTTTGGTGTTAGGGGCACCAATGCCGCCTTGCAGGGCGGCCGCTTCCAAGGCGTGAATTTTTTTGAATCCGCCGTTGTCGGGCAGCCGGAAGCTCTTCTCCAATTGCTTAAGGGTAATGTCATCTGGTTTGATTGATTCGCGGCAGTTAACGCACAAACGCCGTACCAGCCGCTGGCCGATTACGACTCGCACGGTGCTGGCTATCAGGAAAGGCTCAACGCCCATTTCCAGCAGCCGCGGCAGGCAAGTGGCGGCGTTATTGGTGTGCAACGTGCTGAAAACCAGGTGCCCGGTCAAAGCGGCCTGGACGGCCAGGTCGGCCGTTTCGCCGTCACGGATCTCGCCGACCATGATAACATTGGGATCCTGGCGCAACAGTGCCCGCAGGCCGCTGGTGAAAGTCATGCCAGCGATCGGGTTGACCTGTGTCTGGTTGGCGCCGATGATGTGGTACTCGATCGGGTCTTCGACGGTCGAAATGTTGACGTTGGGCGTATTGAGCGAACTTAGCACGCTGAACAGGGTGGTGGATTTGCCCGAGCCGGTCGGTCCGGTTACCAGCACCATGCCGTGCGGCTGGACGATAGCCTGCTGCAGGTCGGCCAAAGCCGTGCCCCAGAACCCCAGCTCCACGAAGTCGGCCGGCTTGCTTGACTCGTTAAGGATACGCATGACGACCTTCTCGCCGTCCAAGATCGGCAGCGTAGATACGCGCAGGGCGTAAATCTGGTCGCTAATCTCGACTTTGAAACGGCCGTCCTGCGGCGCGCGATGTTCATCAATCTTGAGGTTGCTGAGGATTTTGATACGGCTGACCAGCGCCCCCAACACCTTGCGTGGCAGCTTATTGGCTTCCCGCAGCAGGCCGTCGATACGGTAGCGCACTACCACGAAATCTTCGCGCGGTTCGATATGGATATCGCTGGCACCGGCCTTAACGCCGAACTCAATGATAATATTGACGGTCTGGGCGATCGGCGAGTCTTCCGCCAGGTCGTTTTCGTCGACTTCCTCGGCGTCCTCGGCCTCGTCCTGGCTGGCAATTACCTTGGTCAGCTCGCTGCTGATGTTGCCGCGGTACTGGTCAAGCGCCGATTGCAACAGGCTGCTGGTGGTAATGTGGACCTTGACGTCGTTGCCGAGCTGTTTCTGGAGAAAATTAAGCGCCTGGATATCATCCGGATCTTCGACAGCCAGCATATTAACCCCGTGCTGGTCGACATCGAACACCACGGCGTTGTATTGGCGGGCGATGCGTTCCGGCAGCAGTTTGAGGACGGCCGGTTTAATCTCTTTAGCGTTAAGTTCAATGTAAGGCACGTCGATTTCGGCGGCGTACAGCTTGGTCAGTTCCTGTTCGCTGACCAGGTTATTCTTAACCGCCAGGTCCTGCAGGGGTAGTTTGTCGGTTTTTTTCTGTTCGTGCAGGGCCGTCAACTGGTCTTTGGTGACGTGCTTGCTGCGCTGCAGCAGGGTTTCGACCAGCGAATCAGTTATACGCATAGCTGCACTCCGGGTGTCCGAAAGGTATTTTTATTTTGTCTTTAGGTCCCACCATAAAGCTTATTTTATCAGGATATCCCTAAAAGCGTTAGCGATTATAGGTACCCGGTTCAGATACGGATCGCCCAGTTTGTTAAATAAAAATTAAATAGTTTGAAAATATCCGGCGGAATAAGCTGTAGCAATTTTCACCGGGGGCCTGGCCGGTTTATAGTGCTAAAATATTAGTAACAGGTGGTAAGTGACCGTAGGAGGTTCAGACATGGCAGACACTAAATTATCGAAGACTAAAGCTACAAAGGAAGAAGCCAAAGAGGCTAAGATCGGGGCGTCCGAAGGCAAGGCCAAAGCCTTAGGCCTAGCCCTGGAAACAATCGAGAAACAGTTCGGCAAAGGCTCGATCATGAAGCTCGGCGACGCCCACGGCACGGCAGTCGAAACGACCCCGACCGGCGCCCTAAGC
>Ga0209483_1001156_pt1 | contig 20623 bp, 13 predicted proteins | sample NGEPerA_FD_184508 | JGI IMG/M metagenome (GOLD analysis project Ga0209483, IMG submission 184508) | Arctic peat soil microbial communities from the Barrow Environmental Observatory site, Barrow, Alaska, USA - NGEE PermafrostL2-A... | ecosystem: Environmental > Terrestrial > Soil > Wetlands >... | reverse complement strand
GTTTCAGGCGCCGGGGGAAGAGCGGTTTATACGGCCCGATGTTCATGCCGGGGACCGGCCTTCGGGGGCGAGTTTTTCGTCGCGGTCGCCAGCTCTGGGGTGCTCGGGCGCGGCGGGAACGGCGCATCCGATTGCGACGCAGGTGGCGATCGACATGCTGAAGCGCGGCGGGTCGGCGGTGGATGCGGCGGTGGCCGCAAATGCCGTGCTGGGACTGATGGAGCCGGTGAGTTCGGGGCTGGGCGGCGACTGCTTCGCGATGATCTGGGACCCCAAGCTGGGCAAGGTTGTGAGCATGGCGAGCTCGGGGAATTCGCCGAAATCGCTGACGCTGGAGATGGTGCGGCAGCGGGCGGTGAATGGGGTGATTCCGAAGTTTGGGGCGATTTCGGTTTCGACGCCGGGAGCGCTGGCTGGATGGTGGGCGCTGCATCAGCGGTACGGAAAGCTGAAGTGGCCGGAGGTGTTGGAGCCGGCGATCCATTACTGCGAGGTGGGGTCGCCTACGCCGCAGATTATCGGGTGGTACATCAAGCGGAACCTGGCGGCGTTTACGCAGGCGGGGTCGGGCGTGGAAGAGACGAAGAATGCGATGGACACGTATGCTCCGGGCGGGAAGGCGCCGAATGAGTATGACGTGCGGCGGAATCCGGATTTGGGGCGGACGTATCGCATGATTGCCGAGGGTGGGCGCGAGGCGTTTTACGATGGGCCGATCGCGAAGACGATCGATGCGTACTTCAAGCGGATTGGTGGGTGGTTGTCGGCGGAGGATATGCGGGCGCATCGGGCGGAGTGGATCGATCCGCTGGTGACGCAGTATCGCGGCGTGGATGTGTATGGCATGGCCGCGAATACGCAGGGGCTGGCGACGCTGCAGATGCTGAATATTATTGAGAATTTCGATGTGAAGGGGATGGGATTTCAGTCGCCGCAGTCGATCCATGTGCAGGCTGAGGCGAAGCGGCTGGCGTATGAGGACCGGGCGAGGTATTACGCCGATCCGCATTTTGCGAAGATTCCGATTGAGTGGCTGAACTCGAAGGAGTATGCGAAGGAGCGGGCGAAGCTGATTCGGATGGACTCGATACTGGACCCGGTGTATCCGGGGCAGGCGCCGAGTCATGGGGACACGACCTACTTCACGACGTCAGATAAGGACGGGATGATGGTGTCGATGATCCAGTCGAATTTCAGGGGGATGGGGTCGGGGCTGGTGGCGGATGGGCTGGGGTTCATGTTTCAAGATCGCGGCGAACTCTTTTCGCTCAAAGACGGGCACCCGAATATTTATGCGCCGGGTAAGAGGCCGTTTCAGACGATTATTCCGGGATTTGCTTGTAAGGACGGCGTGCCGTGGATGTCGTTTGGGGTGATGGGCGGCGATATGCAGCCGCAGGGGCAGACGCAGATCATTTTGAACCGCGTGGAGTATGGGCTGGATGTGCAGGCGGCCGGGGACAGTCCGCGGTGGCACCATGAGGGGTCGTCGCAGAGCATGGGGGAGGATGCGCCGGGGTATGGGCCGAAGGGTGTCCTGCGGCTGGAGGCGGGGATTCCGGTGGAGACGCGGAAGGCGCTGATCGCGATGGGATGGCCGATGGGGGTGAGCGATGGCGGGTTCGGGCGGTATGAGTGTATCGAGAATAGGAAGCAGGGGGCGGACAGAGTGTATGCGTCGGCGAGCGAGATGCGGGCGGATGGGGTTGCGCTGGCCTATTAGGGAGGTCCGGCGGAGTTCAGGGCGCATTCAGGCGGCAGGAAGAAAACGCAAAGACGCGAAGGACGCTAAAGTAACGCAAAGTAAAAAGTCGCACACGGGCCGGTCGTTCTGCACCGAGCACCGCGGAAACGCTCGGACCGTGCGCGAAAAGCTCGTTCTCCTACCCGAGGAAAGTAAGTGGCGGAGGGGACGAGAAATTCCCAATCTTCGGGAAAGTCGTTGGCAGGCTGTCGGCGTTGGGCCTATCGTCTGCGCGAATCCGTCGAGTCCCGCCGAATTGCCGGCCGGGAACTCTACCTGGGACAAGCGGAGAATCGAGGGGAAATTTGCGGGGTGGAAAAGATTATTTTTCGGTGTCGACGGGGAGGCTGTCGAGCAGGGCGCGGGTGTCCGCCATGGGCTTGCGACTGACGGTCAAAAGGCCGGGCTTCCGGACCGAGTTCCAGAGTTGCATGGCCTTCTCCGCGGACTGCCGGGCCAGGGTTTTTGAGCCGGCCTTCGCTTGCGTCAGTGCAAGGGTAGACCAGGCCCGGGCAGTCGAAGCGACATGGAGTTCGGATAGCGACGGTGCGACGGTCATTTTTTCGACGCTATCCAGAGCTTTCTGCGCCAGACGAGTTGCGGCCTGAGGGTCGCCGGTCGATGCCGTCAGGAGAGCGAGGTCTTGTTCGATGGAGACGTATTCCGGCAAGGCGGAGCTTTGGGGTGACTCCGCGAAGGGATCCAGCAAAGCCAGCGCTTTGCGATAGGTTTCGACGGCTTCGGCTGTGTGGGAAGCTTCGTCCAGTCTGATCGCCTCAAACTCCATGACCAGGGCGAGGTTGGTCGCCAGGGAGGTGGATTTCGGATTTGCCGCGGCAAGGGGCTCGATCAGGCTCCTCGCCTCGTGCAGGGCGGCGACGGAGGCGGACGCTTCTCCGGGGGCGGGGTCGACCATGCCAAGACGGCCGAGGCTCATGGCGAGATCGAGGCGGGCGGTGGCGTTTTTGGTGTCCGCGGCAAGTTCGTCGCGGGCCACGGCAACCGACTTGGCCGCGTAGATGCGGGCTTGCTCGGGACGGTCGAGATTCGGCGTCCAGGGAATGTCGAGCAGCGCGGCATAGTTTCCGTAGGTGATGATGAGGCTGCGGCGCACATCCTGATTGTTGGGGTCGTCCTTGTAGAGCTGCTCTCGCAGGTCGATGGACTGCCCGTAGTACTCGGCCGCCTTTTCGAGGTCGCCGAGGTTCCGGTATGAGCCGGCGGCGGCCGCGGTTATGGCGCCCAGGCTCTGCGTGAGGGTCTTGTCTCCCGGATGACGCGCCAGGAGGACGCGGCCGACCGCGGCGCCGCGGGTTGCGTGTTGGAGCGCCAGCTCCGGATTGATGGAGTTAAGTTCGTAAACCAGGGCGTTCTCGATGGCCTCTTCCTGCGCCTGGACCGTGATGGCAGAGCCGGGCGTAAGGGAGACGCGGTGCGCGACGGGAATCAGGTCGATATAAATCCGGACCGCCTGGTTGGCGCGGTCGGACCGGTACATGAGATCGGCGAGGCCGGACCGGACCTCGATCCAGCGCAACATCAGGTTGGGATCGTTGGGTTTGAGGCGGTAGGCGGGCAGAAGGATTTCCTGGGCCTTGAGCAGACTTTTTTCGGCGCTGGCGGCGTCCTGGAGGCTGGCGCCGTGAGGGTCTCCCTGAATGAGCGCGACCTTGTAGTAGGCGGCGGTGAGGGCCTCGCGGAGGTCCTGGTTGGCGCCGACGTTCTTCTCCATCGACTGGAGGTATTGCAGGGTTGTTTCGACAATCTTGCGGCGGGCGGGGAGGGAGCCGGGCAACGGAGCGATGGCTTCGTGGACATCGAAGAGCGTCCTGTCGGCGAGTTGGAAGATGTCGTCGAGGCGCTGATCGGCGATCGCCTTTTGGGCGTTGGCCTCGTCGCGCTCGGTGAGGGCGAGGGCGCGTTGCTGGTCGGCGAGAGAACGCTGCGTGGCTTCGGAGGCGCGGGCGGCTTCGGCTTCGGCGCGCTCGCGAACGGCGATCTGGCGCTGGAAGTCGGCGACGGTGCGCGCGGCTTCGGCGCGGCGGGTCTGGGCGAGGGAGAAGACCAGGCCTGCGATAAGCGCAAGCGCAACCAGCGTGGCCATTGCGACCTCAAAAAGGTTGCGGGCCACGAACTTGCGGGCGAGGTAGCCGAGGGTGTTTTCGCGGGCGATGACGGGGCGGTTTTCGAGGGAGCGGCGGATGTCGTCGGCGAACTGCGCGGCGGATTGATAGCGCTGCTCGGGCTCTTTGCAGAGCGCCATGAGGACGACGTGGTCGAGGTCGGACGGAAGGTCGAGTTTGGCGAGCTGCTCGCGGCTGACCTCGACGTCGCAGACAGCGCGCTCGATGCGGGTGGGGGTGTCGAAATCGACGGGCTGGACGCGCTGTCCGGAGAGCAGCTCGTAGAGCACGGCGCCGAGGGAGTAGATGTCGGTGGAGGTGGTGACGGCGAGGCCACGGACCTGCTCGGGGCTGGCGTAGCCGGGGGTGAAGGCGCGGCTTGCGCGGGGGGATGGATTGTCCCCGTCCTGGTCCTCTTCCGGGTCTCGGCCGACCAGCTTGGCGACGCCGAAGTCGAGCAGCTTGGGGGTGGCATCGGGGGTGACAAAGATGTTGGCGGGCTTCAAATCGCCGTGGACGACGAGGTTGCGGTGGGCGTAGGCGACGGCTTCGAGGATGTGCAGGAAGAGGTAGCAGCGGGCCTTGACGCTGAGGGCATTCTCGCGGCAGAAGACGTCGACGGGGCGGCCTTCTACATACTCCATGGCGAAGAAGGGGACGCCGTCGGCGGTGGTCCCGCCGTCGAACAAGCGGGCAATATAAGGGTGATCCAGATTTGCGAGGATCTGGCGCTCGTCGCGGAAGCGGCGCAGGACTTCCTCGGTGTTCATGCCGCGCTTGACGACTTTGAGGGCGACCTCCTTGACGTATTCCTCGTCGTCGCGGAGGGCGAGATAGACGGAGCCCATGCCGCCGCGGCCTATCTCGCGGACGACGCGATAGGCGCCGAGGCGCTCGCCGATGAGGATGGGGGTGTCGAGGATGGTGGCGGCGACTCCCTGGATTGCGGAGTCGATGGTGACGGAGCTGTCGTTGTCGGCGGCGAGGAGGGAGTGGACCTCGTCGAAAAGCTCGGTGTCGCCTGCGCAAAGGACTCCCACGGCGTAGTCCCGCTCCTCGGCCGGGAGGTCTGCCGCGGCCAGGAAGATGCTTTGAATGCGCTGCCAATCGCTCATAGAGGGTTGGGCCGTCCGTACACTTTCCGCGACTTTCGCTTATTGTGCTGGATCGCCGGTACAGAGAACAGCGAAAACTGGAAGCAAATTTTGGAAACTATTTTCTCGGCGCGGCGCGGTTGTCGAGCTCGCGGCGGAGCCAGGCTTGCGCGACCCTCAATTCGGAACGGACCTTGGGCAGGGCGAGGCCGAGGACGTTGGCGGACTCCTCCGCGGTCATTCCGCCGAAGAAGCGCATTTCGATGAGCTGGGCCTTGAGCGGGTCGTGGGCCTCGAGGGCCTGGAGGGCGTCGTCGACGCGGACGACCATGGAATCTCCCTGGATGGGCGCGTCCATGAACTCGTCGAGGGAGAAGACGACCTGTCCGGCGCCGCGCTTGGCGGCGTTGCGGGTGCGGGCGTGGTCGGTAAGAATCTGGCGCATGACGTGGGCCGCGACGCCGAGAAAATGGGAACGGCCCTGGAAGTCGGGCTGGCTGGGATCGACAAGGCGGAAGTAGGCTTCGTGGACGAGGGCGGTGGGCTGGAGGGTGTGTCCGACACGCTCCTGGCGGAGGTAGTATCCGGCGAGTTTGCGCAGTTCGGCGTAGACCTGCGGCAGGAGGCGGTCGAGGGCGGTCTTGTCGCCCCTTGCCAGGTCCTGTAAAACGACGGAAATTGGCTGCGAAACCTGCATGGCGGATTCGAGGACAGTCGTCATTCGGATGCTAACCGATACGTTGCGATAAAGATAACAGAGAAGCGCGCGCGTTCAGGGACGCGGCAGCAGCTTCAGGGCGTTCTCGCGATAGACCTTGCGCAATATATCGTCGGGCAGGAAAATTCCGTAGATGTTCCAGCGCCCCTGGCGGGAGGCGTGGGAGGGATAGTCGAAGTATTCGTCCGCGGTTTCGAGGAAGCGGAAATAGAGGCGGTACATTTCTACTTCGGGGAGGAGGTCGGTGCCGAAAATAATGCGGTCGGCGTACTTCAGAAAAAAGGCGCGGGCGGCGTAGGGCTGGCGGCCTAACTCTGGGGTCCGGGCGCTGATGTCGACCTGGAGGTTGGGGAGCGCGTCGAGTTGCTGGGCGAGGAAGGCGAGGTCTTCGCTGCTTTCCGCGCAGTGGGCGCCGACGAAGGTGGTCTGCGGATGACGGGCGATGACCCGGTTGCGCTGCTCGATCAGTTCGCGCTTGGTGACGGGGACATCGTGGAATCCCCAGTCGGGATGGGCGGCGAGTTCTTCGTAGCGCTCGTTGCTGGCGTCGATGGGGGAGAAGAATGCCGTGGGGTCGGCGGTGTGGAACATGACCGGGAAGTTGAGGTCGCCGCAGGCCTGGAAGATGGGGGCAAAGCGGCCGTCGTCGATGCGGAGCAGGGCGCCGTCGGTGTCGCGGAGGGTGAGGCCGAGGTCTTTCCAGAACTTGATGCCGACGGCGCCGTGCTCGATCATTCTATGCAGGCGGTCGATTGTTACCTGCGCGAAATCGGGGCGGTCGACACCGCTCCAGTCCATCCAGCCGATGGAGGAGAAGCGGTCTGGCGCGGCGTTGTGGAACTTGTCCATGATGTCGAGCGCCGTTTGGCCGACCTGCATCGTAATGTTGACGGTGTGCTCCACGCCGCACTGGTCCATGATGGCGAGGACGTCGCGCGGGTCGGTGGAATCGAGGTGGTTATGGTAGTCGATGACCGGAAAGCGGGCGCGCTGGATGTTGCTGACCGGCGTGTTCAAGGAGGAATGGGGATGGAAGTCGCTGAGCGGGAGGTCGACTTTCGCGGTTGCGCTGACCATGTCGACAAATTTGTCGCTGCTGCCGGGGGCTTCGTCTGCGTTCATAGTGGGTTCCAGATCATGCTGCAACGAATGTATCGTTTGCTTTCGTTATATTACGGTTTACCTTATACCGCACTTGTGGGAGCGTCAAGCTAAGGACGGCGAGGGTATGATGAACGGTATTCATTTCCGGCAAACCCAAGGAGGAACATGTCGAGTTTGTTGCAGAAGATTTTGGCTGGCCGCAAGGAAAGCACGAGCGCCAAGGGTATCTATTCGGTATGTTCGGCGCATCCCTGGGTGGTTCGGGCCGCCATGCAACAGGCTATCGCAGATAAGAGCCCGTTGCTGCTGGAAGCGACATCCAACCAGGTGAACCAGGACGGCGGGTACACCGGGATGCGGCCGGTGGACTTTCGGCGGCTGGTGCATGGGCTGGCGGCGGAGGAAGGGCTTGCGGAGAAACGGATCATTCTGGGCGGCGACCACCTGGGGCCGAACCCGTGGCAGCGGCTGAAGTCCGGCGAGGCGATGGCTTCCGCGAAGGAAATGATTGCCGACTACAGGAATGCAGGGTTTACCAAGCTGCATCTCGATACCAGCATGGCGTGCAGCGACGACGCGGGGCCGCTGAGCGATGGTGCGATTGCCGAGCGCGCCGCGCAGTTGTGCGAGGTCGCGGAGGCGACGGCGGGCGAGGAGAAGCCGCTGTACATTGTCGGGACGGAGGTCCCTGTGCCGGGCGGCGCGGTGGAGAGTTTGCAAGGCCTGGAAGTGACCAAGCGCAGCGCGGCCGAGGAGACCTTGCGGCTGCATCAAGAAATATTTGCCGCGCATGGACTGGCGGAGGCGTGGCCGCGCGTGGTGGGCATGGTGGTGCAGCCGGGAGTCGAGTTCAATCACGATAGCGTGGTCGATTACGTCCGCGCGAAAGCCGCGGACCTGAAGAAGGTGTTGAAGGGCAGGGATGGGTTTGTTTTCGAGGCACATTCCACGGACTATCAGAAGCCCGCGGCTTATAAGGAACTTGTGGCGGATGGGTTCGCGATCCTGAAAGTGGGCCCGGCCCTGACGTTTGCAATGCGGGAGGCGCTGTTTGCGCTGGCGGCGATGGAGGCGGAGCTAGTCGAGCCGAGCCGGCAGTCTCGCTTGTGGGTGGTGATCAACTCCGCGATGCTGGAGGCGCCGAAGTACTGGAAGCCGTACTATCACGGCGACCCGAGCCAGCAGCGGCTTCTGCGGAAGTATAGTTACAGCGACCGAATTCGCTACTACTGGAATGAGCCTTCGGTGAAGGCGGCTACCGAACACCTAATCGATAATCTAACGGCTCTTACTGTGCCTGAGCCTTTGCTGAGTGCGTATCTGCCGGAGCAGTATCGCGCGGTGCGCGAAGGGACGTTGGAGAATTTGCCCGTGCCGATTATTCTGCATCGGATTCGGCAGGCGCTGGCGCCTTATGCGGCGGCGTGTTTTCCGCGATGATTTGGTGCTAGACCAGGACGAGTTCGATGCCGGCGTTGCGCAAGCCTTCGGCTTCGGCTTCGGATATTTCCGTATCGGTGATGACGACGTCGATCGATGTGGGCGGGACGATCAGGGCCAGGCTGCGGCTGCTGAACTTGGTGGAGTCACACACCGCCACGACTTTCTGCGCGGCTTGCACCATCAGCCGATTGACGCGCGATTCCAGCACGTTTGGCGTAGTCACACCGATGGCCGGGTCGAAGCCGTCTACTCCGAGGAAAAGAATGTCCGCATGAATTTCGCGCAATACTTCTTCGGCCAAAGGGCCGACGAGTGAAAAGGAATTCCGGCGCAACATGCCTCCGGTGAGGACGACGTCGAGCGAGGTGCTGGCCAACTCGCCGGCGATGTTTACGGCGTTGGTGACGACGGTGAGGTTGGAGAAGGAGCGCAACTCGCGGGCGATGGCGGTCGTGGTGCTGCCGGAATCGAGAATGACGCATTGGCCTTCCTTGATCATTTTTACAGCGGCCTGCGCGATGCGCTGCTTTTCCTTGAACTGGTGATGCTCTTTTTCGGCGAGCGACGGGTCGAGCAGGGCGCCGCGCTGTGGGGTGAGAGCGCCGCCGTGGGTGCGCTGCACCTGTCCGCGAGCTTCAAGGTAGTCGAGGTCTTTGCGGACCGTGATGCGGGAGATGCCGAGCTCTTCGGAGAGATCGGAAACGAGCACGCGGCCGTCGCGCTGGATGAGGGCGAGGACGTGCTGACGGCGCTCCTCGATCAGCATCGGATTCGAATCTTTGGTCGTCGATTTCTTTGCGGGCATGTTGAACCAATCATAACGCCGTTATTGCGATGGTGACTTACGGAATACTTCGCGGGTTTGCGTTTGCGAAGAAGTTGCGTATGCGTTCGGGGTCGCGGAAAGACTCCGTTCCGCCGGGGCTGAGGGTGGAAAGCGCAGCCGCGGTATTACCCAGGGCGGCGCATTCGGGCAGAGGCATTTTCTGTACGTAGCCTTTGAGGAAGCCGGCGTTGAAGCTGTCGCCCGCGCCGATGGTGTCGATGGGCTCGACTGCGAGCGGAGGGACAGCCCAGCGGTCGCTGCCGGATTGCACGATGGAGCCGCGGCGACCGCATTTGACCGCGACGATGGGGACGCGGTGGGCCAGCCAGGCGATGGAGGCTTCGAGGTCGTCGCAGCCGCTCATACGTTTGGCTTCGTCTTCGTTGGGCAGGAGGACATCGACGATTTCCAGGAGTTCCGGGAGGGGTGCGCCCCACGTGTCTTCGGGGTCGTCGTTGGTGTCGAGCGACAGGGTGAGGCCCTTCTGCTTCAACTCGCGACAGAGCGCGGGAAGGTCCGGATGAAGGCCCTTTTGCAGGAATAACGACGAGATGTGGAAGTGCTTGCCGCGGGCGAGAAAGTCGCGGTCGAGGTCGGCGATGGTCATCTCCGCCATCGTTCCGGGATAGGTGAGGATGTGACGCGTAGCGCCGTAGTGCAGGAGGATGGTGACGCCGGTCTGCGTGCCTGTCGACGAGACGGAGATGCGGGAGAGGTCCACACCGGCTTCGCGCAGGCGGCTGAGGGCGATCTCGCCGAGCGGGTCCGTTCCGATTCTGGTGATGAAGCCCACGCTTAGGCCGAGCGCCGCCAGATTATGGGCGAGGATGGCGGACGAGCTTCCGAGGGTAAGGCGAAAGTCGGTCGCGAGGAGCTCGCGGTCGAGCGGCATCTGCTCGTCGAGACCGTAGAGGATGAGGTCGAGGTTGATTTCACCGGCGATGGTTATGTCGAAGGACGTCATCTGTGGCTCGCAAGTCGCGATAATAGCATGGTAAGCGAAATGTAATGCTCTAAAAGGTTAGTCGAAGATTTGCTGAGGTCGATTTTCGGCTCGCTGCGAGTTTTCGGCTGCCGGTTTTGGTTTTGAGGGAGTGAAGAGTGGGTTCTGTTCAGCTCAGAGCTGAAAGGTTTTGAGCGTAGAGATTTCTGGCGGGGCTTGTTCAGTTTTGAGTTCTGAGTGGTGAGTTGTGAGTTATTTGCGGAGCGTCCGGGTCGATTCGCGGACGATGAGTTCCGGGGAGACGACGATCTGCTGCACCGCGGCCAGTCGGGGGGAGCCGATTTGCTCGAGGACTTGCGCGGCGGCCAGCATTCCCATTTGGTGGAGCGGCTGGCGGACGGTGGTCAGGGCCGGATTTTGATAGGCGGCGGACTGCACGTCGTCAAAGCCGACCACGGAAACGTCTTCGGGGATGCGGAGGCCGGCTTCGCGGAAGGCGCGGATGGCGCCGATTGCGGAGACGTCGTTGAAGGCGAAGAGCGCGGTGAATGGCTTGTTGGCGGCGAGGAGGCGGCGGGTCGCGGCGTAGCCTGGGTCGTGCGTGGGTGCTCCGCCTTCGAGGCGCGCGACCAGTTGCGGAACGATCCGCATGCCGCGTGCGGACATGGCGAGGCGGATGCCTTCCCAGCGCGCGTCGGTGTCGGAACTGAACTCCTGGCCCTTGATGAAGGCGATCTGGCGGTGGCCGAGCTGGTAGAGGTGGTCGATGGCGAGGGAGGCGGCGCGGTTGTGGTCGAGGATGATGTTGGTGACGCCCTCGGGCTCGTGGTGTCCGGAGACGGTGACGGTGGGGATGCCGGCGCGGCGGGTGAGTGGCGTGTCGATGGCGATGAGGCCCTCGACGGCGCGGTCGAGCAGCATGTGCTGGCACTGCTCGATCATCTCGGGGCGGTGATGGTGGCTGACGACGAAGTAGAAATAATCCGCTTCCATCAGGCGCTCTTCGACTCCGCTGAGGACGAGGGTGGCGTAGCCTTCGGAGACTTCGGGGACCATGACGCCGATGGTGAGGGTCTGCTGCTTGCGCAGGGAGCGGGCGACGACGTTGGGGCGGTACTTCATTTCGGCGGCGGCGGCGAAGACGCGGTCCTGCGTGACCTTAGGGATAGAGCGGGCGGCGGGGGCCGCTGTGAGGACGCGGGAGACGGTGGCGACGGAGAGGCCCAGATGAGTCGCGATCGTCTTCAGGCCGACGGAGCGGGGATGCGCATCCGGGGGTTTGGGTAGGCTACGGCCATTTTTTTTTGCAGATTTCGCCATGGGGGAAGTCTCCCACATCTGCACTTTGTGCATCAGATATTTTGCAAAGCACTTGACAGCATTTCCGTAAGTAGAGCAGTATCCCTCTGTGCAAACGATTGCGTAACGTCCGGGGCAGGGTCCCGACCTCGGGCGAAAACTGGCGCAGCATGATGTATTCCTTTTTTGGAGGCAGTATGAATACCGTTTCTATCTTCCGCACCCTGCGTTCGCGCGTGCTGTTTTTTGTCGTAGCAGCGGCGATAGCCGTTGTGGCGCTTCCTTCGCAGGCGCAGTTCCGCGCTTCCATCCAAGGCAGTGTCACGGACCCTACGGGGGCGGCGATTCCGAATGCCCAGCTGACTTTGAAGGACAACGCGACAAACAAAGTGCTGACGGCCACTTCCGACAGCAGCGGCGTATACAACTTCAACGCGCTCCCGCCCGACCACTTCACGCTGACCGCGACGGCGACGGGCTTCACGCAAAGGGTCATCCAGGACCTGCAGGTGATTCCCGAGCAGCCGAACTCCGTGAATGTCATGCTGCAGCTGGGTGAGACGACCACCACCGTTACCGTTTCGGGAGACACGCTGTCGGCCGTGGATACCGAGACGGCGAATATCGGCGCCACGATCGGTTCCAATGAAATCCAGCATATGCCGTCGTTCAATCGCGATGTGTTCACGCTCACTCAGCTTGCGCCGGGAGTGGTCAGCGATGGCGCGCAAGGGTCGGGTGGCGGCGTTTACGGGGCGCCTGGAAACCAGGGTCCCGGCGGCTCAGGCGCGGGCGGAGGGGCCCCCACTGAAAATCGTCCCCAGGCCAACGCCAATGGCAACCAGAACGAAAACAATGGAATTGCGATCGACGGCATCAGCACGGTAAGCGCGGTGTGGGGCGGCGCAAGTGTCATTACACCTACCGAAGATTCGATCGACAACGTCCGCATCGTAACGAACGACTACGATGCCGAAAGTGGCAGGTTCGCGGGCGCTCAAACGCTGGTCACATCGAAGAGCGGAACGAACCAGCTGCACGGGAGCGCTTTTATCGCCATCCATCGGCCGGGCCTCAACGCCTTTCAGCGCCAGATTCGGGACTCCACCGGGACGATTATTGGCGTACCGCAGCGCGACAGCCAGCGGTTCAACCAATATGGCGGCAGCCTGGGCGGCCCGATCATCAAAGACCGTCTCTTTGCGTTTTTTGCCTACGAGTCTTCTCCCAACAATTCCACCGCGGGCGGCACCGGTTGGTACGAAACTCCGACATTCCGCGCTTCGGCGCCTGCCAACAGCATTGCCGCGAAGTTTCTCAGTTTCCCCGGCAGCGCTCCCAATGGAACGATCGTTACGAGCGGCGAAACCTGTGCCCATGTGGGTCTTGTGGAAGGCGTGAACTGCAACACGATCGCCGGACAGGGGCTCGACATCGGTTCTCCTATCAAGACCGGCCTCGGAAAACAGGACCTTACGGCTACGGGCACCGCACTGAATCCTGGCGTGGGTGGGGGATTGGACGGAGTGGCCGATGTGGCCTTCTACTCGACAAGTACGCCTTCGTCGTCTTACTACACCCAGTACAACGGTCGCCTTGACGCGAACGTTACGCAGAAAGACCGTCTCTCGTTCGCCATTTACTGGGTACCGCAAGGCGCCACCTTCTACAACGGGCCAGCCCGCGCCTACAATCTTTTCCATCATGACCAGATCAACGATGCATTCTCCGTCATCTGGAACCACACCTTCACGCCGACGTTCCTGAACGAGGCCCGTGCGAACGCCGCAGGCTGGCGCTGGAACGAGATCACGAGCAATCCTCAGGCGCCGGTCGGGTTTCCGCAGGACAATATCACCTTCTTTGCTCCCTCGGCAGGCATCAACTCTTTCGGCAACAATCTTGGGAGCATCATCAACCAGTGGACCTACGGGTATAAGGATGTTGCGACGAAGATCCTTGGCGCACACACCGTCAAGTTCGGCGCCGACTTCACCAACCTTCATTACGACAACCCTTCCACCGGCCGGCCGAGCTTCAACTTCTACAACATCTTCGATTTCCTTAACGATGCGCCCAGCGTAGAAAACGGTGGATTCAACAGCGTGACCGGTATGCCGGGCGCGGCCCGCTCCGACGAGCGCGAGAGCATTTTCGGTGCCTTTGTGCAAGACGACTGGAAGGTCAAGCCGAACCTGACCCTGCATGCCGGGGTGCGGTACTCCTACTTCGGATCGCTGAGCGCGAAGCAAAACAATCTGCCGTCGGCCCGCTTTGGAGCGGGAGCAGCGGCATATACGGGTCTTACGGTTGCGACGAACCGCCCCTTGTCGAATCCTGAGAAAGGCGACTTCGGTCCACAGGTCGGATTCAACTGGAGTCCGGACTTCAGCCACAACAAGCTCACTGTTCGCGGTGGCTATGGACTGAACTTCCAGGACGAAGAGATTGCCATCTCCGCGAACTCGGGGAACAACCCTCCTACGCAAAACTATGTAAACTACGCGTTCGTCAGCCCGTCAAACCCCGGCACCAACGGCGGCGACATCATCTACGGCATTTCCAGCAGCCCGAACTCGCTGAACGGTTTCGCCGCCAACCCCAACGCCATCACAACCTATAACGCCAACGGTATTCCCACGGCCGGCAATGCCAACGTCATCATCCTCGGCAATGGTCTCGGAAGCATGCCGACGATCTATCTACAGCATTACTCGCTGGATACGGAGTATGAGGTCAACCGCGAGATTGTCGCCTCCGCCGGTTATGAAGGAAGCGTCGGACGTCACCTTATCAACCACGAAACCCCCAATGCTCCGGGCATCGTTGCCGGAGTTCCCCTGAACCCACTAATCACCGGTGGCGACTATTGGACCAACGAAGGCAGCTCCAATAACAACGCCCTGCTGCTGGAGGTGAAACATCCTTTCCTGCATCACTTCTCCGCCGACGCGCAGTTCCAGTGGGCCAAGAGCATGGACACCGACGGCTCCGGCCCTTACTACGAAGATGAATATTTCCCACTGGGCGCGGGCTATTCCTATGGCCGATCGGATTTCAACGTTGGCAAGGTGTTCAAGGCTTATGGCCTTTGGCAACCGGTGATCTTCCACGGTCATAGCTGGATGGAGAAGATTGCCGGCGGTTGGTCGCTCAGCGGCATCTTCCAGTACCACACGGGATTTCCCTTCTCGCCCAACTTCGGCCTGTCGCAATCGTTGTACTGCACGCAGTGCGGCTACTACAACCTTCGCCCAACGTATCTGGGTGGAGGCGGGAAGAGCCACAGCAACGATGCATTCATCAACCACAGCAACTTCTTTCCGCTCAATGCCGCCGCACCTACCAATCAACAGCAGACAACCGCGACGATCAATGGGGCTGCAAATACGGTGGTTGCGTACTCCAACCAGTTCTTCGCGGTCCAGAACTTCGCTTCTTCCATTACGCCAACCGGTAACGGTTTCCCCAACGGGAATGTAGCGCTTGCGCCGCATCCGGGCGCGGATCGCAACTCGTTCGATGGACCCAACTACCACGACTTCGACGCCTCGCTGGCCAAGTCCTTCGGCTTGCCGCATATTCCGCTACTCGGGGAACATGCAGGACTCGAAGTTCGCGCCGATGTCTTCAACCTTTTCAACATTCTCAACCTGAGCCCCGGGAGCGTTAACAACAATGCCGCCGCGGCCAATTTTGGCCAGGATACGTCGCCGCTAGGTTCGCGCACGATCACATTCCAGGCAAGGTTCAGCTTCTAAGCTGGGGTACGCTGGGCGGGGCGAGGCGAGTTCGTCGCGAGCACCCTCGCCCTTCGCACTCAACCCGATGTAGTAGATCATCGGGCGTGAGCAGGGTTGCTCGTACAATTTTCAAGAGGGACGGGGATGCGGACAGGCTTCAATGCACGATTGCTGATTGTCAGTCTGGGAATGCTCATTGCCGTGTCTCCCAAGGCCGTAGCGCAGGACCGTATTGTCGTGGATACAAGCGGCCCGACGACGCCGCTTCCGCACTTCTGGGAGCAGACGTTTGGGTCCGGGCGGGCGATTTTGTCGCTGCGCGAGGACTATCGCAACGACCTGCGCAGCGTGAAGCAGATTACCAACTTCGACTCCGTGCGGTTCCACGGGATTTTGATGGACGATGTTGGGCTCTACGATCCCGACCGCAGGACGCAGAACCCGGGGCTGGCCGCGCAGGCCGCGAACGATGCTTCGGTTTATAACTTTTCGTACGTCGACCAGATCTACGATGGGCTGCTGGCGAATGGGGTGCGGCCGTTCGTCGAACTGAGCTTTATGCCGAAGAAGATGGCGTCCGATCCGGCGGCGCTCCATGCGTTCTGGTACAAGCAGAATGTGTCGCCGCCGAAGGATTACAAGGTATGGGACGCAATGATTACCGCGTTTGCGCAACACCTGATCGCGCGCTATGGGATCGAGGAAGTTTCGCGCTGGAAGTTCGAGGTGTGGAACGAGCCGAACATCGACTTCTGGGTGGGGAACCCGAAGCAGCCGACTTACTTCGAGCTGTACGATCACACGGCTCGGGCGCTGAAGGCGGCGAGTCCGCGGATACAGGTAGGCGGGCCCGCGACGGCGCAGGCGGCTTGGGTGGGGGAATTTCTGGCGTACTGCAAGAAGAACCATGTGCCCGTCGACTTCGCTTCGACGCATGTGTATGCGAATGACACGGCGCCCGATGTGTTCCACACGCAGGAAGCAATTCCGCGCGACAAGATGGTGTGCCGCGCGGTGCGGAAGGTGCATGACGAGATTGCGGCGTCGGCGTTTCCGAACACGCCACTGATTTTTTCGGAGTACAACGCGAGCTACGCGAATGAGCCAAACGTGACCGACTCGGTGTACATGGGCCCGTGGCTGGCGACGACGATCAGCCAGTGCGACGGCCTGGTGCAGAACATGAGCTACTGGACGTTTTCGGATGTGTTCGAAGAGCAGGGCGTGGTGCGGACGCCGTTCTATGGAGGGTTCGGGCTGTTGGCGGAGGACTCGATTCCCAAGCCGTCGTTCAACATTTTTGCTCTGCTACACCAGCTTGGCGACCGGCGGCTGAAGCTGGATTCGGATTCCGCGCTGGCGACGAAGACTGCGAGCGGCGAGGTTGTTGTGGCGTTGTGGAACTATGCTCCGCCGGTGGGGACAGGTGCGACGTATACACCGGAGCCGGTGACGCGAGGGCCGGAGAAGACGATGGAAGTCAAGTTTGCCGGTGCGGCGGAGAATGCCGCGGTTACGCTCTATCGGGTCGACAGCACGCATGGCAATGTGGTGCGTGCGTTCGATGTGATGGGACGGCCGGCGACGCCGACACGGGAACAAATTGTCGAGCTGCGAAAGGCCGGAGCGGCCGCGCCGCCGGAACATGCGAGGCTTGTACACGGCACGCTGACGGTGACGATTCCGGCGCAGGGGCTTATGCTCGTAAAACTTGAGGGGCGCAAATAGCGCCACCCTCTGGCGAACGCCCAACATGGAACCGACCGTGCCGCACTCCGGAATCACTCGCCGATCTGCTTTGCAACTGCTGGCAGGGGCGGCGGCTGCGACAACCCTTCCGCGTGGTCTGCTGGGGCAGGCGAAGCCGGCGCTTTCGCGGGGCGACGATGCGTTGCTCGACGATATGGAGCGCCGCGCCGCACTGTATTTCTGGGAGCAGGCCGACCCGGCGAATGGGCAGGTGCTGGATCGCGCGTACGCGAACAATATGGACGGCAAGATGCGCTCGCGGCGACCGCTGTCGAGTATTGCGGCGACGGGCTTTGGTTTGTCGACGCTGTGTATCGCGGACCACCGCAACTACTTTCCGCATGATGCGATTGTGGACCGCGTGCGGACGACGCTGGATTTCCACCTGAATAAGCTGCCGAATAACCACGGCTTCTTTTCGCACTTCAACGATCTGCATAGCGGCAAGGCCGCGGACCACAGCGAGATTTCCTCGATCGATACAACGATCCTGCTGTGCGGTGTGCTGACGGCGCGCGCGCATTTCAACGACGCGAAGATCACGGGCCTCGCAACCAAACTGTATGAGCGCGTGGAGTGGCCGTGGATGCTGAATGGCGGCGACACGTTTTCGATGGGCGTTCTGGATGGCGCGTTCATCAAGAGCCGGTGGGACCACTACTGCGAGCTGATGATGCTGTATTTGCTGGCGATCGGGTCGCCGACGCATCCGGTGCCGCCGGGGTGCTGGGATAAATTTACCCGGCCGCGCATGGTGTTCAAAGGGTTCCATTACATTAGCGCGCCCGATCCACTGTTTGTGCACCAGTATTCTCATGCGTGGTTCGACTTTCGCAACAAGCGCGATTTTTATGCGGATTATTTTGCGAACTCGATCATTGCAACGCGGGCCCACAAGGCGTTTTGCCTGTCGCTGAAGATTGGCTATACGGACGACTATTGGGGCGTGACCGCTTCGGACTCCGCGCGCGGGTATGTGGCGTGGGGTGGGCCTCCGGCGCTGGGACACATCGATGGCACGGTGGTGCCGTGTGCGACGGCGGGCTCGCTGCCGTTTCTGCCGGTGGATTGCCTGCGCGTGCAGCGAAGCCTGCGGACGATGGGCGACCGCGTCTATGGGCGCTACGGTTTTCGCGATGCCGTACACCCGGCGGCGAATTGGTACGACGAGGATGTGCTGGGGATCGACCTTGGCATCTCGGCGTTGATGGCGGAGAATTTGCGGACGGGATTTGTGTGGTCGACGTTCATGCGGAACCCGGAGGCGGCGCGGGCGATGAAATTGGTGGGATTCCGGCAAGGCTGAGTTTGGTTCCGGCTTGACCAGCGGCCTCGTATGCATGGATCACGGCGGATACGCGGTAGGCACGAATCGACTGGGCGCGACGTTGTCGGCTTACATCTGATAGGTTGTTTGGGAGCGTGTAGCCTTCATCGACCTATGAGCAAGACTGCAACGAAACGGTATTATCCGACGCCCGCGCTGGAGAAGGGGCTCGACATTCTGGAGCTGTTCGCGGGCACGCCCGAAGGCATGACGGTGAGCGAAGTTGCGCGCAAGCTGGACCGGACTGTGTCTGAAATCTTTCGCATGATTTTGTGCCTGGAGCATCGCGGGTATCTTGCGCACTCTCCCGGCAAGGAGAAGTATCAGCTCACGCTGCGGCTGTTTCGGTTGGCGCAGGAGCATCCGCCGACCAAGCGGCTGGTGACGGAAGCTCTGCCGGCGATGCACTCGCTGGCGCAGCGGGTGAGGCAGTCGTGCCATCTGGGGATCGTGGACGGCGGGCATGTTGTGATCCTGGCGCAGCTGGACTCGCCGGAGTCGACGGGGTTCTATGTGCGGATGGGGTCGAAGGTGGACCTGATGCATGCGGCTACGGGGCATGTGATCCTGGCGCACCAGAGCGAGGATGTGCGGGAGCGCACGATCGAAGAATGGCGGCTGGAGACCAGGAAACGCAAGCCGGCCGACCTGGACCAGCATCTCGCAAAGATCGCGGCGCGCGGGTATGAGCGGCGTGCGAGCTATGAGGTTGCCGGGGTCGTGAATGTCAGTTTTCCAGTGCTGAATGTTCAAGGGCAGGCGATTGCCGGGTTGACCATTCCGTACGTGAAGCGGCTGGAGGACACGGTGACGCTGGCCGATATCGTGAGCGCGCTGCGGGAGGCGAGCCGCGAGATTTCGGAAGCAATGGGGGCGACGGTGGAAGCGGAACAGGGGACGGATTAGACGCCGTCGCGGGGTTTGTTTTTGCGGACGAAGTCGGTGTCCTGCGTGGGTACGGCTTCGCATTCGAGGGCGATGGTGGTGACGGGGGAGTCGGGTGCCTTGGCGGAGAGGCCGGTGAGGTGGACGCGGTAGGGGTCTTGCGTGACCGTAACTGCTTCCCCACTTTTCAAAAGGCGCGCGGACTTGACCCTGGTTTGCAGGCCGGAGATGGCGACGTCGGTGCCGGGCCAGAAGTGGACGTGCATGTAGAGCGTGTTGCCGGTGCGCGTGAACGAGGCGTAGTTCGAGCTGCGCGGCTGGCAGAGGTCGGACTTGTAGATGGTGTCGCCGTTAGAGGCCATCCAATGGCCGACTTCGGTGAGGACCTGGACGGACTCTTCGGGGATGGAGCCGTCGCCGCGGGGGCCGATGTTGAGCAGGTAGTTGCCGCCGTCGCGGGCACAGCTGATGAGGTTGCGGACGATGGTCTTCGAGGACTTCCAATCGTCGTCGGCGCGCTGGTAGCCCCAACTGTCGTTGAGGGTCATGCAGCTTTCCCAGGCGCGGCCGTTGGTTTCAGCGACGATGCGCTGCTCGGGTGTAGAGAAGTCGCCGGGCATGGCGTTGCGGTTGTTGACGATGATTTCGGGTTGGAGTTCGCGGACCATCGCGTCCATCTTTTCCGACTCCCAACCGGCGCGGTCGAGCGGCCAGGAGACGTCGTACCAGAGGATGTCGATCTTGCCGTAGTTGGTCATCAGCTCGCGGATGAGGCCGTGGGTGTAAGCGACGAAACGCTTGCGGGCCTCGGGGTCGGTGGCGCAGCGGGCGCCGTCGGGGTGGTGCCAGTCCATGAGCGAGTAGTAGAAGCCGACGCGCAGGCCTTCGGCACGGGCCGCTTCGACGTACTCGCGGACGAGGTCGCGCCCCGGGGCTTGTTTGGGGGCGCAGTAGTCGGTGAGTTTGGTGTCGAAGTTGCAAAAACCTTCGTGGTGCTTGGTGGTCATTACCATGTACTTCATGCCGGCGGCCCTGGCGAGCTTGGCCCAGGCGCGCTGCGAGCCGGGTTTGGGGTTGAACTGTTTGTCGAGCGCCATGTACTCGCCGATGGGGATGGCTTCGTCTTCCATCGCCCACTCGTGGCGGGCGTGCTGGCTGTAGAGGCCGAAGTGGATGAACATGCCGAACTTGGCGGCGTGCCACCATTCCATGCGGCGGACCTGGTCGGGCGTGGCGGCAAGCTGTTCGCCAGGTTTGGCGGCCTGGGCAGCGATGGGGAGCGCGGCCTTGGTGGCGGCCAGAGCGGCGATGGAAGCGCCGGTCCCGAGAAGCATTTTGCGGCGGGTAACGTTCAATGAATCCATGCGTGTTGAGTCCTCCGGCGGGTCAATCATACGTCACGAAAATTTTTATTGGTGGGGAATAGCGTTGTCAAGGGTGAAAGATCGTTTTTGCAAAAGAAAACATGGTTGGTAGCCTGTTGCATTATGGATCGGGCTTCAGATGGGATGAGACGGCTGGCCTCACCGGAAGCTAGGCTTTCGATACGCACTCGAGGGTGCAAAAGGAGACCAGCCATGAAGAAGATTAGCAAAAAGCAGAGAGCCATTGCAGCAGAGAGCAAG
>Ga0209483_1001155_pt1 | contig 20625 bp, 13 predicted proteins | sample NGEPerA_FD_184508 | JGI IMG/M metagenome (GOLD analysis project Ga0209483, IMG submission 184508) | Arctic peat soil microbial communities from the Barrow Environmental Observatory site, Barrow, Alaska, USA - NGEE PermafrostL2-A... | ecosystem: Environmental > Terrestrial > Soil > Wetlands >... | reverse complement strand
GACAGGGAGGGGATCGCCTGCGCCGCGGCGCCTGGGCCTCGGCGCAGGCGATCCCCTCCCCTGTGATGGCCCCGTAAAGCCGGGGCTCGTTTTGACCGGCGGGCGGCAGGATTTTGACAGTCTCCAGCCGATGGCCGAGCGGGACTGGGCCGGCCTGAGCCAGGGCCGCCTCCATATCCCCATAGAGCGCGACGCCCGCCATCGCGGTGCCGTGCCCGTTCCAGAAAGGGCTATCGCCGATTCCCCAGGCGGGGTCGTAGCTGTGCTGGTCGGCCGGATCGAGCCCGAGCGCGATAAGCGGATGCCCCTGGGTTGCGCCGCTGTCGAGGATGCACACCGCCGGCGCCAGCGGAGACGGGGCGACCGCGCGAGCGGCGAGGTCCGCGGCCCACGCCGCCTGGTCGATCGTCCGCATCTCCAAAAACAGGGTCGGCGTATCCTTGGCCAATCGCAACTCGGCGACGGCGTCGGTATTTCGCACGAGCCGATCCAGGGTGGCTTCGTCCGCCAGGGCGAGGACGACATCGCGCTCGGGGAAGCTCAAGATGTGATCTTTGACGGCGATATTCAGCCGCGCGGCCACAGTCTTGAACGTCTCCAGGCCGCCGTCTCGCAGCCAAACCTCCCACCAATGGGGCTTGCCGTCGCCGGGGAACTGATCCGCCGCGTCGGTAAAGAGCGCCCGGGCGGCGCCGAGCCGGACGTCCTCGATCCGCGCCACCAGGTTCTGGTTCTTGGGGGCGCCCTTCTTGGTTTGCTCGTCGCGGTAGGCCTCGACCTTGCGGCTGAAGAAATCCGCCGCCGCCTCAGGTACGAACACCGTCGCCGACACGGTCTCGGCGCCGGGCGCCGCCGGGCCGACCGCGACCAGCTCGATGGCCTTCGGCTTGTTTTCCAGCGCGTCGACCCAGGTGCGATCCGCAGCCGGCAGGTCGAACTCCAGATAAAAGCCGCGGGCGCCCTCGGCGATCGCCTCCTCGCGATCCGCGATCCGTTCGCGGCCGGCGGCCACCGCCGCCCCGATCGCGGCGACTAGATACGCGGCGTGCGCCGCCCGAACCCGGGCCGGCGGAAGCCCGGAGATCACCAGGCGCGGGGAGGTGTAGGCCTCGCTTTGGCCGCCCCCCTCGACGTGGAAATGCGGGCGGTCCCGAGGTGTCAGCGCCATTGGCCCTCGGTCAAAGAACCGCCGCGCGGCGCTCTTGCAGAGCGGTGAGGAGGCCTTCCGTCGTCAGGCGGTCGTGCTCTCCAAGGACGGCAAGCTTGGCCGCCTCGTCCGCGGCGCGAGCGACTTCCGCCTGCGAGAGATGGGCGGCGCTTTCGAGCACCTTTGGCCAAGCGATGGACGACAGGTCGAAGGTGGCCAGCCGCGCCTCCAATATCCCCCGGACGATGTCCGGATCGGGGAGATCATAGGTGATCACGTCATCGAAACGGCGATAGAGCGCCTTGTCGAGCAACTCGGGATGGTTGGTGGCCGCGACGATCAAGCTGGGGCCATCGTCCTTCTCGAGGAACTGCAGGAAGGAGTTCAGCACGCGCCGGATTTCACCGACGTCGTTCTGGCCTGAGCGTTGGCCGCCGATCGCGTCGAACTCATCGAAAAAGTAGACGCCCCGCTGCAGGCCAATGGCGTCGAACACGAGCCGGAGTCCCTTGGCGGTTTCGCCCATCAGCTTTCCGATCAAGCCGTCGTAGAGGACGGTGAACAGGGGCAGCTTCAGCTCGCCCGCCAGGGCGGCGGCCGTCATGGTCTTGCCAGACCCCGGCGGGCCGACCAGCAGAAGCTTGCGGCGTGGCGTCAGGCCCCGCGCCCGCAGGCGGGCCTGCTGGCGCTGCTCGGTCAACACCCGGCTGAGGCGCTCCTCGAGCTGAGGCTTGAGGACCATGCTGGAGAGCCGGATATCGGAGTAGTGGGCCTCGAGAAGGCCGGCCATCTCGCCTTTGGGCTTGGCCATAGGCACCGGTCCGGCGCCCCTGCGGGCCACGGTCGCGCTGCGGCTCTTGGCGGCGTCGATCAACTCGCGCAACTCCTGGGCCAGCTTGCCATGGCCCTGACGCGCCTCATGCGCGGCGAGCTGAGTCGCCACCGACAGGAACCGTTCCCCGTCGCCGTCGATGTGGCTCTGCAGCAGCGCTACGATGTGGCGGGCGGTCGTCATGCTCTGGTCAGGAATCGGGCCTCAACCTCCGGAGGACGATGAACCGAATCTTAGCGGTGTCGATTCACCGTGTAACGCGAATTCGTGTATGGGCGGTAAGGCGACGCTGGGTCCCATTCCTTGGTTCAGCTACGACGAAAGCCCGAGGTAGCCCCCAGCGAAGGCGGCGCCCCGCCCAGGGCATTGTAAACAACAGTGATGTCAGGATGCGGGGCACTGTTAGGGTTGCTCTAAGCCCGCAATAAGTCACGCGCTGGCGAGATCGATCAGGTCCATGGACGCGGCGCCATCGCTCCCGAAATTCGAGAGGGTGACGCCCACGAGGCGGATGCCCTTCTGCGGCGGAAACACCGAGCGTATCAGCCCCAGGCTCGCCTCATGCAGCATAGTTCGGCTGTCGACCGGGCGCCCAAGGGACTGGCTTCGCGTCGCCTGCTCGAAATCGGCCCATTTAATCTTCACCGTGACGGTGCGGCCGCGCCCGCCGGTCTTCTCGCACCAGGCCCAGACGTCGTCCGCCATGGCGAGCACGCCAGCCTCGATGCGGGCCTGATCGGTCAAGTCCTCCTCGAAGGTCGTCTCAGAGCCTGAGGATTTCCGCTCGCGGTTCGGATTGACCGGCCGATGGTCCTCACCCCGCGCGATCTCGTAGAACCAGCCGCCCGCCTTGCCGAACCGCTGCTGCAGGTCCTGCAGCGACCAGGCCTTCAGGTCAGCGCCGGTCTGGATGCCGGCGGCGTGCATCCGCGCGGCCGTCGCCGGGCCCACGCCATGGAACTTCGCCACCGGCAGAGCCTCGACAAACGCGGCCCCCTCCTCCGGCCTGATGGCGAACTGGCCATTCGGCTTGCGCTGGCTCGACGCCAGCTTGGCCAGGAACTTGTTGTAGGAGACGCCCGCCGAGGCCGTCAGCCCGGTCTCCTCCAGGATCCGGGCGCGGATCGCCCTTGCTGTCAGCCAGGCCGTCGGCAATTCAGCCTTGTTGGCGGTCACATCGAGATAGGCTTCGTCGAGCGCCAGCGGTTCGATCAGCTCCGTGGACGCGGCGAAGATCATGTGGATCTGCCGCGAGACCGCCCGATAGACTTCAAAGCGGGGCGGCACGAAGATGAGCTCCGGGCATTGCCGCATCGCTGTCACAGACGGCAGGGCCGAGCGCACGCCGAACTGACGAGCCTCATAGCTCGCGGCCGCGACCACGCCGCGCCGGGCCCCGTGGCCGACGGCCACCGGCTTACCCCTGAGGTCGGGGTTATCCCGCTGCTCGACGGACGCATAGAAGGCGTCCATGTCGACGTGGATAATTTTGCGGGCCGGGCTCTCCATGCGGCGCAGAGAATAACAGTCAGCGAACAGACCGTGAACCACGTTGAGCCTATCGCCTGCCCAAATCGCGGCCCTCGCGTTCCACACAGAACTGGTTATGACCGTCAACGCGGCAAGGGGTATGACTCGAGGGTCGATTTTCCCGCGTTTTGGCGTTCCTAAGTTACTGACTCTCCACATGTTTTTCTATCATACGATTAAGCTCGCAAGAACAGAGGCCGCGAAAGGGAAACTGTTATAAATAGAGCAGTGTGACACGACGCCCCGCGCCTCGAACGGAATCACTAACTGCCCTGCTTCAGCGAGTCGGCCCCTCGCTCAGCACGGAGCTGGTCGAACGCCTGGTCGCTGATGGCGTATCGGCCGAGGCCGCGCGCCAGCGGCTTGCACGCGGCGCGCGCGATGACGATGTGGTAAAACTCGCGGGGATACGCTTCCAGCACAACGCCCGATTTCTGTACCTGGGCCACCAGTTTGGCGACGCGGACTTCTGGCGGGCGGTGGAGCGAGCCTTCGAACGCGCGGGCGGGTCCTACTGGGCCGCGGTGACCGGAATGAAGGCGCGCGGCGGCCGCGTCCGTCTGGTCGACTTTCCCGTCGCCTGCGGCGCCCCGGCCTTCCGCAAGGGTCAGTCTCCGCCGCAACACGTTCTCGATCGCCTCCAGGCCATCCAACTGCTCGAAACGGAAGAGGTCGGCGAAGAGACCTATGTGAAGTTCCGCCCCAACGCCTACCGCTGCGACCCGCCAGAGGTCGTCCGCGCCCGGCTGCTGGCCGAGTCCGTCGCGCTCGAGGGTGTGCGCGACTGGATGCGCAAGCTGGGCTTCACGAGCTACGAGCAAACACGGGTGCGCGGCCAAGATCCGGCGCCAGAGGTGTCGTCGATCGCCTGGGACCTATCGGGCCCGTCATACATACGCCCGATGGCGCGGCCGACCGCTGAGCGCCTGCGACCAGGCTTCGTGGTGGCGGACATCATCCTGCGCGATCTGGTGGACGCGCCCACGGTCGCGGCCATGGTGCGCAAGCATGACATGGCGTCCGCCCTGCCGAACATTCCACCCATCATGCCTTTCCTCGTCGCCGACGCCTTCACTCAGGAAGGCCATCGCCTAGCCAAGCAAAAGGGCCTCCTCCCGACCACGACGGCCCAGTTGCTCGGCGACATCATCGCCCGGGCGCTGCGGGAGCTGGTCGAGATGCTGACCAATCTGGGCGCCACGGCGGCCGTCAATCCGGACCACCTCTACAAGGTGTTGAGGGAGTGGACCCGGATCGAAGGCGCCGCCGACAACCTGCGCGGCGCCCTGTTCGAGTTGGCCATCGCCTATCTGGTGAAGGAGGTCGACGGCGGCTTCGTGAAGGCCGGCGTCCAGGTCACCGATCCGTGGACGCGGCGCTCGGCGGAGATCGACGTCTTGCTCGACCGACCTGAGGGCCAGTCGGTCCTGGTGATCGAGTGCAAGGCCAAGACGCCGGGGAACACGGTCTCGTTCGACCAAGCCCAAAGGTGGCGGGAGGACCGCGTTCCAGTCATCTATTCGGCCCTCTCCGGCGAGAGCCGCTACTTAGGGCGGGCGTTCAGATTCGAACTCTGGAGCAACGGCGGCTTTCGGCCGGAGGCGGCGACCTGGCTCGCCGCCCAAACCCAGGACCCTCGCTTCGAGACCGCCTGGCGGGATGGTGTTGCGGTGCGCGCTTACACGGCGCGGGCGAAGTCAGCGGCTATAACCAAAATCATGAACGAGCACTATTTCCGCCATCCTCTCGTTCAACGACCCGCCCCCTCAGCCATAGGGCGGGTCGTTGACCGCACCGACCAGCTTGTCGGAGCTGACAGCTCCTAACAGCGTGAGCCGCTGTGTGATAATGTCCTTTATCACATATCAGAAAGAAACCTCGGCCGCGCCGGATGGCCCGCGCGGCGACCCGATCCGCGGATCGGGTCGCGGGCAACTTCCAGTTTTGCGTGCCAGGGCGTAGGCTCACCCCGCGCACGACAACACCACCTATTCTGGCCGTGTTCGGCAGCGGGGGGAGACGTTTCTGTCTGAAGACCACTCACCTCGGCATCTGCACTGCGGGTCGCCCGCGGGCGACCTGCGCCTCTGATGGAAGAGCTCATCCTTCCGCCGTCGGCGCCGGCGATGCTGAACTCGCTGCGGGCGATCGGATATTCCTTCGAGGCTGCGCTCGCCGACATTGTCGACAACAGCGTGGCCGCCGGCGCGGCCAGTGTGGACATCCAGTTCCGGACCTCCCCGGAGTCCTATCTCGCGATCCGGGATGACGGCAGGGGCATGTCGCCGGCCGGCCTCATTGAGGCCATGCGTCACGGTGGCGTCGGACCGGACCAGGCGCGCGCGGCAACCGATCTCGGCCGGTTCGGTCTTGGACTGAAAACCGCGACCCTGTCGCAATGCCGCCGGCTGACCGTGATCACCCTCGCCGACGGGGTCCTGACCTGCGCGCGGTGGGACCTCGACGAGATCGAGCGGCGCGGCGACTGGGTGTTGGGTCTGCTCTCCGCCGAAGAAGCCGGCGGCCTGCCCCATGTGGCGGAGCTGCAGTCGATTGGTCACGGAACCATAGTGCTCTGGCAGGAATTCGACCGCGCCATCGCAGGCGAGAGTTCGGGCGACCGGGCGCTGGGCGAGCTGGTGGACCGGGGCCGCGACCATCTCGCCCTGGCGTTTCATCGCTATCTCGCCGGCGAAGATGGCCGGCGGCCGCTGAGTCTTGCGGTCAACAACGCGCGCCTCAGTGCAATTGACCCCTTCCTGTCCACCCATCGTTCCACGCAGCGGCTGCCTCAGGAAGAGCTGCAGGTGGAGGGCGCGGTCGTGACGTTCCGGCCGTTCATCCTGCCTCATCTGTCCAAGCTGACCAGGGACGATCTGGCGCTGGCCGGCGGCGAGGACGGCCTGAGACGGCATCAGGGCTTCTTCGTGTACCGCAACAGGCGGCTGATCACCTCCGGAACCTGGTTCAGGCTCCTGCGCCAGGAGGAGATGACCAAGCTCGCGCGCGTCCAGGTCGACATTCCAAACTCGCTCGATCACCTCTGGGCGTTGGACGTCAAGAAATCTGCGGCCCACCCGCCCGAGGTCGTGCGAACAGGCCTGAAGCGGGTCGTCGACCGCATCGCCGACACCAGCCGGCACGTCTATCGCTTCCGTGGTCGGCGCGCCGCGCCCGGATCGATCACCCATGCCTGGGAGCGCGTGATTGTGCGAGATGGCGTGAACTACGTCGTAAACCGCGATCATCCGCTGGTCGAAAGCCTTCGTGACGCGCTCGACGGGCAGGATGCCGGCCTCCTGGATCAGCTTCTCCGGACCATGGAGATGTCGCTTCCGACGGACTCGCTCTACGCTGACATGGCGTCGGAACGCAGGGTGCAGACCGCAGAGGCCGGCGAGGAGGTCGAGGCCTTTCTTCAGGACCTGTTCGACCGGTTGATCCGGGCGGCCGGCTCCGATGCCGGCGCGGCTCAGCGGGTGGCGCAGAGTCTTGTGAACATCGAGCCCTTTTCGGCCCATCCTGCCATCACCCGGAAAATCATGGAGCGCCTGCGCAATGCCGGCTGAAGATGTAGCCAGGCTCGAGAAGGTCGTGATCGCGAGCCTTCCGGCCGATCGCCGGCCCACGGAGGCCGAGATTCTGGACATGGCGACCGGATTCCGGGCGGTCATCTCCGTCAGCGACGAAGAGTTCGATCAGCTCATCCGGCAGCTGCATGCCAAGATGGCAATCACCATGGACGTCGGCACGGCGCTCGTGGAGGAGGACCACACACCCTGGCTTTCGGCGCGCAAGGCCGACATCGACCCTTTCTACTGGGACCGCTTCCGCGCCTGGCTTGGCCGGCTCGACTGGGCGCCGCTCGTCGTCAACACGCTGGACACCGTCACCGACGAGATCCTCGATCTGACCGGCGATCCCCGCCGGCCAGGGCAGTGGCGGCGGCGCGGACTTGTGGTCGGGGACGTGCAGTCCGGCAAGACGGCGACCTATACGGCGCTCGCCTGCAAGGCCGCGGACGCAGGCTTCGGTCTGATCATCCTGCTGACCGGAACCCTGGAGAGTCTTCGCCGGCAGACCCAGGAGCGCCTCGACGAAGGCTTCGTAGGCCTGGACAGCTCCGAAGTGCTGCAGCAGCCGCAGGTCCGCACCAACCGGGCGGTCGGCGTCGGACTGATCGACCAGCAGCGCGCCGCCGGCGTGTTCACGTCCAGGTCGCGCGATTTCAGCCGCCAGCTCATGACCCAGCTCGGCTTCCGGCTCGACGCCTTCCAGGAGCCCGTCCTGGTGGTGCTGAAGAAGAACAAGCGGATCCTGGAGAATCTGGAGCTCTGGCTGCGGAGCTACAACGCGGGTGCCGACGGCAGGATCGCCGCCCCGCTTCTGCTGATCGACGACGAGGCCGACTCCGCGTCAATCAACACCAATCCGGCGGGAGGCACGCCGACGCAGATCAACGAGCGCATCCGCTCGCTGCTCGCGCTGTTCCACCGCTCGTCGTACGTCGGCTTCACGGCCACGCCGTTCGCGAACGTGTTCATCGATCCCGACACGGTCGAGGGCATGATCGGCGACGATCTGTTCCCGCGGGACTTCGTCTACAGCCTGGAGCCCCCCAACAACTACATGGGGCCGAACGCGCTGTTCGGCGATCCGATGTCGGACATCCTGCGCTGGATCGAGGACGCGGAGGCGTTCTTCCCGTCCAAGCACCCGTCGACGCACCCGGTTACGTCCCTGCCCGACAGCCTGCTCGGGGCCGCCCGCGGCTTCGTGCTCGCCACGGCGATCCGCGATCTTCGCGGCGAGGGGCCGACCCACAGGTCCATGCTGGTCAACATCAGCCGCTTCACGCACGTCCAGAACCAAGTAGCCGCGCTTCTGGAGGTCGAGATCCGCGAGCTGCAGCGGGACATCCGCAATTTCAGTCAGCTCGCGCCGGAAGAGGCGCTGCGGACACCTCGGATGGCCGATCTTCACGCCACCTGGCTGGCCGAGTACGCCGACGCCGGGTTCGACTGGCCGATCGTCCAGAAGGCTCTGCACGAATCCGCCCAGCCCATCGTGGTCCGGCCCGTCAACCAGCGCTCAGGTCCTGGGAGCCTGGACTACAAGGCCAACAAGGAGACCGGCCTGCGGGTCATCGCCGTCGGCGGCAACAGTCTGTCGCGCGGCCTGACGCTGGAAGGGCTCAGCACCAGCTACTTCTTCCGCAATTCGCAGATGTACGACACGCTGCTGCAGATGGGCCGCTGGTTCGGCTATCGTGGTGGCTACGAGGATCTCTGCCGCCTCTGGATCACGGAGGAGGCGGCCGAGTGGTACGCCCACATCACCGAGGCCTCGAACGAGCTGCGCCGTGAATTGCGGCGGATGCGCCGATCGAACCAGACGCCAAAGGATTTTGGCCTGAAAGTCCGCGCCCACCCCGACTCTCTCATCGTCACCGCCCGCAACAAGATGCGCCTCGCTGAAACGATCACGCGGGACGTCTCTCTGAATGGCGCAGGCATCGAGACCGCCAGGCTGCGCTCAAACCCCGACGTCCTGCGCGCGAACTTCGAGGCCGCCGGCCGCTTCGTCGATGGGCTCGCCGCATCGGGCCGTGCGCCCGAGACCTCGGAATGGGGATCGACGATCTGGCGGCGCGTTCCGAAGGCGTTCGTCGCAGCCTTCCTCTCCGAGTTCACGACGCACCCGCTCAACTACGACTTCCAGGCCGGGGAGCTGGGTGACTTTCTGGAGGCCACCGACGAGCCCCATCTGCAGACATGGGACATCGCCATCCCCAATGGCAGCCTCGACCCCGAGCCGGTCGGCGGCGTGAACGTCAAACCAAGCGAGCGGCGCATCCTGCAGCGTCGGGAGAACCGGTCGCTGCTGATCTCCGGATCGAGCGCGCGCGTCGGCTCCCGCGGCATCGAGCGCGAGGGGCTTACGATGGAGCAGTACGAGGCCGTTCGCGCTTCCGCCGAGGGCAAGAACCTCCCCGACAGCGCGTTCCGCGAGGTTCGGAAACGGCCGCTGCTCCTGCTTCACGTCGTGCGCGGCCATACCAAGACGAGCAAGGACGCCGAGAAGGTTCCCTTCGATCCGGCCGGTCCGCCCCTCGTGGCGCTGGGCCTCAGCTTCCCCGCCTTCGACGACAGCGCGATCGCACGGAGGGTCGAATACAAGGTCAACCTCGTCGAGTGGCGCTCGATGTTCGAGGAAGAGGAGGACGACGACCTCCCCGAAGACAATGACGTCGATTGAATCGCTCTGGTCGGCGCTGGACGCCTCGGGCGAGATCGGCGGTGCGACGCGCATCGACCCGGACCACGGCTGCGACCTCTATGCCGCGCTCGACGCCGCCGGCCGTCCGGGACTCGTCCTGGTCAGCGGCGCCCGCCCGCCGGAGCCGGCTCCGTTCGAGGCGGTGGAGGTCACGGTCAGCCAGCGCGCGGACGGGCGATGGTCGCTTGGAATCTGGTTGCGGCTGGCCACGCTCCGCGACGAGTTCGCGCGTCTCTGCCAGGAGCTGATCGACGCCAGCCGCAGCATCGCGCCGGCCGCCGCCCCGGGCTTCCTGCTCTCCCAGCTTCTGCGATGGCGCCGCCTGCTCGAAGCCGGCAGCGGCACGATGCTCGGCCCGACCGAGCTTCGCGGCCTGGTTGGCGAACTCCTGGTGCTGCGACGTTGCCTGGATCACTGGCCGGCCGCCGAGGTGATCGCGGCCTGGGTCGGACCCCTGGATGCGCCCCAGGACCTGGCGCTGCCGGCGCTGAGGATCGAGGTGAAGACGATCCGGCCCGGCGCGAGGACCACACGCATGAGCTCCGTCGACCAGCTCGATGTCGAGGACGCCCGGCTGCTCCTGGCCGTAGTCACTCTGGCGACGATCGGCGCCGGCGCGCCCGGCCTGTCGCCCGCCGGTCTGGTGGATGAAATCCGGGGCCAACTGGAGCGCGCTGCCGGCGCCGGAGCCGCGCTCGACTTCGACAGTCGGCTCGCCGCGGGCGGCTATGTCGATCAGGCCGGCTACGAACAGCCGATGTTCCGCGCCGAGGCCGTCCGCTTCTTCGAGGTGGGCGAAGGGTTTCCACGTCTTCGGCGCGCCGATCTTCCGGCCGGCGTGGCGGAGGCGAGCTACGACATCGAGCTGGGCCCCTGCGCCGGCTTCGAGACCGAGCTGGAGCGGTAGGTCATGGACGTCGAGGAATTCCGCGCCGATCTTCTGAGCCAGACCGCCGCCTGGGCGGCCGCCGACCAGAACTTCCGCCACTCGGCGTTCGTCGAGGTGGCCATCCGCTATCTCGAGGAGGCCGGCGAGGTCGCCGACTTCGAGCCCTGCTACTATCGGGGGACCGGCAGCCGACGGCGGGCCCTCGCCGTAGACGGCTATGCCTTTGACGATGCGGACGGGTCGGCGCGCCTCTTTCTGGCCGAAGCCTCAATGGCCGACGAGGCGCCGACGCTCACGCAGACGGAAGCCCAGACTTTGTTCGGGCGACTGCGCGCGTTCGTGGAGGACGCGGCGGAAGGCCGGCTCAAGGGCGACCTTGACATCAGTTCGCCGGCCAGCGCCCTGGCCGCGGAACTTGAAACCCGCCTGCCCCACCTGACCCGGATTCGGGCCTACCTGATCACCGACGCGATCCTGAGCTCGCGCGCGAAGGACTGGCCGGAAGGGGAGATCGGGAGCGTTCCGGTGGAGTTCCACATCTGGGACATCACGCGGTTTCACCGGGTCCACACCTCCAGGAGCGGCCACGATGACCTCGTCATCGATTTCGCGGCGATCGCCGATGGCGGGATCCCCTGCATCGAGGCCGGCGCCGTCAGCGAGGACTATGCGTCGTATCTCTGCGTCGTGCCGGGGTCGGTGCTCGCTCAGATCTATGACGACCATGGAAGCCGTCTGCTGGAAGGCAACGTGCGTTCGTTTCTCAGCGCCAAGGGGCGGATCAACAAGGCCATACGCAACACCGTCCTGCACGAGCCGGACATGTTCTTCGCCTACAACAACGGCATCGCCGCCACGGCCTCGGAGATCACCCTCAGTCGGACCGACCGGGGCCTGCGGCTGACCTCGGCGACCGACCTGCAGATCGTCAACGGCGGTCAGACGACCGCTTCGCTGGCCGCAGCGAGGCGCAACGAGAAGGTCCTGCTGGATCGGACCTTCGTGCCGATGAAACTTTCGGTCGTGACTCCCGAGAAATCGGGCGAGATGATCCCGCTGATCTCCCGCTACGCCAACAGCCAGAACAAGGTCAGCGACGCCGACTTCTTCTCCAATCACGAGTACCACCGGCGAATGGAGCAGATTTCGAGGCGTCTGTGGGCACCGGCGCGGCCGGGCGCGCAGCACGAGACCCACTGGTTCTATGAACGCGCCCGGGGCCAGTACCTCAACGAGCCCGCCGCCTTCGGCGCCGCCGACCGGAAACGGTTCGCTGAGATGAACCCGCGCGATCAGGTGATCACGAAGACGGACCTGGCGAAGTCGGAGAACGCCTGGCGCAGGCTCCCGTACATCGTCAGCCGCGGGGCGCAGAAAAACTTCCTCGATTTTGCCGGGTACGTCACCGACCGGTGGGAGAAGGACCCCGACGTCTTCCACGAAGACTACTTCCGCGCCGCCGTCGCCCGGATCATCCTGTTCCGCGCCACCGAACGGCTGGTTTCGGCCCAGCCCTGGTATTCCGGCGGCTACCGCGCCCCGACGGTTGCCTACGCCCTCGCGCGCCTCGATCTGCTGATCGAGAGCGATGCGCCGGGCATGGCGCTGGACATGCGCGGGATCTGGCAGCGGCAGAGCCTCTCGCCGGCGCTGATGTCTCAGATCGCCGTGACGGCCGAGACCGTGTTCGGCGTGATCATGGACCCGCCGCCCGGCATCCAGAACATCGGCGAGTGGTGCAAGCGCGAACTCTGCTGGGAGCGCGTCCGGCAGACGCCCGTTCCACTGGGGGCGGACATGCGATCGGAGCTGGTCGAAGTCGTCGCCGCCAGAGCCGAGGATCGGGTTGCGAAGTCCCAGCAGCGCCAGGACGCCGGCATCAGCGCCCAGGCGACGGTCGTTCGCCTCGGTCGGCCGTACTGGTCGGGCCTCCGATCGTGGGCGACCGAGCGGCGGCTGCTTCCGCCGGATGACGACCGCCTTGTCCGCGTGGCCGCCGGGCTGGTCCAGGGTCTTCCGACCGACCGGCAGAGCGCTAAGCTCCTCCAGCTCAAGGCGCGCATGGAGGCCGAAGGTCTGGCGCCTGTGGCGCTGCCCGAATGATCCGGCTCAGGCTGCGGCCTTCTCCTCGGCGGGTTCGGCCGCGGGTATGCTGTCGAGCTGCGCCTTGATCGTCCTGGCCACCGCAAGCCCCAGCAGCGGCGGAACAGCGTTGCCGATCTGTCGGAATGCGGCGTTCATCGCGCCGGCGAAGCGGAAGCCGTCCGGGAAGGACTGGAGGCGGGCGGCCTCCCGGACCGACACCGTCCGACACTGATAGCTGTCGTAGTGAATGTGGGAATAGGTGTCCCTGCCCATATGCGCCGTCAGCGTCCGGGACGGCTTCAGGGGGTCGAGCTTCCACCACTTGTTTGGAAACTTGTCCGGATCATACGGCGGCACCATTGCCTGCCGAAGCTCCAGATACGCCTTCGATGTCCGGCTGACCCGCGACATACCCTTTATAGCCAGAACCGCCTTGAACATCGCCTCGGCGAGGCGACGCGCCCGCGGATAGTCGGACCCGTGCTCCATCTTCAGGAAGATCGGGAAGTCGCGCGGCGTCAGCCTGACCAGATGGCCGTCCGTCCCGCGTCCCGACGAAAATCCCTTCCACTTCCGCATCAGTTTGCCGTAGGCCGACAGTCCGCCCCGAGGAGTGCGATAGGGCAGAACCTCGGTCAGCCGCCGGCGGCGGATCACCTGCGGGTCGGTCCTGTGTTCCGTGATCTTGGGAAGATCGCCGAGGGCCTGTCTGACCCCCACCGCCTTCTCGAGCTGCCGGGACGGGACGTGGATGGCCTGAAAGCACCTGCTGTCCTTGCCGACGTGCTTGAGCGCGACGCGGCGCGAACTCTCGTATCCCTTCGGCAGCGCCATGAAATGGGTCGGCTCGGGAAACGCCGGCGCGATCCCCAGCACGTCGGCGACGGCGATCACGAACAGCCGTTCCCGCACCTGAGGCACGCCGTAGTAGGCGGCGTTCAGGATCGTGTAGGCGGTGCGGTAGCCAGCCTGTTCAAGGGTTTCGCAGATTTCCTCCGGCACGTTGTGGCCGCCGAAGTTCAGGATGTCGGGGACGTTCTCGATGATGATGACCAGCGGCTGGACGTCGGCGACGTATTCCAGGAAGCGCCGGTACAGCGCCGCCCTCGGGTCCCGCTGAAACGCATCGTTCTCGCCGCCAGCCTCGGCGCGCAGCTTGGAGCGCCCGATCCGGGCGAAGGCCTGGCAGGGCAGGCCGGCGGCCAGCACGTCGAACGACGCGGCCGCGTCCGTCTCCAGCCCAAGCTCGCGCACCAGTTCGCCTGCGGAACATGACACCATGTCGCGGGGGGCCGACCAGGGGTGGTCGGTGGGCCTGTCGCCTCCGAAGTTCAGCGCGTAGCTCTCAGCCGCTTCCGGATCGATCTCGATGTGCGCGGCCAGCTCGAATCCGGCCTCGGCCAGTCCCAGCGAGAGGCCTCCGCACCCGGAGCAGATTTCCAGGGCGCGCGCCGCCGCGCCGGCACGAAGCCGTTCCATCTTTCTGAGACGAACCTGCTGCTGATCAGCCGTCAGCATGGCCGAGGTATCCGGTGAGTTTCTCGGCCAGAGCGGCCTTGTCGGCGATTTCGCACCCCCAGATGGTCAGAACATCCCAGCCCAAGCGCTCAAGTTCCTGTCTCACGCGCATGTCTCGCGTCACGTTGCCGGCGAATTTGCCGTTCCAGAACGCCGCGTTCGACTTCGGCCGGTAGGCGAATCGACAGCCCTCATGTCTGTGCCAGTAGCATCCATGGACGAATACTACCTTACGCAGACCGGGGAAGACCAGGTCGGGCGTGCCCGGCAGGTCGCGGCGATGGAGTCTGAACCGGAAACCCAGCCTGTGCGCCGTCCGCCGCACGGCCATCTCCGGCTTGGTGTCGCGACCGCGGATGCGGGACATCAACGCCGAGCGACGTTCGCGCGAGACCGTGTCCATGCCAAGTCATCTTCGCTCCGGGTGACGCCGCGTCGGGGACGGCCCCTCGTGGCTTTGGGGTCGAATTCGGCCACATATCCCGCATCCCGTCCACAGTTGATTCGCGTTTCGTTCCAGTTTGACGCCGGCGCCGGGGTCGGCGCAAGGGGCGAGGGAAGGCTAGTCCTGGGGCTCCGGCCCCGGGCGCGATGAAGGGGGTCCTCCCAGCCCAAGCTGAGCTGTTGGCTACATGGGGGTGCGAGCTCGCTGGGCCGATCGACAAGGGCGACGACGCTTGGAGCCGTCGACGACGTGACTTTGACCATGGAACCCGACTGTTCAGCTTCGGAGGTGAGCAACAGGCTCAAGCTGGTAGGCGTCGTCCTGACGTCCGACAAGGCGATTAACCGTCTTGACCCGGCGCCCGGTCGGCGTCCGCTCGATGTAGATCACAACGTTGATCGCCTGGGTGATCGCCCGGTAGGGAATCCGCTGCGTGACCTCTCCGATCAGGTCCTCCAATCGCGTCAGGCCCTCCGCCGCGCTGTTGGCGTGGATGGTGGCCAAGCCGCCCGGGTGCCCTGTGTTCCACGCTTTCAGTAGATCCAGCGCTGAGCCATCCCTCACTTCGCCGATGATGATCCTGTCGGGACGAAGCCGGAGCGTGTCTCGCACCAGATCGGTCATGGTCACCGGCGGGTCGGTCCGCTTGGTGAGCATCGAAATCTGATCAGCGGCCGAACACTGCAGCTCGGCCGTATCCTCGATGATGATGACGCGGTCCTGAGCGAATGCCGGTTCGGCCAGGATCGCGTTGGCGAGCGTGGTCTTGCCCGACCCGGTGCCACCGACGATCAGGATGTTCTGGCGATTCGCGGCCGACTCGCGGATCACCGCGGCCTGGTCCTCGGTCATGATCTCCTGCCCCACATATTCGGCCAGGGTGAACACCACTTCCGGTCGCTTGCGGATCGCGAAGGCAGGGCTGCTGACCACGGGCATGAAGGCGCCCTGGAAGCGTTCCCCGGTCTGCGGCAGCGTGGCGCTGATCCGAGGCGAGTCCCGGGTGACCACTTCGCCGGCGTGGTCGGCCAGCAGACGCAGGATTCGGTCGGCGTCGGCCGGCGCGAGGTGCTCGCCGCTCCACGACCTCCCCTCCCCTATTTTGTCGACCCAGATCTTGCCGTCAGGATTGACCATCACCTCGACCACCAGGCGATCGGCCAGCGCGCCCGCGATGATCGGCCCCATCGCCTGACACAGAGCGGCGACCTTGCGGTCAGTGACAATGGGGTGATGTTGCGGCATGGCGGGATCCAGATGTTCGGAGGCTGCGGGGCGGCATTACGGTCCGGGTCAGCCCACGCTCAAATCGTCGTCGTCCGGGCGAAAGGCGCCCACGGGCTGCAGGTGGAGATAGTCGCCAGGATCGAGATGGCCTGACGGCGGCGGGTCCTCCGCCGCGGCCCCAGCGACGCCCTGGAAGCCATCGCGCCGCTGCGTGGGTGGCGAGACCCCTGCGAACCCCTCCGGGGCCGCCTGTACGGCCCGCACGCCCTTCCAATCGATGTGCGCCTTGCCCGGCAGGTCCGCGGCGCCCGGGCGCTGCTCGTAGGCCGCGGGCACGCCGTGGAAATAGTCGCCGGCTCGCGCCTTAAAGAACGGCTCCTCGTAGTAGCGGATCTTGTCGGCGAGGATCGGCTTGGTGTTGTTGACGAACAGAAACTGCTTGCGGTCGTCCAGACCCCGGACGTCCTCCTCCGAGAGGATGTAGCGCTGCTGCTCCGATTGGGAGGTCGAACGATGGGCCCGCCCGAACAGGGTCCGCGGGTCGCTGTAGCTCTCCCGCATCTCCAGCGCCTTGCCGGCGCGGCGGGTGACCTTCTCGATGCTGTTGGGCTCCGACGTCGCGAAGGTAGCGGTGATGTGCATGTTGTCGAAGAGGGGCGTCTTGTCCCCATACTTCGAGAACACGTCATTGAAGCTCTGGCAGACCAGGTGGGCGGTGATGCCGTACCCGGCCATTTCGCCCATGGCGTTCTCAAGGAAGGGAAGGCTCCCGAGTTTCGGGAATTCGTCCAGCATCAGCAGGAGGCGATGATTCTTACGGCGGCCACGGCTGTCGGCATGTTCGCTCTCCATCAGGCTGTTGATGGTCTGGCGGGTGAACACGCGCACCAGGAAGGCCAGTCGGTCGGCGTGGGCCTGCGGGGTGATGATGTAGAACGACACCGGCGCCTCCGAACACACCAGGTCGCCGATCGAGAAGTCCGACCAGCTCGTCGCGTACTCGACCAGGGGGTCCGCCCACAGCGACAGCGAGGCGCGGCAGGTCGCCAGGACATTCGATTTCACGCGCTCATCCATGGTCCCCAGCGCGGTGGCGCCGAGCAGGACCTCGGGGTGGATCTCCGGAACGAGAGCCCCCTCCCCGTCCCGCGCCAGTCCGTCGGTGGCGTGGTAGTCGGGCCGATTGCGATGGAGGGTGTGCGTCATGGCGTGCAGCGTCGGCTCGATGTTGATCAGCAGCCGGCGGACCTGGGCAAGGTTCTTGCATCGGTCGCTCTCGCTGTAGAGGACGTGGAGGATCACCGCGGTGAAGAAATCCGTGGCGCTCTGGTCCCAGAAATTCAGGTCGCCGGCTTTGCGGCCCAGGGGATCAACCAGGATCCCCACGACGTTCTGGATGTCGGCGATCTCCATGGCGCCCTTGCGCACCTCGAACAGCGGGTTCCAGCGCACCGTGTTCGGGTCGGTCGGCGAGAAGTAGAAGACATGGCTGAACCGTTTCCGGTGGTCCGCGGTGATGTGCCAAAGCTCGCCTTTGCGATCGTAGACAAAGGCGCTGTGCGGCCACGCGATCAAGGTGGGAACCACATGGCCGGCCCCCTTCCCGCTTCGTGAGGCGCCCACGATGATCGCGTGTTCGATGCCGGTGTACGTCAGGTATCGGCCTGCGAAACGGCCGAGCACCCGGCCGCTGATCTCGCGGCTCGGCTCCACCAGCTTGGCCCTCTGGACATCGGCGAGGACCGCCCACGCGTCCTGGCCGAACTTGCGCGGCTGACGATGCACGCCGCGCGTCAGTCCGATCGCCATCATCGCCGGCAGCAGGGCGACAGCGAGAGCGATCAAGGCGGCCAGGTCGAAGGTCTGCTGGTAGCTGCGGGCGAACCGGACGTACCAAACGACAAAGGCCCAGGGTGCGTAGATCCGCGTGGCGCCAACGTCGAACAGTCCGCGCCCGAAGGCCTGCGGATAGTGGAAGACGGACGCGACCTGCTGGGTGGCGATCGCCAGCGCCAACATGACCGACACCCCGGCCAGCGGCATCACGATCGACCCTCTCTTTGCCGACGTCATGGGCAGGATCCTTCCTTACAAACCGGGGATGAAACCTCGGCCGATGACTCGGCCAAGGGTTCGGTTCAGGCGCTGGGCCGCCAGTTGTCGCGCCGGCAGAGGGAACCGCTGCAGCGCCTCGCGAGCTGGAAGGCCGACGTCACGGATGAAGCGGGTCGCGTCGGGAGATTTGGTGGGCACGCGCAACGTACCCTGGCCAAGTTCCTGGGCTACCCGCAGGTCGTTGAAGGTCCTCGTCGCCGTGGCGATCCGCTTGTCGGCGCGCTTGATTTTCCGCTCCAACGTCCGCCTCTGGCGCGCCACGTCGGCGGCCCGCTCGAGGCCCGGCTGGCGGCGCGCCGCGATAAACGCCTGACCCTGGGGCGAGCGTGACCATTCTTGCCGAACACGCAGCCCCATCTCGGCCCGCCGCACCTGCGCGCGCGCCCGGGCGATCGCGTTGAGTTCGGCGTGTTTGGCCCAGATCATCCGTGCGGGGTTTCGCACCCACTGAACCAGTTGCAGCCTCTTCGAGCGAACCTGTTTCACCCTCTCCTCGGTCCTGGCCAACCGTGCTTTCGCCAGGGCGACCGCTCGCGCCGAATCGGCGGTCAGTTCCCGTTCGATCTGCGGGCCGGTCGAGATCTTCGGCGCGGCCAGAGCCGCGCGCTGCGCCGCCCAACCGTCGCGCTCGGAGACCATTCGGGTCCGAACCTTCCCGGCTTCGGCAACCAGCTTGGGAAGCGGCACGGCGATGATCGGGGCCGCCGCCGCGATCCGGTCGGCCGTGGCCTGATAGTCGAGCCGAATTTCGCGCGCCTTGCCGTTGCGCGCCGCGACATCGCGATTCTGTTCGCCGCGTTCGGATGCGATATTCTTGCGCTCGAGCGCCGTCGCGCTTGGTCCCAGATGGACCGTCGGTGTGCGGTCGATGCCGCGTTCGGCGAGGCTCAGATGCGACACCTGCGGGGCTTCTGGACCCAAGTGTCGGCGCAGGTGTTCGTTCTGTATCCTGGCCCAGCCCGCACGCCACTCGCGGACCTGCTCGGGCGTGCGCCAGGCGCGGTCTTTCTTCTGAAATCCGCTCGGGTTCACGCGGCGGGTGGTGACCATGATGTGTGCATGGAAATTGCGCTGATCGCCCTCTTTGCCAGGGCGATGCAGGGCGACGTCCGCGATCATTCCTTTGGCAACCAGGTGCACTTGCACGAACGCCCGCACGAGCTCACGGCGTTGCTCAAAGTCCAGCTCATGCGGCAGGGCCACCAGCAGCTCGCGAGCCGGCACGGCGTCCTTTCTCGCCTCGCGGGCCTCGGCCGCGTTCCACAACGTCTGGCGGTCGAGATAGGCCGCCGGAGCGGCGGCCGGCGCCAGGATTTCGGCGTGTTCGACGCCGTCCTTGCCCGCGAAGTCGAAGTCCATCGCCAGGCGCTCGTCGGTGAGCGCCACGCCGGACCTGTAGGCCGCGGCCGCCACGGCGGACCGACCGGCGGCCCGCTGTATGGTCTGCACCTGGCACAGGAACGAGGCCACATCACCCTCGTCTTGGCCGGCTTGCCGGCGGGATCGCTAAGGGCTCGGCCCTTGGCTCAAACCCCAGGCCGACGCGGGCCGCGGAGGGGTTTGAGGGCGTCGGGCGGAGCCTGACCGCACCGTCGGGTGGGCGCAGCCCAACCGACGGGTATATGCGCCATTGTCCACAATTGACCTGGTTGTCCCCCATGGCCCAAGAGGGCGCATCCTGGTAATATCCGCACATGATGTTTCTTTCTATCCGATTACGCTCGTGCCAGGCCCGTGGCTGAAAAACGCCAGCGCAACACCCGTCGCTCGACGTACCGTCCCCGATCGCAGGCGCAGAAGCAGCGCCGGCGGGAGCTTTGGGAGGCCCGGGCCCAAGACCCCGAGTCCGCATCTCGGCTGTCCGACGAAGAGGCGCTGAAGGTCCGCTTGGATGAGCTGGAGAGCGCCTTGCGGGACGTCGGCGGGGGCGGCGTTCACAGCAGACGCCATGCCGTCCCGCTCGAGCAGATCGAGGACGACGAGCAACGCTTCCACGTCCTGAAGGCTCGCGTGGAACGCCTCGAAGCCCTCTGGTCCATCAACCAGCGCAAGCGTGAAACGCGCGGCAAGATCATCATCGGCGGGGCGCTCCTCGCCGAGGCCGCCGATGAAATGACCGAGGGTGAATCCGAGCTGTTGCAGCGCCTGGTCGACATCATCGACCGGCGTGTCGAGCGGGTCCGGGACCGCCTGACGGTGCGCGAGTTGCTCGGCAATGTTCGCCTGTCTTTGCGACAGGGCGGCGAGGTCGAAGAGGGCGTCGAGGAGGCCCTGACAGCGACTGGCGAAAGCCTGCCGGATTTCGACGCGATAGCCCAAACCGCGCTGGCCGATGACCCCGGCGAAGGCCTCGTGCCCAGCGATATCGACCCCGAATATGCCGATCTCGATTTCTCCTGGCGGGCCACTGGTTAACGCCGACCGCCGCTCGTTCGACCGTCCGAACCCACGAAGATCGCGCGCGCCGGATCGACGGGCGGGTCGCCTACCTCACCCGGTGACGTCGTCGAAGCCGCCTTCGTCTCGGCCTTGTCGGCGGGTCGATCCGGCGCGCGCGA
>Ga0209483_1001154_pt1 | contig 20629 bp, 18 predicted proteins | sample NGEPerA_FD_184508 | JGI IMG/M metagenome (GOLD analysis project Ga0209483, IMG submission 184508) | Arctic peat soil microbial communities from the Barrow Environmental Observatory site, Barrow, Alaska, USA - NGEE PermafrostL2-A... | ecosystem: Environmental > Terrestrial > Soil > Wetlands >... | reverse complement strand
CCGCATCCATAGCGCCGAGGCGGCGTTGACGGTCTCGCTCTTGCCGTCCGCATCGAGCACGATCGGCAGTGCGATGTGATCGGAATATTTCCGCACGATGGCGCTCAGTCGCGCGCCGTCGAGGAATTCGAGCGATTCGCCGTTGAGATGAAGCGTCACGGCCGTGCCGCGCGAAGCCTTCTCGGCCGGCGTCACGGTGTACTCGCCCTTGCCGTCGGAAACCCAGAGGAAGGCCTCGGCTTCGCCCGCCTTGCGGGTCAGCACCTCGACGCGGTCGGCGACCATGAAGGCGGAGTAGAACCCGACGCCGAACTGCCCGATCAGGGCCACGTCCTTGCGCTGGTCGCCCGAGAGTTTCCCGAGGAAGGCGGAGGTGCCGGAGCGCGCGATGGTGCCCAGATTCTCGATCAGCTCGGCGCGGCTCATGCCGATTCCGTTATCGGCGACGGTCAGGGTCTTGGCCGCGGCGTCGGGCTTGAGGACGACGCGCAGCTCGGCATCGCCCTTGATGAGCTCGGGCCTGGTCAGCGCCTCGTAGCGCAGCCGGTCGCAGGCGTCGGAAGCGTTCGACACCAGCTCGCGCAGGAAAATCTCTTTTTCGCTATAGAGCGAATGGGCGACGATTTCGAGAAGGCGGCTGACCTCCGCCTCGAATTTCAGCTTCTCGGCCGGCGCCGTCGCGGTATCGCTCATGATTCTCCCGTCCTGAACCGGACAAATCGTCCCGGCCCCGGCCAGATATGAGGAAGCCGGTAGGGGCCTGCAAGGGGCATCGATCGTCTTGAAGACCCCGCGCCAGCCCCTATCATGGGGACAGAAAAAGGAGCCTGCGGCCCGTTGGGGGTAATGCCGGCCGACCGTTAAGGGGGGACTCATAATGGCTAGCACCACAATCGCCGGGCTTTCGCCGGCCGATCACAGCCGGGAGTTGCGCAAGGCGGTGATCGCCTCGACCATCGGCACCACCATCGAATGGTACGATTTCTTCATCTACGGCACCGCCGCGGGACTGGTCTTCGGCAAGCTCTACTTCCCGAACGAGGCTCCGTTGGCCGGAACGCTGGCGGCGTTCGGTACCTACTTCATCGGCTTCATCGGCCGGCCTATTGGCGCTGCAATATTTGGTCACTATGGCGACCGCATCGGGCGCAAGGCGACGCTCATCGCCACCCTCCTATGCATGGGTATCGCCACCTTCCTCATCGCCTTCGTGCCGACCTACGCATCGATCGGTATCTGGGGTGCCATCCTGCTGACGGTGTTGCGGATGTTCCAGGGCATCGGCGTCGGCGGCGAATGGGGCGGCTCGGTCATCCTGTCGATGGAATGGGCGCGCAGTCACGGCAATCGCGGGCTCATTGCCTCGTGGCCGCAATTCGGCGTACCGGCCGGCCTCTTCCTGTCCAACCTCGTCATTCTCGTGGTCAGTTCTTATACCGGCGATCAGTTCCTGACCTGGGGCTGGCGGATCCCGTTCGTCCTCAGCATCCTGCTGGTCGCCGTCGGCCTGTGGATCCGGCTCGGCATTCTCGAGACGCCGATCTTCCAGAAGCTGATCACGCAACGCAAGATCGAGAAAGCGCCCGTCCTCGAGGTCATCAAAAAGCAGCCGAAGGAAATCATTCTCTCTGCCTTCCTGCGGATGGCGGAACAGGCGCCGTTCTACATCTACACCGCGTTCATCTTCGCCTACGGCACCGGCACGTTGCATATGTCGCGTGACTTGCTGCTGACCGCGATCCTGGTCGGCGCCTGCGTCTCCTTCGTCACCATTCCACTCTCGGGCCATATCTCCGACAAGATCGGGCGGAAGAAAATGTACCTGATCGGCTCGGCGGCGGTGGGCATCTATGGCTTCGTCTATTTCGGCGCGATCGCCACGGCGATTCCGGCGGTGGTGTTCATCGCCATCGTGGTATCGCTCATTCCGCACGACATGATGTACGGGCCGCAGGCGGCGCTGATCGCCGAATCGTTCACGCCGCGACTGCGTTACAGCGGCGCGTCCTTGGGCTATCAGTTCGCCTCGGTGATCGCCGGCGGTCCAGCGCCGCTGATCGCGACGGCGCTGTTTGCCGCCTATCATTCGGGCTATGCCATCGCGATCTACATCGCAGCCTGCGCCGTAGTCAGCCTGATCGCGACCGCGTTCATGCCGGATTACACCGGCAAGGATATCTCGGCGGAATACGACACAGCCGCCTAAATAGGGGCATTCACGCTTTCAGGGGCGAGGAGCACGAGTTCTTCGCCCCTTTTCTTTTGCGCCCGGCCGGTAATGACCGCTGCCGTACAGGTCCCGATTCGGGGCTGCGCGCGCCGGCGGAAATAAAAACTGTCTTTTCGCTATAATCCTGGCTTGCCTTTCGCCGCGAGCCGACTAATTCTAGGCGCATGGGATTTGTTTCCCGTTCGTCACGCATCTGGGCCGTCCTCGGCCCCACGAACACGGGCAAGACCCACCTCGCCATTGAACGGATGCTCGGTCACCAGACCGGGATGATCGGCTTTCCGCTGCGGCTCCTCGCTCGGGAAAACTACGACCGTGTCGTGGCGCTCAAGGGCGCGCGGGCGGTGGCGCTGATTACCGGCGAGGAAAAGATCGTCCCGCCCAACCCGTCCTATTTCGTCTGCACGGTCGAATCGATGCCGCTCGACCGCGTCGTGGATTTCCTGGCGGTTGACGAGATCCAGCTGTGCGGCGATGCCGAGCGCGGCCATGCCTTCACCGACCGGCTGCTGCATGCGCGCGGCATCCACGAGACCATGTTCCTGGGCTCGGACATTGTGGCGCCGCTGCTGCGCCGGCTAGTGCCCGAGGCGGAGATCTCGTCGCGGCCGCGCTTCTCGGTGCTGCGCTATGCCGGCGCGAAAAAGCTGACGCGCCTGCCGCCGCGCAGCGCCGTCGTCGCCTTCGCGGTATCCGACGTCTTCGCGCTGGCGGAGACCGTGCGCCGCCGCCGCGGCGGCACGGCGGTCGTGCTCGGCGCGCTCAGCCCGCGGGCGCGCAACGCGCAGGTCGGGCTGTTCCAGTCGGGCGAGGTCGATTACCTGGTGGCGACCGACGCCATCGGCATGGGCCTCAACATGGATCTCGACCACGTCGCCTTCGCGCGGCTGGTCAAGTTCGACGGCAGCGCGCCGCGCCGCCTGGCGCCCGCCGAGATCGCGCAGATCGCCGGCCGCGCCGGCCGCCACATGAGCGACGGGACTTTTGGCGTCACCGACGAGATCAGCGAGCTCGATCCCGACATCGTCGAGGCGGTCGAGAACCACCGTTTCGATCCGCTGACCCGGCTGTTCTGGCGCAACGCGCGACTTGATTACCGCTCGCTCGGCGGGCTCATCGGCTCGCTCGAAGCGCGTCCGAAGGGGCATGGCCTCGTCGCGGCGCCGCAGGCCGACGATCACCGCGCACTGCGCGCCCTGGCGCAGATGCCCGAGATTGCCGGTCTGGCGCGCAACCCGGAAGCGCTGCGGCTGCTCTGGGAGGTCTGCCAGATTCCGGATTTTCGCAAGGTGATGAGCGACACCCATGCGCGGCTGCTGGCGCAGATCTATCGGCATCTGGCGGGAGTATCGGGCCGCCTGCCGACCGATTGGGTGGCGGAGCAGGTCAGCCGCCTCGAACGGCTCGACGGTGACATCGACACGCTGATGATGCGTATCGCGCATATCCGCACCTGGACCTACATCGCGCATCGCGCCGATTGGCTTGCCGCCGCGGCGCATTGGCAGGAGCGCGCCCGTGCCATCGAGGACAGCCTGTCCGACGCGCTGCACGACCGCATCACCCAGCGCTTTGTCGACAAGCGTTCCGCCTTCCTGGTGCGGCGGCTGGCCTCGTCGAACGCGCTGCTCGCCTCGGTCAGCGACCAAGGCGAGGTCAAGGTCGAAGGCCATTATGTCGGCAGCCTGAACGGGTTCCGCTTCCAGCCCGACCTCGACGCCTCGGGCGAGGCCGCTCGGACGCTGATGGCGGCGGCGCAGCGCGTGCTGCGCGGCGAGATCGCGGCGCGGGTCCACCGGCTCGAAGCCGCCGGCGACGATGAATTCGAGCTCGCCGGGGGCGCGTTGCGCTGGCGCGGCGGGCTGGTCGGCCGCCTGACGCCCGGGCCGAACGCGCTCGAGCCGCGCGCCGAAGCACTGGGCAGCGATTTCTTCACCGGCGATGCGCGCGAGCGCGTGCGCCGCCGCCTGGCCGCTTTCACCGCCGCATATCTGCGGCACGCGTTGGCACCGCTCTATCGGGTCCGTGACGCGGAACTCTCGGCGCCGGCACGCGGCCTCGCCTTCCAACTCGCCGAGGCGCTTGGCAGCCTGGTGCCGGAAGCGGTGGCGCCGCTGCTGCGCGGGCTGACGCGTGCCGACCGCAAGCAGCTGGCGCGGCTCGGCCTGCGCTTCGGCGTCGAGACGATCTATTGCGAGCCGCTTTTGAAGCCGGAGGTCGCGTCGCTGACCGGCCTGCTCTGGAGCCTCGCGCGGGGCGTCTCGACCGCGCCCGGACCAAAGGGCAGCGCCGCGCCGCGCGATGCCGCCATTCCCGACGACGCCTATCGCGCCATGGGCTTCCGCATCCTCGGCCCCCGAATCTTGCGCTTCGAGCGCTTCGAGCGCCTGGCGGCGGCGACCCGACGCCTGGCGCGGCAGGGCGCTTTCGCCGCCACGCCGGAGCTGGCGGCGCTCGCCGGCTGCGGATTGGGCGACCTCACGGCTGTCTTGCGCGCGCTGGGCTATCGCGCCGCGATCGATAAGGACGGCAAGGCGACGAGCTTCCACGTCGCGCGCCACCGGCCGCAGCCGCGTGGCCACGGCCGCGAGCGGGCGCGGGGCCCGATCCGCCACGCCGCCGACGGCCCCTTTGCCAAGTTGAAGGAACTGAGCGTTGCCCGCTGACGCGCTCGATCGATCGGTGAACGCCCTTCGTCTCGATAAATACCTGTGGTTCGCGCGCATGGCGCGCACGCGCTCGGCGGCGGCCCGCCTCTGCGCCGATGGCAAAGTCACGGTCGGTGGCAGCACGGCGCTGAAGCCGCATCACCGGGTACGAATCGGCGATTGGATCGCGATCGAGAATGGAGGAATGCGCCGCCGCATCCGCGTGCTCGATTTCGCCGCGTGGCGCGGCAACCCAGCTGCGGCGCGGCTGCTCTATGACGAGCCGGCACCGGTCGAGCGCCTGACGCGGGAGCCGTGGACGCCGCTGCTCGACGAGGAATCCTGGGAGCCGGCCTAGCTTAACCTTTCGCGTCGCATTTCTTCCACGGGCCGATATCGAGGTGGAGGTGATTGCGATGGTCGGAATTGGTGTCCGGCGTCAGCACCACGCTGAAGATTTTGCAGGCGTCATGGGCTACGGCGCGGATGAAATTGCGGCGCGGGCCGGTGCCGTTCCAATCCTTCTCGACGCGGATGACCATGCCGTTGGCGAAGGTGAAGCCGGCGATGTCGAAGGCGTTGCCCTTGGAATGTTCGCTCCATTCGCCGCCCGGCCGGCCGCGGCAGGAATAGGCGCCGAGATGGTCGATATGCCGCACGGTGGTGTGGAAATATTGCTGGGCGGCGGGCGCCACCACCTCGCGCGAGAATTGCTCGATCTTGAGTGCCAGGTCGCAGCTCATCAGCGTCGGCCGGCTGAAGGCGAGGCCCGTCGCCGAGACCCGCACCGCGTCGTTGACCGGGCAAGGGCCGTCGGGTGCCGATGACCTGTCGTATTTGACGCCGAGCTCGTCGAGCTTGGCGAGACAGACGGCGGCTGGCAGGCGCGCCGGCTCCGCCGGCTGGCGGTGGCTGCCGCAGGCGCCAAGCAGCAGCGCCGCGAGAAGGGCGGCGGGTCGGAGGCATGGCGGCGAGCGCGGCATGGATTGAGGGAATCACAGCGGATTCCGCCGCCGCAACGATAATCGCACCCCATCTTGTGCGGGCTGCCTTGCGTCGCGGGTCGCGACCGGCAAAACTGCGCCCGCCATGGCCGAATCCCCCCATCACGAATCGTTGCGTGCCGCCTACAAGGGGGCGCGGGTCGCCATTGCCGGCGGCCTCGGCTTCATCGGCTCGAATCTCGCGGCGCGGCTCGCCGGGCTCGGCGCCGAAGTGCTGATCGTCGATGCGCTACTGCCCGGGCAGGGCGGCAACCGCTTCAACGTTGCGGAAATCGGCGATCGCGTGGCGATCGAAATCGCCGATCTGCGCCGGGCCGATGCCGCTTCGCTCGTCACCGGCCGGCATTATCTCTTCAATCTTGCGGGCCAGCCGGGCCACCAGGCCTCGATGGAGGAGCCCATCGACGATCTCGAGCTGAATTGCGGCGTGACGCTCCGGCTGCTCGAAGCCTGCCGCCGCTTCGCCCCGCGCATCGCGGTGGTCTTCGCCTCGACGCGCCAGGTCTACGGCCGGCCGGACTATTTGCCGGTCGACGAAAAGCACTCGCTCGCGCCGGTCGACGTCAACGGCATCAACAAGCTCGCCGCCGAATCCTATCACCGCCTCTATGGGCAGATTTACGGCCTCAGGAGCTCGGTGCTGCGCCTGACCAACACCTACGGGCCGCGCATGCGGATCAAGGATGCCCGGCAGACCTTTATCGGCATCTGGCTGCGTGATTTGCTCGAGAACCGGCCCTTCGAGGTCTGGGGCGGCGCGCAGCTGCGCGACTTCACCTATGTCGACGATGCGGTCGAGGCGCTGTTGCTGGCGGCGGTCAATCCGGCGGCGCTCGGCCAGGTGTTCAATCTGGGCGGCGAGCGTGCCGTAACGCTGACCGATCTTGCCGCTCTCGCCGTCGCGGCTAATGGCGGCGGCAGCTTTACCACCCGGAACTTCCCGCCCGAGCGCAAGCGGATCGACATCGGCGATTTCCACGCCGACGACAAGTTGTTCCGCGCCGCGACCGGCTGGGCGCCGCGGGTGACTCTCGCGGAGGGGCTGGCCCGCACGCTCGATTATTTCCGCGCCAATCTGGCGGCTTATCTCTGATGGCGTGGAAACCAATCCCGCAGAGCCGGCCCGGCTCGTCTTACCTCGCGCAGCGCGGCGCGCTCGCCAAGGCGCTGGCGCGGGTGCTCAAGAGCGAGCGTTATATTCTCGGCCCCGAAGTCGCGAGCTTCGAGCGCGAATTTGCCGTCTTTATCGGCAGCCGGCACGGCATCGGCGTCGCCTCGGGCACCGATGCGCTGATCCTGGCCTTGCGTGCGCTCGACCTGACGCCCGGCGCTTACGTCGCCACGGTGTCGCATACCGCGGTCGCCACCGTCGCCGCGATCGAGCTCGCCGGCTTCAAGCCGCTGCTGCTCGATATCGAGCCGGCGACCTACACGCTCGACCCGGCCGCGTTCAAGCGCGCGTTGGCCAAGCCTCCCGGCACTATTGCCGCGATCATTCCGGTGCATCTCTACGGCCAATCCGCCGATCTGGACTCCATCGGGCGGCTTGCCCGCGCGCATGGCGTGAAGCTCATCGAGGATTGCGCGCAATCGCACGGCGCCCAGTTGAACGGCAAGCGTCTCGGCAGCCTCGGCGACATATCCTGCTTCAGCTTCTACCCGACCAAGAATCTGGGCGCCTTCGGCGACGGCGGGGCGGTGCTGACCGGCGACGATGCCGCCGCCGCGCGGCTGCGCGCCTTACGCGAATATGGCTGGCACGACCGCTATGTCAGCGCCGTGCCGGGGATGAATTCGCGGCTCGACGAGCTCCAGGCGGCACTGCTGCGCGTCAAGCTCAAAGGTCTCGACCGCGCCAATGCGCGCCGCGCCGCGATTGCCGGCCGCTACGACAAGGGCCTCGAGGGCACGTCGCTCGGCCTGCCCCAGCGGCGGCGGAACGCGACGCATGTCTTTCATCAATACGTCGTGCGCGCGAAAAACCGCGATGCGTTGCGCGCCGCCTTGGCCGATCGGGGCATCGGCACCGCCATACACTATCCCATGCCGGTGCATCTTCAGCCGGCTTATGCCGGGCGGGTCGCGCTCGATCCAGCCGGCTTGGCCGAAACCGAGCGCGCTTCGCGTGAAATATTGAGCCTGCCGATGTTCCCGGAATTGCCGGCGGGCGATGCCGACCGCGTCATCGCGGCGCTGAAGGAAGCGCTATCGCGCTAGAAGCGGTGCAGCAGCGCCACGCCGCACAGGATCAGTGCGATGGCGCCGAGCTTGCCGAGCGTCAGCGGCTCGTCCCAGAAGAAATGCGCCACCACCGCCACCACGACGTAGCTGACCGCGACCGAGGGATAAGCAAGCGAGAGCGGAATCTTGCGGATGGCGAAGAGATACATGAAGGCCGAGACGCCGTAGAAGCCGACGCCCGCGATGGTGTAGGGGCTCATCAGCTGCGCCATCATGTCGGGCGTGCCCTGGACGCCGGTCCGCAGCAACAACTGGCCGCAGACCGCGACCAGGATGCCGCCGAACAGCGCGGCGTAGGATGGCAGAAGATCGGTCATCAGATGCTCCGTATCACGCTGGGCCGCGCCGCGCGCTCGCTGCCGTCGCTGCGCATGACCTGGCGCAGCACGGTCTGCGGCTTGCGGTTGACGGTGAGGTAGAGCCGGCCGAGATATTCGCCGACCAGCCCGAGGATCAGGAGCTGCACGCCCGAGAGCAGCAGCACCGCCACCGTCAGCGAGGCCCAGCCGGGCGGCGTATCGAAGAACAGCGCCTCGCCCGCCGTCCACACCGCGCCGACCGCGCCGAGGATGCTGAGGCCGATGCCGGTGAAGGTCGAAAGGCGCAGCGGCATGACCGAGAAATTGACGAACATGTTGAGCCACAGCCGCACCAGCCGTCGGAGATTGTAGTTGCTGGCGCCATGCGCGCGCGGCAGATGCTCGACCGCGAGGCTCTGGATGCGCTGCGTCGATTGCAGGATGAGGCCGTCGACATAGGGGAACGGCCCGTCATAGGCGATCACCTGGGCGATGGCGAAGGCGCTGACGCAGCGGAAGCTCGATAGATAAAGCCCCTTGGGCTTGTCGAGAACGTAATCGGCGACGCGGTTGGTGAAACGGCTGCCGAGGTTGCGCCAGCCGGCATGCTGCTTCTCGATCGGGCGGGCGTAGACGACGTCGGCGCCGGTCTGCTGCGCGTGAAGCAGCAGCCGCAGGATTTCGCCGGGCGGGTTCTGCAGATCGTCGTCCATGGTGATGACATGCGCCCCGCGCGCGTGGCGCAAGCCCGCCATCACCGCGTTGTGCTCGCCGAAATTACGCGCCAGATCGAGCAGCGTGATCGGGGTGCGCGCTTGGCGCATCAGCGCCTGGCACACCGCCAGGCTGTCGTCGGGGCTGCAATCATTGACCAGCACGATCTCGTGGCCGCCCGGTACCTCCAAGGCGTCGAGCGCCGTCACCAGCTCGCCGATGCTCGGGGCGCCGTTATAGACCGGGATGACGATGCTGAGGGCGGGTGTGCTCATGGCCGAATTCCGACCGCCACAATCGAGCCGCCGAAGGGAAGACGCAAGCCCATCGTGGCCAGCCAAGTCTCGAACTGGGCTATGGCGGCAAAGCATCGCTCCAGCGGCGCGGGCATCAGGGCCACGTCGCTGTCGCCGCCCGGCAACAGCTTGCGCTTCACCACCATCAGCGGAAACAGCAGGCTGTTCCAATAACGGGTGCTGATTCCGGCGAAGCCGGCCTGGGCGAGCAGCCGGGCGACCTCGCCGCTGCCGTAGCGCCGCGCATTGTCGACGGCGCGGTCGTGGGCGGAGAGGATCCAGCGATAGGCCGGCAGATTCAGCACCAGCACGCCGCCCGGCCGCAGGCAGCGGCGCAGCTCGGCCAATGCCAGACGCTGGTCGATGCCGCGATGGCACAGCACGTCGGCGCTGAAGATGGCGTCGAAGCTGCGATCGGCGAAGGGCAGGGCGTCGATCGAGCCGCGCGCCACGCCGGTGCCACTCTTTCCGCGCGCCAGCGCGCAGGCGAAGGCGTCGCGGTCGAGGCCGACGGCGTCGCCGGGAAATTGCGCCGCGAGCTTCGCCAGGAAGCCGCCGGTGCCGCAGCCGGCGTCGAGCACCGCGGCTGCGGAGGCGGCGGCCGGCCGCGCCGCGCCGCGCCAGGCGGCGATCAGGTTGCGGTGGAGGGCGCCGAACCACCACAGGCGCTCTTCGGTCGCGGCCAGGCGCTCGTATTCGCGCCGCTCCATGCGTGCCTCAGCGGCCGGCGAGCGCCGGGCTGCGCCGCCCGTGCTGCAGGATGGCGCGGCGGTCGAGCACGACCGACAACAGCGTGCCCATGCGCTCGACGCGGAAGATTTCCTTGCCCGGCACCGCCTTGTCGCAATCGTCCTTGGTGAAGGCGATGATGAATTGCGCGTTGTTGCGGTCGGGCGTGAAGATGAAATTCGGCGGGAAGTAGTACGCCGCCGAGTTCGGCGGCCCGCAGGCGAAGACGGTGAAATCCTGATCCATGAAATCGGCGCCGTATTCGGCATGCAGGTAATCCTCCAGCGCCTGCACCGCCTCGGCGTAGGAATTGGCCCAGTAGTCGAGCTTGAACAGGCCCTGGGCGCCGCGCGTGCCGCCGATGAGGGCGTTGTAATAGACGTATTCGTCGGGATGCAGCAGCGCCATCACCGAGACGTGGATCAGGCCGTAAAGCGCCAGCGCGGCATAGACGTAGCGCCGCCACGCCACCCGGGACAGCGCGACGAGCGCGCGATCGGCCGCCAGCGCCGCGATGCAGGCGATCAGCGGCAGCACGAAGATGAAATGACGCATGCCGTCGAACAGCACCGCCTTGATGGCGATCGCATAGGCAACCGGAAAGACGACGGCGAATCCCAGCACGAACAGGCCGATGATTCGGGCACGGTCGGCTTCCTGCGCACGGCGCAGGCCCAGCACGCCGATCGCGGGCGATGCCAGCAGCAGCAATAGGATCAGCTCGGGGAGCGCCAGCAGGATATAGGTCGGCAAATATTCCCAGGGCAGGTCGCTCGCCGGCACGTATTCGCCGGCGAACAGCGTGCGGAACGGGAAAATCTCGTGCGAGAAATAGATCAGCGCCTTGACCGGATTGACAAAGGGCGAGGCTTGCGCCCACGGCCAGAAGAACAGCATCACCGGATAAGCCACCGCCACGACCGGCAGCAGCACGCGCCAGAAGCAGGCGAAGGAATCGGCGAACGCCACGGCGACGCGCCGGGTTTCGGCGAAGCGCCACAGCACGAACAGCAGCAGCGCCAGCCCGACATAGCCGAAGATGAGCAACCCGCCAACGCGCACGGCAAGCGCTAGGCCGCAGGCCACGCCGAGCTTCACCACCACGCGCCAATCCGGGCGCGGCAGCTGTGGCAGCAGCCGGACGACGTAATAAAGCGACCACGCCATGCCCGCGGCGAAGGGAATGTCCTTCGGGTTGTTGTACATTTGGCCGTAGTAATTCGGCGTCAGCGTGAGGAAGAGCGCGGCCAGGAATCCGGCGCGCTTCCCGCCGAGCGCGCGGCCGAGCTTCCAGGTGCCGACGATGCCAAGCAGCCCGACAACGGCATTGAGCAGGTGGCGCGTCTCGTAATTGCCGAAGGGCGAGATCTTGTTGAGCCCGGCGGCCGTCATGTCGAACGCGGCGCCGTAATTGTAGAGGTCGGCGAAGTTGAGGCTCGACAAATCGACGAAACCGGACAGGTAGTAATTCAGCACGGCGATGCCGTACCAATTATGCACGTCCTCGTCCCAGGTGACGCCGTAATCCTCGAAGGTGGCGAGCAGCAGCACGAGCACGACGGTGAAGAGGATGAGCGCCAGCCCGTCCCAGCCGACACGCCGCCACAGCGGATGATCGGCCGCCGCCGAGGATTCGTCGATGGCTGCGTCGAGGCTGCTTGCCATATCGCGGTCGGCGCTCATAAGCGAAGGCGCGCCATCATGTCGCCGAGGACGCGCTCGGCCGCGAAATATTCCGCCGCCACCTCGCGCGCCTTACGCGCATGGCGCGGATAGTCGCGGTTGATGGCTTCGATGGCCGCCAGCGCGCCGTTCTCGTCCGAATAGTCGAACAGCCCTTCCCCCACCGGAATGAACCGCGAAAAGCCCGTATCCATAGTGACCACCGGACGGCCGGCGGCAAGATAACAGACACTGCGGTCGCTGAACCAGCCGCTGCGCGGGCGTACATAGATGTCCTTGGCGACGGTGAACTCGCCGCGCGAGGCGCCGATGAAATCCCGATAATCGTCGAGCGTCAGCGATACCTCGCGCGCGTCTCGGACGCGCCAGCGCTTGGCCGTGATCCGCGCTGCGGCCTCCGGCGGCGCGGAATTGAGCGCCACGGCGAAGCATTGCGGCGTGCGCTCCGGCAGGTCGAGGAAGCGAAGGAAATTGACGTGCTTCGACCAGACGTATCTCTCGCCGGCGAAGGCGATGTCCTTGCCCTTGTTTTCCCAGGTGGCGATGGTCGAGAAGCATTCGCCGCCCTGAATGTCGGCCGGCCATTGCTCGAGCACGACGGGCGGCCGCGTCGGCTGCCAGGCGATGCCTTCGAGCGGCACGATCCAGCCCGGTCCGCCGACATTCTCGCCATAGGTGAAGAAATCGGTATGCGCGTCGAGATAGGCCTTCGCCTCGGCATCGGCGCCGGCATATTTGATCTGCTCGTAGACCGGATCGGTATCGACCATGATCCGCCGCTTGCAGGCGAGGTGATGCTCGCGCAGCCGCGTCGCGCCGCAGAGATTGATCAGCGCGTCGGATTCGCGGAAGAGCTGATGGACGCGCGCGCGCGACAATCCCAGATAGCGGTCGTTGATCGCGTCCCAATAGGCCCAGCGCGACCCCAGGCCGAAACGCTCCATCACGCCCTTCAGGTATTCGACGTTGGGTGCGTTGTCGACGACGACGCTGTTGAGCCGCGGGTCGTAGGGGTTGGCGCCGTGATCCTCGACGTACCACGCCTCGAAGCCCAGCCGCTCGAGACCGAGCAGGTAATGCAGGGCCTGCCAGGCGATACCCGCCAAGGGCATCTGGCCGGCGAAATGCAGCACAACCACACGCCCGCGCGAGGCCATGGATTCGATCGCTCCGGCGCTCAAAGGAGAGAGGCGCGACAATAGCAGAGCCGTGCCGCCGTGCCAGCCGCCCGGCTCGCTCTTGACGGCTGGTGAGTATATATTGATTATATAATCAATATATAGGAGGTGCGCATGGCGGAATTGACGGCGCGGGCGGCGGCCAAGGCCCTGGGCGTCTCGCGCGCCACGCTCTACGCCTATGTCAGCCGCGGCCTCATCCGCTCGGAGCGCGGCCTCATCCGCTCGGAGCGCGGCGGCGGCCGCGAGCGACGCTACGATTCGGCCGATGTCGCCGCATTGCTGCGCGGGCCCGCCCTGGCCGCGCCGGTCATCGATACCGCGATCGGCTGCGTGCGCGACCGCCGGCTGTGGTTGCGCGGCCGCGATGCGGTGACGCTGGCGCGCGATCTCTCGGTGCGCGAGGCGGCTTCCCTGATCTGGCAGGCCGATCCGGCTGCCAGCTTCGCCGCCGATAATCTCCCGGCTGCCGGCGCCGCTCTGGGGGATTTTCCGCCGGCGATCCGCGCCGTCGCGGCGCTCTTGGCGTTCGATGAGCCGCCGCCGGGTGACGAAGCGGCGTTGGGGCTGGCCGGCGCGCGGCTGCTGCGGGCCATGGCGGCAGGCATCGCCGGCACCGCGCCCTCGGCACGCCCGGTCGAGGCGGTTCTGGCCGAAGCCTGGGGCGTCGATCGCGCGCGCCGGCCGCAGCTGCGCGCGGCGCTCATTCTGGGCGCCGACGAAACCATGGATGCGGCGACGCTGGCGACACGCGCCGCCGCCGGTGCCGGAAGTGGCCTCGCCGCCGCGGTGGCGGCCGGGCTGCTCGCCTTGCCCGACGCTGAATCGTCCGAGGTCGATGCGCGCGGCGAATTCCTGCTGCGGCTTATCGGCAAATCACATGCTGCGGTTTCCTTGGCGGTGGCGCGCGGCACGCTGGCGGCGGCGCTGGGCCTGCCGGCGGACGCCGCGAGCGTCCTGCGCCAGCTCGGCCGCGCCATCGGCCTGATCGCCCATGCGGCCGAGGCACGAAACGATGCGCGCGGCATCGTGCCGCGGCCGCGCTATATCGGCGTCCTGCCTGACGCGGCGGCTAATCCATAATTCGCCTAGGGTTGAACCGGTGTGGGACGCATGCTACGAGCGCTGCACCCGTAAAAAAATCGAGTACCTGCCATGACCTATGTGGTGACCGAAGCCTGCATCAAGTGCAAATACATGGATTGCGTCGAGGTCTGCCCCGTCGACTGCTTCTACGAGGGCGAGAACATGCTGGTCATCCACCCGGACGAGTGCATCGATTGCGGCGTCTGCGAGCCTGAATGCCCGGTCGAGGCGATCATCCCGGACAGCGATCCCCAGGCTGAAAAATGGATCGAGCCCAACCGCGAATATTCGACCAGCTGGCCCAATATCACGCGCAAGGGCCCGGCGCCGGCCGATGCCGACGCCTTCAAGGACGTTCCGGATAAGTTCGCCAAGTTTTTCGACCCCAACCCAGCCAAACGCTAGGGAAAGACTCTAAAAATCCCAGCAAAAACTGGGGCTTGCAGCCTGACCCGCACCGGCTGCATGGCTTCCCTGCTGGCTTTATGACGCCATTTGTGTTATTCATGAAAATAGATGCACAGCGGGTGCGTCTCTCCTGGTGATTGGGTTCCGTTGCCGTTAGCGCCTCGCGCCGGCCGGGGGTCAACGCGTCCCTGTCGGGAGCTTTCTCGGGGTCGGGTCCCGTGCGCAAGAAAGAAGAGAAAAACATGTCCGAAAAGCTCGGTTTCGCCACCGGCGACTTCGTGGTCTATCCCACGCATGGCGTCGGCAAGATTCTCGGCATCGAGGATCAGGAGATCGCCGGCTACCAGCTCAATGTCTTTGTCGTCCATTTCGACAAGGACCGGATGACGCTGCGCGTGCCGGTCGGCAAGGCGAAGAATTCCGGGCTGCGCCGCCTGTCGACCCGCAAGGAGATGGACGCGGCGCTGACCAGGCTGAAGGGCAAGTCGCGCGCCAAGCGCACGATGTGGAGCCGCCGCGCCCAGGAATACGAGGCCAAGATCAATTCCGGCGATCCGGCCTCGATCGCCGAAGTCGTGCGCGACCTCTACCGCAATGTCGGGCAGCCCGAGCAATCCTACAGCGAGCGCCAGATCTATCAGGCGGCGCTCGACCGGCTGGTGCGCGAATTCGCCGCCGTCGAGAACATCGACGAAGCCGCGGCGATCAAGCGCGTTGAGCAGATGCTCAGCGCGGCCTAGGGCACAACGCCGCCGCCATCGCGGTGGATTCCAGCGATTCCGAGATTTATGCGCAGCTCAATCGCGCGAAGCGTGTCTGGGCGATCGCCCCGATCAACGGCGAGGCTTCGCGCCTCCGTGCGCTGCACGCGCAGCTCGCCCGGCGGCTCGACCCCGGCGACCGCATCGTCTATCTCGGCAATTATCTCGGATCCGGCGCCGATTCAGCGTCGGTCGTCGACGCGCTGCTCCATTTCCGCGGCGTGGCGCTGGCGCGCCCGCGCGCCTACGCCTGCGACCTGGCCTATCTGCGCGGCAGCGCCGAGGCGATGTGGCAGAAGCTGCAGGAGCTGCAATTCGCGCCCAATCCGCGCGAGGTGCTGCCTTGGATGCTTGGGCGCGGCATGGCGGCGGCGCTGGCTTCCTACGGCATCGACGCCCGGCAGGGCGAGGCGGCCTGCCGCGAGGGCACGATCGCGATCACGCGCTGGACCGCCGGCCTGCGCGGCGCCATCGATGCGCGCGCCGGGCACCGCACGCTGCTGAGCGCGTTGAAGCGCGCCGCCTTCACCGACGACGGAGCGCTGCTCTTCGCCCATGCCGGGATCGATCCCGCGAAATCCCTGGAGATGCAGCGCGACGCCTTCTGGTGGGGCGCTCCCGCCGCCGATTTGCTGGCGCTCGAGCGGCCCTATGCCGGCTTCAAGCGCGTCGTTCACGGCCACAACATCGGGGGCCGCGACAGCGGCCGGCGCGGCGTCGTGGCGGCCGATCATGCCATCCTGGTCGATGGCGGGTGCGGCGCCGGCGGCGATCTGGTCGCCGCCTGTGTCGGCCTCGACGGCAGCCTGCTCGACCAGATCGCCGCCTGATTTTTTTCGGTAACGGCGCCACAAAAAAAGAGGCCCGGGGCGACCCCGGGCCTCTGTCGTTTCGCCCTCGTGGGCTGTTACGGCTGGTTGAGACTGGCCGGTTGTCCGCCGACCTCATCCCAGATCTTCACCTTATTCGTGTTGTTGCGGATGAAGACCAGGCTGACCACGACGCCCAGCGCCGCGATGCCGATGGGATAGGCGAGCCCCATGTAGTGGTTGCCGGTGGCGAAGACCAGCGACGAGCTGATCAGCGGCACCAACCCGCCGAACACGCCGTTGCCGATGTGATAGGGCAGCGACATGGAGGTGTAGCGGATTCTCGCCGGGAAGAACTCGACGAGGAAGGCGGCGATCGGCCCGTACACCATAGTGACCAGGATCACCATGTAGAACACCAGCGCGGTCAGGATTACCGGACTGCCGGCGTTGGCCTCCATGGCCTGAAACACCGGCACGAAGGTCACGGCGGCAAGCAGGAAGCCTGCCGTCATGATGTTGCGCCGGCCGATCTTGTCGGAGAGCCAGCCGAAGAGCAGGAAGAACGGCGTGCCGAGGCACAGCGCCACGACGATGATCCAATAGACGGTGACGTAGGGCACCTTGAGCACCGTCTGCATGAAGAACAGCGAATAGTACTGGCCGGTATACCAGACGACGCCCTCGGGAGCGGTCGCTCCCAGGAGCGCGATGACCATCAAGCCCCAGTTCTTGCTGCTGCTGAACGCTTCGCCCAGCGGGCGGGTGGATGACTTGCCCTGTTGCTTGAGGCGGGCGTAAAGCGGCGATTCCTGCAGCTTGAGGCGGATCCACATGGACAGCGCCACCAGCACCGCCGAGAGCAGGAACGGATAGCGCCAGCCGACGGCGCGGAACGCGTCGTCGCCCATGTTGAGCCGGAAGGCCAGGATGACGAGCAGCGACAGCACGATGCCGAGCGTCGCCGTGGTCTGGATCCAACTGGTGTAGAAACCCCGCTTGCCGTCGGGCGCGTGCTCGGCGATGTAGGTCGCGGCACCGCCATACTCGCCGCCCAGGGCCAGGCCTTGCAGGAGGCGCAGGGCGACCAGCAGGACCGGCGCCAGCATGCCGATCGAATCGTAGCTTGGCAGGCAGCCGACCAGGAACGTCGCGCCGCCCATCAGGCCGAGCGTCAGCATGAAGGTGAATTTGCGTCCGATCAAATCGCCCAGCCGGCCGAAGAAGATCGCGCCGAACGGCCGCACCGCGAAGCCGGTGGCGAAGGTCGCCAGGCTGATCAGGAAGGAGACGGTCGGGTTGCCGACCGGGAAGAACAGCGTCGAGAAGAAGACCGCCAAGCTGCCGTAGAGATAGAAATCGTACCATTCGATCAGCGTGCCGACCGAGGACGCGGCGATGATGAAGCTGAGCTTCTGGCTCCCGGCCTTGCGGCCCATGGTGGATGCGGCGACGGACATGGACGTTTACCCCCTGATTGTTCAAACGGCTCTTGCCGGCCGGGCCTCGTCGGGACGTTCTGGCGCACCCGCGAATGCTTCTTGAGCGAAACCCTAACGGTTACGTTAGTTTCAAGCAACGCCGGGTTCGGTAAAGTCGTAAACCGGGATTTTCCCTTGGGATTTAAGGGCTTGCCGGCTAGCCGTCGACCCGCCCGTGCCATGGCGGTGGCCGGGCCGCCTTGCTATAAGGGCGCCACATGTCCCCGTAGCTCAGCTGGATAGAGCATCAGTTTCCTAAACTGAGGGTCGCGTGTTCGAGTCACGCCGGGGACGCCACCCTACGTCAAGGCTCGCCCCACACTTCGCGCGCGGTGTCGACCACCAGCCTGAGCTTGGCGGCTTCTTCGTCGACGCTGAGCCGGTTGCCGCGCTCGCCGCTGGCGAAGCCGCATTGCGGGCTGAGCGCCAGCTGGTCGAGGTCGATGTATTGGGCCGCCTGATCGATGCGGCGCTTCAAATCGTCCTTGCTCTCGAGGATCCCGTTCTTGCTGGTCACCAGGCCGAGCACCGCGGTCTTGCCCTTGGGCAGAAAACGCAGCGGCTCGAAGCCGCCGGCGCGAGCGGTGTCGTATTCGAGGAAATATCCGGTGACGTCGATCTCGTTGAACAGAATCTCCGCCACCGGCTCGTAACCGCCCTCGGCGACCCACGCGCCCTCGAAATTGCCGCGGCAAAGATGCATGCAGACGACCATGTCCGCCGGGCGCGACTCGATCGCGCCGTTGATCAGCTTGGCATAGGTGTGCGGCAGCATCGCCGGATCCTCGCCGATGTTGCGCACCTGCTGGCGCAGCTTCGGATCGCAAAGATAGGCAAAATTGACCTCGTCGATCTGCAGGTAGCGGCAGCCGGCGGCGCCCAGATCGGCGATCTCCTCGGCGTAGACCCGCGCCAGATCGGCATAGAACTGCCCCATATCGGGATAGGCCTTGGCGTCGATGCCGCCGCGCCCGCCGCGAAAATGCAGGATGCTCGGCGAGGGGATGGTCTGCTTCGGCGTCGCCTTGGCAATCGATTTCAGGAACTTGAAATGATCGACGAAGATCGGGTGCGGCCGGCCGAGCTTGCCGGTCACCGCCAGCGCCGAGGGCGTGCGCTCGATCTCGCCTTCGGCAGTGTGGAACTTGGCCGTCACCTTGCCCGGCACGGAGACGACGTTGGCGAAGGAAGCGAGGAAATCGACGTGCCACAATTTGCGCCGGAATTCGCCGTCGGTTACCGCCTGGAGCCCGATGTCCTCTTGCAGCGTCACCGCCTCGCGGATCGCTTGATCCTCGATCTCCTTCAATCGGTCGGGTGCGATCTCGTTTCGCTTGCGCCGCTCGCGCGCCGCCAGCAGCGTCGCGGGGCGCAGCAGGCTGCCGACGTGATCGGCGCGGAACGGCGGCTTATGTCGGACGCTCATAAGAAAATTCCCGGCGATTGACAGCTGTGCGGCGAGCGGTGATCCTCCCGGCAAGTCCAGGGGAGGAAAAATATCCATGAAAACGATAGCAAAGCTGCGCGGCGTCGTCGCGGTCGGCGTCTTGGCGATGCTGGCGGCGGGCGTACCGGCGTCGGCGCGTGCCGCCGATTACGAGATCAACGTCGTCTTGCCGCTCACCGGCGGCGCCGCCTTCGTCGGCCAGGGCCAGAAGGACACGCTCACGGCGCTGCAGGAACAGGTCAACAAGACCGGCGGCATCCACGGCCAGAAGCTGCTTTTCGTCTTCCACGACGACCAGACCAGCCCGCAGGTCGCGGTCCAGCTCGCCACCGACATCCTCGGCGGCAAGCCCGCCGTCGTCATGGGATCGAGCCTCGTCGGCATGTGCCTCGCCATGGCGCCGCTGGTGAACGACGGCCCGGTGCAATACTGCATGTCGCCCGCGATCCATCCGAAGGCCGCTGGTTACGTCTTCTCGGCCAGCTCGTCGTCGATCGACCAGATCGCGGCGGTGATGCGCTATTACCGCCTTAAGGGCTGGACCAAGCTGGCGACGCTGATGACCACCGATGCCAGCGGCCAGGATGGCGACCGCGCCGTCGATTCCGTTCTCGCTTATCCCGAGAACAAGGGCGTGATGCAGAAGGTCATCGCCGAGCATTTCAATCCGACCGATGTTTCGGTCGCGGCACAGGTGGCGAGCATCAAGGCTTCGGGCGCGCAGGCGATCATCGCCTGGACGACGGGCGCGCCGGCCGCCACCGTGTTCAAGGGCATGGTCCAGGCCGGGCTCGACCTGCCGGTGGCGCCGACCAGCGGCAACCAGACCTTCGCCGCGATGGGCCAATGGGAAAGCTTCCTGCCGAAGCAGCTCGTGCTCGCCTCGGCGCTCTATCCGCCGCATGCGGGCGTGCTCAAGCTCGATCCGCGGATCGAGAAGGCGCAGGCCGACATGGAGGCGATCCTCAAGGAGCACAACCTCAAGGCCGACAACCAGGTGGCGACGTCGTGGGACGCGGGGCTCATCGTGGTCTCGGGCTTGCGCAAGCTCGGCGCCAAGGCGACGGCGGCGCAGCTGCGCGACTACATCGCCAATCTAAGCGACTTCGCCGGCGTCGACGGCATCTACGACTTCAAGAAATATCCCGAGCGCGGCCTCGGCCCCGACGGCTCGACCGTCACCACTTATGACGCGGCGACCAAGAGCTGGAAGTGGCTCTCCAAGCCGGGCGGCGAGCCGCTGAAGTAGGAAAGCGAACGCGTTGGTGGGGAGGCTAGACGCCTCCCCACACCTCGCGCGCCACCTCGACGATCAGCTTCAGTTTCTTCACCTCGTCCTCGACCGTCACCTCGTTGCCTTCGACGGTGGAGGAGAAGCCGCATTGCGGGCCCAGCGCCAATTGTTCCAGCGGCACGAACTTGGCCGCCTCGTCGATGCGGCGCTTCAGCTCGTCCTTGCTTTCGAGCCTCGAGAGCTTGGTGGTGACCAGGCCCAGGATGACGATCTTGTCCTTGGGCACGAAGCGCAGCGGCTCGAAGCCGCCGGAGCGCTCGTCGTCCCACTCCATGAAATAGCCGCTGATCGCCATCTCGTTGAACAGCGTCTCGGCGACCG
>Ga0209483_1001153_pt1 | contig 20631 bp, 21 predicted proteins | sample NGEPerA_FD_184508 | JGI IMG/M metagenome (GOLD analysis project Ga0209483, IMG submission 184508) | Arctic peat soil microbial communities from the Barrow Environmental Observatory site, Barrow, Alaska, USA - NGEE PermafrostL2-A... | ecosystem: Environmental > Terrestrial > Soil > Wetlands >... | reverse complement strand
TGGTAAGATATCGCTGAAAAATATCAGAGGAGTGACTTATGGGGAAGTGGACCAAAGAAAAAGTAACGGATGAATTAAAAACCATCCTCGGAGAGAGGCTGGTATCGGTTGTTTTGTATGGTTCCCAAGCGGCCGGTGACCAATCGGGTGAAAATTCCGATGTGAATCTTCTAATTGTGACGAAGATTCTTATGATCGAAGAGCTCGAAGCCCTTTCGAAAGTCATTGTGCCCTGGGTAAAAGAAGGCAATCATCCTCCGCTCTTTTTAACTCGTATTCACCTAGATGAGTTTGTCAGTGTTTTTCCGGTGGAAATCCTGGACATGCAAACCAGCCATCAGGTTCTTTACGGAACCGATCCCCTGGAAGGGCTGTCCGTATCCAATGACCATTTGCGCATCCAGCTTCAACATGAGCTTCAGGCCAAACTGCTCCGTTTGAAAACTCAATTCATTCTGACCGAGTCCAAACCCAAGCTGGTTCAGCAATTGATGATCGATTCTCTGTCCTCTTTTTTGGTGTTGTTCAAAAACACTTTGTGGCTTTACGACGTCAAACCTGAGCCTCAAAAAATGCAGGCATTGCGCCAGTTGAAATCCCACGCGGCTTTTGACATCGAACCTTTTGAGACGGTGGATCAACTTAAAAGAGGGGTCAAAGTTGATAAATTAGACGTTCTTATTACTTTTCGAAAATATTTGAGCGCGATTCAATCCATTGTCAATAATGTGGACAAGCTTGGTTAAGGGAGGGTTTATGGCAAAACTTGGCTGGTTTGTAGCGGCGCTTTTACTCGGAGGTGTGTTTATGTCACAGGTTTGGGCTGACCCAAACACAAAATCAACATTCCATATTTATAGCCATTCCTTTAAACCGGGCGGGGCCATACCAGATCAATACACCTGCAAAGGCCAAAATATATCTCCGGATATTTGCTGGAAAGGTGAACCCACAAAAACTAAAAGCTTTGTTTTGATTGTGGAAGATCCGGACGCTCCCGGCCAAACCTGGGTACATTGGGTGATTTATAACATTCCGATTAAGAAAGCCAGCCCTGATGGAAACGTTTATGAATTGACCGAAGGCTACCCCAGGGACGAAGAAACACCCGGCGGTATTTTGCAGGGTTCCAATGATTTTAAAAAAATCGGCTATGACGGGCCTTGTCCGCCCAGCGGAATACACCGATATTATTTTGAACTTTACGCGCTCAATGGCATCCTCGATTTAAGCGCTGGGGTGACAAAAGCGGAATTAGCGACGGCGATGAAAGGTCATGTTTTAGCTCAAACGCAGATGATGGGAACTTATAGCAAGTAGTTAAAATTTTAAGGAGGCAGTTTATGTCGTCCAAAGTTTGGTTGTGGGTATTAGTGGGGTTTGTGGTCATTTTCTTTATGACTCTTATTGGATCTTATAACGGTCTGGTGGCCTCCAGCCAGGGCATTGACGCCAGCTGGGCCCAGGTGGAAAACGACATGCAGCGCCGTTACGACCTTATTCCGAACCTGGTCGCGACAGTCAAAGGTTACGCCAAACACGAGAGCGGTGTTTTGGAGGAAGTGACCCGTTTGCGCAGTCAATGGGGCGCGGCTAAAACTCCGGCGGATCAGGCCAGCACTTCCGACAATCTGGGTAACGCCCTGGGCCGTTTGATGGTCGTGGTGGAAAAATACCCGGACTTAAAAGCCAATGAGAATTTCCTGAAGCTGCAGGATGAGCTGGCGGGTACGGAAAACCGCATCGCGGTGGAACGCATGCGTTATAACGAAGCCGTTCAAGAGTATAACGTGAAAGTTCAAAGCTTTCCGAGCAATTTGTTAGCGGGCATTTTTAATTTCAAAGTGAAGGATGTTTATTTTAAAGCCACCGCGGCGGCTCAAGAGGCGCCGAAAGTTCAATTCTAAAATTGGGTTATTGATGTTTAAAGGCGGCCTTTGGGCCGCCTTTTTGTTTTGGGTTTAATAGCCTTCTAATAAACAAATTGACGGGAACTTCGAAATACCGATAAGACAATTCGGCCAAACCAAAAGTAACTAAAGCAAAAATAAAGAAATCAAGCCATTCATTTCTTCCTGCAAAAAAAGGCCAGAGCAAGTACAAAACGAAGGCATGGTATAAATAACCCCCGTAACTTAGTTTTCCGATCCAACCGAGAACAGACCAATATTTAGAGTTGAAAAAGTCTAAATGAAGACCGCCCAACAAGAAAAAAAAAGCACCAAAAGCTAGAAAAGTAGGCGCGAACAATGTCAAAAAAGGCGGTTCCCAAAAAAACCACCAATAATTAACGCTGACATAAATATGCCAATAGAAAGCTCCTGCCAAAAACAATCCTATAAAGCAAAACTGAAGACATTTATTTCGGTTTCTGGAGAGGAAATCCTTATAGCGAATCGAGACTAAATAGAGCAAACAGCCAATAGCTATAAATCCGAAATTTCCGAAAGAATTCTTTTCAAGCGCAGAGTAATCTGAAAAAACCGCAGTAAAAAGCTTTCCACAGAGAGGGCTCGAAATAATAATTGTGATTAAAAAAAGGATTAAATTCCGCTCATTTCGAAGACTTTTTAAAATGAAGGGATAGAAAAGGTAAAACTGTTCCTCGATAGCTAAAGACCACAAGACGCCCCAGTATAAGCCGACACCATATTTTTCGTGAATATGGGCTGAAAAAATTTGATACCAATTAAAAGAAAAAGTGGCTATGGAAGCCCAAAAGGCAGGCGTTAGGTGAGAGTTGGGGTCTTTTAAAATGTACGCAAAGGCTTGGGAGTTTTCGGGAAATACTGAAATAACAATAATCCCTATCAGGCAAACCAGAACTAAAAGTGGGGAAATGCGGCCAATGCGTCGGATGTAAAATTCTTTAAAATCCGGATTGAAAAGACCGCCTGGTTCAGAAGCGATGAGCCGGGTGATCACAAAACCTGAAACGACAAAAAATATAGTAACGCCAAAAAAACCGTTTATCCAAACCCGATACCAAAGATAGGCCAGAGAAAAAGACTCAGAAGGTTTGGAAATTGAGGCTAAGCCTAAATGATGCGTCAAAACGAGCAATATGGCAAAAGCTCGAACTAAATCGACAACCTGAAGTCTTTTCAAAGGGAAGTAAAACCTTTCGAGTTTTGAAGAAATCAATTTTACATGAGTCCAAAGATTTTGATGCGCTTTAAATTGTTATCAGTTTGAGTGATGGTTATTGTTATGATTGGTACTCAATCTCGGAGGATTCATGGGTTTGGGCGGCGTTATTGTCTTATTGTTAATTGCTGGGTTGGTCATTTATATCTTTTTTTCAGAAAGATTGTTAACTCGTAAAAATTTAGATTCCGATTCTCCTTTCGCTCATCTTCCTAAAGTCTCAGTTAATCTGGTTCAGGCTCCTAAGGACATGACCGAACGGTTAACCCCTCCCTGGCAAAAAATCTATACGCAACAACTTCAAGAACAGGGTTATTTACTCATCGGTGATTACTCTTACGCTTCCATTGTTTTCTTTTGGGCCAGAGTTTTTATTGCGCCCGATAAAAAATCCGCTTTGTTATTGGTGAACTGGGTTGAAGGCAAAGAAGGAGGAAAGATTGTAATCAGCAATCTTGAGATTTATTCTTTTGACGGCAATTCCTTTATTTTGACCGCCTGCGCCCAGGATGGCTCCGTAAAGCTTTTAACCGGTGCCAATCGTCCCACGGAAGAACAACTCTCGCTTCATTTGAAAGCGGTTTACGCCGATGTGGCGGCCAAACCCATTGTGGACGAGCATCAACAACGGCTGAAAGCCTGGGAAGAGAAGGGCGTTCAGGTGCGGGAACTAACTCCCGCCAACGTTTTACATAGTCTTTCAAAGGTTTTTTCGTAGGCCGGATATCTTTACACTCCCTGAGCGTGGCTGTATGATTTGCACTCTAAACCCTAATTCGGAGGCTTTTATGACTACCGCAACCACCACTAATTATGTATTTGTTTACGACGTTTTCCTTAAAGACGCAGTTAAACATGTGAAAATCGTCCCCTATATCAACACCTGGGCCAGAGCCGAAGTGACGGGAAAGCTTTATCAATTGCCCACGGGATTGCCGATTTTGGTGGAAGAAGAAAACGCAGGTAAAGTATACGGCGAAGTCATGACCTTTCAGGAATTAGAGACCGTTTTAGAAATTATTGATTCGCAAGAAGGCTACCGCCCGGATGTTCCCCAACAGAGCCGATTGCTCCGCGAAGTCCGCGAAGTGACCATTTCCGAAACGGGTGAAAAAGTACAAGCCTATGTTTATGTGTTCCCCAAAGAAAAGTTCAACGCCAAGGAAATGTACGCCGTTCACGCTCATGGCGGCGACTGGCGTAAGTTTGTCATGATGCCCCGTTTTGACGGTTACGAACACTGATACTGACTTCATTTTGAAATTTTAGCAATTACTCAAAAAGGGCACGGGTAACCGGGCCCTTTTTGTTTGAATCTGTCCTCAGGAAAAAAATGGTTTTAAAAATCGGCTTTCTTTACTTCGCCTTTATCGCCTGGGGTTGTTTGACCCTTTTGCCATTGGTGGTTTTGCGCGAAATCGGCCAGGGCTTTTACCGTTTTTTTGGATTCATGTGTGTGGCCCTGCAAACTCTAGCCATTGGACTGGCCCTGATGGCAGGCGGGGATTGGGAACAAAACTATAAAGCCGCGGCCATCGCTTTAGGGATTTCACTCTTCTTTACCCTTTGTTTTACGGTGGCACTGCGCATCCGCCGCCAATGGTTTTTATGGAGCTGTTTTGGTCTGGCGGTTGTCAGCGGGTTGGCGTCCATTACCTATTTCCCCTGGGTGGGACAAACTCCGATGTTGTTTTTGGCGATCCACGCCTTAATCTCGGCTTTGGTTATGGGAGCGGCGATTCTGGCTATGATGCTGGGTCACTGGTATTTGGTTACACCCAAATTGTCCATTACCCCCTTGAAGCGCTATTCGGGGAGTTATATTCTCCTGACGGTTTTAACGGCACTGGAACTGGTTTTGAGTTACGTCCTTTATGTGGGTTTGGGCAATGAGCCGGCCACTTTAACTAGCCAACGTTGGATGTCAGAAATTATGTTTGTTCTATTTAGAGTCGCCTGGGGCGTTTTGCCCCCGCTGGGAATGGCCTATTGGATTTGGGAAACTGTCAGAATGAAATCAACCCAGTCGGCCACAGGCATACTTTACGCCGCGATGATCTGCACCATGATCGGCGAGGGAATGGGACTCTATTTAACTTTGGCGACGGGCGTGCCCTTTTGAGGAAACTTTATGGAAATTAATACCTTTTGTCCCCAATGTGAAAACGGCTTATTTCTGCATGAAATGCCGAAGGCGGGGCTAATCCCCTGTGCCCGTTGTTCCAAGGGCCGAGAAGCGTCGGGAAATGGGGAACTGGACGCCCAAGGCGCTTTGACCCGCTGCGGTATTTGCGGGTGTACCGAACTTTACCGGCAAAAAGATTTTAATACCAAACTAGGAATGTGGATTGTGGTGTTGATTGTGGCTTTAGCGCTCATTTTTAACCAATATCTCTTCCAAATCTTAGTTGGAGGCGCGGTGGTGGATGGGATTCTTTATTTCGCCCTGGGTGATATTGTGATTTGTTATCAATGCCGAGCCATTTATCGCGGGCTGCCCATCGCTGACAAAATCGAGGGCTTCGACTTGAAAACTCACGATCAGTATGAATTTAAAAACAAAAAATCAGAAGAAACCAAGGAGTCTTTATGAGCGACACCCAACCCAATCCCAGCCCCCAAAGCGGCCCGCTTTACGCGCCTGAATCGGGTTTTTCCCTCTTTATTAAACTTTTTATTGTTCCCGCGGTCATTGTGCTGGTGGCCCTGGGTATTTTCTTTTTGGGAACGATGGCGCTTCAGCATCCCAAAACCGCTGAGCAGTATTTGGAAGAACTCAAAAGCGATAACACCAGCCGCCGCTGGCAGTCCGCTTATGAACTTTCCCGTATGTTGAATCAAAATGAAACCATTCAATTCGACCAGACTTTACGGGCCCAACTGGTCCAGGTTTTTGGCGAAGCTAAAAACGATGACCCGCGGTTAAGAGAATATTTAGCCCTGGTTTTAGGGCGTTTAAAAGAAAAGTCGGCGGTTTCGGTTTTAAGCTCGGCGGTTCATGACGACAGCACGGACGTGAAAATTTACAGTCTTTGGGCCTTGGGCAATATTGAGGATCCTCAAGGGGGCGAGGCGGCGTTGGCCGCTTTGTCCGATACAGATGAAACGGTTCAGCGGATGGCGGTAGGGGCTTTAAGCGCCATGCGGTATGAACCCGCGAAATTCGCGCTGGAAAAAAATCTAGAAAGTTCCAATCAAGCTCTCCGCTACGACTCAGCAGTGGCTTTGGCCCGCATTAAAGACGAAAAAGCCGTACCCACACTGCTGGAAATGATGAATTTAAAACCCTCCGGTAAACCGGAAGACGATCAAATTATCCAATCGGCAAAGATCACGGCCATTGAGGGCGCGCAAGAATTGCCCGACGAGGCTTTGAAGGCCAAGGTTACCGATTTGAGCAAGAATGAGTCGGACATCAAGGTGCGTGAAGAAGCCTTAGCGGCTCTGAAAAAGTAATAAATGATTCAATCGGATGTTTTAATTCAAGGTCATCATAATCTAATTATGGATCCGCCGGTGATTGAACCGGGGTCACCAGTTATCGTGACTTTGCACGGCCTGGGAACTCATGGTGAGGATTTAGCCTCTCTTTGCGAGGAACTTCATTTGCCCGGATGCCGGTTTATCCTTCCCGATGCTCCTCTCCATTTACCCGGCTATCCTCAGGGAGCTTACGCCTGGTATGACTTTCAAACCTATAACCGAAACGAATTTGTCCAAAGCCGGGACTATCTTTTTAAAGTCATGGACCGCTTCGCCAATGATCCCAATTTGAGACCCGCGCCGGGTAAAGAAAAAACCCAGAAGCCCATCATCGTGATGGGCTTTTCTCAAGGTGGAGTGATGTCGCTGGAGGCAGGCCTGAATTACAAAGGGAAGGTGGCGGCGATTGTTTCCATGAGCGGCTATATGCCGGATCCCTGGGAAACCTTAACCAAGGCTCAGGTGCCGCTGGATACGCCGATTCTTTTAGTACATGGGACTGGTGACGAGGTGGTGCCAATTGAAGGTTCCCGCAAAGCGGTCAAAGCATTGAAAGAGGCGGGCTATAATCCCGTTCTTCAAGAATTCCCGATGGGCCACCAAATAACTGAAGAGTCTTTGAGCGCGGTTCGGGATTTTCTTTTGCCGTTTATCAAGGCTGAATAGGCCTGTTTTAATCCTTTTTATCTGTCTTGAAAACTCAGGCTAGTCTTTGTACGTTAGTCTGGCTTTACAGAATCCTGAAATCAACCTTGGAGGTTTTTTATGATGTGGCTCCGCCGCATTGGCTTATTTGTCCTGATCAACATTATGGTCGTGATGACCATTTCAATAATTATCAATTTACTTGGTATTCAGAATTATCTCACCGCGCGGGGAATTGATTACGGCTCCTTAATGGCACTTTGTTTGGTTTGGGGTTTTGGCGGAGCTTTTATTTCGCTTCTGATTTCCCGCTGGATGGCCAAACACATGATGGGAGTTCAGGTCATTGATCCTGATAATCCCAGCAATAATCAGGAACGCTGGTTGTTACAAACGGTCCATTATCTGGCTGAAAAAGCGGGTATCAACACCATGCCGGAAGTCGGTATTTTTGAAAATCCTGCCCCAAATGCTTTTGCCACAGGCGCCAGCCGCAACAGTGCTTTGGTAGCTGTTTCCTCCGGCTTGTTTAATTCCATGGGCCAGGATGAGATGGAGGCAGTTTTGGGACACGAAATGACACACATCGTCAACGGCGATATGGTGACCATGACCCTGCTACAGGGCGTCATCAACGCTTTTGTCATGTTCCTGGCCCGCGTGGTCGCTTTCGCGGTAATGCGCAATGGAAATGACCGCCGTAACAGCAGCGCTTTCGGGGAATATATGTTGATCATGGCGCTTCAAATGGTTTTCGGCATTATCGGAATGATTCCCTTGATGGCCTTTTCCCGCTGGAGGGAATTCCGCGCGGATGCCGGCGGCGCCCATTTGGCCGGCAAGTATAAAATGATCAACGCTTTGAAAGCCTTAAAGGCGGCGCAAGAACAACCCCGATTGGCGGCCCAACCCCAACCGGCGGCCATGGCGGCTTTTCAAATTTCCAGCAAAGACGGTTTTTCTTTTTTTGCCAGTCACCCTTCCTTGGATGTTCGTATTGAGCGGTTAGAATCCAGCACTGAAGAATAAGTTGTCGCTGATGAAAGGCGGTTCCTGAAAAGGGGCCGCCTTTTTTGTTTTGACGTGTAATTTTTAATTAATTCATAGGAAAATATATTAGCTCAGATAGTAGAAGGACTTTTTTGAATTTGAATAACCAGAAGGGGCACATCGCGGTTAAGACGGCTGGTGATTTTCCGCAGGGAAGACCTTCGGCTATCCCGCCTGAAAATTTCCTGACGTTCGGCACATGATAGGCTTATAGATTATTTTTTAAAACTTCAAAGAAGTCCTGAATTTTGAAGAGTCTAAGTATTGTTCATTGTTATTGAACTCAGAGAAAAAAGTAAATTTTTTTTGATGGGAAACACTTTGACTAAAATTTTCGTAAATAGGTTCATTTTGATTTTGATAGTTTTATCGTCTCCGGCCCTGAGCTTTGCTTTAAGCCCGCTAGTTCAATATCAGGATTTAGTCGCCGGGTCGGGCGAGGTCGGATTTGAAGATGGAGCTTTCTATTCATCTGAATTTAATCAACCAGAAGGATTGACGCTCAATGAAGATGGTTCGATTCTTTATGTAGCCGATACGATGAATCATCGGATTCGAGCGGTTGATCTTAATCATCAAAATTCAGTTAAAACGATCGCGGGAACAGGAGTTGCTGGAAATCAAAATGGTTTGTTATCTGCGGCTACATTTAATCAACCGATGGGGTTGGCTTTCATTTCGGGCGGGCAGATTGCTGTTTGTGATGGCGGTGGAAATTCAATTCGATTGATCGACCTGAATAAGGGGACGGTTTCTACACTGTGCGCTTTAGATGGCCTCGTTTGGAACATGGTTTATTTACCCGCTGATCAGTTTTTGTATTTTACACAGCCGGATCAGGGGATCATTAAAAGAATTGATTTAAAAAGCGGAAAAGTTGAAATGGTTTTACAAAAAAATGTTTCATTACCTCATCCCGGGGCTTTGTGTGTTTGTGATAATAAGCTTTATGCGGCGGATTATAATTTGGGAAGTATTTTCGAATTAGATGTTACGAAAACAATTCCGAAACCAAACGCTGACAAAACTATTCCTGATTTAGCTTCGCTACAGCCGGTTGGAGGGGCGCACGATGTTATCGCTTTAGCCGGTTACGACAAAAATCTTTACGCTTATCAAGCGGACGCCAACCAACCACTCTTTCGAGTTTTTCCAAACGCACAACCTATAACCTTTACTTCAGTCTGGGGTGAGGATATGCCAACCTTGCAACATTTCACAGGAGTAACTAAAGCGGATCGTGTCGGTTTTATCGCGGATCCGCGTTCAGATAGCCGTTTCTTTATGAGCAATCCCGAGCAAGCTTTTATAGCTTCTTACCGTGATTTGTGTATGGATGGTCCGTGGAATGATATTAAAATGGATTGTGTTTACCCAGAAAAAAAACCTTTTCGCACTTATCGAATTTTGTTATTCGGAAGATCTTATTTGATTGGGGGCTGAATTCAACCTCGAAGTGCACCACCCGGACGAAAGACCTCCGCGGGAGTTTTAAACCCAAGGCATTTCATGGGACGGTTATTAATCCAACGTTCCACGGCTTTAACCTTGGACTGACTTAGCTTAGCGAAGTCTGTTCGCTTTGGAAAGTGTCGACGAACCAACCCGGCTCGATTTTCGACCGTTCCTTTTTCCTGACTGGTGTATGGGTGGCAAAAGTAAGACTGAGTGCCGAGAACTGTATTGACGAGTTCATGCTCAACGTTTTCTGTTCCGTTGTCGTAAGTAATGGTTCGTCTCAATTTGGCTGGAAGTTTGCACATTGCTCTGTTCATTGTTTTTCGCATGGTCGCCGCTTCACGATTAGGTAGTCGATTGAGGAATGTGTAGCGGGCTTTACGTTCGACCACAATTTGTAAGACGGGACGACTCTGGCGGGAAACAATGGTGTCAGCTTCCCAATGACCTGACTGCTTGCGAGATTGAATGGCTTTGGGGCGCTGATCGATGGAAACGCGTGATGGGATATGGCTTTTGGTGTGTTTGCGACTATAGCCGCGTTTGCGACGCTTGCGCAGGGCTCTTGCTAGGAACGGAACATAATGAGGGGCATCTTGGTAGACCCACTGGTAGATTGCCTCGTGTGTGATTCCTTCGGGCCAGTCCAGGAGTTGAACTCGACCGGCAATAAGTTCGGGTGACCAACCTCGCTTGAGTTGGCGGGCAACATAAGCCCTGAGGCGTCGAGTCTTGAGTCTTTTGTGGTGAACGGCAATTTGCCGCCGCTCAACAGCCCGTTGGTGGGCTTTGTGAGCCAAGTAGTATCCAGAACGAATAGGTGGTGTGTTCCGCTTTAGTTCTCGAACTAAAGAACTGTGGCTTCGACCTAGAGATTTAGCAATTTCCCGCAGGCTAAGGCCCCGACTTCGCAGAACGGCCAATTTGTCGCGTTCTTCAATGTTTAGATGGTGGTAGTTTGTTTTCATGTCCGCGCATTTTAACGCGGAGGCTTAACCGACTAAGTGGTGCACTTCACTATTGAACTCGGGGGGAATCAGTGCCCGCTTTGGCAAAGAACCCTGCGGACTATTCGAGAAGAAGTTATACCCATCTTTTTGCTAAGAGGTTGGAACTGACATTAAATACACTTTCCTCTTTAGAGGATGGGCAGACTCACTATGAAGTTTTGAATTTTGGCGGTCATCTCAATAATTCAGTTAATGTGGCTGCCTACTATGACGTTCCGAATATTGCGCAAAAATACAATGTGGATTTAGTTGTTATTATGTGGGATTCGGGTGGAGCAGGTCTGGAACCTTATTTTGACGCCCCTTTAAATAAGGACGGTGTTCCAGGAAGGTTTGCTGATACGGAATTTCTTTTACAATCCGGCCTTGAAAAGTTTAAAACTGGAATGCCGCGAGAATTTTTTGATCTTTGTAAAAAGAAGAATATTTTGGATGTCTCTGCCAGTGGGCAATTTTCAATTAACAATTATCCAAAGCTCCTTTCTGATTTTGATTTGAGAAAGGGTCTTATTGAAATGGTAGGTAATCCTATATATTTGTTGGGACAAAAATTGGCAGGGATGAAAAGAGATGGCGAAAAACCTTGCGAGCTTGCCGTTTGTTACTTTCCGTGGCCCGCAATGGAAACGTTTCCATTGCGGCCCTTGGAAACATTTCCATATAAAAAGGACAGGGCGTTTTGGAAAGAGCTTTGTGAGGATAAAAAAATTAATTTTGTGGATATGACCGATGTTTGGCAGACTTGTAGGTTGACTTATTTTCCCTGTTCGGACATGGTTGGAAATGATCATTTTTCCGCTGATGGCCATTTGTTATTGGGAACATTATTAGCTTATGAATTTATTAGAGATGGAATTATTCCATTTAAAACACCGGTTTCTCCGTAAGCAACTTTCTATTATCTAGCCTGAAAGTTTTGAGATTTAATAATTGGAGGAAGAAAATGAAAAGGCAAAATTCTTTAGTCTTGATTTTGGTCTTAATCTTTTGGGTGAAAGCGTTGTGCGCTCAAGAAGTGAAAGACTTATCAAAGTATTGCGAGATTGTTTCGGTTCATTATTCCCTTCCGGATAACGACCAACAGAATTTTGCCGATGTTGATTTCAGGTTTGGATGGAACAGCAAAACGCCAGCTACCATTGGCGTTCAATTTGTAAATCGTAGTTATGCTGATCGGAAATTTAAATTCGCGATTAAGGATGTAACTTCTAAAAAGATCGTAATTTTGGATAAAATTCATAATTCCCATTTTGGATCTGCGGCGTTAAAGGCGAATTCAGAAAGTGTTATTTGGTCCGGGTCAGTAGATAACATTAATGACAGCTTTTCCTTACATGTTTGGAACGCTAATGGCGACGAGTTTGATAAAGAACCAATATCAATAAAAGACCAGCGGTAAGGTTTTGGCTTCTTGTCAAGATTGTGGTCTGAAGCCCCAATCTGTCCATTGTGCTTCCGTCTCGTTTTAATATTTGTTTAGCGACATTTGAGAAAGTTCTTCAGACCGGCATTAACTTAAACATAAGTGGAGTGGTTATGAACTTTCCTGATTTGGTTTTTCACCATATCGGCATTGCGTCTCTTTCCGTCGACGAGGAAGAAAAAAGTTTCTTACAGCTGGGGTACATCCGGGAAGGTGAGATTTTTACGGACACAACTCAAAAAATCAGAGGTCTTTTTATGACTCTGGGAAATGCGCGTATCGAGCTTTTAGAACCAATCTCGTCCGATTCTCCCGTGAATGCTTTTATTCAGCGGGGAATCAAAATGTATCATCAGGCTTTTTGTTGTAGGGACATATTGGAGGCCATCGAGTTTTTTACAGAGAAAGGCGCCTATTTAGCGGTTCCGCCTGTTCCTGCCGTCGCTTTTAACGGTCGGCAAATAGGCTTTCTCATGCTGAAAAATAGGATGCTGATTGAACTCATTGAGTCGCGTGTAAGGGAGGGGTTTTCTAAATAGGCGTTGGTCTTTAAACCCTTTATAATGGCCCATCTTTAAGCGGATGTTAGGAATCGTCCCTCATGAATATGCACTGGCTGCCGAAAAACTCCGATTTTTTCCAACAAATCAGCGCAATTAAAAAAGCCCCGCCCCGAGAAGCTTGGGATTTGCTGATCTCAATCGCCCAATATGACCTTAATTTTTTGGAAACCATACAGGTAGATAAAATTTTAACGGAAAAATTCCGTATTGCGCCGCCTCCGGGTCTTGCGACACAGCCTGTTCTTTTGGCTGTTTTGAGTTCTTCCACGGCGGATCAACTGCTGCCCGGCATTCGGGTAGGCGCCCTGCGCCGTCATCTGTGGGTCTCCACTTATGTGACGGATTATGGCCAGTCGTTACAGGAACTGCTGGACCCCGCATCCCGTTTGCATGCATTCAAACCGACAGTGGCACTGATCGCCTTGGACGCTTTCAGCCTTTTCGGCACCCAGGCTTTGGGGCTAACGGCCGAGTCGGCCTCATCCAAACTGGAGAGGGCCTTGGATCAAGTCCAAAACCTTTGGAGGCTTGCCCGCGAGAAGTTTGGCAGCCGGGTTATCCAACAAACGCCCCTCCCGCTTTACCATCCTCTGATGGGTCACAATGAACAAAGGCTTCCGGATTCACCTTATCATCTCCTGCGTGTTTTCAACGCGCGTTTGAGAAGTTTGGCTGATGAGCAGAAAGTTGATCTTTTGGATATCGACAGCTGGGCCGCCAGGGAAGGTTTGAAGGAATGGCATAATCCAGTTTTGTGGCATAAGGCGAAGCAGGAAGTGAGTCCGGCGGCTGGGCCGATGTATGGGGAATTGGTGAGCCGGCTTTTGGCGGCTCAACTGGGGCGTTCTTTCAAATGTTTGGTACTCGACTTGGATCAGACCCTTTGGGGTGGTGTGATTGGGGATGACGGATTAGAAGGTATCCAGTTGGGACAGGGAAGCGGCGTAGGAGAGGCCTTTACGGCATTTCAACGCTTCGTTCGGGATCTGGCAAGCCGGGGTGTTCTATTGGCGGTTTGTTCCAAGAACGACGAAAAAACGGCCCTGGAGCCTTTTGATAAACATCCCGAAATGGTGTTGAAAAAAAAGGACATCGCTTATTTCGCGGCCAATTGGAACGACAAGGCCTCGAATCTACGGATGATCGCGAAACAATTGAATATTGGTTTGGACTCTTTGGTCTTTGTGGATGATAACCCCTATGAACGCAATCAAGTGCGGGGTGAACTGCCCATGGTGGCCGTGCCTGAACTGCCTGAAGATCCCGCCCTCTATCCGGACTGCTTGGTTTCAGCCGGTTATTTTGAGGCAATCGCCCTGACGCCGGAGGATTTGATCCGGTCCGAACAGTATCAAAAAAATCTTGAAAGGGATAAGTCCCAAGCGTCTTTCACCGACATATCCGAATATTTCAAGAGCCTGGAAATGGAATTGATTTGGGGGCCTTTTGACCCGCTCAGTCTACCTCGGGTGACCCAGCTCATTAACAAGACAAACCAATTCAATTTGACCACACGCCGCTATTCAGAGGAAGAGATTAAACGTTTCTCGGCGGACCCGAAGGCCGTGACGATATGGTGCCGTTTGACGGACCGCTTTGGCGATAACGGCATCATCGGCATCATTATCGCTTTGGAGCAAAAGGACGGCGATTGGCTTGTGGATACATGGCTCATGAGCTGCCGGGTATTGGGAAGGGGTGTGGAACAGGCCATGATGGATTTGTTAGTTCAGGAAACCTCGAAAAAAGGCGCCAAAAGATTGATAGGCCAATATATACCTTCGGAAAAAAACAATATGGTGAAGAATCATTACGCCGATCTGGGTTTTGAGCCGTTTAAATCTGATGAAAAGGAATTTACTCGATGGGTTTTGAAATTAGGCTCAAACAAGGCGTTTAAATATTCCATCAAACTCAAAAAAGGAAATTGATTATTTATGCCGTCCCAGGAACGTAAAACCGCGTTTTTCGAAGGGATGCTCAAGGCCAGCCGTAAACTTGAGCTGGAGTATGAATTGGCAACCGCCAAAGCGTCTGAGAGCGCGATACGGGTTATGTCCGCCGCCGCGGATTTTCTTGAAGGTTACGCGGGCTTCAACCGTATCAGCCCGGAAGCGGCGCTTGAATCTTATTTAAATACCAATCACCGTTATGTGCGCGATATTCAGGCGTTTATCGCCACTGGTAAATATCCGCTAGAGATCGATCCTGAACAATGGGATCTTGACCGTACCGACTACGACCTGTCCCTTATTCTTTCAATCCTGATGGCGCCGCATCGGCGTGTCATCATGGAGGAAATTGCGAAAACTTCGATACCCCGGAGGTCGCTGGTTATCGGCGTTGGGTCAGGTATCGAACTTGGTTTTATCCATGCCGCGGATGGTGGAGATGCCTACGATCTCTATATCAATGGTTACGCTCGCCAGGCCTATCCTCAATGGAACTTCCATGAGGAGTTGTATTGTCCTTCCGTTCGCCGTTATGAAGCTGTTTACGCCATCGAACTTCTAGAGCATCTTGCCGAACCCTACGCGTTGATCGCGGATAGCCTCGAATCCCTCGAGCCCGGCGGGCGGTTCATCACGACAACCGCGTCGAACGTTCCACAGTTTGATCATCGTTACAATTTTGTTTCCGATGAAGACTTCGAGCGGCAGGTAGAGGCGTTTGGTTTCGAGATGGAATCCAAGCGGGTTATACCGCACGAATACGGGCTTATGAATATCAGGGCGAGCAACGTGTTCAGCGCACGCAACGTTTTTTACGTGTTCCGCAAAAAATAATGTTTCTTTTTTGGAACGGAATAAATTAAAACAATTTCTTTGTTGGGTTTAAGTGGGAATTCCGCTCTGCCGGGCTCCCCTGGTTTCGAGCTGATTGATTTTCCGGTAATCGGATATACTTGATGGATTTTAAAATTAGTTTTAACAAAACCGATTGATTATTCCGTCGAACTAATAAAGGAAATGAAACGTGACTCAACCCGAAATTTTAGAACGTTTGAGAAAAATTATCGGTCAGGTAGTGGGCAACGACCAGATTGCCCTTAACAACGGTACCACCGCCGATAAGGTGCCTGGATGGGATTCTTTTAATCACATCAACATCATCATTGGAGCGGAGATGGAGTTCGGTATCCGTTTTAATGTCGCCGAATTGGAAAGCCTAAAAAATGTAGGTGATTTTGTCGCTCTTATCGAACAGCGTCTAATAAATAAAAAGTAGGTTTATATCGCTTCCGAGGAACGACTGTGCTTTTCAATTCCATAACTTTTCTTGTCTTCTTTCTGCCTGGTTCCCTGCTGGTTTTTTATCTTTTGGGTTATTTTCAAATGAACGCAGCCAAATTTTGGCTGGTCGTGGTTTCTTTTGTGTTTTATGCCTGGTGGAATCCCCGCTTATTCCTGTTACTTGCCGGCTCGATTATCTTTAATTATACCTGCGGCTACTTGATCCAAAAAAACCTGGAACGGCCAAAAATCTCTTCGATTATTTTGACCCTGGGCCTTTTGGGCAATTTAGGCCTCCTCTTTTATTTCAAATATTTGCTCAGCTTGCTGGGTTGGTTTCATGAGAAAGGTCTTTTTCAAAACTACTCCTGGGGTTCGGCGATCCTGCCGTTGGGCATCTCCTTTTTTACCTTCACCCAGATCGGTTTTTTGATTGATACTCAGGGAGGAAACGCTAGGGAAAGAGGATTTTTGGAATATGTGCTTTTCGTAACCTTTTTCCCCCATTTGATTGCCGGCCCCATTCTGCATCATCGCGAGATCATGCCCCAATTCGCCAAAAAGGAAACCTACACACATAATTGGAACAATATCGGAATAGGAATTTCCATTTTCATCTTTGGATTGGCCAAGAAAGTTATTATTGCGGATCAATTAGCCCCGGTGGCCAACGATATTTTCAAACATACGGCGGAGAAGCACGTTGTAGAAGCTTGGGCCGGTGTTATGTGTTATTCCCTGCAGCTTTATTTTGATTTTGCCGGTTATTCGGAGATGGCATTAGGATTGGCCCGGATGTTCAATGTGAAGTTTCCCGCGAACTTTGACTCGCCCCTTAAAAGCAAAAGCATTATCGACTTTTGGCAAAGGTGGCATATTACCTTAACGCGCTATTTGACCCTTTACCTCTATAACCCCGTCGCCCTTTGGATCATGCGCCGCCGCATGAATAAAGGGTTGGCTTTGTTGAAGGCTGACGAGACCACACTGGGAGGATTTTTGGAGATGTTGGCGGCGCCGACAATCTATACCATTGTGCTCGCCGGGGTTTGGCACGGGGCGGGAATTCAATTTTTTATTTACGGTTTGTTGCATAGTTTTTATATCTGCGTCAATCATGCCTGGAGGATGTTTGGACCCAAAGCGCCGATAAGTTCCATTTCTCGTTTCTGGTCCTGGTTCAACGGGGCCTGGAAATGGGGACTGACCTATCTGTCGGTTTTAATCTCACTGATTGTTTTCAGGGCAAAAACTGTGACGGACGCCTGGAATTTGATTCAGTGTATGATTGGAAGGGGTACGGGGGACAGCCCGGGCGGAGCCCAGGGCGTGGTGGAGTCGATCCTGGACTATTTCGGTGTTGCTGTCCCTTACTGGAACTACACCAATTGTTTGATCACGCTGGGGATTGGTTTTATTTTCATATTGGTGCTTCCCAATGTCCTCCAAATTTTCGAGAAGGAGGGCGCGTCCCTGACGAATATCCGTTCCGCACCCGCGGTTTTCTCGTTCCAATGGCAACCGAATATCCTGTGGGGATTTTTGCTGGCGGTTCTAGCTTTAGTTGATTTGTTGATGGTTGCGGGAAATACCGAATTTTTATACTTCCGATTCTGAGGGGAAAATTTAAAGATGCGATCTTTTTTAATAACCTTAACTTTAATGTTCACGGCGGGATTGGCTTGCGTTTGGACCTGGGGCCTGGACCATCGAATGGACTATTTGAGCCGGGATTACGCACTTTTGACAGGTAAAGACCGGTTGATCGACGGTTATTCCCAGCCCGGATTGGCCATTTTCGGCGATTCGGCCGTGATGGACGGCATCCAACCCGTAAAATTGGGGCCGGGCGTGATCAACTGCGGAACGATGGGGTCTACGCCGATCGAAAGTTATTTTCTGATTAAGAGGTTAATGAAGGCGGCGGTTCATCCTAAAGCGGTTCTTCTTTCCTACAGCGCCTACCATTTGGTTCATCCGGATTTTTACTGGGAAAATACCGTGAAATTCGGTTTGATCAGCGGAGATGAGGCCGATGAGGTTTTGGATAATATTTTAAGACTCAAGGACAAGGAGCTGATTTCGGGCTCGGGTCTTTGGAACTTGGAGCAGAGGTTGTATTCCTTCCTGCTCTCGCGAGGGTTTCCCGCTTATTACGTTTCGTCCCTATACGCCGATGCCCCCGGCGTCCGAAAAAAAGAGAATGAGGAAGCTTTGGGGGTCATCGCTCAAACCAGGGGACAATATTATTTTCCACAACAGGACGGATCAAAAAGCCTCAACGCTGACACCAAGTTGAAGACTTTCGTTGTAAGCCCAGTGATTAATTATTATTTTCGAAAAACGCTGGACCTTTTGAAAACGGAAAATATTCCGGTTTATTTTTACGTTATGCCCATTAACGAAGCCTCGGTACCCCATTTGGATCCGGGTGTTTTCAAGGCTTTCCAAGATTATTTAAACGGATTGGCCCAAGAGGATTCTCAATTTCATATTCTTTCCCCATTTCGGACAGTTTATCCCTGGAAAATTTTTTCCGATTACGCGCATTTAAACGAAAAAGGAACACTTCGGTTTAACCGGGAATTCGCAAAAATTTTGAACAAAGCCGGTGTTCCGGGAGGGTCTTATGGAATTCCAGTTCACTAACATTTTTAGCTCTATTGGGCACGGTTCTTTCCTGCAAAACTTTAATTCTCCCCATTTTTATGAAATCCACATAATAATTGAAAGAATCCGCCGGCTATGAATTTTCAATTTGAGGTTATATGAACAGGATTTTCTTATTTTCTTTCTTTATTTTCTGGCCACAATGGCACCTGGCTGGGCTATTACACCCATGGAGTATTACAACAGCCTCGTGGCGGGAGGGGATGACGGGGGATTTCGCGACGGTGCTTTTGCTTTGGCCCGTTTTCAGAATCCCTCAGGTTTAGCTTTTGACGAATCGGGCAATCAACTATATGTGGCGGATTCAGGCAATCACCGCATTCGGGTTGTTCATTTGGACCAAAACAATGAAGTGGAAACCTTGGCTGGAACCGGCACGGCGGGGGAAACGAATGGGCCGCTGTCAACGGCAACGTTTAATTATCCCAACCGGATAGCCGCGCTTCCTGAAGACCGCTTGGCGGTTTATGACGCCGGAAGCAATGTTCTTCGTCTCATTGACCTGAAGACCAAAAGCGTTTCGACAATAGTAAGAGGGATCGTTATTTGGGACATGGTTTACCGGCCCAAGGATAATAGTCTGTATTTTTCCGAGCCGGGCGGTAAAAAAATCGAGAGAATAGACATGAAATCCCTGGTCGTTTCCGCCCTATTCTCAAACAATACTCAAATTCCCTCGCCGGCGGCGCTTTGTTTGTACCAAGACAATCTCTGCGTCGCGGACAGCGATTTACCTACGATTTATGAAGTGAAGCCCGATAATAATTCGTCCTCTGTTACGGTTTCAGTCTCTCTTTTGGCTGTGGGAAACGCGAAAGATGTTTTAGCGTTATCCTCTTCGGATGGTCTTTTATACGCCTTTCAGAAGGGCGGCTTTTTGCTCAAAGTGGGGATTCCAGACTCCAGTATTGTCAAATTTCCAACGCCATGGGGATTTGTATTTAAAAACCAAGATCACGGACTTACTTTTCTCAATATTCAAGCCGGTATGCCAATGGGATTTTCGACATCACCCAGTGAACCACGTAAATTCTTTATCTCGACGGAGCACTCAATTGTGAGCGTTAAAGATTATGATTTTGAAGAGTATTGGTCAGCTATGGAAGGCAATAGCCGTGAAATAACTGATTTTAATTATCCGGCCAAGAAACCCGCAAGAACTTTTAGGATTTTAGTGACAGGAGATTCAAGATGTTCTACCGCGGTGCCCATTTCTCCCGACCCAAACGCACTCATTAATGAAGATGATTCCGCGGGTGAAATAAAGGGAAATACCTTTTCTAAACGATTAGAGTTTCTGTTAAATACGGAGGCGGCTCTTCAAAACGCAAAGATTCATTTTGAGGTTTTGAATTTAACGCGTCGAGGTGGGGCAATTAGTACTTACGCTTATTATGAAGTTCCTGATGTAGTTAAAAAATATGACGTTGATTTTGTTCTTGGGTTAGCGGGTGCCGGTGGCTATATAGATTATTACATGAACCCCATGACGGCCGAAGGAATTCCCTCCAAATCACTTGATAACGAGTATATTTTAAAACCGTTGTCCGATCGAGTGCCGCCGGGAGTTGCGTCAGATTTATATGAACGTTGTAAAAAATTAAAAATTCCTGTTTCTGAAAAACAGATTACCCCAGGAGAAGGCTGGAGTCTTTTTTGCAACGGAGACGCCCGGATTCAAAATGACTTGAAAGAAATGGCGGGACGACGGCTTCAGCTTTTACATGAAAAACTCAACTCGATGAAAACTTCGACAGGAGTTTGTCCGCAATTAGTTATTTTTTATATTCCTTTTGTAAGCTATCCAAATGATTGCTGTACGTCTTTTTGGAGTGATGTTTGTGTTAGATATCATTTGAATTTTCTTGATTTAACAGAATCGTATAATGCTTTGAAAATAAGTTATTATCCCACTAATGTCATTCATTACACGGCTTATGGGAATGAAT
>Ga0209483_1001151_pt1 | contig 20654 bp, 14 predicted proteins | sample NGEPerA_FD_184508 | JGI IMG/M metagenome (GOLD analysis project Ga0209483, IMG submission 184508) | Arctic peat soil microbial communities from the Barrow Environmental Observatory site, Barrow, Alaska, USA - NGEE PermafrostL2-A... | ecosystem: Environmental > Terrestrial > Soil > Wetlands >... | reverse complement strand
GGAATCAGCGGCTGTCGTCGATGCTCGAATGCGGAGCCAGTGGCGACGGAGCCAACGCGGATAGCTACTTGATCAGCATGAGCGTGGTGTCGCAGCTCACCGCAACAGCGGATAGTACGACGGAAGTCGCGACTCTCGTCCAGGCAACGGCGGCACCAATGGCTTTCTCCACCGCGCCGATAGTCTGCTCGACCAAGGGCGTGCTCGAGGCGCGAATTTCGTCGATGGTAAGCGGGGCTGCAGCGAAGAATTAAGCGAATACGCGCGTTACGGCTGGTAGCGATAGAACCTGCTTTACCGCTACCCTCCGCACGCGATGCGTATATTGAAGCACGATTTCATGGACCCCTACACATTCGCTCTTGCGCTAGGTGGCGCCGGCCTGGTTGCGATGGCCGCGACGGGTCTCGCGCATTCGGGATCGCACGACGGGGGACATGGCTCCGGTGGTCCTGCGTCCGGGCACCACGGCGACACTAGTTCGCACTCCGGCCACACCGGCGAACTCCACCTCGCCGGCCGCATGTCGCCTGCCCATCACGCAGGCGCAGGCGGGATCAGGTCAACTCTGCTGTCACTAGCTTCTCCGCGGGCGCTCTTCAGCTTACTGGTAGGCTTTGGTCTCACAGGAGTGGTTGCGCGGCCGTTTCTGGGTGGAATCGTGCTCGTTGCAGCCGCTTTGCTTGGCGCTCTTGTCTTCGAGCGGGTGCTGGTCGAACCGCTGTGGCGTTTCCTGTTTCGATTTGCATCCAATCCCGCGGTGACGCTCGAAGGCAGCCTGATGAGTGAGGCGCGCGCGGCCAGCGGGTTCGACGACAATGGTCAGGGATTGATCTCCGTCGAGGTTGACGGTCAGATAGTTCAATGCCTCGGCACGCTGCGATCCGACGACCGTGCTCTGGGTGTGAGGGTGCGTGCCGGGGATGTACTGCGTGTTGAGGACGTGGACGCTGCTCGAAGCCGCTGCGTTGTGTCGTATATTGGGCACGAACGCAAAGCGTAACAGGCCTGCAATTCCATCAACCAATCAATAACTCATGGAATCCATTCTACTGATTGTCGGTGTCGTATTTGTCGTTCTGATTCTGATTCCGACGATCGTCGCGTCTTTCCTGCGAAATGTCGAGGCGGGAACGATCAGGCTTGTAAGCTGGACCGGTGGCGGGACTGTGATTTACCGCGGACCGGGGAAGTCGAAGGAGATCCCGCTGCTGACAACGGGAACGACACTCTCAAGCAAGGTTATCAACGTAGATCTTGACATCACCGACCAGACGGCAGATGTCGATGACAACGGGCATCCACAGCCTATCAAGGTACGAGTGCTGGCGAGTGCAATCGTTTCGGTTGGCGAGACGGACGCGATGATCAAGACTGCTGCGAACCGATTTTTCGCAAAGCCGGAACCTGATCAGATGAGTACGATTACGGATCTGCTGTCCAGCTCCGGTCGACGTGCTATCAATCTGTTGACACACGATCAGCTCTTCTCGGCGAAGACTGTTCCGCGTGCGGTTTCGTCGCAGTCCGCTGACGTCGGGAGCACGGCTGTGAGTGTGCCAGCGTCGTCGTCGATGACGATATCAGCGGTCCAGGTGGCGGACGATGATGATGATCCGCTCGCGGTGATCATTCGCAAGGCGTGCTCACGCGAGTTGACTGATCTGGGCCTCGGGTTCAACTCGCTCAACATCAAGGTTGTTCAGTCGGAAGTAGCGGATGCGCGGCGCAGGCAGTCGGCCGCTGAAGCTCAGGCCAACGCGGATATCGTCTCTGCGCAGCAAGCACGCCGCGCGAAGGAAGCGCAGCTCGAAGCGGAACGCGTGATATCCGACAAGCAGCGCGAGCTCGAGCAGACCAAGGCGTCCAACGCTGCGCTGATCGCGCAGGCTGAGGCTCTCAAGCAGGACGCGCTTGCGGTGCAACGCACGTCCGAGTTGGAGGCCACCCAGATCGCGCAAGCTCGAGCCGACGCAGAGCGCGTGAAGATCGAAGCAGAAGCCGCTGCTGACGCCGAAGCTATCCGTATCACTCGTGTCGCAACGGCAAACGCCGAGAGCATTGCAAAGGTCAATGCGGCGATTCAGGCTGGTGGTGAGAGTTATTTTCGCTATCGTCAGATTGAGCTGCTGCCGCAGATTGCGCCGGTGATTGCGAGTGCGCTCGCGGAAGCGCGCCTGATCAATATCTCCAGCGACGGCACCAGTGCCGCAGACGGCGCGACCAATAACATCACCAGCGTAATTCAAACTGTCCTCGCCGCGCAGCTCGTGTCGAGAAGCGGCATCGGGGAGAGCAAGTAGTCGGCATGCATCTGTGAGCAGCTCTCCTGAACAGATACCCGAAGCGATAGCTCGTGTGCTCCGGCGATTTGCAGCGATGGACCGTGATGAGAGAATGCAGGCCCTCGTTCAGTATTCGCGGAAGCTGGAACCGGTTCCAGAGCGCTACCGTGACGTGGATCGGAGTGAGTTTACCGTTCCTGAGTGCCAGACGCGCGTTGACATATTCCCTGAGTATCACGACGGTCTGATGCACTTTTATGCGGACGTGAACGTCCGGCAATCACCGACAGTTGCGGCGGTCCTCGCAATTGTATTTGCGGCTGTCAACGATCAGACACCCGACGTCACACTTGGCATACCGGTTGACTTTGTCCAGACTCTTATGACCGGCATGGGGTTGAATGCGCGAGAGGTCGGCCTCAACGCGATGATCGTTCGACTGAAGCGTGCAGCGGCAGACTCAAGATCGCGAGGGTAGTCGAAAGGATTAGCCAGTCGGGAGGAGTAAATCCATTGTGATCGAGTCGCCAATCACGAATGGTTTGTCGGTAACGATGGACATCGCAGCAAACAAGGCACGGAGGCCGGTAAACGATTCCTCAGGCCGTTCGCAGGCGCTCCCATGCAGAGAGCTGATCGCAGGCATCGCAATTCCCGCACGTCCATCCCGCGTCGATTTCCTCGCCGAAGTGTTCGAGAATGAATCGCGTGCGGCAGCCGGTGGTCTGACAGAACTGGATTACCGTGTTGAGCTGGGCCTGATCCCTGGAGCGGCGATCTTCGTAGTCGATGAGATCTGCGGTGAGATCAATCGACGTGAGGTTGTCGCGCAACCGCTGCCAGTTGTTGCCTCTGTGTTCTCGAGCCAATCCGTGCTTCTTGAGCAAGGCTAGCACGATCTTGACCTTACGTTTGGCGATGCCGGTGACTTCGGCGAGATCGGCAAGCGGCGCCAGTGCTTGGGGATCGTACTTCTCGAGCGCGATGGCGACTCGCGCGGCCTCGGATACCTCGGGGTACTTACCGCCCAAAAAGTAGGATTGAATGCGTTTGTCTTCGACTCGGTAGAGCAGTGTGCATGTTGCGGGCGCGCCATCACGGCCGGCGCGTCCGGCCTCCTGGTAATAAGACTCTATCGAACCAGGAAAGTGATAGTGAATTACGAACCTCATATCCTGCTTGTCGACACCGAGTCCGAATGCGTTCGTGGCAACGATCGCCTTGAGTGAACCGCCCATGAAACGATCCTGAGTATCGCGGCGATCGGCGGCGGCCATTTTGCCATGATACAGTCCTATTTCGAGTTCCCCGTCGAACTTCTCGCTGAGCTGAGTATGAAGCCGGATAGTCTCCTTGACAGTCGCCGCATAGATGACGCCCGAACCTTGTGTCTCACGCAGCAGGTTCTCGACTATATGATCCTTCAGATTGTCGTTTACGGCTCGCACAACATCGAAGCGCAGATTCGGGCGCGCAAATCCCGTCACAGTGATGAACGGATCACGCATTCCGAGCTGACGAATGATGTCGTCGCGAACTGTCTCGGTTGCGGTCGCTGTGAGCGCCAGGATCGGGGGCCTGCCAACACGTTGCGGTATGGAACCGAGTGTCAGGTAGTCTGGCCGGAAATCGTGACCCCACTGCGATACGCAATGAGCCTCGTCGACGACGAAAAGCGACACCTCTCGTTGCAGCAACTGCCCAAAAAAGTCCCGATCTCTGAATCGTTCCGGGGTCACGTAGAGTATTTCGCCTTCACCCTCAGCGAGTTGTCGGTGAGTCTCTCTCGCCTCGGCAGACGACAGATGTGAATGAATCGCTACGGAATCAACGCCGATCGCGCCGAGCTTGTCATGCTGATCCTTCATCAGTGCTATCAGCGGGCTCACCACAACGGTGAGTCCCGGAGTCATGAGTGCGGCCAGTTGGTAAATGACGGACTTACCGCTCCCGGTGGGCATGACGACCAAGGTGTCGCGTCCAGAAAGGATGGACTTGACAGGCTCCCACTGTCCGGGACGGAAATCCGGGTGGCCGAATCTGCTGGATAGCACGGACTGGGCGGCGGCTCTGGAGATCGCCGCCGATTTCGAATTCTTTGACATATCAAGCCTTTTCTAGGCACGAACCATTCCGTTTTTGGGGCCCCGGCGCGAACACGTGAAGCTTGACTTCGGCGGCTCAATCAGGTCGGCGCTCGGGCGACACGTAGGCGTACCACGAATCCTGTGCGTGCTCTAACCGCAAGACTCCGTCGCCCTCGCTGCCTGCCAAACGGCAGCCATCGGGAGCGAAGACATACCCATAGTCTGTATTATCGCGTTCGGATGAGCGAACGAACGTGCATTCGTGATACCGTGAGTCGCGATAAACGGCAGCAAATCCGGACCTATGCAGCAGACCGTGAAGGGAGTCAACTCTCGCGTCGATGGTGGCTTTCTGATCGGCGCGTGTCACGCCCGTTTCGGCAGTCGTTGTGACCAGAGCTGGTCCCGGCCCGCGAACATAGACCGAGACTATTGAATCGAGTATCTGGCGATGCGATTGAAGCGCTACCGCGGTTGCGGACAGGGCCGCCGACTGAGCGGGCGATAACTCGACTTGAGGGACCGGCGCCGCCGGGATTCCTCGCACGAGCCAGATGGCGCGCTTACCTACCGTAGCTCCATGCCAGGTTAGCAACGCTGGGCCGACCAGGGTCGCCTGCGCGGCGCCTAACCGTCTGACCACACGTTCGCCAGTCTCGCCCTCATCAACGACGATCAATGCACAGTCAGTCGGTTGGGCCACTGAGTAGAGGCGGGGCCAGAGATCATACTGATTGGCGCGGCCGCCCAGATTGAGAGCGAATACTCGCGGATTATCAGGGAGGTTGAATGCCAGTTCTGATGCGTCCTGATATCTGTCTGCGGCAACCCACGTCACGGGGCAGCCACGCGCTCTTGTTTCAGCTGACTTCACTGCCTTCGCAAGGTCCGACCAACCATATGCCTTTGATATCGGATCGCGACGCGGTGACACGGGGATTATGCGACCGATAGCCTGGGCCGCCACGAGCAGAATGCATGCGGCGCCGAACGCGCTGCCGCCTACAAACCATGCGCGGCTGTGGCCGCGAAGTGGAAGCGTCGCGAGCAGCGGGAGCGCGGCGACGAGCGCTGGTATGGGCCAGTTGGGTTCTACCGGCCGTCGGATCGCACTGACCAGGAAAAATACGAATACCGTAGTTGCGATTACAGCCAGCATGAAACGTCGTGCGTCTGCAACCTGGCGGATGGCACGAGCTACTGCGATGGCCGCCATCACTGCGATGACGGGAGAGATCAGGCCAAGCTGCCCGCCAATTACCGCAAGTTCGCGCCCGAAAATCGAACCGCGGGTCTGCCCCAGCCCGTGGTGAAGCTGGAAGGTGAATGAGATCCAGCCGTTGTGTGAATTCCACACGAGGTTTGGTGCGAGGACCAGTAGTGCGATCAGTGTTGCAGCATATGGGCCGGGCTCCGCAAGTCGTGCACGCAGATCTCGTCTCGATAGAAGTGCGACAAACACTCCAAATGGGATAAGAACGGAGGTGTACTTGGAGCAGAAGGCGACCCCAAGCGCCAATCCAGCGGCGCACCACCAGCCAAACGTCTCTCGTGAACGCGGCGGCGACGCGATTGCGCGCTCGAGTGCGGCGAGCGTCAGTGCGATTGCAGCAAGCAGCGGTGCGTCGGGGGTAGCAATCACGAACCCCACGAGTGCAGCGGGAATAACCGCGAGCAATAAAGCTGCGCGTGCGCCGGGATCGTCGAGGATCACACACGACCCATTGCCGTCCGTCATGGCGCTGGCGCCACCACTGTCCGCGAGGCGCCATGACGTTACGATCATTGCCAGCGACGCCACAACGCCGGCGAGAATGGCGCCGACGCGCACTCCGAAAGCAGTTGCCCCGAATAGAGTCGTACCCGCGTGGATGAGCAGCGGCAGAGCAGGCGGATGATCGAAGTAACCCGCGGCGAGGTGGCGGCTCCAGTCCCAGTAGTACGTCTCATCGGGAAAGAGCGGTATCAGGGCGGCGAGAGTGAGCCTTATCAGCGTTGCAATGGCGACTATTGCAATGGCAACTCGGGTCTTACGCATTATTCACTTCCTGACGACTCCCTGGAGATCTCCAGAAATCAGTGCTGCAATATTCGCGAGAATCACGGGTCGCTTTGCTCCTCCGGGGCTTATGAGAAAGAGCGGTTCCCAAACAGGGTGGAACCACTGCTTGAATTCACGAATGCCCTGGAAATTGTAGAAGCGCTCACCGTATCCACGCATGGTGACCGCGAGCTGATTCCAGAATGGTGCGCCACGATGCACGCTCAACCCGCTCAGAGACGCCATGCCGAGATTGAACCAACTGAATCCCTGTTGTTGCGCCCACAGCATCATCTCGATAAGCACATATCGCATGATGCCCGGCGGAGCATCGGCGGTGTAGCGCATCAAATCCGCTTCAATCTCGATCTTGTTCCCGGAGAGCCAAGCGTTCGAGAATGCAACGATGCGGCCGTCCTTTCGTGCAATGCCTACTGGGTAGCGCCGAACATAATTCTCCGTGAATGCGCCGAGCGAAAACGCTTTCTCGCGTGTTTTTTTCTGCCGGAGCCATTCGTCGGAGACTGCGCGAAGTTCCGGAAGGATTGCTGGAATCTGCGAGGGTTGTACCATCTCAAACGAATATCCTTCATCGACGGTCTTGCGCCAGACTCGGCGGAGATTCTTTCGCGTGGAGCCCTCAAGAGAGAAATCCGGCAACGATACTCGCGCCTCTTCGCCCAGTTTGACGACATCCAGTCCGTAGTCGAGGTAAACGTAGAGCAGATGCGGAGCGACCTTGTAGAAGACCGGCCACCCGCCGTGCTGATCGACGAGTCGTATGAAGCTCTGAATAAGCTCTGCGGCGTCATGTGGAGATGAAACGGGGTCTCCAAGAGAAACCCAGCTTTGGCCGTGTACCCCGTACATGATGAAACCTGTTTTCGACGCGTTGAACAGGATCGACTTGTCGCCAAGGAAGGCTAGTTGTGCCGCGGCCTGTGGGTACGCGCCGGCGATTTCGTGTGCGACCTGCAGATCAGCCTGCGTCGGCCGCGGTATTGGCATCCGCGCAGTACGAACCAGCCGGAGAACGGCGAAGACGATTAGTGTGGCGAGTACACCCGCGCTCGCGCGGAGGAACCTTGCGGCCTGCGCGTGTGTGGCAAACCGGACGAATGTCTCGGTCGAAATGTGCAGGTTCGCGTAGGAGATGAGTCCAAGGCCGATTGAGCCGAGTGCGACGAGCAGAATTGCTGCGATCCACGGCGCCGAGAACCGCTCCTCTACAAGAGAACTTTTTCTATAGAAATATTTCCGGCTTGGGATGAACACCGCGAGCATGAGCGCGAGAACGAGAGCCTGTTCTATATCCAGCGCGCGAAGCAGCGACAGGAAGATGGCTGCGATGAGAAGCGCAATGGTGAGGTGATACGCTGCATCGAGTCGTCGCTCCACCCCCCGTGCGAGGATAAGCAGCATCACACCGGCGAGGCTGGCGGCGAAATGCGAGACTTCGATGATTGGCAGCGGAATCCAGGCATTGAGCCAGTGTATCCGCGCAGCGACGGCCGGCGTTGCGCCCGAGAACAGGAGTAGAGCACCCGCAACGAAGGTGATTACGGCAAGCAGGCGCGGGATCACGGCTGCGGTCCAGTCTCCCCCAAGACGCCGGAGTCGTTGGATTGGCGCCGTGTGACGAAAGATGGCCAGTGTCAGGTAGCCGACACCCAGGGCTGTCGTGAAGCCGAGGACGTAGTGATGGCGCGGATAAACTGTAATTGGCACTGTCACTTGCGGGCAGGGATGCTTAACGTCACGACACCAAAATATATGACTGAATCATTGCTCGAACTCTATTCGACCACCGCGCCAGGCCTGGAAAGGGTTACGGCGTCAGAATTGGCGCTACTCGGTTTCGAGCAGACAAAACAGTCACGCGGCGGCGTCGAATGGCGTGGTACGGCGCGCGATCTGTATCGTGCCAATCTATGGCTGCGCACGGCCTCGAGGGTAATGGTGCGCGTGGCAACGTTCCACGCCGACTCTTTCTCTGAACTGGAGCGGCGCGCCAAACACCTTCCGTGGGGCCGATTTGTTCGGGCGCGCGATCAAGTCAGGTTTCGTGTCAGCTGTCACAAATCGGCGTTATACCACAGTGGCGCGGTTGCAGAGCGCCTCGCGCAGAGCGTCGCCGCTGCCACCGGCTGCACACCGAGCCGTGATCCCGAGGCATTGGAGGATCACGAGGGATTTGGCGGTGAGCAACTTTTTGTCGTTCGGATCGATCACGATAGCGTGACTTTGAGTGCGGACAGTTCCGGAGTGCTGCTGCACAAGCGAGGGTATCGCCAAGCCACCGCCAAGGCCCCCATGCGGGAAACGCTCGCTGCCGCGATGCTACTCGCGAGTGGTTGGCGCGCTGAGGACTCGCTGCTCGACCCGCTCTGCGGGTCCGGCACGATCCCGATAGAGGCAGCCCTGATCGCTCGTCGGATGGCTCCGGGTATTCTGCGAGAGTTCCGATTCGAACGGTGGCCTGGGTTTGATCGGGCTGTCTGGAGTGGACTTCGCGATCAGGCGCAGTCGGGATCACTCGAAAGAGCCCCTTCCCCGATTGTGGGCAGTGACCGCGACTCCGGGGCGGTCGCTGCCGCACTGGCGAACTCGGAACGTGCAGGGGTAAGTGATGATGTGCAGATGGTGCAGCGTTCTCTTTCCGAGGCAGCGGCCACAACAAGCATCGGTAGCGGCTGGCTGATGACGAACCCGCCGTACGGAATTCGGATTGGAACGGATGTTCGAAACCTTTATGCGTCGCTCGGGTCGATAATGCGGTCGCAGATGGCAGGTTGGCGGCTGGGGATATTGACCGCAGCGCCCGAGCTCGAGCGTCAATTGGGGCTGCCACTGGAACTGGTGTTCGAATCGCTTAATGGTGGAATCCCAGTCCGGTTTCTGACCAGCAACGTTGTCGCGGGTTCGAACTCTGATGGTGTGGGGGTGTAAGTTGACGGTTGTGGCAGAGAAGCCGGAGAAACTGGCGCCGCCACGGCTACTGTTTGGGGCGGCAATGGCACATTCCCTGCCTTAGCAGGGTCAATAGCACCAGCAGTTCCTCGTAACAATCGGAGTTGATAAGGTGAAAGCTCTTTCTCGTTTTGCAGCGCTGTCGCTGGCTCTTCTCTCCTTCGGGTGCTCCCGGGGTGACAAGCAGGCTAACGATGCATTGAACAGCGACCTGTCGCTCGCGTCCCAGGCGAATCAGGCGGCGGCGACGGACAGCATTTCTGCGCTTGAGCGTGGTCGAGCCAATTCTGCTGCGGCGGGGACATCCGGGGCGACGAACAGGACAGTTGTACACCATGTTTATGAGGGTAGCTCCGCGAGCAGCGGCGCCACCCGTTCCGCTGGAAGTCACATTGAAAAGAACACAAAGCGTGACGCCGCGATTGGCGCGGGTGCCGGTGCGATACTCGGCGCGGTCACAAGCAAGAACAAGGTCAAGGGTGGAGTGATCGGCGCGGCCGCGGGTGGAATCCTGGGGGCAGTGTTCGGGAACAACGTCGATAAGAAGAAGGTACCAAATCGGCCCTGAAGTGGCCGGTGATCACCCCGGTTGGGATGACCGAAGGGCGGCCTCGTGGCCGCCCTTTTTTCGCCCGCCGACAGGAAATTCCGGCCTCGAACAGGATCGCTGACACTTTCGGAGTGAGCGGCAGTGCGGCATCATTCCATGGATCGCCTAGAGAGGCCGCCATTTTGAAACCATTGTTCGTCGTCTGCGTTGCCCGTCACGAGTACATCGCGGGCCACCTGGCTCGGTTCTTCGAGCATTCCGAGGTGACCACGATTGGAGTAGTCGGAGTGCAAGGGGCAGTTGACGCGACTCGAACGCGCATGCCAGACGTTGTAGTCTGCGAGTATGAACTGCTTACTTCCCATCCGCTGGACGAATGGGAGTGCGACGTAGTACTTCGTAACACGCCCATTGTTGCGGTGAGTCTTTCGCGGCGGTCGAACGAGCTGGCCCCTCTGGACTGCAATGGAATTGCGGGATTTCTCTATTTGCCGGTGCTTTCGTCGTCGGCGGCACAGAAACTTCTGCATGCGGCGTCCTTGCGGCCGCGTTTCCGGCCCGGCGAGGACAGTTTCTCCGCGACAGAGACTGAGCCGTTTCCAGCACACGCGCGGCGCTGATTTTCCGAGCGCAGAAAGCGGGGCCGGAATCGGTTAAATTGAAGCTATGAGCACGGAAGCTATCACCAGCGTTTTTAATGACGGCTATGTCGTCGAAGCCTACGACACCTACCGGCGTGATCCATCCGCAGTAGATGAATCCTGGCGTCAATTTTTCCGGTTTGCGGAGCAACTGGGTGGTGCGGCTGGCGCGGCTGCAGGCGGAATTTCGGTCGAAACACTTCGCGCCGCCGCGGGGGCTGCAGCACTCCTCGATGCGATTCGCGCCTACGGCCATCTTGCCGTCAGCATAGATCCGCTGGGAAGTGAGCCGGCAGGGTCTGCAGAGCTGACACTCGAGAGCCATGGCGTTACGGAGGCGCAGCTCGCAGCTATTCCGGGAAGCGTGCTCGGAACCAGCGACGCTACGGCGGCTGATGCGACGGCCAGGCTCCGTTCGCTTTACTCGTCGACGATGGGGTTCGAGTTTGAGCATCTCGAGTCATTCGACGAAAGGCAGTGGGTACGCGAGGCAATCGAGAGCGGGACGTACCATCAGGATCTGACTGCGGCGGAGAAGAAGCAGGTTCTCAAACGTCTGACCGAAGTCGACGCACTCGAGCGGTTCCTCGGGCGAGCATATCAGGGGTACAAGCGCTTCTCTATCGAGGGTAGTGATGCACTCGTGGTCATGCTTGACGAGATCATCGCCCTCGCTGCTCTCGGCGGATCTCGCGAGGTTGCCATGTCAATGGCCCATCGTGGACGCATCAACGTGCTTACCCACGTACTTGGCAAGCCGTACGCGACAATCTTCGATGAATTTGATGGCAAGCATCCGGATAGCTCGGTGGATACAAGCGGTGATGTGAAGTACCACCAGGGGGCTGATGGGGCACGGGAGATCGGTGGTCGTCAGATTGCGCTTACGCTGGTTCCGAATCCGAGCCATCTCGAATTTGTGAACGCTGTCCTGGAGGGAGTTGCGCGAGCCAAGCAACGGACGGCCGCGGGCACACAGGACGAGACGGCTGTGATTCCGGTTTGCGTTCATGGTGACGCGGCGTTTACCGGCGAGGGGATAGTTGCCGAGACGATGAATCTTTCGCTGCTTGAGGGATTCCGGACTGGTGGGACGATCCATATCATCGTGAACAATCAGCTCGGGTATACGGCGAATCCCGACGAGGGGCGCTCCACGCGATACGCGAGCGATCCGGCCAAGGGGTACGACATTCCTGTCGTGCACGTGAACGGCGATGACGCTCCCGCGTGCGTTCAGGCTGTACGCTTTGCAATGGCGTACCGTGCGATGTTCGCGAAGGATGTACTTGTCGACTTGGTGAGCTACCGTAGGCACGGTCATAATGAGACTGACGAGCCGGCATTTACGCAGCCGATGCTGTATGCGAAGATTCGTGCGCACAAGACACCGCGCGAAGTCTGGGGCGAGCGACTGGTTGCCGAAGGTGTGGTTACTTCCGACGAGGTGCAGGCTGTCGAGAAGGGAATCATGGCGAATCTGGAGCAGATTCAGGCTGGTCCGAGGACTGTTGACGCAGCTGCGCCTGTGCCATTGCCAAGCGGTACAGCGTCGGATCGGCCAACTGCTGTGAGTGCGTCAATTTTGCAATCGCTCAACGAATCAATGTTGCGTTGGCCTCAGGGTTTCAAGGCCAACAGCAGAGTTGCACGGACACTCACGCGCCGCCGCGACGCGATGGGAGATGCGGGCGGTATTGATTGGGGTCACGCGGAGGCACTTGCTCTGGGATCGCTGCTGCTCGAAGGAAAGGCGGTCCGTCTTACGGGGCAGGATGTTGAGCGTGGGACGTTCGCGCATCGTCAGAGTGTACTACACGACGCCGATACCGGTGAGACGTATACGCCGCTGCAGCACATCGATTCTGCGAAGGGGCACTTTGAAGTATTCAATTCTCCGTTGTCTGAGACGGCAGTTCTTGGATTCGAGTACGGCTACAGTGCAACGGTTGACGATACACTTGTGATGTGGGAGGCGCAGTACGGTGATTTCGCCAACGTTGCTCAGACCGTCGTCGATGAGTTCGTTTCGTCGGGCCGGGCAAAGTGGGGGCAGGCGTCGTCGGTAACCCTATTGTTGCCGCACGGTTATGAGGGCGGCGGTCCCGACCACTCGAGCGCGCGGATGGAGCGATATCTGCAGCTTTGCGCCGAGGGCAACATGTGCGTTGCGTATCCTTCAACTCCGGCTCAGTACTTCCACATTCTTCGCCGCCAAGCGCACAGCACAGAGCGCAGGCCATTGATTCTGATGCAGCCCAAGAGCCTGCTTCGCCTGCCGGAAGCTGCGTCGAAGCTGAGCGACATCGCAGGTGGGTCATTTCGCGCTGTCATCGACGATGCCGCGATGATGCAGCAGCGAGAGAGCGTCAAGCGAATAGTGTTCTGCACGGGCAAGATCTACTACGACATCCTCGAGAAGCGCAAGAAAAGCGGTGGAGAAGGTGTGGCGCTGGTACGTGTTGAGGAGCTGTATCCGTGGCCGCACGAAGAAATTGCGGCTGTGGTTGATTCGTACCCGGCAATTGAAGACGTTGTATGGGCACAGGAAGAGCCGAAGAACATGGGCGCATGGACGTTTGTGTGGCCGCGACTGCGTGTCTCAACTGGTAATGCGATCACCATTCGCTACATCGGCCGTTCAGAGCGCGCGAGTCCCGCCGAGGGTTATGCGGAGCCGCACAAGGTCGAGCAGACGCGCATCGTCACCGATGTTCTGACATTGCCTCAACCGGCACAGGGTGGGCGCACGCGCGCAGCAGTACGTTGACCGTGCAGACGATTGGACGTATGTGCCGGCACATGTTGCTGTCGGCTGCAGCTGTCGCTGCGACGATAGCGCTGATGCCGCTCTCCTTGAAAGCTCAGGAGCGCGGCATCGTCGCATCCGCGGAGGCGAAGGCAGCGGCGGGTGTTCATACCAGAGTCCTCGTAATTGGTGCACACCCGGACGACGAGGATACGCAACTCATAGCGTGGCTGGCGCGCGGTCACCGAGCGGAGACGGCATATCTCTCGCTGACACGCGGCGACGGCGGGCAGAATCTTATAGGCAACGAGCTTGGTGAAGCACTTGGCGTGATTCGCACGCAGGAATTACTGGCCGCGCGTCGCATCGACGGAGCGCATCAGTACTTCACGCGTGCGTATGACTTTGGATTCTCGAAGACCGCTGCGGAAAGCTTCTCCCACTGGCCGCGCGATTCGGTACTCGGCGACATGGTCAAGGTTGTACGCGGCTTCCGGCCGCAGATCATTGTTTCCGTGTTTTCCGGAACGCCGCGTGATGGGCACGGGCAGCATCAGGTCGCGGGTATCCTGGCGCGTGAGGTGTACGACGCCGCAGCCGATACGGTGCGATTTCCAACGCGCAAATTCGGTGCGCCGTGGAATGTGCTCAAGTTCTATCGTGGTGCGCGATTTTCGAGCGCGGACGCCACCATATCAATGAACGTTGGTGAGTACGATCCCATACTCGGATTGACATACGCCGAGATTGCGGCTGAGAGCCGTAGTCAGCACAAGTCGCAGGGCTTTGGGAGCACGGCGCGGAAGGGCGTTGTAATGGATTATCTGCGGCGTGAAGTGACGCGCGTGAATGCGGCGACGCCGCCGGCGTCCGAGCGGTCCATGTTTGACGGAATCGACACTACGTTGCATGTGACGCAGAGCGATCGAGACCGGATCGCAGGCGCGGATGCGGGAGTTGATGTCGAAGCTATCGCAGATCGTGCTCGTGTCGCGCTGGGCGACAGTGTGCCGGTTCACGTCGCGGTGTACATTCGCGGTGTCGTGGACAGCAGCTCGCTTCACACCGTTTACGTGCACGGCGACAAGATCACTCAGCCGTACTGGCTGGTGCGACCAAGGATCGGCGACCTCTTCGCATCCGCGTCGGATTCAATCTCTGACGACGCGCGGGAAAAAGCGGGCTGGCTCCCAGTCGAGGTGAAGTTGCCCGGACATGAGCCGATCACAGTCAGAACTCCTGCAGTTTATCGTTACGCGGACCCGGTCCTGGGAGAGATGGAGCGGCCGCTGACGACGGCGCCAGGCATATCAGTGACTTTTGCACGGGATGTTGAACTCGCACGAGCCGGCGCCCCGCTCGATCGGATATTCCAGGTCACCTTACGTTCTTCATGGCCAGCGACTCACAACATTTCACTCTCCGTATCGCTGCCGCCGGGTCTCAAGACGGATTCCGCGGATCGAAGGGTGGCCCTCGAAGGTGGCGCGACGCGAACGATCACGTTCCGTGTAACCGGTCGACTTGCTCCGGGCGTGCATCATGTACGTGCGGTAGCAATCGATGGGGCTGAGAGAGATAGCGTAGGATTCATCCCGATCGAGTATCCGCACATCACACCGGAGCGGATGTATCGCGCCGCGGATGTCCCGATTCAGGCTGTGGATGTGGTGGTACCTGCGCACGCGACAATCGGATATATCCAGGGTGTTGGCGATAACGTCGCGAATGCATTGCGCGACCTTGGTCTGGTCATCCACGAGATCGATCCCGCGTCGCTACCGACGACGGATCTATCGGCATACAGCACGATCGTTATCGGACCAAGGGCTTACCAGGCGAGCCAACTGCTTGTCAACAACAACTCGTACCTGATGAATTACGTGCGGGCTGGAGGGAATCTGGTTGTTCAGTACGGCCAGAACGAAATGCAGAAGCCCGGGCTGATGCCGTACCCGATTACGCTGGCTCGGCCGGCAGCGCGTGTGACGGATGAGAACGCGCCGGTCACTATACTCGAGCCTCGAAACTCGCTTCTCGATTCACCGAATCGGATTACGAATGCCGACTTCGCCGGCTGGGTGCAGGAGCGTGCCACGTACATGCCGACCACCTTTGATCCCCATTACTCCGCGATGTTGAGCATGAATGACCCGGGTGAATCGGCGAACAGCGCTGGAATACTGACCGCGACGGTTGGGAAGGGTCGGTACACGTATGTAACGCTCGCGCTATTTCGCCAGCTGCCAGCAGCGGTCCCGGGCGGCGCTCGAATATTCGCGAATCTATTGAAGTGAAGTTTCGCCGCGCTGGGCTGGGCATCGCCTTGGCCGTGACGGCGGCGACGCTCGGCTCGTGCGTGCATGACAACCGAACCGTACTGACCGTCTACTCTCCGCACGGCATCGACCTGCTCAAGTTTTACGAAACGGAATTTGAGAAGAAATATCCGATGATCGACGTGCAATGGGTCGACATGGGATCGCAGGAAATCGTGGATCGCATTCGCGGCGAAGCCGTGAATCCACAGGCGGATGTCTGGTTCGGAGCGCCAAGCGAATCGTTCGCTCGTGCGGCGCAGGAGAATCTGCTGCGCCCGTATCGCCCGACCTGGGCGAATGCCGTCCCTGCCGAAGCGCATGATCCGAAGGATCTCTGGTACGGCACCTATCTTACGCCGGAAGTCATCGCATACAATCGTGACGCGATACCGCGTGATAGTGCTCCGCAGGACTGGTCAGACGTAGTAGACCCGAAGTGGCGGGGCAAGGTGATCATTCGTGATCCGATTGCGTCGGGGACGATGCGAGCGATATTCGGTGCGATGATCGCGAAGAGCATTACCGAGACGGGTTCACCGCAGCGCGGTTACAACTGGCTACTGCGGCTCGACGCAAATACCAAGGAGTACGTACTCAATCCCACGATTCTCTATCAGAAGCTCAAGAGTCGGGAAGGGTTGATAACACTGTGGGACATGCCGGACGTGGCTACGATGCGGGACCGTGTTGGAATACCGATCGACTATGTCATTCCCAAGAGCGGCACGCCACTGCTGGTCGATGCGATAGCGATCGTGCGCGGCACCAAGCACTTGCGCGAGGCGGAGTTGTATTATGAGTTTGTGACATCCGAGCACGCGCAACTTGAAGCGTCACGCCAGTTTCTGCGAATTCCAGCACGCACGGATATTCCTCAGGATTCACTCCCTGTCTGGATACAAACAGCGATGAAGCAGATCAAGCCGATGCCGGTTGATCAGAATCTGCTTGCTCAACACCTGAATGAATGGATGAGGTATTGGGATTCGCACATAAGGAATCACGGGTGAGCGGAGGCAGTGACGGGCTAATTGTCGATGCAATTGCGCGTTCGTTCAATGGGCAGCGAGCGGTTGACCAGGTGTCTTTCGAAGTACGACCGGGTGAGTTAGTTGCACTCGTGGGAGCATCTGGATCTGGAAAGACAACAACCTTGCGAATTGTAGCTGGCTACGAGCAGCCAGATAGTGGGCGGGTGCTGTTCGGCGGGCAGGACTTTACGCGACTCGGTCCGGCAAAGCGTGGATTCGGAATGGTGTTTCAGCACTATGCTTTGTTCCCGCACATGTCGGTGATTGAAAACGTTGCCTTCGGTCTGGAAGCACGGGGTGTCGGCCGCGCGGAAAGACGTCAGCGGGCTGGAGCAGCACTGGAGCGCGTCGGGCTCGACGGCAAGGGCGAGCGTATGGTGCAACAGCTATCCGGCGGGGAGCAGCAGCGTGTAGCGCTTGCTCGTGCGGTTCTGATCGAGCCACGTTTGCTACTTCTGGATGAGCCGCTCTCCAACCTTGATCCCACGCTTCGTGCAAGTACGCGCGACGAATTGCGTGCGACGCTGAAAGCTACCAAGGCTCCGGCGCTTTTTGTAACGCACGATCAGGATGATGCATTTGCGATTGCTGACCGCATTGTCCTGTTGTCTCTGGGACACGTACTGCAGATTGGATCGTCTGAGGATCTCTACGATCGGCCGGTGTCTCGCCAGGTTGCGAAGTTCATTGGTCATGCGACGCTGGTTCACGCGCGACGACACGGTGACTCGGCGGATGTGACGATTGATGGAACCACGCACCAAGTCGCATTGAGCTCCTTCGCCGGTTTGTCTGACGGAGAGACGGGCGCGATCGTATTGCGGCCGGAGGCCGTTGAAATCGTCCCGCATGGTGAAGGACGCGGCACAGATGGCGAATGGCCCGCAGTCGTGGATTCCCGGCGGTTCGCAGGAGCCGGTTTTGTGTATCGCCTCCGGCTCGATCATGAGATCGTCATTGACGTAGCGTCGCGAACCCGAATCGACCCTGGTACGACCATCGGCGTACGCGTGACGCGGCCGGTGCCGATGGTTCCGTGACGATCGCCAGCTGGTTGGGAGGGCGACGCCGCGCCGAGCGTCTCGCGACGCTTGCCGCATTGCCGTTGCTCCTGATACTCGCCTGGACAGTCATTTATCCCAACGTCTCTGTCATTGCGGGCAGCTTTGGCCATTGGAAGGAATTCGCTGATTCTCCATCCGATGTCGAGGCGCTGAAGAACAGCATTATCATAGCAGTTGCATCGGTCGTTGCTTCGCTGGCTATTGGGGTGCCGCTGGCATTTCTCCTCACGCGATTCGATTTTCCCGGGCGTACACTATTGCGTGCCGCAGCGCTACTGCCTGCGGCGCTCCCGCCGCTCGTAGGCGTGATATCGTTTCTGTTTCTGTATGGTGATACGGGAGTAATTACCCGTGTTACTCAGATCGTGCTGGGGCTCAAGGAAGTTCCGTGGCATCTGAATGGTATCGGCGCGATCATCTTCATACACGCCTACACGATGTATGTGTACGTATATCTGTTCGTTTCAGCTGGACTCGAACGCTACGAGTCGTCGCTGGACGAAGCGGCAATCGGGCTTGGAGCGGGGACGTTTCGACGGTTGACGCGGGTGACACTCCCGTTGCTTACGCCAGCGATAGCCGGGTCCGCGCTGCTCGTGTTCATGAGCGCGCTAGGGTCATTTTCGGCGCCGTACGTGTTCGGTGGCGGAATCCGGGTGCTTTCCACGCAGATCCTGAACTCAAAGCTCAACGACGCGATTGGATTGGCATATGTCGAGACAACTGTACTGGCGATCAGCGCCGTGGCAGGGTTGATGTTGTTCCGCTGGCTGGAAGGAAAGCGATTGTATGTCGCGCCAGGAAAGGGTGGTGCAAGTCGTCAGCCAGTACGTTCTCGTTCGGCGCGGATCGGCCTGGCATGTGCTGCCGGACTGATAGTTCTCGTACTTGTCCTGCCGCATCTGATGATCGTTCTGGTCTCATTCGCCAAGGACGGCGCGTGGACAACGCAGATGCTACCACCGGAATATACGACGCATAACTATGCGGGTCTGTTCACGACCAACCAACTGTGGACTCCGATCCGGAACAGCATAGTCATGTCGGTACTGGCCACGGCTGCGGATCTCGTGTTCTGCGTGGCGGGTGCATATCTCATCGTCACGCGCAAATTCAGCGGGCGCAAGTTACTCGAAACTCTCGTTGCGCTTCCATGGGCAATCCCCGGGACAGCCGTCGCCCTGGGACTGCTCGCAACCTTCAATACAAATGACCTGGCTGCTGGCAAGATACTCCTTGTCGGTACGTTCTGGATTCTGCCTCTGGCGTATTTCGTGCGCAACATACCGCTCGTGTCACAGGCCGTGGAGGGTTCGCTTCGGCAAATGGATCTGTCTCTCGAATCAGCGGCGCGCGGACTTGGCGCATCGTGGTGGATGGCGGTACGACGTGTTGTGTTACCGGCTGCGCGACCCGGCATAGTCGCAGGTGCATTGCTGGCATGTGTAACGGCTGTCGGTGAATTCGTGGCAAGTATCGTGCTGTACACGCATGGGAATCGTCCGATATCGATCGAGATCCTCGCGCAACTTCGATCGTATGCATTCGGCACTGCATCAGCATATAGCGCGTTACTTATCGGGCTCGTGCTAATCATGGCGCTGACCGCCCGGATCGCGGAATCTCGCATGAAGTGAGGGTTTGTTCCAGTGACTGAGCTGGCAATAGATGGGCTGCCCCGTGTGGTGGTAATCGGAGGTGGGTTCGGCGGTTTGATGGTTGCGAAGAAACTGCGTCGATTGAAGGCAAACGTTACCGTGATCGACCGCACCAACTACCATTTATTCCAGCCACTGCTCTATCAGGTCGCGACTGCGTCGCTCGCGCCGAGCGACATTGCTGGAGTGATCAGGCACATCCTGCGGAATAACAGCAATACGATTGTGGAGCTGGCTGAGGCTCGGGAAGTGGATGTTGCTGCGCAGATTGTGACGTGCAGCGACCCGTCGGGGCGACGCAGCGACTTTGACATCCCGTTCGATTACCTGGTCGTTGCCAGCGGAACGCGGCATTCATACTTTGGCCATCCCGAGTGGGAGTCGCTCGCGCCGGGATTGAAGGGAATCGAAGACGCGCTTGAGATGCGGCGTCGATTCCTTCTCGCATTCGAGGAAGCAGAACGTGCAGCGACTCCGGAAGAGCGCGACGAGTGGTTGACCTTCGTTATAGTTGGCGCTGGTCCGACCGGGTGTGAGCTCGCAGGAGTGATGCAGGAGATTGCACACGGGATGCGGAGGGATTTTCGGCGAGTGAATACGCACGATACGTCTGTGATTCTGCTGGAGGCCGGTCCGAGGATCCTGCCGTCGTTTCCTGAATCACTCGCGATGCGGGCGAAGCAGGATCTGACAAATCTTAGAGTGGACGTGCGGACGGGCTCAGCGGTTACGAAAATCGAACCGGGAAATGTGTACGTCGGTGACGATGTAATCAGGACGCGTACGATATTCTGGGCTGCCGGCAACATAGCGTCACCCATATCGAAATCGCTTGGCGTTCCGCTTACGAAGACAGGGCAGGTGATTGTCGAACGCGACCTTTCGATCCCGGGGCATCCCAACATTTTTGTCATTGGCGACCTCGCCCACGCGCTTCAAAGCGATGGGCATCCCTTGCCGGGAGTTGCCCAGGTTGCGATGCAGCAAGGACGCGTAACAGCCAGGAACATTGTTGCAAGCATAGAACGTCGGCCGCGCACCGCCTTCAACTACTTCAACAAGGGTGATCTTGCGGTGATCGGCCGAGGCAAGGCGATAGTGAATCTGTTCGGCGGCAAGATTCAGCTCGCGGGACGAGTGGCCTGGATGATCTGGCTCGGCATCCACATCACGTATCTCATAGGATTCCGAAACCGACTTAGCGTGCTACTACAGTGGGCGTACGCTTACTTCACCTATCAGCGTGGCGCTCGGTTA
>Ga0209483_1001150_pt1 | contig 20655 bp, 45 predicted proteins | sample NGEPerA_FD_184508 | JGI IMG/M metagenome (GOLD analysis project Ga0209483, IMG submission 184508) | Arctic peat soil microbial communities from the Barrow Environmental Observatory site, Barrow, Alaska, USA - NGEE PermafrostL2-A... | ecosystem: Environmental > Terrestrial > Soil > Wetlands >... | reverse complement strand
GCCTGGTGTCCAGTCCTTGCTCAATGATCCTGACTTCACCGAGACACTGCTCGCCAAAGATCAGGGCGGCTTGCTGGGTTCAATGCAAAGGCAATTCTCTCGTTTTCAGCAATTGAATCCACAGGGGTGGATGGTTGATACGGCGGAGAATTTCAGGAAATGGCTTAACCAGACATGGACGCCTGAAAACTCATCGACCATTGGGCAGGTTAAAGGCGCATTGGATGAAGAGGTATTCAAGTCTGCTGGTGAGGACGTTTACGGGCCTGCCCGTCAAGTTGTCATTATGGAAAAGCAGACGCTGGATAATCCCAACGGCATAGCCAAGCTGATGGATTTCGACCCTAAGAATCCACTTAATCGCACCACCGCTTTCGAGAAAATCCCAGACACCCTGTCACGTTTGCCGGCCGCTCAGTTCGACAATGTAGTCAACACACTTCAATCAATGCCTGATTCGATTCAGCCTCAAGCCCAAGCGGCGCTGGCGGAAATCAAGGCACATCTAGCGAATAAGGTTCTCGACGCCGGATCTGGCACTCAAGGACAGTGGAATGCGCCTGGGGTATCTAAAGTAATAAAAGCCAATTCCGCTAAGTTCCAGTCGGCCTTTGCTGATACCCCACAGATACTGGGGCAAATAGAGGATCTAGATTCAGCCGGCAAGATTCTCAAGGTTAATCAGGGATACCCCGGCGCTGCTGCCCAAGCCTCTAACGCTTTAGAGCGCGGATTGATGTCCAGAAGCTTGCCCAAGTTCGGAGGCGCTGTTGGGGCTGGAGCTGGGTCAATTCTAGGCCCTCTTGGGGCGATCGGCGGAGCTGCACTAGGCGAAGCGGCTGGTAAGCGCTGGGGCGCTTCGATGGCTGAAAAAGCATCTCTAGGGAACTGGCAGGGGCGTGTTTTGACGCTTTCCGATTTGCTGCAACAACCTTCCGGGCCAGCCAAATGAGCAGAGCTATATATAGGACTTCAGCCATATGACCACACCCTTTCTGCCGTTTCCGAGCTTCCGGGCCTTAGACTCCGCAGGCGTGCCTCTGGCCGGAGGCAAATTATACACCTACGTGGCCACGACTCAAACCAACAAGGTCACATGGTCAGATGCCGCTGGCACGGCTGCAAACTCCAATCCGGTCATTCTTGATACCACCGGCTCTGCCACCGTGCGTCTGGATCCCGGCTTCTATGATCTGGTGCTCACCGATCAGTTCGGTAATGTGCAGGACACGTGGGAGAGTTACGAGTCTAATTACTTCACCCAGGCCGATATCGGCGCCGCGCTCTACCCGCGTACTGCCGCTGAAATAACCTCCAGCGTCAGCCCTTCCATGTTCTATCTGGAGGAGAGCGATACCCGGCGTTATGGGGCTCTCGCCAGCGCGGCCAACAATTCCACGGCCATCAATGATGCCCTCTCGGTCGCCTCCAATGGCGGGGCTAGCGCTTACAGCTACGCCGGCACCTGGCTCTATACCAGCGCGCTCACCGCTCCCCTGAGTGCATCCCTTTCCGGTGAGGGCCAGCTCACTGTCCTCGGCCCCAACGGCTGCGACGGCTTGCACTTCGGGATCGAAGGCACCTATGCCGGATCTCGTTTCTTCCGCGACTTTCAGCTCAATCAGCAAGCCTCAGGATTCGTCAATAACGGTCTGCTAGTCGACTTCACCGCAGCCTCACTCGATAAAGTCACTGGCGATGTTTTCTCCAATCTCTCGATCAACGGCTTTGCTCAAGCCGTCAGCGTGCGCGGATTGTGGAGCTCGGTTTTCCGTGACTGCTTCCTCTACAACAATTATCAGGGCTATCTCTTCGACGGCCAGAGCGTTCAGATCCTGATCGAAAGCGGCCTGATCCAAAAGGGCAGCGCCACTGGGTCTGGCACCTCTTATGGCGTACTGGCGCAAGCCGACTCAGGCGAGCAGGCACAGCAGGTCGTGCTACTGGGCACGAACATCTACAGCTTTGATATCGGTCTTGCCTTCGGTCCGGTGTTCTACGGCATCGTTGCCGACAGCAGCATCAACTTCTCCAAGCAGTACGCAATCCAGATCGTTGGGGTCAACGGCGGTACTACGATTGAAAATAACTTCCTTCAGACCGACAACGGCAGTTTTGCCACCGCCGCTGTGCTCATGTCAGATCTGGGTTCCACGGTCTGGGACAAGATCAAAATTTCCAACAACGAGTGCGAATGCAATACGGCCAATGCCGGCTCGATCGGTTTATATATCGGCACCAACTATTTCGGCGTCACGGCGAGCGATAACACGGTAGGAACGCAGGGGCTTCCTTGGGCCACTGGGATCAAGACTGGCGTTGCTCACAATGTCCAGATCAAAGGCAATTCGATTGCCGCCACTGTCACGGCGCTTCTACTGCATAGTAGCTCTGCCAATGCCGTGATAGGTCCGAACACGATCCAGCCCGGCGCCCTGCAAGCCGCGACGATGACCAACTCGTCGGCCAATATCGGCGTGACGGATTCCACCCAATATGCGGTCGGCTCCTATGTGCAGTTCGATGCCACTGAAAATGGCTTTACGGTAGGCGTTGACTATTGCGTCCTGACCTCTACGGGCAATGTGCTCACGCTCGGCCCGCTGGGCGGCACGGCGATTGCTGCAACCGGCAGTACCGCGGTCAATGTCTTCGCTCAGCTCGCGCCTTTGCAGTTCACTTCTCTGACGCCGATAGGCTTGAAGTTCTCAGGCTCAGGCATCTTTGCAGCCCAGCTCTCTGGCCTTACCACTACAGTCAGGGTGCTGGTGAGTTGGCAGGCGGATGGCGGCAACTTCACGCTGTGGATACCCACGGCGAGCGGAACCTCCAACGCCACCAGCATGACCTTGCTGGGCTTGCCGTCCTATCTGTGGCCGGTCACTAACCAGACGCAGCTTTGCGTGGTGGAGGACAGCGGCACCGTACAGATGGGACTGGCAACAATTGCCGCGGCAACCGGGCTCATCACCTTTGCAAGCTCGGTGGCAAGCGCTGCCTTTACCAACTCGGGCACCAAGGCCATCGCTGGCAATAACAGCATGACCTTCCCGTACGCGTGATGGACTTAAACCCACAGCCATACGGCAACGGTCCGGTCCAATGGGTGCTTGGCGCTCTGGTCGGGCTACTCGGCTATCTCTTCAATATCTACCGCCTCCGAGTCGATCAGCTCGTCGCCTCGCAAGCGGAGTATGTGACACGGGATGCCATTGAGGCGTTGTCACAACTGCAAAAGACCGCCGGTAGTTTCGTCACGCGCGAGGAACTGGCGCAGGCCATAGATCGCATACAGACCGAACGTTGGCGCATGCATGCGGAGAACCAAGAGGGGATGAAAGACGTGCGCGCCCTGGTAGAGCGCGTGCATCAGCGCGTCGATCAGATTTGGGAGCTGAAAAATAAGTGATCATGGATCTTAGGAAGCAGCAGTCCCTTTTCGTCCAATTGACGGCCAAGCTGATCGAATGGACGTACGCCAATGGCTACGAGCTAACTTTTTCAGAAGCCTATCGCTCGCCCACGGAAGCGCAGATCAACGCCAACACCGGCGCCGGGATCGAGCACTCGCTGCACTGCATGCGCCTGGCTATCGACTTCAACCTGTTCAGGGACGGCATGATTCTTTCCGCGCTCGCGGACTATGCGCCGCTAGGCGCGTACTGGAAAAGCCTGCACATGCTCGCCTGCTGGGGCGGAGATTTCAAGGATAAAACCGGCATGCCTAAACCTGATGCCGACCATTTTTCCCTCGCATGGGGTGGCATCGAATGAACGACACGGATAACTTACTCTCAAAGGCGCAAATAAGCCTCTCGCACATCATGGCGCTGGGATTCTTAGGCGTGATCTTTACGCTGATTTTCTTCCACGCATCGCTCGACGAGACATCAAAAACTCTGCTGACCGGCCTCGCCGGCGTGCTTGGCACAATCGTTACACAGCAAAGCGGCTACTGGTTTCAGCGGCAACGTCCCCACACATTGGAGGACGGCACCGATGACAGCGCCCCCCTTTTATCCCCACCACCATCGGAGAAATCATGAGCACACCGAACCCGACTGCCTCAGCCCCTAGCGCCGCCTTAGTGGCAGCGTCCCCATTCCTAAAGATAGCCCTGACGAATCTCAAGGCCGCAGTCAGCACGACGCTGACCGGCGATCCGATGCAGATTCCTCTACGTGCTGCCCCTGCATTCGCCATCTTCATGAACCAACTGGTGCTGCTCGAGCCCTTTCTGGCGAATGCGGAAGTGGGCGTAATCAATACGCAGATCGGCACCGGTATCGACGGACTCATCGCCAAACTGCCGTGATCTCACTGACCTGGCGGCTCGTCACGCAGGATGATCTGGCATCGAAGGCGATACAGTACATCTCTGCCGGGCGAGCCTCCCATGTCGGGTTAATTCTCCCTGGAGGCTTTGAGCTCGGGGCGAGATTCGACAAGGCCGGTGGCAAACCTCCGGGTGTGCAGATCAGGCCAGAGGCCTACGCCAAGTTTGAGAGCGAGACATACCTCACCCAAGAAGTAACAGAGGAACAGGGCTCGCTGTGCACCTCATTCCTATTCCAACAGCTCGGCAAACCCTACGACTGGCGCGCTATCGTGGGATTTGCCGTCAATCGCAACTGGCGTGACGATGACTCCTGGATATGCTCGGAGCTGCAAGCCGCGGCGATTGAGCATGCCGGTATCTGCCATCCGCTTTACCTCGCCGCTAACAAGATCACCCCCGTAGGGGTGGCACTGATTTTAAGCGCGCTGGGGGCCAACATTACACAGGAGCACCCATGAGATATTACCTCGCTGGATTGATCGCAGTTCTGATCGTCGGTTCTTGCGCAATCCACGCGGCCGATGCGCAAACGGCATTCGGGACGGCTTCAGCCGGGCCAGCCTTCAACGGGCATATTTCAGCCCCTAGCACCGCGCCCAACTGGTGCCCGTTCTTCCAAACTACTTGTAACGCAGAGATCACGATGATCGCACGATCACTCAAGTCTCGCTCGGCGATAAGCGCCTGAAACCGAGTAGATAATACGGCGTTCACGTAATCTTGCTCCGTAGGTGCGGCGAACATATAACCCTGCATGTTATGGACTCGTTTGAACAGAGAAGGTTCGTAGCGCGGCCAAGCGATTGACGATCTCGCCTTGGGCTTCCTCGGCACCGCACTTGTAGGCGTCAGCTAAAGACATGCCGGCAAAGTCGCACGTTTCCTCGATCGCTTTCTCGCTGCGAAACTTCAGCTTTTTGCTGGCAACCCGCATGGCATCTGATCTGTGAATAGCAATATGAGCCTCACAGCCTACGTCCCCGCCTCCTAGAGGCTCGTCATCATCTTCTGCTGGCTCATAGTTCTCGTAGCACGACGTGGAACAGAATTCGTCAGGGAGTTGAGCGCCATTACAGCCACAATCCCTGCCGTTGCAGCACACCCAACGCCGATTCATCATCGGCACCATGAAGTCCTTTCCGCAGGCTACACAGGTGGATTCAAACACGACTGTTCTCCTACGTGGCACTCGCCTCATCGGCGTCCCAACAACTCATTTCCTCATCGGCGGAATCCTCGGGAAAATCCTCAAATGGGCTTTCCCGCCATGTCGCCACCTCCACCGCATCAGCTACGGCGTCGGCACCTTCACCCCCACGCTCAATGAAACGTGCCCGCAATCGGCGCATGAATTCTTCGTCAGTCAGTTCCATGTTGATCTCCCACGGTTGGAGCGCCTCTATTGGCGCGAATCTGGTCACGTCGCTTGCGGCAGTGCTCTAGCCACAGCGGCTTGAGTTCGTCCCAATATGAGGCAGCGTTCGTTTCTGAAAGGTAGCCGCAGTCCAGCTTGTGATTGTCGTCCCACTCCTTAACCTTCAGGAAGTTCGGGAAGCGAAACGGCTCTGTGTGAATCTCGACCGGCATTACGGCTTCTCCGTCTTGGCTTACTTAATTACTTTAATAAAGATATTTCGATTCACTTTGACAATGCCCATCACATGTAGCTAGGTGCCAGACTATCCATAAGTGATAGAGCACGTATAACGACGCAAAGAACCAGAACGCTAGATCAAAACAGATATCGAGCGTCAAAACTGCTTTCCTTCCGTTCATTCCCCAGCGCACCAGCAGTTATTCTCGTCCGGGAGACTGGTGTACTGAGGCTGCATGCGGAGCGCTCTTGCCAGCTTCCGTGCCACCCTCTCAAGTTCGGCTTTGCTCGCTTTCACTGCTGCTCCTAGTTTGCGCTGTGCGCACGTGCGTCCACATTTATATCTCCGCCAACTAGAAATACATTCGCAATATGCCTCACCTCAAGGTCAGCGTGGCTTCCCCAATTATTCCAGTGAATGACAGCGGATAATCCTCGCTTTAGGCGCTCGATTTCCCTGCGCAAAGAGACGGCGCAGTGGCCATTCAATCGGCCGCATTTCGCGCAAACCTCGTCCAGCCATGCATCACTCATACTTCACGCGCCGTCCACTCGTGCGTGCCCGGATGCAGCTCTTTGATCTGGTCGCACACCGCGCAGAGGGTGGAGACGGATGCGCTGTGAGCGGCTCGCTGTTCCAACTTCTCCACGGTCTCTCCGGCGATTCGATGCTCACGCGCCGCTGCATCCAAAGCCTGTTGAGCCTCGCGCAACCGCTGTGACGCTCGCCTCAAGTCGTCGTTTGCTTCCTGAAGCTTCATGCTCTCATCCTGCGCTGGAAGTAGGTCGCGGATGATCGTATACCTTGGCACCACACTGGCACCATTGCTCGCCAAAGCCTTCGGTGTCGCCCCATCCTTGCTTGATCGTGTTGACGTGACCGCAGGGCGGCGCTGGCTCAAGAGCGATGCGAGAGCCATCTATCAACTGCTCCATCGCCTTGGCGCGATGCGACAGAATTCCGCTGAAACTGGTGTTGTACAGGCGCTCCGCTTGGCCTGCATCCTTCAGGCTGTCCCAATATTTGAGCGCTTCGCGCAGTGGCTCAAGATTCATGCTACGAGTCCTCCCGATTACCGCCTCAAGCGGCCATATCCAGTAAATTGCAGCCGTTCGCCAGGAACTCCGCCAACGCGAATCCAGGCGCAGTCTCGCTGCGCAGGTCCGCCCGTTCGTCGGACGGACCCATGAGCCATATCTTTTCCGTGGTGCCCACCGGTGGCTCCATATGCAGCTTGGGCGGCATCACGTAGCCGTTGCCGGTCCAGCAGCATGTTTTCTTGAACCACAAATCCCCGTATTCCCACGGCTGGAAATAGTGGTCCGGCGCTCCCATGTGATCTGAGAATTTGCCCACCGGATTCTCGATACGAAACGGTGCCCCGGACCAGCAGCCTTGCGAGTAGCAGGCTGAGAACATTTCCAGCGAGTCGCGTAGCAGGGCTGTGCCCTTGGTCCGGTAATCGCGCGCCCCGGAGCCTGAGACGTGCGTACAGGGCGGCTCGGCCGAGTAGAAGGCTATCCTGCCACGCACGTGCTCCGGTGGCACCCAAGTCCTGCAGTCGCCCCACATGTAGGTCACGCGCCCAAGGATCTGGGGCTTTCTGATCGAATGCTGCAGATCAATGCAGTAACACTCGTACCCGGCATCCGCCCACGGCTTCGCCAGGATGCCTGATCGGTGACACATGAATATGGCGACGTTCTTCACTTGTTAACAGCCGTCTCTAGGTGCGTATTACGGTGGTCTGTCGCGCCGTAATCTCAGTCGGCTTGCGATTGAAATGCGCCACGACTTCCCGAGCTCGCCGCAATGAGCCGAAGTACCCTACATAGGATGCTCGCTCATCGCCGGATTCAAGCTGAGTGACCAACTCAACAAACCACGAATTCTTTCCACCGTTCAAAGCTGGCGATATGCGGTAGAAACTTTTGACTTTGCCAATCACTTCGCTTCCCCATTCTCCTGTTGCGGAGATGCTGCTGGCGGGTCGGGCAACGGCATCCAGTGGGAAATCCGACCGTGATCTGTACAGAATTTCCACTGCCCGTGCGCCCACGCAACTACCGTCGTGATGGCTGGATCGTCAATGTCTGCCACAAGAATGTGGGTGCCGTCTCTCGGCGCGGTCTCTATTGGTTGCCATTCGCTCATGGCTGTTCACCGGATGCGCTGGGAGCGGAGCGGTCGCGCATACAGTCGCAGCCCATAGGTACGAACGAGTGACCCAACCACATGGCGTCGTGGCCCTCCTTGTAATCGCCGCAGCCGCAGCAATCGGGATCGATCTCATTACCGCAGCCGGGGCATACTGGACGATCCTTAATGTGCCCCAAACCCTTGCATTCCGAGCAACGATAGCCGTCCCATTCCCGGCCTTCTTCGATGCCGGTGCCGTTGCAGGCGTCACATATCTCACTCATGAGGCGCTCTCTCCCGAGACTGGCGTCTTAACTTAGACGCCGCTTTCACGATCCCCTGGCTGAGCGATCCATTGCCATGCTTGCAAGCCGGGGCGCCTCTATGCGGCTCATCCCATAATCGCCAACACATCAGATGACGCTGGCATGGGCCGTGATTCGGCCACATCATGGCGTGCCAGCGAAAGAATGCGAATTGCTCACCGATGTTCATGTTCGTTCTCAGAGTGAAGCTCGTTCAAAAGGTCTGCGAATAAACCAGAATCCGATTCGCCAGTTTGCAGCGCCCAAATCCGACTTGACGAAACGCGGCGATACGAATGCGATCTGGAATGGCCACTTTGGGACAATGATAAGCATCACTTCTGCTCCTGAGCTTTATTGATTTTGTCAATATCCACATAGACCGTTACCCACTTCCAGTCTTTGCCCAAAGTCCACCGAGAAAGATCCTCGGACGGTTCAAAAGCATGTGGGTCAAATTCATCCTTCTCCGCGTGGTATGGCACTGAACCGATACGTCTCTGCGTCACGGCTTCGCTCCTGTTCTCTTAGTGACTCGATCAATCCTGTCGCCCAGCAAGTGAAGCGCAGCAATCATCAGCGGGACTATCGACACGCACTTAAATGCCCACGGGAACGACCACCAGGCAGCCATAGCGTCCGGTATCGGCTTCCAATGGAAGGCATAGGAACAGCCCCACATCCCGATGAAGCAACCCAAAATAGAACCACAGAATGCATACATGACTTCGCTCCCTGATCCTTAGCGCGTCTAACTTGCTTCGGCCATCGCACCGGCTCCTTCAAAATCCCCACGACGCACTGCCATCCCTGGCTGTCGTACGCCATCAGGAAGTGCGTGCCGGCGCTGTTCTTGCCGACCAGCGTGGCGCTGCCATTCGGCACAAGCTTTTGCACGATGGCGCGCAGTTCGTCCTCGGTGGCGAACTCGTAGGCTTCACCGGATTGGGCGGTGAGGGTGTTCATGGCATTTTCGCCTCGATAAACCACCACTTGCCATCTGGTGTGTAGAGCGGACTAATCGCGCCGCCACCAGCCATCGCGCAAGGACCGAAAGCAGCAACGAGGGCAGCAGCGAACTGTTCCTGCTCCAGCCGCTTACGCTCCCGACGTTCCTTACGCTTTTGTTTGGTAGCCATCACCGCCTCCACTGAAACGTAAGCCACATCACCAGAGCAATGCCGGCGAAGATCCAGAATGCTCGGTCGTGGATGGCGCTCATGTGTTGTCCTCCACATCGACCGGATTAGGATCAGGCCAAAGAGGCATGGGTGGCATCGGCGGTAAAGGCTTCAGCGCCTGCATCGCCTTTTCGTGATCGCGAAACTTTACCCACTGCCCGCGCTCATTCGCGTAGGCTTTTGCACCGGGGACGGTGTAGCGCTGGACCTTCATGGCAGGAGAGCTAGCCGATGATCTGGGGAAGCTCCTCGGCCGGCGAAGGTTGCTCTTCGAGCGCCAAGGTCTCGGTAGCCTTGCGCAGTTCGGCCTTCAGGATCGCGATCTGCTGGTGCAGGATCTGCACGCTCATCGCTTCCCCGCGGGTCGTGGTCCAGCCCTCGGGGGACACCAATTGTTCGCCGCAAATGCGCCAACCGCGCCAAGACGGATCGAACATTCCGAGGTCGCGAGCGAGTACCATTAGGGCCGTGCTCGGTGGACACATTGTCCCATCCTTCCAGCGGCGTGCCGTGCGCTCCGACACCTTGCACAGCCGGGCTATCTCCTTGATTGAGAAGCCATCGAAGGCTGGCAGGAAGCGTGACATCGGCCCAGATTACTACATATCTGAGGCGACATAATATACAGGAAGCGCGCGACGATTCTGCATAAGCGCTTACAGAACTTTCCTCAACCAATCTGTTAAATCTATATTGCACGCGAATCTCCACTGTCATTCTGTCTTTTTGATTCCAGCTTCGCTTTCCGCGCAGCAGTGATGTACTTGCAGATCGTGGCGATATGAACGCCGAAGTGCGCAGCGCAGTCTTTCAGAAAAGCCCCTCCAGCGCGCATCTTCCAAAGTCTCTCCAGATCCTTCTCCGTCAGCAATGTTCGCCGCGTACGTGCGCCGCGATCCTCGAATGCGGGCTGCTCGAAGTGATCGAGCGCATTATCCGCCGGAGTCCCGAGATACATGTGGTCCGGGTTGCAGCAGACCTTGTTATCGCATTTATGGCAGACGACGAGCCCCGGTGGTATCGCCCCGCGCGTCAGGAACCATGCCTTGCGGCTGGTGTGCATCGGTAGCCCCTTATGGCTCGTCAGGCCGTGTCCACTCTCTCGAGTGAATCCAGTCCAAGGCCAGCACTCGCTCGGCTCTCCGCGCTTCACCTTGCTCCAGAAGTCACCCATATGCCTGGTGGTCGTCAGCACCCCAGTTCTGCGCATTCGCACGTAATGCTTCGCGCAGAGACCCTTGGCGTAAGCCTCGGTGTTGCAATCTTCGGCAGAGCACTTCACCATTTCAACACCTCGTCGCGGATCAACTGCGCCTGGGTCCGCATGACGCCGCGCAGCAGGAGCAATTCGCGCTGTTCGCGATTAGCCGTGGTCTGCTGGTCGACGTACGAATGGCAGCGGCTGCAGGACCATGCGCCCAAAAGGTCCGGAGCCTTCAGCCCGATTCCTGAGATCCCTACCTGTCGAATATGCGCAAGGACCGTGGTCGCTACGTCCCCTGAGCAATTGGGTGAGCGCACCTGGCATGGCTTATCCCGGGCGTAGTCCCTTAGCGAGACCATTACGCGACTCTCCGTCGCAGGCGTCCCATACGCTGCGGATCGAACCGTCCTTTAGCAATGGCATCCTGAATATTGTCTTTTTGCGTGCCGAGAAATAAATGCTCAATGTCAACGCATTTCCTGTTATCGCACTTGTGGCAAACAAGCATCCCTGCCGGAATCGGTCCGCGCGCGCGCTCCCAAGCCAAGCGATGGGCGTTATATTTGCGCCCTTGCCACGTCGTCTGTCCGTAGCCAGCTTGCCCAATCGTTCCGGTCCATTCCAGACATCCATTCGCGTGTCGCATCGTCTTAATTGCAAACCGCTCGCGCAAGTCGAAGCTCGTGTTAGTTTCGATCTTGGAGCGCTTGTAATGACGGTTACACAAGCTGCGAGAATGAGCCTGTTTCCCGCATCCTACGACCACACATATGAATTGAGTGCGCAGCGAACATCCGCATGATTTAGCCTTTCCGCTGGTGAGGCTGCCGCTATCAGCGAAACGTGTGCCGCCGCAATCGCAACGCAACTCCCAAATAGCGTTTCTGCTAGGCGTGACACGGCCAGTGAATCGGACGGCGATTAACCTGGCGAAGCGCTGGCCCGTAAAATCCTTCATGCCGCTTCCTCGCGCAGGAACCACTCCGGGTCAGGATCGGGCACGATGATGCCGTGCTCGGCCATGCGGCGCTGGATGAACTCGATGTAGTCAACGAACTCCATCTTCGACAATCGCGCGCTGCGTTTCAAAGGCCGCATGCGCTTGCGCCCTAACCCCACGACAGTCTCCCAGCCGCTCCACTCACCCAGACAGTATTCATGCACGTCATTGGCTTCCCAGCCCTCCAGGCGCGCGCAGATCGCGGGATAGACGCATCCCCACAGGTAGCGGTTCTGGGCGTCGCTACGCCGGGCAGACTGCTGGTGAATCTCCACCCGAAACGCCTTGTCTGCCGGCAGCGCCATGATGTGCTGCAGGATCGTATCGACCTGCAACTCCCTGGATAGCAGCCGCGGCAGTAGGAACGTATCGCTCACGCCGCTTCCTTCCTCGGCCGCTTGGGGCGCAGAGACTTCTCCCGCTTCCTCAGCGCCGCAGCCCATCGGTCGAACCGCGCAGCCCAGCGGCGCAGACGATTGCGGCGCGCCATGTGGTGATCGACTTTCATGCCGCTTCCGCCTGATCGTACTTGGCAGCCAGCGCCATGAGTTTTCGCGCCAGCTCCTCCAAGAACACTTTGACCTCGCGTTCTAGTTCGGCGATCAGCGTGTCATCACGCATCACGCGCTTGCAGAAGGTCTGCATGGAAGGAGGCATGCGCGGATCGAACGAAAAGTAATCGCACCATTTGCGGCCGGTGCAGCACATTTGCCACTGCATCTGCAGGTTGTACTTCTCGGCAATCGTTCCAGTCAGCAGCGTTTCGATATGTTGTGCAGTCAGTGGGCACTTGATCTCCAGCGTGCCGTCATCCCCGATCAGCCCGTCAGGGCTCGCGTGCGTAAACGCCAGAGTGGGATGCTTAGCTAGCCCCACCGTCTGGACATTCACGTCCATCAGAAATTCGTATGCAGCGCGCGCCTGTGGCTCGGTGTCGGTGCCCCACTGCATAGCTGCGCTCGTATATCCTTCAGTCGATACGCTGGTCAGCCGTTCGGCGATCAGTGTCGCCATGAGATTAGCCCGCGAGGCGCCCCATCCGCTTTTGGTGCGCGCCATCATGTCGGCAATCTGCGAGGCACCGAGACTGCCAACGCGCGCAGCTTTCCACTCCGGCGAGCCTTGAACCAATATCAGCGCATCCATTATTTCTTCCTCTTGGCTTCGATCAGTTTGATGACGGCGCTGTAGTTCTTGGCGAGGATCTGATCGAGGCTTGTTACCTTGATGTAGGCCATGAACCGCTTCGCATCCGCGCCCACTTCGCTCAGCAGGCATTCGATGTTGGCGATTTGCTTGGCGTCCACGGTCGGGTCCGCGCCGTTGCCGTCCCGATCTTCTTCGCCGACCGCGACGTTGAATATGCCTTTGAGCAGATAGCGCATGCCGTAGGACATGGCAGCACCAGCCGCGTGTGTCTTGGTCATCACGTCGCCGCCCTTGGCGCCCTTGCCATCGGCCGGCATGTCCTTGTGGTACGTGCGCGTAAAGCCCTGGTTGTGCGAGACGTGACACAGCACGCGGACATGCTCCGGCTTCGGCGAATCGCCTTCGTCGAAACTCAGCGCAAAGCCGTGTCGCAGATAAATCGGGCGCAGCACGCGATCCAGCTTCTCGTAGCTGGCGTACTTGCTGTGCGTCTGGGGATTGGTGGCGTCTGCGGATATCGGCCCCATTTCAGACTGGGCGGCGGTCATCGAAGCACTGAAAGCGGTTTCGGCGTTGCGCGCCTCGATGCGCTCTTTCATCGCCATCAAGCGCTCCAGTTTCTCCACATCGACGGCAGGATTGAGGGCCGCGCGCTCGATCATGGAAAGCGTTTCGTCGCGTGCGACCAGTGCGGTATCGTTCATTGTGTGTGCTCCGAAGTTTCTGACGCCCGATCCATTATGAAATCCTCGTACTCGTGATCGTTGTCTTCGACTTCTTCGGCGTGGCCGGCTTCCCCGCAATGCGGGCTCTGTGCGTTGGCAAGCGGCTCGCCGCAGTAGGGACACATCCAGTGGGTCATGGCCGTTCCCTCCAAGGATTGAACCGGCGCCCATTGACGCTCTCGATCAGCTCCCGACGGGTGACGGGCTTGCGCCAGCTCGCCGGCCGCCAAGGCTTTCGCTGCGGCTGCATCGAGCACAGCAGGCCCAGTGTGATGAAGACGAGCATCGTGCAACCGAAGGCGGCTTGGATGCTCATGCGGCCTCGGTAAGCCAGAGCCACTGGCAGCCCGGCGCCTTCATGTCGATAAGGATCTCGACTACTTTCTCGCAGAAGTCGGCGAGCGATTTATCGCGAGCCGACGCGGCGTAGGCGGCGGCGTCGGCGGCGGCGTAGGCGGCGGCGTCGGCGGCGGCGTAGGCGGCGGCGTCGGCGGCGGCGTAGGCGGCGTCGGCGGCGGCGTAGGCGTAGGCGTAGGCGGCGTCGGCGGCGTAGGCGGCGGCTATATCTTTCGCGCTCACTGCGTTCGCGCGCGTCGGATCGGACTCGCAATCCATTGCCGCCTTGAGCAGCTTGTACTTGTGGGTATCGTCCTTGCAGATCGAGGCAGCAGCACGCAAGGCTTGCGGGACCGAGACCTGAATCGCGAGTTTCACAACGCGATTGGCGAACTCGCGTTCATCCAGCACACCGGCACTACCGAGTTGTGCGAGGGCGAGACGGCGCAGACCCTTGGTGCGCGCGGCATTGCTCGACCAGCGCGCATCGTTCAATTTGATCTTCAGCGAACGAAGTGCAGGAGCTACGCATTTCGGATCATCGCCATGCGGCTCGCCAAGTGCGAATTTAACCGCTGCCTCAACGCACATCTGCCCCGGCACTGGATTGCCAAGGCCGTGCACTAAACCTGCGTCCACGACGCTCAGGACTTTGCGCGCGACGGATTCGTCAATCGGTGACTGCATAACCTTCCTCCCAAAACAAAATGTCGTTGACTTCATCGCGTCGTTTGTTGAACGCCTCCCGCGCGGCATCTTCTTCGCGCTCGAATTCGTCCGGCTCGCGGTCCGGTGTCCACTGCGGGCCATCCCGGTCCATGTCGGTGATGTCGCCGTAGGACTCTGGCTCAGCGCGCACGGGGAAACACCATCGGCACCTTGGGGCCGAGTACGTTGAAGATTTTGTCAAACACATCGGTGGTCTGGTTCGAGCCAGCGGTATAGCCGCGGCTGAATTCGATCTGGCCTACGCGGTCGAGCAGGGCCATAAAGGCTGCGGCTTCGTGAGCGCTGTCAGCTTTATGTATCGCGTCCAGGTAGTCCCTGATCGCGGCATCGCGGGTGTCGTGCATGTGGGCGGCTCCTGAGTTCATGGAGCCGACTGTATAGCAAACTAACCTTGTAGTCAAGCTTGCTATACCCAAAAGGCAAAAAAAGTTACTGTTTGGCCCTCCTGATATCCCGGAAAAGGGCGACTGATTCATTTCGTGGCACGCGATCTGGGCCGTAAACCAGATAGGCGGTATCTGTACTGAGCGCGGTCAGCAATTTCAGCAGATTTACGAGCCTGATATTATCGACGCCGCCTCCCTCCCACTGGGATACTGCCCCCTTAGTTACTCCTACAAGGGTAGCGAGCTGCTGCTGGGTGAGCCCCCTGGCTTCCCGTAACCGCTTAATTCTCTGTCCCATGGTCTCCATAAGCAAGCTTAGATCGCTTACAGGGATAGCATAATTAGACAAATGGAATAGCATGCTATACACTCGGGAATATGAAAAAGGCCGCCGCGATTGAGCATTTCAAGACCGTGACAGCAGTCGCAGAAGCTCTTGGAATCTCAGTAGGGGCGGTTTCGCAGTGGGCTGATGTCATCCCAGAGGGCAGCGCATATAAGCTCCAGGCGGTCACGTACGGGGCATTAAAGGTCGATGAATCCCTGTATGTGGATCGGCCTAAACGCGGACAAACTCTTGAACCGGCCTGTGGCTGATGTCGCTCGACCGTAAGGACATCCGCGCAAAGCTGGATCCAGACATGCATGAGGCGCTTGCAGTGCTCGCTGACGTGGACGGGACCGACCTGAACGAGCTGGTCGAGCGGGTCATTGTTACCTACATCGAATCGCGTCTTCATGACGCCATTGAAATACATGGCCGTGCAGGGCACTTGGGCAAAGCCGGTCAAAACCGGGATTTGCCGGGAATCCCTTCCCGCAGGCCGCGCCGGTGACCCTAATCGTCACGCCCGTCGCGGATCGACGTCAGCAATTGACGAATCTCCCACAGGTGAGTGCAGATGCTCGACAGCTTCGAGCTGAAGTCCAGAGCGAACAGGAAGGCCAGCACGGCCACCCAGTGATCGCCGAGCCAGTAGAGCGCGATCCATACCAAGACCATGGTGATTCCCCGTTTTCGCCCCAAATCCCGCGCCCACACCATCCCAACGCTGTTATATGCGCCACACCGACGTCTATCCGTACGCCAACGCACGCAATGTCAATAATTTTCCAGACCTGCAATCCCCCGCAGGACTTTAGCCGGCCCGCCCACGGGGCCGGATTTTCTTTGGATCTGAAATGAAAAACCCCGCCTCGGTGCGCTGCCCGGGCGGGGTCTCTGTGCTGGATCCCCGAGTCACGATGGCCGGGGCTGGCTTCAGCGGTTCACATCAAAAACGCCTGGTGGCGGACAACCATCCAGGCGTTCCGATAGACAATAACTATCAAACCTACAAGTACGATAGTTTCTTACTATGGTTTCGATCGGCTGTCAAGGTGGCGACCCGAATACGCGAAACGGTGTTTTTAGCCTTTAGAGAGCCGAGGCGACCAGAACGTGCTGCAACGGGATGGTTAAAACAGGGTTAAGGACGCGCCCGGGGAATCCGGGAGCGGGGAGCGGACCAGCTGCTAGGAAGGCATTGGTTCCTGAGAGATAGAGACATCGGACCAGCAGCATCGGAAGGCGGATAGGAGTAGGGCGTCCTAAGGCTCTTGATCATGCTTTTGTCTGGAGGATCTATGGCTTTGACAGAACTGGCAGCCGATTTCTCGATCTCTGAGGCTATGCGTGCATGGGCAGAATTACAGACACCGACCGTGAACATCGAGCGCGAGCACATGAAATTCGTTAACTACTGGATCATGCATCGCAAGCGCATGCACGACTGGGTCAGGACCTGGGAGAACTGGATGATGCGCTGTCCAAAGATGGGCGGGGAGCTTTATACGCCCTCGCAGATGAGGCTAAAACAACTAGCTACCGACTGCATGGCGCAGGGGTTTCGCGCTCCATTGGCCTATGAGAATGACGTGATATATCGAGTGCAATACGACTCGTGGGATCTAAAGCGCAAAAACGTGCCGGTGCGCGATATCTCATTCGTCGCATCGCTGGCTCACGGTAAACGGCTATGAGCTGCGCATGCTCCCAGTGCCACGTCTGGCTGCAAGTCGCTACGCTCGTGGTGGGCTTCGCGACGATGGTGATCTCGATGGTAATCACCTATCCTTCGGACACGCCCCCGCTATGAGTGAGTGGCGCCGATCCGTTCAGACCACGCGCCGCGATGCCAACGAGCCGGCGCTGATGAAGGCCATGGCGCGCTTAGGAATCTATTTCCATCCGCGCGTCGGCCCCCTCGACGGCTGGGCCTTTCATCGGGGGGTATGGATGCCGGCGGAGATAAAAACGCCCACCGGGCAGCGCACGCGCTCGCAGAAGGAATTTATGACCGACTGCGATCAGATGCAGGCGCCCTATGGCCTCTGGCGCACAGAGGACGACATTGTGAACTTCGCGAATCGATCAACCTTGGGAGCAATCGGATGAATGGCTATGACTTCGCATTCTTCTGCTGGGGAGTCTGGATGGCTCCGGCGCATAAGGCGAGCTGGAGCTGCCGCGCGTAAGGCGGAGTTGCGATGATGGCTGAGGATGTTAAGGTCGTGATGGCCGTCACTGCAGGTGACATGTCTGTGTTAGTGCCTCTCGCCGCGCTTCAAAGTGCCCAGCAGCAGATTGACCGGCACTCAACCGGGCGGCCTTCGGCGCCAGAGTCGCCGAAACCAGAAGTCGCATTGACCGGCAAGTGCCGTACATCCGCACTCAGAATCATTATCGCCCTTGCAATGGACGGCCTCGGGTACAGGCCTGATGACAAAAAGAGCCCGATACCAAAGCAGATTGCCGATTACCTCGAAGCGCAGGACATCCCGCTCGACGTAGACACCGTGCGGACGTGGCTGAAAGAGGCAGCAGAAGAACTACCGCAGAGATAATCATTCGGTTACCGATTTCGGTTTAGCTAAAACCGAATTCGGCCTCATGGTTTGATTCATCCTTGAAACTTCTCGCTGATGGCCTTCGGTCTATCGGCAGGGGAATAAGGATGTACACCGCGAGCGTGCTGAAGGTGATGCTCGGCGATACGACGACCGGAGTTCTCGAACGCGAGTTGCTGCCGGTGGATCGTATCCTGCAGCGCTGGGCGGTAGCCAATGGTAGCGGACTGGCAGAGGAATGCTGGGATGATACGCCAACTGCGCGGCCGCCGGCACTTGATGACGATACCTGCATGCTGGTCGATGAGATCGTGCGGCTGTGCCCGCCAAAGACACGGCACATCGTCGTGAGCTGGTATCGAAAACCACTGCCCACAAAGCTAATTGCCATGCAGATGAACATGTCGCCGCGGTCACTTGAGACCGCTTGGCGCCTGTCGCTCAACTTTTTGAAGTGGAAGTTTGAGCAGTCGAACAACCTTACGCTCGCCAGACTGATGCGCATTCGGGTGTAGGCTTGACTACTAGTTGCGCATTCGGGTATAAATTCGGTCTAGAGTTGATCTTCCCGTCTCCAAGGTCCGCCACTGTGCGGGCTTTTGCGTTTTAGCGCCAATTTTCAACCATTCGGCGGGGCCCCCTCCTAGCCGACCACGGCCGCAATAGCGGTCATAAAGCCCTGGACTTCAGGGCTTTTTCTTTTTGGAGCCCAATGCTTTTCATCCTGCGTGCCTTTCGCCGTAAGCCCCCTGCTGCCCGCGACACCCAGGCTCCCACGCAACCGGGCAACTTTGTCGTCACGCTCTCGGGAAATACCCCAGTACTAAACTGGGCGGCGAGTACCGATAACGTTGCAGTTGCTGGCTATCAGATTTATGCGTCCTACGCCGCAAGCCCTTACACGCTCATAGCAATTACCTCGGCATTGACCTTTACGGACAACGCCGCGGAACAGAACGCGCTGTGCGCTTATAACGTCGCGGCCTTTGACCCGAGCGGGAACGTTTCGACCTTTACTGGCGTTCAGTCGGTCACGACGCCCAATGCCTCGACGTCAGACGTGACGGCGCCCCCGGTGCCTACTGTCTCGCTGGTCACGCAAGACAATACGGCTTATACCTATGAGGTGGCATGGCCGCCCGTGACTGACACGGGACCTGGCGGGGCGATCATCTCGGGCACTGCCAGCTATCAGGTGCTTGAGAACGGCACGCAGGTGGCGACGGTGCCGCAGCCCTCAGGTGGGGGATCTCTCACGGCCTTTGAGATCGGCGCACCGGCGTTCAGTGGCAGCGATTCTGCAGGCGTGCTTACCGGCGGTGGTACGAATCACTACGGCACGAGCGATCAGTTCTTTCTCAACGCACAGGCTGTACAGGGCGACTTCGATGTATTCATCGAAATCGACTCGGTGGTCAGCACCGATCAGTACGCCAAGGGCGGCATAGCAGCGCGTTTTACGAGTGATCCGGCCTCTCCCTACTTCAACAGCTTCCAGTTTCCGAACTCGCAGGCCAAAGGAGGCGCCAGCGAGTACCGCTTGCTGGCCGCCGGGCAGGCCGCACAGGTGACCGATACGGTCACAACGGCCGTCTCTCGCTACATCTTCCGCCGCGGCAATGTGCTCACCAGCCAGCGCTCGGCCACCACGCCGCCCCCGGCGGCTGGTGATGCTTCTTGGGTCACAGAGAACACGCAGACTTTCCCGAACGCACCGGCCGTGATATTCGTGGGCCGCTTTGGTTGCCAGGGCGATGCCTCGGCCACTATGACCATGAATTATTCGCACTACGCGCTGACTGGCGCATCTCCGTGCGTGTTCAACAGCGCGCCGCACTCTGCAGGCCAGGTGGTCCCAGTCACAGTCAAATCGGTTGATGTAGCTGGCAATGTGTCGGCCGCCAGCACAGCGGTGACAGTGACATACCCCAGCGCCGGTGGGGGTAGCAATACGTCAATGCTGTTCGACTACTCGATCGGCGGCACACGCAACGGCAATGCAAGTCAAGGCTACGGCTCTACTGCCTATCAGGCGCAGATGAAGCTTTACCGCGGCTCGGTTCTGGGTATGTACCCCGGCCTGGATGGGCAGAACTCTGCCGCCTATTCGATTCCAAACGACATCGCCAATATCCTGGCGGCTAATCCGGGTTTTTTAAGTTTCGGCTACATCGATACCGGCCGCGTTACCGGGGACCCAGTGGCGGCCATGAGCGCCAACAAGATGCTCGCGCAGGCCTCTTACCCTAATGGCGCCCTAGTAACCTACAACAGCGGCGACGTGCTTAACCCAGCACAGACCGCCGTGGATCCGACCGACTCTCACGGCCGCGACTGCATCTCCTATTTCGTCGCTTACTGGATGGATTTGTACCGCAACGGTTCCGCAGGCGGTCTTGCGCTGGGGCCCAACGCCGTCGATTCGGTCATCACCGGTCCGTATCTGGATGACATCCCATCTTCTATTTTTGTTACGGCCGACTGGCTGCGAAACGGCAACACCAATACAACGACTCAGATCGCAGCCGTTCAGGCCGGTTTCGATGCGCTCTTTAACGCTTTCCGCGCCGCAAACCCCGGGCAGTTGGTGTGCGCCAATACCAGCCAGTTCCGTGGTGCCGCGGCAGGCAGCTTCGCCCCGCTGGTGGGCTCGATCGACATTGGAATCATGGAGGCCA
>Ga0209483_1001149_pt1 | contig 20657 bp, 9 predicted proteins | sample NGEPerA_FD_184508 | JGI IMG/M metagenome (GOLD analysis project Ga0209483, IMG submission 184508) | Arctic peat soil microbial communities from the Barrow Environmental Observatory site, Barrow, Alaska, USA - NGEE PermafrostL2-A... | ecosystem: Environmental > Terrestrial > Soil > Wetlands > Peat... | reverse complement strand
GGGGGAGGGAAGCTGGTGGTCGACCTCGACTGCCTTTGTGTGGATGTTGACGATCATCAGGCGGGGACCGGGCAGGCCGTTGAGGACGAACATGACCTTGTCGAAGCCGATAGGCTGACAGGTGTGGATTTCGGTTCCCCGGGGGGCATCGTAGCGCCAGACGATCTGCTTGCTGGGGGTGATCTCGGCGATATAGTACATGCGGGTGAAGAGGACGTTGCCGTTCGAGAGCATCCACACGTCGTCGTACTCGTTGCCGCCGCCGGTGGAGTAGGTCCACTGCGTCTTGCCGTGGTTGATGAGGTACATCTTGTTGTAGCCCTCGCCGATATAGAGCATGGGACGCTGCGAGGCGCCTTTATCGGGCAGACTTGTGGCGGCAGGATTTTGAGCAACGAGCGGAACGACGGGTAACTCTTCGGGGCCGGACTCGGGTACGCTGACGGCGCTGAAGCGGGGCAGCTGCTTCACGAGCGGCTTGGCGGTCGAGCCTGTGGCATGCACGGAAGGCAACGGCGAAGGATAGGAATCCTGAAGGGGCGCGGGAGGCGATGGGTGTGTGTTCGAACCACCATCCTGAGCCCGCGCCGGCAGCGCGAGAAGTGCGAGAAGACCGAATGAGACGACGGCGGTGAGGATGCGCGCGGGCGATAGAGCTGATGTTTTTGGGAACATGAGATTTTCCTCTGTAAATGCGGTGATAACAAATTCAGTTGATAGACGATGTTGGTGCGCTTCAGCAGGCGCTCGTCATCGAGACGCGCTACGAAGCCTTGCATGATGTAAGTAGCAAATCCGTTACCGATCCTTCATGTTGTACTCTGCATGGACTCCCTCCACATCGCCTTCGGCTACTACAGTACAGCCGCGAAGATCGCATCCTGAAACAAGAACGTCTTCTGACTACTTGGATTTCAGAAGCGCACGCGAGCCTTTGGGGGCCTTAGTCTGGGACAACCACGCGCCATTTACATCCTCCGTCTGCATTGCGAGATCGCGGCTTGCTCCTGACTCAGCGTACAAGCGCACCCGACGCGGTGTACGCCCATCTTCGTCATAGATGACGATCTCGTTAGAACCGGCGTGCATCCAGCATTGCGGCATGAACTCGCCGTCGACCGGAATCCGCTCAGGATAGCGCCCGAGGTTGTGCCCGTTCAGCCACACCGAACCGTGGCCCAGGCCTTCCGTGCCGATGCGCCAGGTGATGCCGCTCTGGGTAAGCGCATCCGGCGTGAGTTCGAAGGTAGAACGGTAGAACGCGGGAACGGCTACGGTTGTTTGCTCTCCCAAAGCAGTCCATTTCGCAGGGTTTGCGCTCACGTCAGGGCCACCGTGGCTGCGCCATCGCTCAATTCTGTGATCGCCTCTCGTCTGCTCAAAGAGAACCGGGCCGGTAATGGCGTGCGGCCGGCCACCACCCTGGACCAGTACGCTTGCTAGCAGAACACCGGATAGGTCGGCTGGAAGTTCGACGCTGAAAGCCTGATCGCGCCCCTTGAACGATCCCAACTGTCTGCCATTCACGTAGACCGTCGCGCCTTCATCCACACTCGTGAAACGCAACACCCTGCGGCCTTGCGGCTGCATGGCCGGCAGCAGTGTCTGGAACCAGGCCGCGCCGCTATTCTCCGGCGTTTTCTTGCCGCGAGGACCTCCGATCTTGTACGGTTTCCAATCGTGGCTTTCAGCCGGCGGCGGCGCCGCGGTGCTTCCATCGCCCCCCACGTTCTGCATCCGCCAGCCGGTCAGCTCCTGCGTACTGCCTTGACTGATCAGAACCGGGCCGGCCAACCCCTTAGGGTCGTGACCCTTAAATTCACCGAGGTTTGCGAAGAATTTTTGCCGTCCATAGTGCGAGACGAAGATCGCAATGTTGTGCATTCCCGCCGTCAGCGGCAGCGGTAACGGACGTGCGGCGAAGCTGCCCTCCATGACGAAGTTGCCGTCGACATAGAGCTTCGCATGGTCGCCGCCCTCGCTCGGTGTCAGCAGATAATTTCCCGCCTGCTGCACCTTCACCTTGCTGCGATACCACGCGTACGAGGAAAGGTCGCCATCCGCTCCCATCTCAATGGGATTTGCTGCCAGTGTCCACTGGGTGTCGTTGAAGTGAGGCTGGGCCGCCGAACCGTTACGCGTCTGCCATGGAGTGAGCGCAAGCGAAGTCAAGTGCGCAGTGGCCGCAGTTACAGGCGCCAGAGTCACGGGATCCTTCTCGCCGTAAACAATAGTTGGCGAGGGGACGGCTCCAGAACTGCTACCCAGCCACGGGGTCTCAACCTGTGCCGTCAGCTTCTCGCCGGTGACACCTACTGCACCTAGAAAGGCCGGCCCGGTAATCACCAGCTCGTGCCCTGCCTCACCCTGGAACCAGGTACGGTCGGCTTGCGCGCGCGTCAAAAGCAGAACCCGCACATGCTCCGGTCCGGCCCGAAAATTCCGCACGATGGGCGCGACAGCCGAGTACGCCTCTCCAATCGTCAGGCTTGGGCTTGCGGCATTGCCTCCCTCGGCCTCGATCGATGTGGCCGAGAACATCAGTTGATCCCGTCGGCCCGCGTCTCCGAAGACCACCAGGGTTGTGGTGTGACCAAAACGCGCTATGCCCAGTATCCGAGCGGAGCTCCACTCCAAAGTCACGCCGGATGCAATCTGGACACCATGAACAAGCGGTGCGATCTCGCCCGGTTCGAGAGCGAGTTCGAAGCTCGCTCCGTCGACGCTAAAGGTTGCTGCTGTGAGCTTCTTCACTGCCGTTGTGCCGGTGACCGCCTCGAATGTGGGGTTATTGGGGTCAGGGCTGGCAACCTTTTCCACCGGCGCAGGAGGAGAATCGACGAAGATGATCTCTCCCTCAGGACCCTTGCGCGCGGTCACCTTGAGATCGTGGTTGCTGGAAGCAGTGGCCCACTGGGGCGAGTTGTCTGTGCTGTCCTCAAGTACATTGGCGAAAGAACGCGCAAAGTAATTGGCCTTTTTGAACTCGTAGTAGGTCGGACGGAGGTCCCCACCCTGGCCTACCGGGGCGCCATAGTCGTAACTCGCGGCGTCCTCGTTGTTGTTGCTGTAATCGAAGTTCGACCCGCCATACCCCATGTAGATGTTGTAACCATCGCCTCCGTGCGCGATTACCTTCCATGTGCGGCGCCGATAGGTGGAGGCATCCCCCGGATGCGAGCCATATTGGCTGAACCAGACGCTCCAGAACTCGGTCGAGATCCACGGATTAGGGCGCGAAGGGTCATCCAGCGAGGGCTGATCGCCAGCCGGATCGCTGCCATGATGCATTCCGCTGAAAAAATAAGGCACCTCAATGCCATGCTTCAATGCCTGGTTACGAAGGTGGCGGAAGTATGGCGTAGGCATCCGAGTCCCCCACGCCAAGGGATGCTCGTTTTCCAACTGCACCAGGATGACGGAACCCCCATGGTTGATCTGGTTCGCCGCGACGATCGGCAGGAGCTGATCCCAAAAACTGTCCACCGCCTTCAGAAAGGGCGCGTCCTCAGTGCGTAAGACCACGCCAGGCTTGAATCTGAGCCATATCGGATAGCCTCCCAAGCTCCACTCCGCACAGGAGTAAGGGCCCACGCGAGCGATTGCATACATATTCATGCTCTTCACCAACCGCAGAAAGGCGTTCAGGTCGTGGTCGCCGGTGAAAGCAAACTGCCCCTCGTGAGGCTCATGGAAATCCCAAAAGGTGTAGAACTCGACCGTGTTGAAGCCGTCCCGTTTGAGCCTCAGCAACCGGTCGGCCCACAGCGCACGCGGGGTGCGCGCGTATTCAAGCCCGGCCGAGACTATAAACGTTCTTTTACCATTGACCAGGAAGCCGCGTTGATCGAAATCGATAGCGCTGCGGGCTGCCGGAGCCGCAGGAAACATATGGTCATTGTGACCCGCAGTGTTATCGGTAGCTTGGGCCCCCAGGCCAGTTGCAAAAGAGGACGCTAAGAGCAGGACAGCGGAACATACGACTTTAAACATTTGAGGCCCTTTTGAAGTGGATAAAACGCATGACCATCTCGCGCATATTGCAGAGCCGTGAAGACTGTTACACCCGCAAACCAGCTCATCCTATTCTTGGGTTGATCAACGTCTCTGCCAGTGCATGAATGTAGACACGGCGAACGCTCTTGAGGCAGCAATGGTGTCAAGGACCGAAGTCTCCCGAGACTTCCTCGTATGGTTAAGTTTCGCAATATTGCGATAGACGGGTGTCCAGACTATCTAGCTCCGTGCTGTCAGGAATTCAATTCTTCGTTCTCACTCGCAACAGCAAGGCCCCGTGGGGCGGAATTTTCGCACTGTAAACGCCGCCGGGAAATGGGACGTCCGTGTGCGCCCATAGATCTCGAACAGCGGTCATTTTATTGTCAAGTCCTAAGTCGCTCCCTTTTATGCCGGTTGTCGCCTCAACCTCGGCCATGTTCACGATGGCTACGGCCATCGAGCCGTCGGCAAGAGGCTTTATCCATGTCTCGATAGTTCCACTCTTCGTCGGCGTCGCCTGTTTCCCTAACGAATCCTGATCGATTGCTATCACCTCGCGGTTCATCAGAATTTCCTTGATCGCCGGCCTCATACTCCGAATGTCATTTCCCGCGAGTAGCGGTGCGGCGGTGACCGCCCACAGGGTCATATGCGTGCGGTACTCGTTGTCTGTCATGTGCCCGTTGCCTATCTCCAGCATGTCCGGATCGTTCCAATGTCCCGGTCGTGCATAGGGTGCCGCAGGAGCCTGCTTTTCGATGTTTGCAATCACGCTTGACCACGTGTCACTGATATCGCCCGTAGTACGCCACAGGTTTCCGCCAACCTCCGCGCCCCAGGTTTCCACATGATCGTTACCGTACTCGCACAGGCTGTAGACGATGGGGCGGCCGCTCTTGAGCAGCGCTTCGCCCATCTTCTGATACACGGCCTGCAACGCGTCGTTGTTATAGATCATGCGCGCGCCGCACCAGTCGTACTTCAGGTAGTCAATACCCCAGGCAGCAAAGGTCTTTGCGTCCTGCTGCTCGTGCCCATAACTGCCCGGGTACTCTGCGCAGGTGCGCGGCCCGGGCGAAGAGTAAATGCCGAACTTCAGGCCCTTGGAGTGGACATAGTCCGCAAGCGCCTTCATGTCGGGGAACTTTTTGTTTGAGCCGAGATTCCCGTCGGCATCACGCACACCCTCCCATGTATCGTCGATATTGACGTACACGTACCCTGCATCCCGCATGCCGCTGGTGACCATGGCATCCGCCATTTCTCGCACGGTCATGTCGTCGATGTGCTCTTGAAAGAGGTTCCAACTGTTCCAACCCATCGGCGGAGTCTTCGCGAGTCCGTTCGATGGTACGTCATGCAGAGCCGGGATCGGCAGCCGCTCTGGCTTGGGGTAATCCTCCGAGGACTGGGCGGGTACGGCGACGAAATGGGCTTCGTCGCGGACAAGGTGCAGCTCGCTTCCCTGAATATCGCCGGTGACGCGCGGCTTGGTTTCGCGCGCGCCGAAGTAAAGCTCGAAGTGTGTTCCCGTGACTGGCCCTTTCACTTGCCAGGTGTGGCCGATCGTGTCTACCTTTCCTGCAACCTGCGTTCCGGTCTGCTGCAGGTCCAGATACATCCGGTCCCGCTCCCCGTTGTCGAGTACCCGCCACGTGCCGACCCACTTACCGGTCAAAGATGGCGCAGATTGCGCGTGCGCATTCCCACCCATTCCAAAAGTGAAGACTACCAACGCAATCCATCTATGAAACTGCTGTTCCATTGTGGTCCCCTTATAAAAATCCTCCGGAGTCGATGTGGCTCCGGAGGATCGGTAGTCCTTCCTTGCAGCGACGATTAGAAGATCAACTTTGCCGCAAGTTGTATTTCGCGAGGCAGGTTGCCCGGTGCCTGTGGCCCTTTCTGGATTGTGCCAAAATTGTTACTGGTTGGATCGTTAGTAATGGCGTCCGGCACGCTGCTTTGATTGCTGAAGGAACCCGAACCATAGGAGAAGTTTGGGTGGTTCAGCGCATTATTCGCATCCAGACGCAGCTGTAGGCTCACGCGCTCGTTGTACGTGAACCGCTTTGATATGCTCGCGTCGAAGTAGTGAGTGCTGGGGTTGCGGACACCGGAGTACACCACGTTCTGCTGGACTGAGTACGCGGAATTAAGGCGGTACGCCAAAATAGCAGTGCAGTTGTTCGCAACATAGTTCAATGGATTGCCTGGGGTAATCAGGCCCGTATCTTGATCCTGTACGCCCACGCACGGACTCGCAACACGGAGGCGGTTGTACGCATGAGTCGCGTCAAAGGGAAGCTGCGTGAGCGACTGGCCTACGTTCGCGGTCTGCACGAAATTATTACCCAGGAAAAACGGTTCTCCTGACAGGTACTGGTAAGAGGGCGCCACTTCATAGCCTCCGATCAGCGCATCCACTAACCTGTTTGCGTGTCCGAAGATGGCTTTGCCGCGGCCGAGCGGGAGATAGTACACTCCCGAGATCGTGGCGACATTTGTGCGATCATTTCCAACAATCTGCCGCTGAATCACCCGGTTGACCGTGTCGATGATTGCACCCGCCTGCATGTTCTTCGACCACGTATAGGCAAAGTGAAATGTAAGGTCATGCGAAGCCCTGTGGGAGGCCGTTACCTGCATGGAGTTGTACCAGCTGTGAACGATATTAAGGTTGGTCTCGGTAATGTTGGTGAACTCCGGGAAAGGACGAGTTAGGTTGCTGGCCCCGATCAACGAAGTAGTGTAATAGGAGGTGCCCGAAAAGCCTGCGACCTGATAGAAGGGACTCGCCACCTTGGCAGGAGCGCCAGTCCCGTCGCAGTAAGTGAGACGTGCGCCACTGGGTGCTCCGCGTGCCGGGTCGCATTGGGCCTGGTATGCGGCCGAAATATGGTTGAGGTCATCGCTGCCGGGCAGCCCGTGCGCTCTGGTGGAAGTAAGGCTGATGTCCAGTGTGTCTCGCTTGCTGAGCAACTGCTCCACCGACGCGCTGTATTGCCACACAGAGGGTATCTGGTAGTTGGGATTGACGAAGCTGATGCCTCCGCCTACACCGGTAGCGAGGCCTTGGCTCGAACCCGCCGCTTGCACGAATGCCGGGAACGGGTCGGAGAGGTGCCCATATGGAGTAAGGCCGCTATCAAGTGAATTCGTGTAGCTGGTTGTGGAAGAGAATCCGCCGCTGCCATTCACGGTTTCGTCATTTACAAAGAACTCGCCGAAGCCGAAGCGAAGCGACGTGCGGTCGGAAAACGCGTAGGCCGCTCCGAAACGAGGCGCGATGTTTGCCAGGTTGGTGGCATACGCTCCTCGCTGCACCCCATTGACCCCAGCGAAGGTGAGGCCCCCCAACAAAGCGCTTGTGAGTCCCGCACGGTTGGTCACCTGAGCATCGACGGGATTGACGGCTGTCGAGTTGAAAGCCGCAGTGACCTGATTACGGCGCTCGGTGCGAGCTCCCAAGAGATCATACCGGACACCGATGTTGAGGGTCAGCTTTGAGGTCAACTTGAGGTCGTCCTGCACCCACATGCCATAGTAATGCTGTGAATAAAACGGGTTGATCTGGTTTCCGGAACTGCCCGAATTCGGGTCGCCAATTAGCAGGCTGGCGATCGAATTGCCCGCCGTATAACCGGTGGCGTACGCGTATCCGGGGCCAAGCTCGCCTGTGAAGGTGTTGGTAAAGCCAAACACGTTGTTCTGACCCGGTGCGCTGGTCGTGTATTGCAACAGGCGAAGGTCAAATCCCGCACGAATAGTATGGCGGCCGCGTATGTATGTCACGTCCGGCTCATACGCAGCTTCATGCGCGATGTTTCGACGCCCCGGCGTTGAGGAGCTCAATGACGGGACCGAATTTGAACTCGGGCCCAAGTTGCTGGACGCCGTAACATTCGGGATCATGTTCTTCGTGAACGCCTGACTGATGAAGTTCGCCGAGAAGCCGAGCTGACTGAGGTAGTCGCCGCGCGTTCCGTAGGTCAGCCCCTGCTTATAGGTGCTGACAATGGCTTTGTTGTTCATGATGAGGTTCGGCGAGAAAGTGTGAATCTCTTCCAGCGCGAACTGCAGTTCATCCGGTTGAACCTGACTGGAGATTGAATTGGCAGGGTTGCTGGCGGGAAACGCGCTGGGGTTCGTATCGGCGCGCTCGTACCCGCCCCAGCGAAGGGTGGCCCGGTCCCGATCGCTGAAAACGTAGTCAAGCTTGACCGTACCGTTGCGCGAAATGTCGCTCTCGACCTGGAGAAAGGAAAGATTGTTCGAATACGGGGCGAAACCCGGACCGGGATTATAGTTCGGCTGGAGACCCGCATAGAACTGCGCCAGCGCTGCGCCAACCGGGTTGATCGTGCTGCACCGGGTTGACGGCGGGATAGGTGTGCAGGTGGTGGGAATGATGTTGTTTGGGAACGGCTGATGCATGGTTTTCGTTTTGCCGTCGATGGGGTCCTTGAATGTCGTCAGCGGCGAGAGCGGGTCGTAGATGATCAGCGGCTGCAGGCTGTTGGTGGTCGAGTTGAAGTAGGTTGCGCCCTGGAAGTTGCCGGTCAGCCATGCCGGGTTGGGCACGGATGAGATCGAGGGGGACGCGCTCGGAAGGCTTTCGTATGCCTGGTCCCACTGCAACTCGAAAAACGCCTTGTCCCGGCCGTTATACAGATGCGGAACCACGATCGGTCCGTCAAGCTGAACGCCAAACTGGTCGCGGCGGTGCTTGGCATTCAACGTTGTAGGGGCGTAGTCATAGGTCCAGAGGTTCGCATTGAGAAACGGTCGCAGGGCATACTCGTAGAGCACGCCGTGGACGTTGTTCGTGCCGGACTTCACCGAGACGTTGACCGCGCTGCCCGCCGAGCGCCCATACGATGCGTCATAAGCGTTCAGCACCACTTTGAACTGGCTCACGGAGTCGAGCGGAACGTTGTAACCCGCGTAGTTCCCGGCATTGTCATTGGTCAGGTTATCGATGTACTGCGCCGCGGGATTGATGGAAACGCCGTTGACGATCAGGCCCCCGCTGATGCTGTCCTGCTGACGCTGATAGAGAGGGTTTGTCGTGATCTGGGTGCCAGGGCTAAGGGCGAAGAGTTCGAACGCATTGCGGCCATCCAAAGGAAGCTCCTGCACACGTTCGTACTCGATGACTTCGCCGCGGTCGGCCTTGGCCAACTCGATCTGCGCGCCGTCTGCATTCACCGTCACAGTTTCGCTGACGTTGCCGTTGGGCAGCGTGAAGTCCATCTTGGAGGTCTGATCGATGTCAAGATTGATGTGAGTCTTGCTGACGGACTCAAAGTCTGCCATTGTCGTGGTGATGGAGTATCTGCCCACTTTCAGATAAGGAACCGTGTAATCTCCAGAACCGCTCGTCTTTACGACAACATTAGTCCCAGTACCCTCGCTGTGCACCGTAACCGTCGCGCCAGGAATGGCAGCGCCCGAGGAATCCGCGACATGCCCTTCAAACTGCTGCACGCCCTGCGCCGCCGCCGTGCGACCGAAGAGGGCGGCCAGGAGAACTAGAGCAAACAGAACGTTTGAAACCCAGTCCCTCTTGAGCGGCTCTTGTTTCCGAATCATATTAAGAGATGGCATCCTATACATAAGTTCCTCCACTTGGCGTTATTGAATAGCGCGCAGCTTTATCTACCAGGCTTTCTTGACAACGTTGTCCAGGTCGCAACGAACGGTATGACATAGCGCTTATCTTCATTACAAGTCTCTCCAGCACCGAGGAACCGCCTCGGGGCACAGCGAGAACTGTTTGTTTCGCGCGCTCGGAGTTTCAAATCACATCCGCGATGGAAGATCAGCTTTTCTCCACGGTGTGCGCAAGGGGCCAGCCCTCTTCTTCTCCTGTCTTCTTTATGACCAAGTAAGGCATTTGTAATCTTTAGTTTACGGACTTCGGTATCTTGATGGCGAGTGTCGAAAGCGCTCCAAACGACGAGGGGTTGCGATGAGCATCAGTTCTGATTCACTTGCCTATCCCATCTTTGCGGACTACTACCTGTCCCGTGGCAATTGGATCCGTCGGACATGTATGCTCATAGCAGGATGGAATCCGTACAGGCCAACAGAAATCAGTCGCGCGCAGCATTCGGTCTATTTGAGGCCGACCTGAAAGCGGGAGAGCTCTGGAAGGCCGGGTACCGTGTTAGGCTTCAGGCGCTACCCTTTAAAGTTCTCAGAATACTTCTGGAGAATGCGGGCGAAATCGTAACCCGTGAAGAACTTCAAAGAGCCGTTTGGGGACCGGACGTAATCGTAGATTTTGAACACGCGCTGTCCAACGCAGTTAAGAAGCTGCGAGAGGCACTCGGTGACAGCGCCGACAATCCCCGCTTTATCGAGACTCTCTCGCGACGCGGATTTCGATTTATTGCACCCGTCGCTTTCCCGGCCGCATCTTCCCAAAGTCTTTCCGACAACATCGAGGCGGTTGCGCCTGCGCCTCTCCCAGAGGCTCGGCAGAATCTGCACATTCCAGGTGTGCAGAGCGATACCCCTGCGCTGATTCAAGGATCAAGCAGACATAGGTATCTAGATCGCGCAGCTTTTTTATTGCTCGGGTGTATGACCGCCGGCGGGGTATTGCTGTTTTGGAACGCGCACAGACTCCAACCCGTCCTGCCTCGCATTTTCCAAATCACTCAGGACGGGACAATTTATTCTCCCAAGGTACTTCTGCTCGGCACTTTATCTGCCGTTGCGGCGGACGGTGTCCACCTGTTCACGCCTTCGAACGAGAATGGACGGGTCGTGCTGGCGCAAATTTCGATTTCGACTGGCGCAAGTCAATCTCTCCCGCTTCCCAGCCAGATCGGAGTTCCGGAGGTTGAGGACATCTCTCCGGATGGCACCCAGCTGCTATTGCGAAGCAATTTGGGTGCAGCGTCGCAACAGCCACTGTGGATCGTCCCCATTGATGGTGGATCGGCCTTCAGGGTTTCGGATGTGATGACCCAGTCCGCCACCTGGATGCCGGACGCCAGAAACATCCTGTACGCTTCCGGCAACCAACTTTCCGTTGTATCTCTCGAAAATGGCCGGTCCACGGCTTTTGCGACTGTCCCCGGCCGAGCCTTTTGGCCCCGCTGGTCTCCCGATGGCAAGTTGCTGAGGTTCACCATGATCGACGCGGTCAATCACACCTCCTCGCTGTGGCAAATTTCCGGCAGCCAGGGGACTGCGCATCAAATTATGAAGACGTGGAGTGTCGCCGCGCGTGAATGTTGCGGTTCATGGACTGCGGACGGGAAGAATTTCGTCTTCGAGGCGACGACAGATGGAACCACCGACCTCTGGAAAATCGACGGATCGTCGGACTCAGACCCGGTACGAATCACGAGCGGCCCGCTCAACTTCAAAGCACCCGTGCCCAGCCGGACCGGCGAAGAGATTTTCTTCGTAGGGCAAGACATACACTCGCGATTGGAGCAATTCGATGCCGCTCAAAAGCAATATGTCCCGGTGCAGGGATTCCTTTCCGTCGCTAACCATGTCAATTATTCTCGCGACGGTCGCTGGGTCGCATGGGTCGACCCGAACGGCCATTTATGGAGAGCGCGAAGCGACGGCACGGAGAGAGTGCTGCTGACCCCTGCGTCGATGCAGGTTTTTATGGTTGTATGGTCGCCCGACAATACACAACTGGCATTCATGTCACGTAGTCCAAAGGAGCCTTGGCAAATCTACACGGTCCGCGCTGAAGGTGGTACTCCAAGACGGCTGACCCAGGAAAATCGGAACCTTGGAGATCCTTCCTTCTCCGCAGATGGCAAATCCATCATTTTCGGGGTTATCCCTGAATTGATGGGTCAAAGTAATGGATCGAACTCTCTCAGGACGATGGAATTGGCAACACATCGTGTGAGTACGGTCCCCCACACCGAGGGGATGTACAGCCCAAAATGGTCTCCTGACGGGCGCTATCTCGCGGCTCTAACTCTTGATCAGAAGAAGCTGATGCTCTATGACACAAAGACGGACACATGGAAAACACTGTCGGACATTGTGGCCGACCATCCGTTCTGGTCGAAGGACAGTAAGTCTCTATACTTCCACGCCTCCTTTGTAGATAGGAAGCCGATCTATCGCGTGAATGTTCCAGATGGACAGATTGCTGAGGTCGCTGACCTCGACAACTTTCATGCCGGGAGTATGACCCTTGCCGATTTCTCTGGTTTGACGCCTGATGATGTTCCTCTGATGCATGCTGAAGTTTCGAGCGGCAATCTTTATACCCTGGACCTGAAACAACAACGCTGAGAAGTTTCTACCAAACCGTCTCAAATAAACATCTCGGGCAGCCCGATACGGGCAACAGCTTACGAATCGCATCAACTTTGTTCGTAGTCGAGTCGGTCCTTCACTCGCACTTATCTCGTCAATCTCTTCCAGCGAAGGCCGCAAGATCAGTGAAGCTGGAGTGAGGGCAGAGCCACCTTCCAGAGATAGGATTTTCTTGTCAACGTATTGACAACGTTGTCTTTACGGTCATAATTTGGTAGGACTAATTTCGGTAGACATCTCAGCATCGCAATGTTGAAGAACTGCCGAGCTGTGAATCAGCAGGATTTGATGTCCAGTGTTCCGCCCTTCGCCAACTGGCTTCGGCAATAGCGATTCCGTAACCGCTGTCTCCGCTGCTGTTCCTTGGGAAGGCAATATGGTCGCTCTAAAGTTTCCCGATTTGTAGCGTTTTCAGCGCCCGAGGCTCCAATGGTTCGAAAAGTGGCAGGCATAGGCCGAAGAGAGTTTGTCAGAATGGGCGCGTTGACGATTTCCGCGTTGACGAGCGGTCGAGCATGGTGTGCGGTAGAGAGAGCGAGATCGGCGACAAGTCTGTTCGACGGCAAGACGTTGCATGGTTGGATTCAGATTGAGAACAACGACACGAAGCTATCCGTCGGCGCCATTGTCGATCCGGCGGCCTTCACCGCGAGACTTGCCCATGGACAGGATCCAATATGCGTTTTTCTGCGAGCGCAATTCGACAGTCTGGTAAAGATCGATCTCACCACGTATGCCGCATCGAATGCGAACGCTGCGGCGCTGCTCTCGGCTGTGGTCAAACAGATCAACCAGGTTGTTGCCGGACCTTCCATCTTCACGCCGGACCGTTTCCGTGAAATCAGGCTTCGACCGGAGACGGAAGCGTTGCTCCAGCAGAATCCACGCGATGGGCAGCTAATTCGTTTGAACATGTTGTTGCTGGAGGATGCGTTTCCTGTCGAAATAGCAAAGAGTGCTGTCCCAGGCTGGATCGTGAAGGATGGCATGATGGCAAGCACCGGCGTCGGACGCGGCGTAATCTACACCGCACAGGACTATACCCGATACCGTTTGGTCTTCAGTGTGCGACACCTGTCCGGACATCCGGACCATCAGGCATGCGTTCTGGTCTTCTGCAAGCGTCCGGAGGAGAACGAGGTGCCGCTCGATGCGCTGGGCGGCATCCAGTTTCAGCTTCCAATGGGTTCCTATTGGGACTACCGGCCCGGCAACAATAATTCGGGATCCCAGTTCTTCACAACAATCAGCAAGAGTCCGTTTGACCGCCATGCATGGAGTCAGGTTGAACTGCTGGTAGATGCAAGGAAGGGCACGGCGCGAATGGCTGTCGCCCAACCACCAGGAAGCAAAGCCGTCGAGCTTGTGGACTTCTGCGATCCTACGGCCGGCAGAGCCGGACCGATTGCCTGGCAGATGCATAACGCCGGCCTCTTCGATGAATACAAGGACATCAGCGTTGAACTCGATCCGGAACAGGACACCCTCATTACAACGAGACAGGGCGAGCGATCCTGAGAAATGCGCCTTCCATGGCGTTGGCGGTTCACAATTTATCCCGCTCGGCAGCGGACCAAGGCTTAGGAGAAAACCGTATGGATCGCAGAGAAATGCTTTCAGCTATTGCCGGTTTTGCGGCGTCTACTATGGGCACCACAACCGGCGCCCTAGCCAGGAGTGACGGCACACGTCCGGCCATCTTCGATCCACGCTCGTTCGGCGCGGTTGGCGATGGTCGTACAAAAGACTCTCCCTCGGTCCAACGCGCAATCGACGCATGCACAGCGGCTGGCGGAGGCATCGTGTATCTCGGTCCGGGCACCTACCTCTGTGGCACGGTTGTCCTCAAGTCCAATGTCACGCTTTATCTTGAGGCCGGCGCTACTCTGCTTGGCAGTGGCGACATCAACGACTACCAACCACGGCATCTCATTTACGCCAGCGGAGCGCAGAATGTGGGGTTGGCGGGTCCGGGCAAGATCGATGGTCACGGCTCGGCATTCTGGGTGCAAAGTGGCCGGGGACCGGTGCCGGAAGACCGGGTTTGGAGCGACGCCATCCACCTTGATTGGACTCACACCCCGAAGCACCCCTCGCCCATGGTTGAGTTCGAAAGCTGCACGGATGTCCGCATCTCGGATGTCTTCCTATGCAACGCTCCGGGATGGACTCTCAGACCATTCAATTGCGACCGCGTCCAGATCCGCGGGATTGTTATTAAGAATCCGGTTTACAGCCCCAATTCGGACGGCATCGATCCCACCGGCTGCCAGGATCTGGCGATCTCGGATTGCATCATCGAGACCGGAGACGACGCAATCTGCCTTAAGAGCGAGTCTCTTAACGGCGCCCCGGTTCGCGTATCGAAGAACATTGTGGTCACCAACTGTATACTCACCGGCTGCTGTAACGGTTTCAAATTCGGAACCCCAACTTTCGGCGGATTTGAGAACATCACCTTCTCGAACTCGGTCATCTACAACGACGATGTACCCCTGCCGTCGCGCGTGATCGCAGGCATCCAGTTGAGCGCCGTTGACGGCGGTTGGGTAGACGGAGTTGTCATCACCGGGATTCAGATGCGGCGCGTGCGTGCTCCAATTTGTATTCGCCGCGGTACGCGGCATACGGACAACGTCACACCGCAGAACGGACTACGCGGCATCGTCATCGACGGCTTGCACGCTACAGACGCAATCCTGACTAGCTCCATCACCGGGTTGCCAGGTCTGCAAGTAGAGGACGTCCGTCTTTCAGATATTCGCATAGCAACCGTCATGCCGGGCAAGCCCGAGTGGGTGTCACATCCCGTGCCTGAGGTTCCTGCTGACTATCCGCAATCGCGTATGTTCGGGTGGCTGCCCGCAAGTGGCTTGTATGTTCGTCATGTGCGTGGTCTTTCCATGCGTAACATCTCGTTCTCGGCTCCGGTCGAGGAATGGCGACCCACCTTGCTGTTCGATGACGTTCAAAACCTACAGTGCGACGGCTTGCAGTCCACGCCTGCGGCCAATGGAGAACCAATGTTGCAGATGGACGACGTGACCGGCGGATGGGTGTCGCGCACCAAAGCTCCTAAAGGTGCACGCGCGCTTCTGAAATTGAAGTCCTCCAAAGATATTCTTGTTTCGGGATGCGATCTTCGTGGAGGTACTGCCACTGCCGAAGGCGATGTGGATGGAATGCACGCTGAGTACAACATGATTGATCGATGAATGCATGGTTTGATGTATCGCGATGGTAGGCGTGACCGTGTTCCCGGGGCCAAATCTCCCTGTAAACAAGCGTCGCTTCAATGCCCTGGTGCACGCTTCAACGATTTCGCAGACAGAGCAATTTGCCTGGCAATTCCATAACTCCCGGAGACGACGTGCAACGGAAGCGTACGAACTCCTTTTTTTCGTTTCTTCTTGCTCATTGCTGCCCCTTTTCTTCAGGCCCAGGTGCATACTGGCGAGTTGCGCCTGAAAGTCAACCGTGATGAAGCAGAGATGGTTTGGCGTTGCCTGAGGAGTTGTCTTTGATTCTTGAATTGCGACCGCATCCAGAGGATGCACGAGCGACCCCGTGTTGCACTTATGGCAACATAGAACTGAATGTCGACCGCGTATATGACCTCAAGCAATGCTTGGACGTATCTTTGTTGCAACGCTTCGGATTTCCACCTGCGTGGTGGTGAGGTCGTCCCCTGAGACTTCGAGCCGTATTATCCCGGAATGTTTTGTCGCCTGGATGAACACCATGCACAACCCATTAAAGGCGCTGCGCCAAGCTGAGTCAGAAGTCCCGGGCTTGTCGGGCTCACGGCAGCTCGGATCGCCATTTCCGACGCCGATGATCTTCCCCGGTCCAATAAGCCTGAAACGGATTTTGTTGGAGGCCGTCGGCACGACGTGCCCCTGAGAATCATGCACTTCCACCGCGATAGCTGAAACATCTTCACCACCTGCGGCGATCTGGCGCAGGCTGGGACGCAAGACCAGTTGTGACGGTACACCAGTCGTTTGACGGCGTTCTGTCAGGACTACCCGTCCACCTTTGGATCCTCTGGCTTCCAGAACTCCGGGTTCGTATTGCACATTCCATGTGACGTGCGAGTTGTGCGATACAGGTTTAGAGCCGAGACTCTTTCCATTCAAAAACAGCTCAATGCTATCCAGATTCGAGTGACACCGAACCTGCAGTTCCTCGCCTTCCTTTCCCTTCCAATTCCAGTGGGGAAAGAGGTGCAACACCGGCTCGGAACTCCACCACGACTTGTAGTAGAAGTAGACGTCCTTCGGAAAGCCGCACGTATCTACAATCCCCGACTGCGAACTGATCGAAACATGGTCATACGGGTTGGGCTCTCCGCGATAGTCGAAGCCAACCCACGTAAAACCTCCCGCAAGAAAAGGCCGCGCATCAAAGATAGTCCACCATTGCTCGGCATCACTCGCGTTATCCGACTTGAGCATAAACGCGGTCACATACCCGGCTTTTGGATCAGTCTCGTAAATTCCACGTGTGCTACTACCATTGCTCGTCTCCGTACCCACCGTGGGCTGCTTTGGGAAGCTCTGATGGAAGCTGTCAATATCCGCGCTCCTGGGTCGTCCCTTTGCGCCGTCCTTCTCGCCAGGTAGCCCACCATTCCAGTAATTGAAGCCCTGCACATCGACGACCCCAGACATCCCCTTTCCCCAGCCGCCATTCATTGCCCCGGTTACAGGACGGGAGGGATCGAGCTTATTTGCAAGCCGCTTCATGCTGGAAATAATTCGGGCGCCGGTAGGCGTGCCCTGGTAAAAATACTCTTCGTTCGCCAGCGACCAGATGATGATGCTGGGATGGTTGCGGTCCTTCCGGATCATTCGTTCAAGCTGGCTGAGTCCTTCCGGCGTAGAAGCCATCATGCGAACCTCGGCCATGACCATCATTCCCTGACGGTCGCAGGCATCCAGGAACTCCGTGGCGACCGGATTGTGGGCAGTCCGCCATGCGTTGGAGCCCATCTGCTTCATCACCGTAACCCGGTCCGCATGCAGACGATCCGGAATCGCGATGCCGACCCCGGCGTGGTCCTGATGGTTGCAGGTGCCTTTCAGTTTGAGCGCCTTGCCATTCAGCAAGAACCCATGATCCGGGTCAAACCGAATCGAACGAATTCCAAATGTGACGTCGTCTTGATCTTTTACCTTGCCGTGGCTCTCAATCTGCGAAAGCACACGATAAAGGTTTGGCTCCTCGATGGACCACAACGATGCCTGGGTCAGCGATGCCTGTGTTTGCAGCGTCTCGGTTCCCCAGGGTGCAACCTCAAACGTCTTCGCGGGAATGGAGGCGACGACCTTACCGGCGGCGTCCACGATCCGTGAGATCAAGCGGCCCGTCGCGGTCTCGCCGCTCTCATTCAAAACTTCGGTTTGGACCGACAGATGCGCGCCCTCTCCACGTATCTCGCTTTGCACAAACGTTCCCCATTTGGCGATGTGCAGTGGCTGTGTCTTTGTGAGCCAGGTATGGCGGTAAATCCCGGCTCCTTCGTAATACCAGCCCTCATTGAGCGTGGCATCGACTCGAACGGTAACGACGTTGCTGCCGCCATACTTGACGTAGTCCGTGATGTCGAAGCTGAAAGGCGCATAACCGCTCAGGTTTCTGCCAATATAGAAACCGTTGAAGAGCAGAACCGCATCCCGAAATACGCCGTCGAACTCGACCGAGATACGGATGCCTTCGTCGGTGGCTGGGATATTGAACGTCCGCTGGTACCAACCAATGCTTGTTTCTGGAAAGTTTCGACCGAGTGCCTTTCCTCCGTGAGCTGCGCGGGTAGACATACCGGCATCGTCGACTGTGACATACGGCAACTCCACCGCCCAGTCGTGCGGGAGATCAACAACGCGCCAGGCGCTGTCGTCAAAGCTGTGTTGAAGTGAATCGTCCGCTGGATTGTGCAGCCAGTCCTGGCCGGCCTTTGCGAAGGTCCCCTCGCGCATCGGCGCGCCATACCTGAAGTCCTTTGCTGCGTCGTCCGCGTTCCCCAGATGAAAACGCCAACCAAAATCGAGCAGTAATCGTTGCCGCGGGGATGTCTCAGCAAAATGTGCCTCCTCGAACTCGAACGACGAAGCAGCACCTTGAGCAGGCGGCACTTCCGCCTCGGCGTTTGGCAAGCCAATAGTCCCATCGAGAATCATCAGTCCGGCGGACGCAGCCAGACTTGTTTTCAACAATTTGCGGCGTGTCAACGGTGTCATTGTCGATCCAGGCTCCCACGATTTTCTACGTTTGTTACGGCATCCCCGCATGGTTGAAAGGAACGGCTCGGTTCCAGACCTTGGCTTCCCTCTCATCGAGGAGTTTCGGTGCCCGCCTCAGCGGGGCGTCGACTTCGGGATGCATCTCTCATGACAGCGAGGACTCTCAACGAATATGGACAGCATGATGACAACGATGTCACGGAAAACTTCAGGAAACGTACGCCTTATGTCTTTCCGCTGTCAAGAAATATTTATAGTAGAGTCTGTAAACGGAACACATCGCAGACTGTGCGCGGCAAGCACAGTGTAGAGATGCTGCCTGTGAGCAAATGTCCAACTGGGGTCTTTGAGAGAAACCTAAGGGCATGACGTGCCAGCTTTCGTGAAGAAAGCGACAGGCCCCAAAGACAACGTTGTCTATTTGATACAAAAATTATATGATCGCCACACATGTCGAGGCCTCCGGAAATCGCACCTAACACGATGTACATGACAAGAAGAGTTCTTATCCAGAAAATGGGTACGTATGTCGCGGGTGCTGGCGCGCGGTCTCTCATTCCGAGTTCCATGCTGGGACAGACAAGTCCTTCCGTGGAATCGAGGCGCCCCTCGGTCGACGATCGAATGTTCCGCAGTGACGCGGTTGAAACCTACATCGCTTCCACAAGACGCCAAATCGGTGATCCCGTCTTGTCCGCCATCTTTTCAAACTGCTTTCCCAACACGCTCGACACGACGGTCAGACCGGGCGCATTCGAAGGAAAACCCGATACCGCTGTCATCACCGGAGATATTGCCGCGATGTGGTTGCGTGATTCCTCAGCACAGGTATGGCCTTACCTGTCTTTGGCGTCAAAGGACCGGCGTCTGCGAGACCTTCTGGAGGGCGTCATTCGCCGGCAGACGCGCTGCCTGCTGATCGATCCTTATGCCAACTGCTTCATGGCGGACCTCAACGCACCTCCTCTCGAAGGAAGCCGCATGGACAAGACCGAGATGAAGCAAGGTGTAGGCGAGCGGAAATATGAGTTGGACTCCATTTGCTATCCAATCCGTCTTGCCCACGGGTACTGGAAAAGCACTGGCGACACAGGGCCCTTCGACTCGGCATGGAAGCTCGCCATGCAATCCGTTCTTACAACGATGAAAGTCCAGCAGCGGAAAGAGGGAAGCGGGCCTTACCACTTCCAGCGGAAGGCACTCAATCCAACCGACACGCTGGTCAACGGGATTGGCAATCCGGTAAAACCGGTCGGCCTCATCGCTTCCTGCTTCCGTCCATCGGATGATGCTTGCATTTTCTCTTTTTTGATACCGGCAAATCTTTTTGCTGTTACCTCTCTTCGGCAACTCGCAACTATGGCCAATGTCATCCTGCACGATGCTGAAATGGCGAATCGGGCGACGAGCTTAGCCGATGAAGTGCAGGCAGCGTTGACCCGCTACGCGGTGATCTCGACATCTTCCGGAACGATTTGGGCGTATGAGGTTGACGGTTACGGAGGTCACGTCCTGATGGATGACGCCAATGTTCCAAGCCTGTTAGGCCTGCCTTACCTTGATAGTTCACCTGATCCTCTACTCTATGCGCGCACAAGGAAATTCGTCTGGAGTGAAAAGAATCCCTGGTTCTTTCGTGGAACCGCAGGCGAAGGGATCGGCGGTCCCCACATAGGCCGCGACAGCATCTGGCCAATGTCCCAGATCATCTACGCACTCACGAGCAATTCAAGCGCTGAAGTCAATCAATCGATCAAAATGTTGAGAGCATCCGCCGCCAGTACTGGATTCATGCATGAATCCTACAACCGGAACGATGCGTCGATCTATACGCGATCCTGGTTCGCATGGGCGAACACTTTGTTCGGGGAACTCATAGGCAGAACCGTCATACGCTACCCCGACCTGCTGAGGTAGGCCTGCGCCGTCTTTACTATGAGATGGGCAGGCTATGCCCTTTCTGTGTGGACCGCTAGCCCGGATTTCTCACGAGCGATTATGTATTGGCTAAAAAATATATAGCAAAAGGCCGTATTTTCTGTCATAACAGCGTTGTCAAGACGAAGTTAAAAACCAGAAAAAAGGACGGCCTTTGATGACAGA
>Ga0209483_1001147_pt1 | contig 20668 bp, 18 predicted proteins | sample NGEPerA_FD_184508 | JGI IMG/M metagenome (GOLD analysis project Ga0209483, IMG submission 184508) | Arctic peat soil microbial communities from the Barrow Environmental Observatory site, Barrow, Alaska, USA - NGEE PermafrostL2-A... | ecosystem: Environmental > Terrestrial > Soil > Wetlands >... | reverse complement strand
GAAAGCCGTGGTGCCGGTCACCCGCCAGCAATGGTCTCCACGAGTGTAGGGATATCCAAGAGGCGCATGGCAATTTGAAACGGTCCCCTTCATCGGGGGCCGTTTCTGTTTATGTTCGGATCATCAACCCGTGCCGGGTATTGTGCAGGATGATCCAGAACCGGACTGGTTTGCCGTCCGGGCGGGTCGAACCGTAGCCAGCATCTCGAACGAAGGCTGTCTCGACGATCATTTCGAGCCGTCCCTTCCCCGGCTTCCGCACCTTGAAAAAGATGTCGTATTCAACCGTATCGCCGTTTTCAGCGACCAGTTCGACGGAAAAGTAGTTGCCCCGGCTCCTATTGTGGCGCGGCTTCCGGGCCGGCAATCCCTGGATGATCTCGGGCAGTCGCTTGGACATTTCATAGCGCCGAAAGTCGAATATCCGGGCTTCATAGTCGTCGGGGTAAATCAAGAGGGGATCGAACGCTTCGCCGTCTCGCCGCCCGCGCGAAAAGCAATGAAGCGTGAATCGGACTTCCACATCGAAGACTTCGGCTGCATGGGCGCCCTCAGCGGGGCGGGTGAACCGAAAGATGCGAGGATGAAGATGAGACAGGTCGTAGACCTGTCCGCCGTAATTGAAGTTCTTCCACTGCACAGGCTTTAGTTCCTCTGATTTTGCGGGTTCCCGGAACCCGCAAACGGCGGCATTTCGGGATTCTGGGAACCAAGGCCACGCGGGGCTGACACACCCCGACACAACTGCTCGCACTCACCAACACCCATCATAAAGCGACTCTCATCATCGGGCGCATACGGTTACAGACCGATCCCCTGATCGCTGCTGCTGGGCTGCACGTTGAGACTGTCGGCTACCGCATGGGACGGCTCGTGCGCCGCGTGCTCAAGGGCATTCTCTCGGGTAATCGGCTGGGCCTCACGGTCGTAGAAATTGCTCTGAGGGTCAATATGCAACCAGCCTCCTGTCTGATCGTGCTTGTAGCTCTCAATCTCCCCCGTCTCCCGCTTCCACTCGTACCCTGCTGTTTCATTGGGCATAGCTGCTTCGATAGGAGCATAGTGCCGGGTATCGACTTCGGCTTCGTGACGGATGATTTCGGGTAATGAAACCATCGCCTCGGTAGACGGCTCACGGCGTAGATCGTCTTGCGGGTGCTCTCTGCTGTTGGTCATCGGTGGCTCCTTGGTCTGCTGGTTGGAGGTCTGTTCGACGGGCGTTCTTTGAAGGTCAATCGCTGAGGTCTTGGTCACGTCGGTGCTGAGGCGTTCGCCAAGGGTTCCGGCATCGTTGGTATAAATCCGCGCATCCTGCGATGCGCGGGAGATGGAGACATAAGCGAAGCGTGTGTTGATGAGTTCGGGGTGAACGGTGGTGTCCATGTTCACCAATACGCGGTCGGTGGTGAGACCCTGTGAGCTGTGCGACGTCACGGTGTACCCGTGGTCGAAGTGCCGCATCTTGGCCGAATCGAAGCTGACGCTGCGCTCTTTCTCGCCGTCCATCTTCACGTCGATCTGCTTGCGGTCGATCCGGTCAATGGTTCCAAGATCACGATTGGAGACGCCCAGTTCGCGGTTTGTGGATGTGAACTGGATGCGGTCGCCCTGGGCGAAGTCCCGGCTGATTTCCCGGTAGGCCGTGATGCCGCTCAGGCGTTCCGGGTCGTAGGTGACTTGATTACCGTCGTCTTTGGCGACTGTAAGGCGGTTGGCTGCGGCGTCAACTGAGACAACGGTCGCGTAAGCGCGTGGCTCTATTCCGTGCTCTTTGCTGCCACGCGAATAGTACAAAATGTCGCCCTGCTGATAGTTGGCTGCCCACTCTCTATCGACACTGGTAAGCTCCGGTCGCTGCGTCAACACATCCATCCGGTGGTCATCTTTGGAGACACTGCCGGAGCTTTTTAGCTCGTTGCGGATGGCATCGTTGATATCGCGGCGACTCGCGTTATCGGGCGAGACGACAAGCGTGTTCTCTGGCTTGGCGGCATAGTCCTTGGCGATGGCTTCAATACGCTGTGCGTTGTCCGGGATCTCGGTCACGCGACCCTGCTGTTGTAACAAGCTCACTCCGGTTGCTGTTTCGTTCTTGGCGAAATGCTCTACGACCCTTAACAGTTCGGGATCTTTCTGACGCATGATCTCGTCAAGCTGCGAGGTCTGCATTCCGGCTTGCTGCATCTGCTCGAAGGGTTTGCCGGCATCTACGCCTTGATGCTGGCGGGTGTCTCCCACGAGGAGAACCCGGTCTTGCGGCCCGATCTTCTCCATGAAACTCTGCATCTGGCGGGTGCTGGCGAGACTGGATTCATCGACCATGTAGAGGTGTTTGCGGTCGGGATCGCCTTTGGCTTGCTCCTGGCCTCCGCGTGCAAGAAAGCCCTGCAACGTGTCTGCCGAAATCCCAGCCTCTCGTAGCTGGGCGGTTGCACGGCTGGTCGGAGCGAAACCCTCAACGGCATAGCCTCGCTGCTCCGCACTTTCGCGGATGGCGGACAGTGTACTTGTCTTCCCCGTCCCAGCTAGTCCTTGCAAACCGTGTACGCGGTCATGCGAGGTAAGCACTTCCTCAATGGCTTTCCGCTGCGCTGGATTGAGGAAGTCGCGGGTGTTCGCGTGGGCTATCGCCTGCTCTTTCGGCAGAATCGACTCGACGGCATTTTGACCACGTTGCATGTGTCCGATGGTCGCCAGCTCCGCGGCGATAGTCTCGCGCGTGGTGAACTGCCGCCCCGTTTCATGCTTCTGTCCGCTGATGACTTGGAACTCGCCGCTACCGTGCCGCTGCTCGAAGGTCCCGCGCACCTGCTCGAAGGTGAGATCGCCCATGCCGCGCCGTAAGGCGTCGCGCATGATATCCCGTTCGTCGGTGACGGCCTCACGCTCGAAGCTGCGATCCTTGGCAAAGGAGACTGCTTCCTGCGCCCGCTGGAGCGCATCCGGCACACGGTTCTGTGTCAGTCCTTCGGCCCGTACCTTAGCTTCTGCGACGACCCGCTCGGCCTGATTGCCAAACTCGGCCGCAATCTGCCTGTGAGCGGCAAGAACCTCGGACGGTGTATGAATCTCCTTCCTGTCGCGTGTGTTGTGGGCGGCAATCTCCGCTGCCTTCGGCCCACTGAAGCCGCTCCGCGCAATGGCCTCCTCGATCTGTTGGCGGCGTGGGCTGGACGCTTCAAGGTACTCGGCGGTGTAGCCCTTCACATCGGGAGCGCCGCTCTTGCCGGCCTCGATCTCGTAACCAAGGTTGCGGAGCCGGTACGTCAACTCCGATTGGTAGACGGCGGTTGCAAACTGCTGGGTATCGAAGAATCCGCGCTCTTGTAACGCGCGAGTGGAGCCGCCTGGCCGCTCGGTCATATTGAAAATCACGGCGTGAGTATGAAGCTGGGGAGCGGCGTAGCCGTCAACCGGGCGGGCGGTGTCATGCTCGAACTTTGCAACGATGAACTTGCCCGTCGTTTCGGCGGGGTTGTTGCCGCCGATGCGTGCCTGCGTGTAACGCTCTAGCTCCGTGAGAGCGATGGTCACGGCCTGCCGATGGGCTTCGCGGACACGATCATCGCCTCCGACCAGAGCAGTCAATGAGACGGACTTTGGAGCGGAGAACGTCGCATCCCAGCCGGCCCGATGCTCTACCGGCTTCACGATAGCTCCGTCTGCTGTGGTGTACTCCCGGGCCTTGCGATGCTGGACCAACTGCTCGGCAGTATGAGGGTTCTGGCCTTCACTGAGACGAGCAAAGTGCTGGGCGTCAATGGCTCCGGCGAGGCCGTATTTCTCGGCCAACTGCCCCTGCCACTCTCCGAGAATGGTGTCGCCTTGCTTCCAATAGTTCTGCTCGGCGGACGCGAACTCCTTGGTGTGGTATGTCTGTGCCTGGCCGGAGCTCATTGGCTTGGAGATGGTGAGCATACGACCCTCTAGCTCCCGTTAAAGTTAATCGTGGTCTGAAGTCCCTGCTCGCTTTCGACCTCTCTGGGAACCTCGGGGATAGCCGGGGCATTCTCAGCCACGGCAATGTCCTCTTTGATCGGCTTTTCAGGCACCGGCACGGCAGCCTTTTCAACCTTCGGAGAGGCAATTTCCTTCACGGTTGGAACCTCGGCTTCAAGGTCGATCTCCGGCTCCTTCGTTGGTTGAGCCTTCTGTACAAGGGTGATGGGATCGAAGCCCAGCGCATCATCTTCCATATCGCGGGGTATGAAGCCGCGAGTCATTCGAGGCAAGTCCATGTACTCAAAATGGAAGCGGGCGACGTTGTTTCCCAGCTTGAGAAAGGCGTGCCGGTTCTCAAGCCCGGAGATTTCAGAGTCCATCACTAACGGCTCTACCTGACGGTCCAAGGTGAAGTTCTTGCCGGAGCGTGTGCCGTCAAAGTGCGTCTCCTTCATGCGCTCGATCTCGATTTTGCCAATGGCATTCGACACCCACTCAGCCGCCTTCGGCTCAGTGGTTTTCAGGAAGATTTTGGTCGCGGGCTGCGACAGCATCACCTCCGCCAGATGGCCGTAGATCACCTCAAGCTGGGCCTTCCCTTGGAAGCCAAGAACGAGCGGGTTCTGGCTCTTCCGGTTCTCGGTGATGGCCGTGTGGAGCTGAGGGAGACGCTGCAAACTCGCCAGCTCATCCAACACGAACCACACTGGTTTCTGAGTGCCCTGCGGGGCGGTCAAGAGCCGCAAAACCAAGAGGTCGATCCAAAGACTGTGTAGAGGACGGAGGGCTTCGCGCTCGGTTGCGCTGGACGTAATGAAGATCCAACCCTTGCGCGTCTCGGCCCATTCTGTGGCACTCCAGGCCGTCTTCGATTGCTCTTTGGTGGGCAGCATCCGTAGGCTGTCTGCTACCAGTCCGAGGGAGGCAAGGACACCATTACGCTGCTGCTGCGCTCCCTTCGCAATCATGGCTTTCATCTCCGTTCCGCTTACCCGTTGGTCGATCTCATCCGGGTTGGATAACCATGCGACCAACTGCGTCGGCGTCGGCCCAAAGGTCAAAAGATGGGCGAAGATTTTCTGCGGAGTCTCGGTGAAAAACTCACCCTTCTTCTCGCTGGTCGGTTGGTAGAGCGAGGCTGCAATCGCCTTAGCTTCCGCCTTCCGGCGAAGCTCCTCAGACGGCCCCCAGTAGGGGCAGCGGGCGTCCAAAGGATTGAGCACAATGTCCTCACGGTCAGCGTTGTAGAACCTCTGAATGAACTCGCAGGCCGGGTCGTAAACGATAGCCATCTCGCCCCTGTCTTGAATCTGCCGGAGTATCTGCATGATGAGGCTGGTCTTGCCGGCCCCGGTGTCGCCCATGAGTTCAATGTGCTGCGCCTCGGCCCTCAACGGTATCCGCATCATCTCCCTGGCCTCAGTGGTTTTGAAGCCGATTCCGTCGCCCTGGACCGTCTCGTTGAACTCGTTCGGCGTGAGCAGAACTGGCCCTTTCAAGAGCCGCCCATACTTCATTTGCTTCCGCCGCTTGATGTCTTTCCGAACGGAAACTGGGAGCTGGGCGAGCAGCGAAAGGAAGCCAAACAGGAGCGGAAGTTTGTAGATGTCCCAGAGACCGTCGCCCCGGAAGACGGTGGTCTTTAGGTACTCGTGCATCGGCTTGTCGAGATACGGCTGCTCCGGCCCGCGATAGAGGGCGCGGAGTCCACGCGCTGCCGCCGTTCTCGAAAGCGCAAGCGGAATATGCTTGCCGCCCGGCGCGGGAGTCGTGCCTTGCTGCACGTCGGATTCAACTGCAAGCTCGCCCATTTTGGTGCCATCGCCAACGTAAAGCAGTTGGTACTTGTCCTTCTTGTTGAGGGTTGCACCTGCCGCAGCGCGCACGTAGATCGGCGTGTAGAACTGCTGCAAAGGAGTCTGTCCGTAGGTGAAGCGGACATATAGGAAGCACCCGGTCATCACGAACGCGAGGAAGATTGCGCCATAGGTGTAGATCGCAGAGTGCGGCGGGAAGATGACCGTTTCTTTACGGCCCCACTGTTGACTTGCCATCACGCACGCTCCAGATCCTGCTTCGTTTCAACGGCAAGCGCCGTCTTGCGCTTCTTGACTTCGACCATGATTCCGTCGAACACCTCGGGCGTGATCTTGAGGCCGGTTGTAAGCGGCTTCAGGAGGTTCGTCAGCATCAGGCGAACCCCCACGATCTCGCTCAACTCTGCGCTGGCGGTCGGTTCGGCAATGTGAGGCTTCAACTCGCTGAGGATGAGCCGCCGGATGAGTTCGCCTGGCGTAGTTCCACGGTCGGCACAGTGTTTTGCCAGTGCGGCCAGCTCATCTCGGTTTAGCTTTGTACCGGCAGTCTTGACCCGGTAGCTGGCTCTTTGCGTGACCGCTTCATCGCTGAGTAATGGCATCTTTTGCTCCAAGAAAGCTGAGGCGCTTTGGGGTGCTTTGAAGCGCCCCAGAGCGCCCTGTGGTCTGTAAGCCCTTTGATTTCCGCTGCTGGATAAGAGCGCCTTATGCCGCTCCAGCACGACCCTCGGAGGGATGGAGTGTCATAATTCATCCGGTGCGTAGCACCGCTTCCATCCCGGCACAAATCATTGAGGGGGCAATGCACATTACTTTGTCGCCACATTAGCCATAGGAATCGCTGTCGGAGCTGATGCTGACGTTGCTGGCTTGCGTCCCGGTTTTCCCTTTGGCGCATCATCTCCGCTGCGCTTGATACGCAAGGAATGGATCGGCTTTGCATCGTGCGGCGCACCGATGAACTTCTGGAAGTCCTTGTCCTTGGTGAAGACGTATTCGAGCGCCTTGTTCACAACATCGTCCGCGCCAACATGGGTGAACGCTGCGTATTGATTGACGAGGTTGGCGGTTGGCTCCTCAAGCGAAACGGTGGCAGTGACTTTGCGGCTGGTTGTGATCTCAAGCAATGGCATGGACGTTCTCCCTCTTGTTGCTGGTTGAAATGATTGGGTGAATTGCTGGAACATCGCGCTCGCCTGCGAGATCGAAGATGGTGTCGTACATAAACTGTTTGCTGGTGCGGTCATATCCACGCACAGCGATAATCTCGCTTACCTTGCGGCCGCCGGCGAATCTTCCCACCTGGGCGACGATCTGAACCGTCTCGGCAATCTCTGCCGATATGTCGTCGCGGTTCGATTGCTGATGCGAGCGCATCGCCAATTCCCCGAACCTGCGGAGCGCCTTCACTGCGGAGCTGGCGTGAATCGTTGCCATCGAACCTGCGTGTCCGGTGTTGAATGAATCGAGCAGGGTGCGGGCTTCTTCGCCACGCACCTCTCCGAGGATGATGCGATCCGGCCTCCACCGCAATGCGGCCTTCAATAGATCGTTGAAGCTCACCGTGCCGGTATGCGATTCTGTCTGGCATTCCGACGCTAATAGGTTCGGCTTGCCGATACGCAACTCCGACGTATCCTCGATCACGACGATGCGCTCTTCTTCGGGGATGTAATCGGCGAGCGCGTTGAGCAGTGTCGTCTTTCCACTGCCAGTTCCACCGCTAATCAGCATCGTCTTTCCGGCCTCGATATAGCTGCTGAGAGTCGCGCCTATCTCTGGCGCCATCGCTCCCGTCTGGATGAGGTCTGCGATGGTGAAGCGGGCCTTGGAGAACTTGCGAATGGTGACGGCAGGGTTGGGCCGCACAACCGGCGGGAGGACCGCTGCTAGGCGGCTGCCGTCGGGCAGTTGGGCATTCAAGAGCGGGTGTGCCTCATCCAACTTGCGGCTCAGTTTGTTCGCAATCACCTCAAGGCCTGTGCGGAGCGCCTTCGCATCGAAGACGATCTGCGCGTGTTCCAACTTACCCTTGCGCTCAAACCACCATTGGCCGTCCGGATTGCCCATGATCTCGCTTACAGAGTCATCAAGCAGTAGCTCTTTGATGGGCTGCAGAAACGATATGAGGAGATCCAAGTCGTGGTTCATGTCGGCTCCTAGTCGAACGCCTGGTCGGCGCGGTAACGAACGATAGTGAGGCCGAGTGGATTGAAGGCGAGCGCATTGTTTTCGACGTGATCGGCGAAGACATACGTCACGCTGGCGGTCCAACGCTCCGTCTTGATCTCCGAGTGGTCATTGACGTTGGTATAGACCTTCTCGAACTCAATCCGGGCGGAATAGGGCGATTGCCGGAGGTCGTCGAGGATGACGTTCTTGATGTTGATATCGACATATGGGAGTGTGCTGTCCTGCTGGAAAGTGGTAATCGTTTTCGTCAACTGCTCCTGCCGGATGACGGCTTGCTGGACATCCGAATTCAGAAAGTAAAGCGCCTGGGTCTGGTCGCGCTCGATGGTGTAGCGATTGCGCTGGAAGTACATCGTGGCCCAGCGCGAGAGGTAATACTTGTTCTCCGCCTCCTGCGGCTTGTACTGGTAATTGCGGTAGTCGATGGCGTCGGCGTGACCCACGTCATTGATGCGAATGACGAGTGGTTTCATGCCGGCAAGTGCCTTCTGGCTCTTGAAGGTGAGGGCGCCCAGCATGAGGCAGACGACACCCAGAACAAGGATCGTGATCTTCAGATAGGTGTTCATCACCAGGGGGTCGCCATATTGCTCTAGGTAGCGTTCCGCTGCGCGTGTAATCTCAGGGGATTTCGTCTCTTGAACTAGCATTTGGGATCTCCGTTTAGCACATGATTCCTGCGGTGATGGCACCGGTGATTGCGCCCATGCCTGCATCGTGACCGCTGCTGCTACCCGAGAAGATGGAAGCGGTAATTGCCGGAATCTTGATGAGGATGAAGATATTGACGACCGTAAGCAAGATGATGAAGGGAAAGTTTTGGAGCATCTTGATCGGGTTGGTGAAGTCCATAAGGTTCGTCGCAGAGGACATATAAAGATGTCCGAGGATGCTCATAGTTGCGGCTGCGACTACCTTGTAAAAGGAGAAACTGAGGAACGCTCTGAGCCAACCCCAGAAAAGAAACTCCAGCTTCTCGATGATGAGAAAGGGAATAAAGATCGGACCCAGGAGACCAATGATTGCTGCGGCAATCTCTCCGTAGGCAATAATGACTGACACAAGCGCCGCGAGGACGGCAAGTGAAAGCTGATTCATGATGTACGCCACTATCATGTACGGCGCGGTGAACATTGCGATACCAGGCCCAGACTTCTGCAAACTCGTGTCGATGGATTGCAGCATGGAATTGGTCGCGTCGTATCCGATGGTGTTTGCTATATCCGTTGTTCCATCACTGATGAAACTCTTGAGCGAATAGCCGATGCCTGGAATCGTGCTGTCGTAATACAGCACGAACATATAGGCGAAGCTGATGAGCATGAAGAAGTTGAGGAAGCGGGCCATGTTAAATCCCTGCCCACCTTGGGCTGATGCAAGCGCTTCCTGAATGCCAAACCAAACGAGCATAATCGTCGCTAGTGAGAGAACGATATGGAGTCCTATCGCGTCGATGGTCGGCGCCGTACTTGCGGTCAATGACTGGCATTGCTGCGCGATGAAGTTGAGTAATTGGAATCCCATAATCGCCCCCCGGGGCTTGTAGCCGAACGTCTAGTAGCTGAATGCCTTGCTCACTCCGCTTTTGTCTGTGCTGGTATGAGTGGCATAATTGCTTTCGTAGCCGTCAGCAGCTTGCATGGACATCTTCAATGCGTCCTGCTGCTGCTTTTGCTGCACCATCTGTTGCAAGCTCTGGGCCTGTGTCATCTGGCTTGCCTCCTGCTGTGTACGGAGCTGCAAAAGCATCGCCTGATTGATGCGCTGCAATGTCGCAAGCTCTGTCTGTTGGGTGGGGTCTGTGGAGTGACTGGCGGTTTCCAGCGTCTTGATGTCGGCCTCGCGTTGCGGAGCATTTGCCCGCACCGTGCCAATCGTCTGCAAGCTGGTTGCATTCACTACATCTCCCAAATCAGCGGTTGCACCCTGCGCCGCAATGGCCTGTTGGCCTTGCGCGCTCAGCGAACCATAGCCTGAAATTTGGCCGGTTCGCTGGATACTCGCTCCTTGGTTGGCTGCCGCCGCTCCGTTGCCGTTCGTCGCCGAAGTGGTCCACGGAAGCGAATTGCCGTAGGTATTGGCAGGGTGAGCAACCGGTGTCCAGGTCTGCTGCGCCATGTTGGTGTACGCCGTGTAGTAGCTGGATGGCGCTGTCGCCATCCGCTGGGCAAGGTTGTACGCTTGCATGACATTCTGGGTGGTCTTGATCGTCGTTGTATAGAGCTGACTAGCTTGCACGAGTTGTTGCACGGCGTGGGCGGATTGAGTGGGGTCTAGCACGACCCCCACGCCAAACTGTGCGTGCGCTGGATTGGATGAAGTGGTGACAGCCAGCAAGACGATGAGGATTATTCCCTTCATGGTGGTTCTCCTTGTAGGGGTTGATTGAGGTTGAATTGCGTTAGGGGGCGACTACGGAAACTCTTGGCTGGGCGCATTACTGAACGAGCATCTTCTTCGTTATGTCGTCGCGCTGAGCCTCTAACTCCTTGCAATGCGGGCTGCTCTTTCGGGCTTCCGCATCGCGCTGACGTTGGTCAATCCCGGCCTGCTGTTGCGGCGAAGGCTTATTCCCGAATGCTGAGCCAACAATCGCCTTTCCGTCTTGATCCGAAGTCGATGCCGAGCAGTCTTTTTGATATGCGGCGTTTGCGACCTGATATGCGGTCGTGAGATCTTGGCTTTTCTGTTCCTTGCTCTTGCAGCCCGACAATGCGAGGGCGGCGAATGCAGCGACGATGACGAGGGCTTGACGCATAGAAGCTCCTTAGAATGACTGCGCGATGCGGTGATTCTCATAAGCCGGCAAGAGCATATCTTGCGTAAAGTAGACCTTCACGCGGTGCCCTTCCCGAATTGTGATCGTGGGTGGAATTTGAATGAACTTGTCGAGAATCGTCGTAGCCGATTGCGACACGCTCGAAGCTGCACCGTTGGTAAAGGACTGCGAGCCTGAGCTGTTTAGGTTTGATCCGCCCTGGCTGATCTGAGAGGCACCGGAGATGACGCCGAGTGCAATCGACGTTCCGAAGATCTGGAGATAGTGATTGTTGACTTGGTCTTTTAGTCCCTCCTCTCCGATCTGGTCGAGGCCGTGGAATTGGTCTAAATCCACGCTGTATCCGTCCGGCATGAGCAGACGATAAAAGGCAACGGAAATTCGGCGTTGCTGCCCGAACCCGGCACTGCCGATCTTGCGGGCCTCGCCCAGCACGATCGTTCCTTCTGGAATGAGTATGTGCTGATGGTCGTGGGAATACACGGGGTTCGATACAAGAACCTTCACCGGTCCTACCGCATCTCCGTCTAACCGGTTCATTAGCACCGTGTCCAGCGTCAGGCCTTCGTAGATGACATAGGGCTGGCCCACGGCGTTGTCGATATTGACCTCGGACGGGCGTTTATAGTCAGTGGCGGGTAGCTGATCGCCGGAAGTCCTTTGTTCTCCTGCTGCCCTGGCCGTGGTCAATGCGGTTGGTTGACCTCCCTGCACTGCGGCAGCAAAGGGGTTCTGGGGCGAACCCGAGGGCTGTTGGGGTACGTTTTGCTGAGACGAAGCCTGCTCCGCAGGTCGCGCGTAAGCGATATTAGAGGAGAACCGGGCGGCGTCCGTACGTTGCTTTTCGGTCGCGGCAAGCTGCTGTCCGGCTTGCTGTGAAGGCGTGAGCTGGGGCTGGCCGTTGGCCTGTGTGCCGTTCTGCTGCCCATTGGCGACAAAGGTTCCTGACGGGGCAAGTGGACGCCCATCGGGGCCGAAACCCGACGCTGCCACCTGCTGTGCGCCCGTACCGCCTGCCGCCGGGTTGCCGGTTGAGGCTGCCAGTTGCGCATCCTGCTGTGCCTTCAGCTTGTCAGCCCCAAGCTGCCGCTGTAGAGCGTCTACGTTGTTCGCGGTGTTGTCCTGAACGTAGGGCTGCGGCCCTGTCGCCTTAGCTTTCTCAGCATCTGTGGGAGCCTTTTTCCTAGAGCTGATGACGGTCGCCAGGATGAGGAGAACAACCGCTCCCAGATAGAGAAACATCTTGAGGTTCTTCTGCAATACGCCTTTGGGCTGAGGCGTGTGGTCGGTAAGTTTCGGGTCTGCTGCTGTGGTGACGGTATCGGCCATGACGTTAGTCCTTTCTCGTGAAGTCCATCTTTTTCTTGCCCAGCTCGACATAACCGTTGTCCATGACCTTCGAGATGATGTACGTCCCATCGCGCAAGTCGTAGTTGATGAGGTTCGGCTTGCCGTCCCGCATCTCGTACACGCTGAACTTCTCGGGCGCATTGGTCTTGATGTAGGTGAACTTGTCGTCGTGGTAGATCGACTGGATATCGAAGGGTGCCTCGTTCGTTTTGAACGTGTAGTCGAACTTCAACGCGAGTGGGTAGGCACTCTTGTACTCATCGACGGTTGCTCCGACGTGAGACTGAAGCGTCGATATCTGTTGATGGGCCTGCTCAAGCTGCGCGGCTGGCACATACTGCGCCGGCCCGTTGGCCGCGACAATGTTGGAGGCGTCAGCGGGCTGGATGATGACCTTGAGGTCGGGGTCGCCACCCGTGGCAGTAATGTCAGTCAAGGTGAAGCTGTAGATGTTGCCCTTGTCCGTGATGAGGTTGAGGTTCGAGCTGATCCCCGGCTTCGCCGGATGAACGAAGCAGAAGTTGCCTACCACATCTACAATCCAAAAGTCCTTGTCGCCGGTAGCGGCCTCCATGATCTTCTCCGTGGCCGGGACCACGATGAGCGTTGTGTACTTGACCTTCGCCCGGATGGGCACGATGTCCTGGGAGTGGTAGGAGACGTTGCGCGAAGCGGTCTGGGCGTGCAATGCCAGACTGCCGAGCGTGGCAAGCATGATTGCGATGGCTGTTGATTTCAGGTTCTTCATGGATGGACTCCTTAGCGGTTCGGTTGGAATGGGTGAGTGGTAGCAAGTTGGCGAACGCCCTCGGCGATGCCGTAGTGCGCGAAGGCTTCCCTCTTGAGCAGGTTGTCGCGAGCATTGTTGGTAGCAATCCAGTACGAGACGGAATCGACGTTGAGCCGAACCTTCTTGCTGGATTGCGCTTTGCGAATCAGCATCTCGCCGGGTGGAATGAGGTCGGCGATGAGGTCGAGTTCGGTATCGTTGAGGTGGAACGCCTCGCGGTAGACCTGGCGGTTCATCTCGGGATTGGCGAGGAAAATCTTGGTCGGACAGCTCTCGGCGACAATCGCCAGCATCCCGGATTCCTCAAGCTCCTTGATGGACTGCGTAGCGAGAATCATGGCCGCGTTGTGCTTTCGCCACGTCTTCTGTGCCGCGACGATATAAGTGCGGATGGTCTCGTTCTTGATGAAGAGCCATGCTTCGTCAAGTAGAAACGTCTTGAACGTCGCCAACTCCGCGGGGTTCGCGATCTCATTGCTGGCCCGGTGAAGGACATAGAAGAGCAGCGGCTCCAACACCTCGGGCGCATCACCCCAGCCGGCAAAGTTGAAGGTCTGGAACTTGGAGAAACTGAGCGTGTCCTCCACATTGTCGAAGAGGAAGCCATACTGCCCTTCCTTGGTCCAACGGTGGAGCCTTTCTTTCAGCTCACCGATGATCTGACTGAAGGTCGATAGCGTCCGCTGCTCCGGGGCAACGACATACATCCGCTCGATCGCTTCCCACAGCTTGCGCTCCTCTTTGAAGTCGAGCTTGTAACGCTTGTCGTTGCCTTCGATAAGCACACGAAAAAAAGAGAACAGAAATTGCAGGTTCTCCTTGCTCTCAGGCAGGGAAAACGGATTGATGGTGAAGTCCCGGCTCTCTTGGCCGACGTTCAGATACGTCCCGCCGAAGATCTCGGTAAGCGATTGGAAAGAGCCGCCGATGTCGAAGATGTAGGTTTGCGGCCGGTATTTCTGGGCGTTCGTGAGGAGAAAATTGCATAGGAAACTTTTGCCGCTCCCGGTCATGCCGAGGATGAGCGTATGCGCTACCTCGCCGTTGTGAAGATTGAGGTAGTACGGCGTGGCATTGTCTGTCTCCAACACCGCCAGATACTCCGAGCGAAGATGCGGGTTCGTCTTCTCGCCTGGGTGGATGGTGAAGAGAAACGACAGGTCGGCATAGTTGGAATTGAGCAAATATATCTTGCGAAGGTTCTGGGCGTAGTTGCCCGGAACGGTGGCAAACAAGGCATTGAGCTGGTTGTATGTCTCGGTAAAGAGTGCACCATCGGCGTTCGTAAACACCCCGGTAAACTCGCCCATCTCCCGGTTGATCGTGGGGAGGTCGTTGCTGTACAGCACGACCGTAAGCGAGAAGTCGCCGAGCGTTTGCCCATCGCCAAGAGCGCGAAGGCACTCTCCCAGGTTCTCGATGTCAGCCTGTTTCGACTCATCAATCAGCACGTCGCGCTGGTTCGTCTTCGCCGGGTCGCTCCCCATCTGCGACACGAAACCGGACTTGCTCATATTGAAGTGGCGGCGGCGTTTGTCTACTTCCTTGCGGGCCTTCGCCATCGCAAGCGGTGTCCACTCGGTGACGACGTAGAAGTTGCCCTCGATCTTGAAGAGCCGGTCAAGTACAAGTGGCCGCGTCTCCGCAATGGCCTCTTTCATCGTGAGGATGCGGACGAAATGATCGCCGACGCGGAGGTGGTCGCGCTCCGCTTCGATGTTGGAATTGACCACTTGAAAGTCGAGGTACTGGGTCGATTGCGGCTTGCCCGCAATGCGCCATTCGTCAAAATTGAGTAGCCGGCGAAAGAACCGAAACTGTGCCTGTTGTCCTTGTACCTCGATGGGCATGAGGTCGGCGAGATGCCGAGTAAAGTTCTGAACGCTCTGCTCAAGCCTTATGAGGTCTGCGTCAATCTGTGTCCGCAGTAAGACCTTCATGTTGTCGCTGGTGAACTGCGCTTTGAGTTCGCGGATGCCGCCCTGGGGATCGCGGGGCAAACGAAGCAGCGCGGGCATAATGCCAGTCTTCGATCTCGAACCTTCCAGCACGATCACATAGAAGATGTCGATCTGATAGAGCCGGTCGCGTTTGGATTGAAAGAACCTCCGACGCTGCTCGATTGCGGCGTCAATGAGTTCGTCATCGTAGTTGGCAAACGGAATTACGGGCCAGTTGGTCTTGAAGAGATACTGGTAAACGTGGAAGCCTTCGCCGAAGGCCTTGAGTGCCGCCTCCAGTCGCTTCACCGCGTACTGCTGTTCGTCGCTATCGAGACTTTCGTAGTCCACACCCGCAACACTCAGGACCATTCCGAGATCGCCACTCTTGGTGAGGAATGCAGTCTCAGTCCAAAACCCATAGAGGTTGATGTGTGCGCTAAGAGCGTCTGCTTCCTTCCACGGCTGGATGACTTTCGAGAGATTCAGCATCACCGCACCTCGACGTTCGGAACTGTCTGCTTGGCTGCGTCGTAGCGCAGCTTGAACTTCTCGGAGCGTCCAAGAATCGTGAGGAACGCCGGGTCTGAGTTGCTCACCCAATGACCGAAGATACAGCCGCCGATGAACACCACAACGGCCCCGATGATTGAATTGAAGAGGTTGAACATCCCCACTGCGGACACTGCAATCATGAAGAAGAGCGTGCGTTCGATGCCCATATAAGTGAGGGGCTTATGCAAACTCTTGAAGACTCGGTTGCGGCGCTTCTGAGTGATTTCCGGCATAAACCCCTCGCTGTGGATCGTCGTTGGAGGTGAAGTGGAATGGATTGCAGGACGATGGAGGCGACAGAGCTAGGAGCCCCAAAGCCAAGTGAGGATGTTGGTCGCCATGATCGCTATCCCGGTTCCGGCGGCGACGCCCGCAAGCGTCTTCTTCGCGCCCGGTTCTCCGTGCGCGAACGTATAGCCGCCGATCACGATGGCGATAAGGCTGGCAGCCTTGGCAATAGTCCCGGTAAAGAGCGTTTGGATGGAGCTGATGCCCGAATCGAATGGCGAGGCATGGGCTGCGAGGGGGAAGATCAATACGCATAGGAGCAGGGCTGCTCCGCGCATCAAGTAGAGCTTTGTCCGCTCAATCGTTGCTCCTGGGATGATGATTCGGATACGTGTCATTGGCACCTCCAACGACCGGGATGGTCGCGATAGCCATGACACTAGGCCGCGATTCCTCTCGCGTCCAATACATATATCCGATACCGTTTTCCGCCAAATGCGGCTTTGCTATCGGGAAATCCGATAACAAATTTAGCCGAAAAGCGGAAGGATTCTGTCGTTGATTGATGGGCGCACGGACCGAACTGGTTTGGCTGGTGGCACCTTTGCTTGCAGCCGAAACCTCCTTCGCAGCTCCTTTATCAATCGCGGTAAAGTCTTCTGCGTTGTCGATCTTCCCAAGATCAGCGCGCTATCAACTGTCCAGGTCACACCGGCGATGGGACGGGTGACGAGCCCTTTCTGCAAGGCAGAGCCTTCCGGGATCAGTGCATAGCTGTAGCTTGATTCCACCATCCATTGGAGTTCGTGAGGGGTCTTGTTAGTGCTGGCAACGTCGCCTGTAATGCCAACTTCGTTCAGCATCTCGATCAATCGAACGTGCGCTTCGGGATGTTGTTTGGGTTCACGGAAGATCGTCAACTTCGAGCCAAGATCAGCCGGCGTGATCTCCTTCAACTTCGACAAAGGATCATCGGCTCTCATGCACACAACGAGACGACTATGCGTGAATGGATATGTCTTCAAACCTGCTCCTGATACCGGAAGCGTGAGCAATGCTGCGTCGATTTCGCCTCTGTCGAGCAGCGTCAGAAGTTCGACGTTGTCACCGCCTTGGGACTTGATCTCGCACGTTGGGTAGAGAGCGGTATGAACGGAGCAAACCATCTCGTACAGGTCATGGTCTACGAACGAAGAGAAGCCGAGGCGCATGGGGAGAACTGCTACGGTATCCGCAGAACGCGTTGCCGTCAGCAAGTCGTCACGCAGCTTAAGGATTTGCTTGCTGCCGGCAATCAATATCTCTGCTGCTGGAGTCGCGTGGACTCCGCCGCTATGCCTCACCAATAAGCAGACTTGAGCGGCCTCTTCAAGCTGTTTCATCTGTCCGCTGAGGCAGGATTGCGAGATGAATAGGGTTTCTGCAGCGCGGCTGATGTTGCCCGCTTCGGCAACTGCGATGAAGTTCTTAAGATGCCGGAGTTCGATCAGGTCTGACATATGGGCCGTCCTTCTCTACTGGCGCAGGATGCGATTCGGAGAGCGCCTCAATCCACATTGCAAGTCAGGCCCGAAGTCAACTTAATTGTGGGCGCATGTACCAGCAAAGTCAACGCGGTGGAGCGCAGCAATGGTCAAATCTGACCTGAAACGCTGCTATCGGAAAAGCCGATACCAACTCGGATTATGCCATCAGATATATGTATTGGACGGCGGCGGTTCGCGGCCCCATCCTTGAAACATCCTTCACTGGGTATCGCATCACTAGATACCGCAGGAACCTCACGGAGTCCGCCAATGGCAGAAATAAACGTAACTGAACGAAAGAGACCTGGTCGTGCCATCATGTCTCCCGATGAAAAGCTGCTGGTCGGAAGAGAAGAAGCCGCTGAAATGCTTTCCATCAGCCGAAGGGCCCTCGATTACCTTGTGGCGAATAAGCAGCTCATCACGCGAAGGATCGGCGCACGAGTCCTGATTCCAGTATCCGATCTACGGCGTTTTTCACGCATGAGCCATCCCGAGCGTCTCGCTGGGTAGCGTGAGCTTGATACTATCGCTTCTCTTCTGTCGCACGGAAAGTCATTAGCCGGTCGATTGCATCGAGTTTGTGATCGGGTGACAGGTGCGCGTATCGAACCGTCATGCTGATGTCCTTATGCCCCGCGAGTTCCTGAGTCGTGCGCAAATCGACGCCAGCCATTACAAGTCGGCTGATGAACGTATGCCGAAAGACGTGCCACGTCACATTGGCCAAAGCCGGCTGCTCCTCAATCACATCCTGCATTACCAACTTGAACCACGCCTTCGGGCTATCCAAAGGCTCCCCAAAGCGGCTCAAGAATACGCGTGACGTTTTCTCAGTGCGCCGTGCAGCACAAACTTCAAGGGCCTTTATCGCTTTCTCGTTTAGGACAACAATCCGGCGGCTTCCATTCTTCGTCTGACTCAGTTCAATCTGGCGTCGCCCAATCTGTACGTCATCCCAGTCCAGAAAGTGTTGCTCGGACATACGCATTCCGGTTTCGAGCGCGACGGTAAAGGCAGGTTCATGGCACGGGCAACGTCCCAAGATGTGCTTTCTGATGAGGGCTTCTTCTTTGTATGTGAGGAAGCGGATGCGAGCGTTGTCTTCTTTCCGCAAGCGAACCAAGCGCGCTGGGTTGATTGAGATCCTACCGTTACGAATGCCCTCCGCAAAGATCATCGACATTGTTGAGCGATAGCGATTGAGCGTTGCGGGCTTTAGATCGACTCTGGTAGCCAGATACGAAGCGATCTCTGCGGGGGCAATCTCATCGGCCTTCATCTTCCCAAACACCGGAAGCAGGCTGTTCAGGTTGCACAGGTCCCCACGGTGGCTCCGCTTATGAGCTGCAGAATAGAGCATCGCGTCCTTGGCCAGGTCTTCAAAGAGAACCGCCTTCTTCACCCTCAGAGTCTCTGGCAACTTCAGGCCGGACCGCGCCTCCGTTTTTCGCTTCTGATAGAGCGCGATGGCATCCGACCGCCGCCCTACCTTCTCACGATGACGTTTACCCGCAAAGTAGAAGTTGACCCACCACACTCCACTGTCGGCCGGATGCTGAAATACTCCTCGCGTAGCTGCCGCCATGCCTGCCTCCCTGATGCGAAATCTTCGGTCGTCAGTCACGGTCTTGGTGGCTGTTTTGGTGGCTGTTCTGTACGGACTTTCATGCTTCGCCGTGCATCTCAATGCCACACAGGATTAGTATACATCTCATTCATAAATAATGACTTATTTGCACCTTATGCATCGCTGTGCGTCGCCGTGCAAAGCCTAAAAATCCGACTCTTAATCGACTGGTCGCAGGTTCGATCCCTGCCGCGTCCACCATTTCTTCTGTTGAGAACCAGCACGCTCGCAAAGCGGCTTAAGCCGTATTAATGGCGCGGGTTATTGTCACGGCTGAAGCCGTGACCTGCCGTTCGTTGCACTTTTGGCAGTCTTTTGTGTCAGTGAAATGGCCGGGGTGGCCCATTCATCGCGTTCTTTGCGATGAGTGGGAATGAGGGTGGTGAAGAGGTTTGCTTCACGTCGCGGTACGGGCGGTCGAAATTTCCACTCATGATGCAAAATGCGCAGCATGAAGGGGCCACCCGCCAGGAGGGCGGTTGAAAGTTGTTGTCAGGGTCCTCAAAAAAGGCGCTGAATATGTCTTCATTTCCGGGTGGTTCGCTGCGTTGTGCTTGTGAGGATCGCGCTTAGAAACTGCTCAAAACCAATAAACACCTGCAAGAGCAACCGTTGTTCAAACTGGTAATTTCGAAGTAAGGCTCAAACAGAAAAGCGCCTCCTTTTCGTTTTGGTTACCAAAGATTTGCGTATTGAAATCAAGCATTTGAAAAGAATTGAAGTAGACTTCGTTAACTCGACCTAGGAGATTCCCATGCGTCTACGCCTTTTTGTAATCGCCGCCACTTTGCTTTCGGCCAGTCTCTCTGCCGCTGCCGATACATTCACCTTCACTCCGTCGAACGGGGATCCTTCGATAACATTCTCCATAGAAGACTCCACCACTCCCTACGGCTATGTTTCCGGAACTGATGCGTTTTACGTACCCGGCACCGGGTATCTCTATTTCTTTAGCGCTGCCGCTTCCCAAACGCCATCCTACGAGGATGCCGGTTTCGGAAATTTTGACTTTCAAATTGGCGCATTCTCTAGTCCTGACCGAGAATATTTTGTTGATGGGCCCCAACTTTACAGTGGAGATGAGTCGAGTCCGGTCTTCATCACAGGTACCTATAATCTGACAGCCGACCCGAAAGACGCCCATCAAGGTTTTTTGGACACTGGGGCCACCCTCGTCATCACCTCGGACTCTACGACCACGCCACCGACGACAGTCACCCCCGAGCCATCCAGCCTCATCCTGCTCGGCACGGGGCTGCTCAGCGCGTACGGGGCAGTCCGTCGCCGTTTCGCAGCCTAAGTCCTTTCGGCGAACGGACCCAACTCCCTGCCGCGCCGGAATCTCCGGACCCCGCATGTGGTAAAGTCAGAACGTTGCCCCGTGCAGCGCTGGAGAGATGGCCGAGTGGCTGAAGGCGCACGCTTGGAAAGCGTGTATACCGCAAGGTATCCAGGGTTCGAATCCCTGTCTCTCCGCCATCAAATCAAGCAAAATTGCGACATCTCAATAGAGCCGAGCATAAAAGTGCTTACGGCGGTTCCGTAAGCATTTTGCGCTGGCCGTTGCTGGGGCGTGGTGACGGCGAAGGAGCGGCGGCGGGGAGCCGCAGCGGTGGTGGTCGGGGAGGATGTGGGAGCAGGTGCCGATGTGGCCATCCGCCGCATCAGCACGTAGCCGTAGATGTGGAACCGATGTCGTGCGGTCAAGACCTGGGTTTCTCCGGCTCGCTGGGAAGTATTAACCCTACAGACACCCTTCCCCACTTCACATCCGTCCAACCTCCAAGGAGCACTAAGCTCAGAACATGGCAGATTAGCGCCCACGGAGGACCGTCCATGAAACTCTCCATCCCAGCCCTCACGTTTTTGCTTCTGGCGGCGCCTGCCTTCGCCCAGACCACGGGCACTTCGCATCCCG
>Ga0209483_1001145_pt1 | contig 20688 bp, 17 predicted proteins | sample NGEPerA_FD_184508 | JGI IMG/M metagenome (GOLD analysis project Ga0209483, IMG submission 184508) | Arctic peat soil microbial communities from the Barrow Environmental Observatory site, Barrow, Alaska, USA - NGEE PermafrostL2-A... | ecosystem: Environmental > Terrestrial > Soil > Wetlands >... | reverse complement strand
GAGGCCGCCCTGACGCTGCTCGCCAAGCGGAGCGCCGGTTCCGGCCAACCCGACCGGCCGGCGATCGTCCCCTATCAGCAGCGGCAGACGGCTCGCATCACCGCGACCGCCTATGGCCCGCGCGACGCCGTGCTGACGCGCACCGCCGTGGTCGAGGTGGGAGCCGGGTTGCCGCGGGGCTATGTCGTCCTGGCCTGGCAGGACGGCGTGGACTGAACCGCTATCCCGCAACCGCGAGCAGGTCGAGCGCGAAGACCCGGTCGACGAACCATAAGAGGGCCAGCAGCAGCGCGCCCACCGAAACGGCGGGGGTGACGATGCCGCGAAACGCCGCCTCGCCACGCAGCATGAAGGCGGTCGGCACGAGCAGCGCGGCCAGGGTGATCTGTCCGAGCTCGACACCGATGTTGAACCCGCCGAGGCCGAGCGCGAGACGGAACGGCGGCAGCCGCATCGGCCCCAGCGCGCTGGCGAACGCCAGCCCGTGGATCAGGCCGAAACCGAAGGCGACGTGCCAGCGCAATTGCGGCAGGATCGGCCGGATGTTGTCGATCGCCGCGAGCATGATCGTCGCGGCGATCGCGGGATCGACCAGGCGCGACGGCAGGTTGATCAGGCCGAGGACCGCCAGGGTCAGGGTGATGGCATGGGCGATGGTGAACGCGGTCAGAATCTTCGCGGTCTCGATCGCGACCCTGCCGAGGCCGTCGATCGGGACCCAAGGCGATATCCCCGTTCCCCCGCCGGAGCCGCGCCGCAGCGGCGCGACGACAAGCAAGACCGCGACGAACAGAAGATGGTCGTAGCCGAGCAGGATGTGGTCGTAGCCGAACAGCACAAACCGCACCGCCTCGTCGGCCAGCGTCTGCGCCGCGAGGTCGAGGACGACGCTGGCGTGCTCGGGCGTCAGGATATCGGTCTTGACCGTCCCGCCCTCGCTGATCGTCAACAGCCCGCGATGGGTCGGGTCGACTTCGAACAGCAGGCGATAGCCGATCGTCAGCTGGCCGCTCGCCGACGGGCATTCCGCGGCGAAGGGAAGCACCGCGTAGGCGTTTCCGGCATGATAGTCGACCATCGGCTCCGCCGGCCGCAGCAGGCACGACCCGCCGGCCCGCGATAGGGTCAGGTGGTTGAACGCGTAGTCGTCGATCTCGCGCCATTTCGCGCGCAGCTCGCCCCAGGTGATGCTGCCGTCGGCATTCGCGTCGAGGCCGACGACGACATCGAGGTCGCGCAGGGCGATGTCCCAGCGGCCGACGATCCGCCCGTTTTCAAGCTCGATGTTGAGGTAGCTGTCGGAGGCCAAGTGCGCCGAAGCGGCCCCCGTCTCCACGATCAGAGCGATGCACAGGACGAGCAGCCGAAGCACTAGCGATGGCCGAAATATCGCGAACAGTCGAAGGCGAAAATCATCATCCCGATGGCCGCGACCCAGCTTGCGCCGGCCCGCCAGGCGATCGGACCCCAACCGACCTTGACGGCGCGGATGGCGATCAGCGCATAACTGACGGTCGCGGCGGCGGCGAGCGCCGCCCCGAGCGAGAACAGCGCGAGCGAAAGCCCCGTCGCCGCGTCACCGCCCGCGAGACCGCCGATCGCTCCGCCGGCCAAGGCCAGTCCGGTCAGCGACAGGACGCCGGCGCGCCACTGCGCCGCACCGGCGAGGCCGACAACGATCATCAGCGCGGCGGCAAGCATCGACAGATCGGCTTGCCAACCGGCGGCCCAAGCGGCCGACGCGCCCAGCAATACGGCGGCAAAGGACGCGGCGATGATTCGTGCGTCGTTGCGGCGGTCGGCGAACCCCGCCAAGATCGCCAGCCCCAGGAGAAAACCGACTTGGTCGAGCGAGGTCAGCAGATGGACTGCGCCGGACCAAAAACTGCCCATGCTCTTGAGCGCGGTATGCGCCTCCGCCGGCGCCGGTGCGATCAGGGCCGCCGCTGCGACCAGCAGCCAGCGCCATTTCCCGCGAATGACGCTAAGCCCCCACGGATTCATAGACAAAATAGCATCCGACGAGGCCGACAAAGAGTCCGCAGGCGCGCAATGCGACGGCCCCGCCCGGCGATCGATCGAGCAGACCGATGACGATGCCGGTCGCATGCAGCAACCCGGTCGCGACGACGAAACCCACGGTGAAGGAAAGCGCGTCGGCGGCGTTCGGCATTTCCGCGCCATGCGCGTGGCCATGCGCGACCGCGAAAATCCCGACGACCAGAAGCGCCGCCGCGACGGGCAAACGCTGCTTCAGCGCCACCATCGCGCCCAGGGTGAGCACCGACAAGGCGATCAAAATCTCGGTCCCCGGCAAGGGCACGCCGATCACGCCGAATACCGCGCCGATCGCCATGATCAGCGGGAAGGCGATCGGCAGGAGCCAAATCGAGGGCAATCCGAGCTGCGCGCCCCAGATGCCGACGCTGACCATGGCCAGCAGGTGGTCGAAACCGGTCAGCGGGTGCAGGAAACCCGCGGCGACGCCGCCGCCCATATCGCTGGTGATGTGGGCGAATGCCGGCGGCGCCGCTCCCAGCATCGAAGCCGTCAACGCCGCCACGCCGGACGCGCGTATCCCGATTATCCGCCCCGACCGGGACTTTCGGCCATAGTCTATTGAGTGATGCATGCCTCGGCGCGCGCAAGTAATTGGATCAGTGAGGATATCGCATAACAGTTCAACAGTGATGGTGGAAATCGCCTACCGGTTATTGTAGCCTCGAAAAACCCATTCCTCGGGGAGGCACATCATGTTTAACCGCTTTGTATTTACGGCGTTCATCGCCGCAGCAGGCCTTTTCAGCTATTCGCCGCCGGCAGCGGCGGCCGACCATCGCGACGCGCCGACGGTTGACGAGTACAGCGCCATCGATATCAACGACGTGTTCATGTTCCGCGACCCGGACAATCAAAAGAACCTGGTGATGGCGCTCAGCACCCAGGCAATCGCCGACCCCAAATTTGGACCCTCTTATCACTTCCAGGCGAACGCCCTTTATCGCTTCTATTTCAGCACGAATGCCCAGGCGAAGCCGACCGCATCGATCGACATCGTCTTTTCGCCCTTCGAGAACGGCCCATCGTGCCTGGCCCCCGCGGCCCCATGCCAGACCTATAGGGCGACCTTCCCACACGGCATTACCGTCGAAGGCCTGACCACCCAGGGGACCGCCGACCCCACGCCGCTCACCCCGGTGATCACCAAAGAGAATACCGGCGGCGGAACCATCACGGCATTCGCGGGGCCGCGCGAGGACCCGTTCTTTTTCGATCTCATCGGCTTCGACCGCTTCGTGGCGAAATTCAACGCGACCGGGCAAGCCGATCTCGGTCAGTTTACCGGCGTCGACTCTTTCCTCGGCAAGAACGTCAATGCGATCGTGCTCGAATTCCCGATCAGCCTCGTTGTCGGCAACGTGACGAAGTTCTCGGCCTGGGGGGTCACTTATATCTCGGACTTCCGCTACCACGACCGGGACGGAGACCGGGACCGGGACGCCGCGCGAACCGGGCCGGGCGCCGGCGGACTGCGTCAGATCGATCGGATGGGCAACCCCGCGATCAATACGGCGCTGATCCCGCCCCCGCTGAAGGACGCCTTTAATTTTGGGGTGCCGGAAGACGATGCGAAGGATTTCGCTTCGGCGATCGTCGCATCGCTCACGAAATTCGGCACGTCGAAAGCGACGATCGCGACCTTGGCCTCGGTTGCGGTGCCGGATACGCTCAAATTCGACACGAGCGAGAAGGACGGCTACACCCAGGTGCCGCCCAATGGGCGTCTGCTCGGCGATCGCGTCACCGATTTCCTGCTGGGCTTGATCTTGAACAACCCCGGCGGCATCTCGGACGGGACGAAGGCAAAGACCTATCTTGCGGCCTTCCCCTATCTCGGACCGCCGCTGCAGCAGCCGTTGCAGTCGGCCCAGAGCCAATAACGCGCCGGCGCGCCACGATCGGGCGGGATCGCACCAGCGCCATCGGCTGCCTCGCGCGGCTGATGGCGGGGCTGGCGGTCTTCGCGAGTTATTCCGCGACAGCCGCGCCCTTTGTCCCGACCGACGACAACTTCATCTTGCAGACGGGGTTGCCGTCGGCCGATCCGCGCATGCGCGAAATGCGCGCGCTCGCGGCCGGGCTTGCGAAGCAGCCGGACGATTTGAGCGTCGCGATGCGGCTCGCCGGTAGGCAGCTGGCGATGGGCGTGGCGGAATCCGACCCGCGCTTCGTCGGCTACGCGCAGGCGACGCTTGGCCGGTGGTGGCGGGACCCGGCGGCATCACCCTCGCTGCGGGTCCTGCGCGCCCGTGTCCTTCAGGCCCAGCACAATTTTGCCGCCGCGGCCGACGACCTCCACGCGGCGTTGCGCGGCGATCCGGACAACCTTCAGGCGCTGCTGGTGTTGGCGAGCGTCGACGAGGTCGACGGCAACCTCGCGGAGGCGGAGAACTCCTGCGCCGAATATGCCAAGCGGCGCCCGGGCCTCATCGCCACCGCATGTACCGCGAATATCGCTTCCCTGGTCGGCCAGGCCGCGGCCAGCGAGCGCGTTCTCGCCGGGGCCGTCACGCAGTCGCCGTCGCCCGACCGCGGGGAGCAAGCCTGGGTGCTGGTGATCCTCGGCGAAATCGCCCTGCGCACCGGCGATCCGGCGGCCAATGATTACCTCCAGCAAGCCGTGTCACTGGACGACCGCAACGTCTACGCCCTGACAACCTATGCCGATTATCTGCTCGACCACGATCGCGCGCGCGACGTCATCCGCTTGTTGAGAGGCTTCGAGCGGATCGACGCCCTCGATTTGCGCCTGGTCCTGGCGATGCAGGCCGTGGGCGATCCGGGCTTCGCGGCGGCGCGTGACGATCTGGCTGCCCGCTTCGTGGCAGCGCGGCGGCAGCATGATGCGGTGCATCTGCGCGACGCGTCCCGCTTCTCGCGCGAGGTCGAACAGAACGCGCCGGCAGCGCTCGAATTCGCCCGGCAGAATTGGGCGACCCATAAGGCGCCCGAGGATGTTCGCCTGTTGCTCGCGGCCGCGCTTGCTTGTCACGATCCCTCGGCGGCTCATCCCGCGGTGGAATGGATCGCGTCGTCGCATCTCGAGGACCGGCGATTGCCGCCGCTCCTGGCTCAGCTCGGATTTTGAGCGCTGCCGAGAGAAAATAGGCCGCCCGCCGTTAGCTGCTTGCAACACTGCGAGGGGGCATGGAAGCGCCCGAATTGGAGAGGCGGCTGGCGGCGATCGTCGCCGCCGACGTCGAGGGCTATAGCCGCCTCATGCACAACGACGAAGAAGCAACGATGGCGACGCTGTCGGCGCGGCGCGGGCTGATCGACGACCTCATCGCGGCGCATCGCGGACGCATCGCCAATACCGCCGGCGACAGCGTGCTCGCGGAATTCGCCAGCGTGCTCGACGCGGTTACCTGCTCGGTCGAGATTCAGCAGCTGATGGACGAGGCCAACAAAACGGAGCCGCCGATGCGCTTCCGCATCGGCATCAATGTCGGCGACGTGATGGTCAAGGACGGCGACATCTTCGGCGACGGCGTCAACGTCGCCGCCCGGCTGGAGAGTTTGGCCGAGCCGGGCACGATCTGCGTGTCGCGCGGCGTGCGCGATCACCTGCGGCATCGCACGAATTTGGCGTTCGACGATCTGGGCGAGCAGCGGGTCAAGAACATCGTGCATCCGATACGCGCCTTTCGGGTGCGCGTCGGACCGGAATCGGAGATATCGGCCGACCCATCCCCCGAAGCGCTGGGCGAGCTGTCGGCCCCGCCGGAGGTCGCGCTCGAGTTGGCGCTGTGGGAGAGCGTCAAGGACGGCGGCCCGGCCGAACTGGCCTCGTACTTGGAGAAGTACCCGGACGGCACGTTCGCCCCGCTGGCCAAGACCCGCCAGGCCACCTTCGACGGCCCGCCCGTATCCTCCGACGAACTCGACCTCGCCTTCTGGGACGCGATCAAGGACAGCCAGCGTCCCGAGGAATTGGCGGCCTATCTGGAAAGTCATCCTGACGGACATTTTGCTGCGCTGGCGCGGGCGCGGCTCGCCAATCCCGACGGTGACGGCGATGCCGACGCAGTCGAGCCCGCCAACGACCCGGTCGAATTGGCCTTCTGGCAATCGATCGGCGAGAGCGGCGATCCGCGTCTCTTCGAGGCCTATCTCGACAAGTACCCCGAAGGCGAGTTCGCGCCGATCGCGCGCGTCCGGCTGGAAAGCTTGCGCGACGCTGAAACAACGCCCGCGTCCGAAAGAGAGGAGGCGCCGGTGAACCGGGAGACGCTGCCTCTTCCTCGCGGTCATGCGCGGAACGGGGAAACGCGCAAGGCCGTTTCATCTCCGTAAAGGAGACGACGACCCATGGCACCCCGGTCGTTCTGGCGCGACTATCTGAAGCTATCTCTCGTCACGTACCCGATAGCGATGCTGCCGGCGACGTCCGAGACCCAGAAGGTCAGCTTCCATACCCTCAACCGCGGCACGGGGAACCGCGTCCAGACCCGATACGTCCCGTCCCGCAGCAAATCAAACGCCTTGATGTCGTCGGCGGTGCCTGGGGCGAGGTAGCAGGACCGGTCGAAATAGATGTCACCGACGTCGCCACGGGCGATGAACGCCTGGGCCGCGAGCGTCTTGTCGCTTTCGGGCATCGCCTCGGCGATCTCGTCGGGCTCGAGCTCCGCGATCGATTGCGGCGACATCACTATCAACCACCGGCAAGACAGCGGCGTTCCAGCGGGTTACCGTCCGCGCCGGGATGCCGCGGCCAGTTCCTCCAGCCGCTCGGCGAGACGAGCCAGCTCCCAGTTTCGCGCCAGCGCCGCAGTCTCGCTCCACGCCGGCTTCTGGTCGTCGAGAGGCGGCAGCGGCGCCGTCGCGTCCATCGCCGCGATCCGCCGGTACATCCGCAAATCGCTTGCCTGCACCGGGAAGCGCCCATCGACCAGGGCGTCCTCCAGGGTGGCGTATTTCCGCAGGAGCGCCGCGGCGCCCTTTGCCCCGACACCCCGGGCGCCGGGGAGCCTGTCCGAGGGGTCGCCGCGCAGCGCGATGAAGTCCGGGACCTGCACCGGCTCGACACCGTAGCGCTCGCGGACTTCGGCCGGCCGGATCCTCGCCATCTCGCCGGCCCGGACCGGGTGCAAGATGGTGGTGGCGTCGGACGCCAGTTGGAACGCGTCGCGGTCGCCGCTGGCGACAAGGGCGCGTCCCTCTCGTCGCTCTTCCGCTGCAGCTGCCGCCGCCAGGAAATCGTCGGCTTCGTAACCGGGCGCCTTGGCGTTCGCAAAACCGCAGGCCGCGACAAACTCCGGCAGCACGTCAAGCTGCTCAGTCAGTTCGTCGTCGAACTGCCGCTCGCCTTGATAGGCGGGGAATAGCTTCTGCCGGTAGGTCGGGACGTCCAGCGTGTCCCAGCCGACCAGTACGGCGCGCGGCTGTTCGCTCTCGTAAAGCCGCAACAGGAAATTGGCGAAGCCGATGACGGCGCCGCCCCCGCGATTGCCGGCACGGCGAATCGATTTCGGCAGGGCGTGATAGGCGCGGTGGGCGAAGGAGTCGCCGTCGACAACGAGCAAAGGCCGCGGTAAAATTGCCATGCTGAATTCATCGCTCCCGTTGCGACGATCATCTAATCCCGGGATCAAACACCTAGCGGATGATGCTTCATTCTTCCGCCTTACGGCGCAGCGTTAATTGCCGAGCGCGGCGATCATGTCGGCGGTGACCAGGGTCACTCCGCCCTCGCTCAGGTAGAAACGCTGGGCGTCGACCCGCGGGTCCTCGCCGATCACCAGCCCTTCCGGAATCCTGACGCCGCGATCGACGACCACCCGGTTGAGGCGGGCGTGGCGGCCGAGCTCGACCTCGGGCAGCACGACCGCGTCGCGGGTGCGGGCGTGCGAATTGATCCGGACGCTCGAAAACAACAGCGACCGCGAGATATGCGCGCCGGAGATGATGCAGCCGCCCGACACCATGGAATCGACCGCCATGCCGCGCCGGTCGTCGTCGTCGAAGACGAATTTCGCCGGCGGCAATTGCTGCTGGTAGGTCCAGATCGGCCAGTTCGGGTCGTAGATGTCGAGCGACGGCAACGGCATGACCAGATCGAGATTGGCGGCCCAATAGGCGTCGATCGTGCCGACGTCGCGCCAATAGGGTTCGGCCTCGGGCGTCGTCTTGACGCAGCTCTCCTCGAATTGATGCGCGGCGGCGCGGCCGCGGCCGACCAGACGGGGAATGATGTCCTTGCCGAAATCGTGTGCCGATGTCGGGTCGGCCGCGTCGCGTTCGAGTTCGGCGTAGAGGAAATCGGCGCTGAAGACATAGATCCCCATGCTGGCGAGCACGCGGTCGGGCTTGCCGACCATCGGCGTCGCGTTCTTCGGCTTCTCCAGGAAGTCGGTGATCTGGTGCGACGCATTGACGCTCATCACGCCGAACTCGCTGGCCTGCTCGATCGGCACCTCGACGCAAGCGACCGTGCAGTCGGTGCCTCGCGCGGCGTGCTCGGCGAGCATGTGCGAATAATCCATCTTGTAGACGTGGTCGCCCGCCAGCACGACGAAGTAGTCCGGCTGCGCGGCGCGGAAGATGTCGAAATTCTGGAACACCGCGTCGGCGGTGCCGCGATACCAGGTCGCCTCGTCGAGCCGCTGCTGGGCCGGCAAGAGGTCGAGGAACTCGTTCATCTCCGGGCGCAGGAACGACCAGCCCATCTGGAGGTGACGCAACAGGCTGTGCGCCTTGTATTGGGTCAGCACGGCGATCCGGCGGATGCCCGAATTGAGACAGTTCGACATCGCGAAATCGACGATGCGAAACTTGCCGCCGAAGAACACCGCCGGCTTGGCGCGCCGGTCGGTCAGCTGCCGCAGGCGGCTGCCGCGGCCGCCGGCGAGAACCAGCGCGATGGCGCGCCGCGCCAGCCTCTCCTGGGAACGTTCCATCGACAGCATGGGCCTCTCCCTCGACCGGCGTTTTGTTGTTTCAAGTGCGGCGCACATCCGCGCCGGCGCCGGCGCTGGAGCGGCGCCGATCTCGCGCTAGCCAATTCTACACAACGACGCTGGGTTCCGTCCGTCCGGTGATGGCCTTTATTTCGGCGAGCGCGGCTCCGGCTTGCGCTAGAGCCGCCAACGCCACGCTCGCCGGGAGCGCGTGTCGGGCCGGATCGGGCTCGAAGCGCTCGAGGTACACCCGCAAGGTCGCGCCCTCGGTGCCGGTTCCCGACAGGCGGTAGACGATCCGCGCGCCATCGGCAAAGCCGACGCGGATGCCCTGATGCGCGCTGGTCGAGCCGTCGACCGGGTCGGTATAGGCGAAATCGTCGACCTCGGATATTTCAAGGTCGCCAAGGCGGGTCCCCGGCAATTCGGGGATACGGCGGCGCAGCGCGTCGATCAGCCGGTTGGCGCGCTCGGTCTCGATCTCCTCGTAATCGTGCCGCATGTAGAAATCGCGGCCGAAACGCGCCCAGTGACCGGCGACGATCGCCGCGGCCGCCGCGCCGCGCACCGCCAAGATGTTGAGCCAGAACAGCACCGCCCAAACGCCGTCCTTCTCGCGCACATGGTTCGAGCTTGTCCCCGCGCTTTCCTCGCCGCAGAGGGCGATGCGGCCGGCGTCGAGCAAATTGCCGAAATACTTCCAGCCGGTCGGCGTCTCGAAGCACTCGATGCCGAGCTGCGTGGCGACGCGGTCGACCGCGCGGCTCGTCGGCATCGAGCGCGCGACCCCCGGCAACCCGTCCTTGAACCAGGGGACAAGGTGCGCGTTGGCGGCGAGGATCGCCAGGCTGTCGCTCGGGCCAATCGCGCCGCCGCCAATCGCGCCGCCGCCAATCCCGCCGCCGCGCGCGACCACCATGTTGCGGTCGCCATCGCCGTCCGAGGCCGCGCCGAAATCGGGCGCGTCCGGCGCGGCCAGCGCGGCGATCAGGTCGGCGGCGTGGGCCGGGTTGGGGTCGGGGTGGTGGCCGCCGAAATCGGCAAGCGGCTCGGCATTGACCGCGGTGCCGGCGGGCGCGCCGAGGCGGTGCTCGAAAATCTCGCGGGCATAGGGGCCGGTGACCGCGCTCATCGCGTCGAAGCGCAGCCGGAAGCCGCCGCGGAACAGGTCGCGCAGCCGGTCGAAATCGAAGATGCGCTCCATCAGCGCGGCGTATTCGGCGACCGGGTCGATGATGGCGATCTCCATCGCGCCGAGTCGGGCCGAGCCCAGCCGGTCGAGCGGAACGTCCGCGGCCTCGACGGTCCGGTAGGCGCCGATCGTCTGCGTGCGGCGGTAGATCGCCTCGGTCACCCGCTCGGGGGCCGGGCCGCCGTTCGCGACGTTGTACTTGATGCCGAAATCGCCGTCCGGGCCGCCCGGATTGTGGCTGGCCGAGAGGACGATGCCGCCGAACGCGCCGCGCTCGCGGATGACCGCGCTCACCGCCGGGGTCGACAAGAGGCCGTCGCGGCCGACCAGCAAGCGGCCGACGCCGTTCGCCGCCGCCATGCGGATGATCGTCTGGATCGCGCGGTCGTTGTAGAACCGGCCGTCGCCGCCGAGCACCAGCGTGCTTCCGGCAACGCCGCCGCCGGCCGCTTCGGGCAGCGCGTCGAACAGCGACTGGACGAAGGCCTCGATGTAGCCCGGCTCGCGGAACACCGCGACCTTCTTGCGCAGGCCTGAGGTGCCGGGGCGCTGGCCGGCGAACGGTGTGACGGGGATGCTCTGGATGTTCATCTCGGCAGGTCCAGGGCAGCCATCCCTACGTGTCGGATGTGCAACTACCGGTCGACGCGGGGAATTGCCGGCGCGACTCTAGAGCAAATTGCCGGGGCGCGGAATCGGTTCCGCGGCGTGGCGATTTGGCCGGGCTCCGCCGTGCTGGCCGGGCGCCGCGCGAGGCGGCGCTTAAAGGATGAAGCGCGAGAGGTCGCTGTCCTTGGCGAGGTTGCTGACCCGCTCGCGCACGTAGTCGGCATCGATGGCCAAGGCGGTGCCGGCCGGCTTGTCGGAGGCGGTGAAGCTGATCTCCTCCAGGAGCCGCTCAAGGATTGTGTGCAAGCGGCGCGCGCCGATATTCTCGATCGTTGCGTTGATCTGCTCGGCGAGGCGGGCGATCTCCTCGATCGCGTCGGGGCGGAAATCGAGCTCGACCCCTTCGGTCGCCATCAGCGCCTTGTACTGAGTGATGAGGCTCGCCTGCGGCTCGGTCAGGATGCGGCGGAGGTCGTTGCGGTCGAGGCCCTTCAGCTCGACCCGGATCGGTAGGCGGCCCTGCAGCTCGGGGAGCAGGTCGGACGGCTTCGCGAGGTGGAACGCGCCCGAGGCGATGAACAGGATGTGGTCGGTCTTGACCGGGCCGTGCTTGGTCGCGACGGTGGTGCCCTCGATCAGCGGCAGGAGGTCGCGCTGCACCCCCTCACGGCTGACATCGGCGCCGCCGATGCCGCCGCCGCGCTCGCTGCGGCCGCAGATCTTGTCGATCTCGTCGAGAAAGACGATGCCGTTCTGCTCGACCGCGGCGATCGCCTCGCGCACCACGGTCTCCTGGTCGAGGAGCTTGTCGCCTTCCTCGGCCAAGAGGAGGCGGTGGCTTTCCGAGACAATGGTCTTGCGCGGCGCGGCGCGCTGGCCGAAGGCCTTGCCGAAAATGTCGCCGAGATTGAGCATGCCCATCTGCGCGCCCGGCATGCCGGGGATCTCGAAGGTCGGCATCTGCGGCGCGGCGCTCTCCTGCACGGTGATCTCGATCTCGCGGTCGTCAAGCGCGCCCTCGCGCAGCATCTTGCGGAATTTCTGGCGGGTGTCGGCGCTGGCATTGGTGCCGACGAGGGCGTCGAGCACGCGGTCCTCGGCGGCGAGCTCGGCCTTGGGCGCGACCTCGGCGCGCAGCCGCTCGCGGGTCATCGCGATCGCGATTTCGACCAGGTCGCGGGCGATCTGCTCGACATCGCGGCCGACATAGCCCACTTCGGTGAATTTGGTCGCCTCGACCTTGAGGAACGGCGCCTGCGCGAGGCGCGCCAGGCGGCGGGCGATCTCGGTCTTGCCGCAGCCGGTGGGGCCGATCATCAGGATGTTCTTGGGCAAGACCTCCTCGCGCAGCTCCGCGCTCAGCTGCTGCCGCCGCCAGCGGTTGCGCAGGGCGATCGCCACCGCGCGCTTCGCGTCGTTCTGGCCAACGATAAAGCGGTCGAGTTCGGAAACGATCTCGCGCGGGCTGAAGGAGGCAGTCATGCGGCTTAGGTGCTCAACTTTTCGAAGGTGACCTGATCGTTGGTGTAGATGCAGATGCCGGCGGCGATCGCCATCGCGCGGCGCGCGACGGCTTCGGCGTCGAGCCCGTCGATCCCAACCAGCGCGCGCGCCGCGGCGAGCGCATAGCCGCCGCCCGAGCCGATGCCGATGATCCCGTCCTCCGGCTCCAAGACGTCGCCGGTGCCGCTGAGGATCAGCGACACGTTCTTGTCGGCGACCGCCATCATCGCCTCCAGGCGGCGCAGGTAGCGGTCGGTGCGCCAATCCTTGGTCAATTCGACGCAGGCGCGGGCGAGCTGGCCCGAATGCTGCTCGAGCTTGGCCTCCAGTCGCTCGAAGAGTGCGATCGCATCGGCGGTGGCGCCGGCGAACCCGGCGATCACCGAGCCGCCGCCAAGCCGGCGCAGCTTCTTGGCGTTCGACTTGACGATGGTCTGGCCCATCGACACCTGGCCGTCGCCGGCGACCACGACCTCGCCGCCCTTGCGCAGGCAAAGGATCGTCGTGCCGTGCCATCGTGTGCCGTCGGTAGGCTGAGCCATGCGTCACGGAAAGCCGAGTTGCGAGCGGCCAAGCCTCCCGCGCAGCCTCACATGTAGTCGCCGCGCGCGGCGGGTCAAGCGAAACGGCCGACGGCGGGCCATGCAACGCCGCGGGCTAGCAAAGTGTTTATGGAAGCCGGTACAGTCTCGGTCCCGCTTGGGGACGACAAGCCGCTGGGCGAGCAGACAATGAGCGATGCATTCGGCAGCCTGATCGGCGACGACAGCCCGAGTTCGGATGCGCCGGCTCAAAAGCTCGTCCTCAATGTCGGCTGCGGCTTTGCCGGACGGGGGCTGCACGCCTCGTTCCAAGGCAGCGAGTGGCGCGAGCTGCGGCTCGACATCGACCCCTCGGTCAGTCCCGACATCATCTCCTCGATCGTCCACATGCGGCCGGTCGAGGACAGCTCGGTCGATGCGATCTGGTCGTCGCACAACCTCGAGCACCTGTATCGCCACGAGGTGCCGGCCGCTCTCGGCGAGTTCATGCGAGTGCTGCGGCCGGGCGGCGAGCTGCTGGTGACCCTGCCCGATTTGCAGCGCGTCGCCGAGCTGGTGATGAACGACAGGCTGGAGGACGAAGCCTATGTGTCGCCGAGCGGCCCGATCAGCGCGCTCGACATGATCTACGGGCATACCGCGTCGCTGGCCCGCGGCAATGAATACATGGCGCACAAATCGGGCTTTACCTCGCGCACCCTGATGCGGCTTTTGATGGAGGCCGGCTTCACCGCCGGCACGCTGGAGCGCGAGGGCTTCTCGCTGTGGGCGCGGGCGTATAAGCCGGGAACATGAACTCGATCCCGCGGGGCGGCGCCACTGCCCGATGAAGTGGCTCTTCATCCACCAGAATTTCCCGGCGCAATACGTCCATGCGGCGCGGCGTCTCGCGGAAGCCGGCGATGAGGTCGTGTTCATTACCCAACAGCACGAGCGGCAGCTTCCCGGCGTGCGCAAGATCGTCTATGCGCCGGCCCGGCCGTCCTCGCCGATCCACCCGTTCGCCGCCGACTTCAACCTGGCGGTTCAGAACGGGGTTTCCGTCGTGCAGATCTGCGAGGATTTGAAGCGCGAGGGCTTCACCCCCGACCTCGTCGCCGGGCATAACGGCTGGGGCGAGATCCTCTACGTCAAGGATTGCTGGCCGGCGACGCCGCTGCTCGGCTATTTCGAGTTCTTCTACCGCCCGAGCGGCAGCGACCTCGATTTCGATCCGGAATTTCCGCCGAGCGCGGCCGACCGGATGCGGGTGCGCACCCGCAACGCGGTCAATCTGCTGGGGCTGGAAACCGCGGATTGGGGGCAAACGCCGACCGGGTTCCAGCGCGACCTCTATCCCGAGTCCTACCGGCGGCGGATCGGTGTCGTGCACGAGGGCATCGACACCGCGCTGGTGCAGCCCGAACCGAGCGCCCGGCTGTGGCTCGCCGGCGGGCTGTCGCTGTCGCGTGATGATCCTGTGATCACCTACAGCACGCGCAACCTCGAACCCTATCGCGGCTTCCATGTCCTGATGCGCGCCTTGCCGATCCTGCTCGAACGCCACCCGAGCGCGCGGGTGCTGATCGCCGGCGGCAACGACGTCAGCTATGGGCGCCGCCCGACGCAGGCCGCAAGCTGGCGCGAGCAGCTCGTCGCCGAGCTTGGGGACCGCCTCGACATGAGCCGCGTCCATTTCCTCGGCCGGATGAACTACCAGCAATACCTGGCAATGCTGCAAATATCCGCGGCGCACATCTATCTGACCTACCCGTTCGTGCTGTCCTGGGGCTTGCTAGAGGCGATGGCGGCGGGCTGCGCGGTCGTCGCCTCGCGCACCCCGCCGGTCGAGGAGGTCATTCGAGACGGCGAGAACGGCTACCTCGTCGATTTCTTCGATGGCGCGGCGCTCGCCGATCGCGTCGGCGACCTGCTGAACCATCCCGACCGGCATGAAGACGTTCGCGTCGCGGCGCGCCGGACCGTGGTCGAGCGGTACGATCTCGCCGGCGTATGCCTGCCTGCCTACCTCACCCTGCTGCGCCGGCTGATCCGCCGGCAGCGCGGTTAGACGACCGTCGCGCGAACGGCGCGCATGTTGCAAACGGAACTGGCGATCGGTTCGGTGGTTTGATGTGTGATGGGGCGACGCGCGCTGCCCGGAAGCATCCGCTTAACTATGATACCACAGCGTTAACCAAGAAATTTGTTTCGAAATGCACTAAATTGTTGCAGAATTTTGCGACGTTCAAAACGAGGTTTGCACGTTTTTCGGGGCCCAATTTTACTGGAGTGACCTTGCCGTCCCCCCGGGCGAGGCGACGCGGCGATGGCGAGCACGGCCGGCAGGCCCATGCGCTATTGGCGCCACCCGGTACGAATGAGGCAGAGCCGGAATAATGCCAGCAGCGACAACCATTGTTATTGCCCGCGAAGATTTCTCCATACCAGGCGGCGATGTTAGCGACCCCAACAATCGCGCGGAGCCGATGGCTCTCGAAAGCCGGTTCTTCAGCCTATTGCGCGAGTCGCAACCCGATGTTGTCGTGCTCGACCTGCGGCAAGCCAATGGCGACGGCGTCGGAATGATCCTCAAGGTCCGGCGGCAAAGCAGCGTGCCGATCCTCGTCGTCTGCGGCCAGGATGCGCCATGCGCCCAGGATTACCGTTTCGCGGGCGCCGCGGAGTGCATTGCCAGCCCGGTCGATGTCGTCGCGTTCAACGAGGTGCTGCAGCAGATCGTCCGGGTCAACGGCCACGCCGCCGCGCCGGCGGCGCGCGAATCCGAGTGCATCCGCTTTTCCGGCGTCATTTTCCGCCCGCACCAGAACCTGATCGTCAGCCCTGACGGCAGGACCATCCGCTTGACCACGGCGGAAGGGCTCCTGCTTGGCCACTTCGTCGCCAATCCTTGGGAAATCCAGACCCGCGGCGATTTGGCGGAGGCGCTTTACGGCAAGCACCGGCCGGCGACCGACCGGGCCATCGATGTCGTGGTCAACCGATTGCGGACAAAGCTGCGTTCGATTGGCGAAACGACCGAACATTTGATAAAAACCGAATTCCGCCGCGGTTATCGCTTTGTTTGCGACACCTCGATCGAGCGCAAGCGCCCGCTTTAGGATGTCCGCTGGCGGGATGGCAAGGGTTCGGCCGGCGCCCGGAGCCGAAAGGGGTTGTTTCGGGGTGCCGCAGGGGAACGCGTGATGGATGGCATGGAGCGCAACGGGTCTGAGGAGCCGCGGGTCACCAGCGGCGGAGCACCCGGCGTCTCGTTGCTCGGCTCCCTCGTCATCGTCGCGCGCCAGCACGGCATCCACCTCTCGGCGCCGCAACTGGTGCACGACCATTTGCTCGAGCCGGGCCAGCCGTCGATCCCGCAGCTGCTCCAGATCGCCGGCGCCAGCGGATTGCGCGCCAGCAGCACCTGGCTCAGCTGGAGCGAGCTTACAAAGCTCGGCAAGGCGCTGCCGGCGGTCGTGATATTGCGCAACGGCAGCGCGATGGTGCTGCGCCAGACCAACCAGGACCCTCAGCTTCCCCGCGTTATCCTCCAGGACCCGAACGCGCACGAGGACGCGCCTTTGATTCTCGACGAAGCCCGCTTCACCGCGGCCTGGACCGGCGAAGTGCTGCTGTTCAAGCGGGATTACCGGATACGCGATGAAGATCAGCCGTTCGGGCTGAAGCTGATCCTCGGCGTGCTGGTGCGCGACAAGCGCATTGCCCGCGACATCGCCATCGCGGCGTTCATGCTGAGCCTGCTGGCCCTGGCGCCGATCCTGTTCTGGCGGCTGCTGATCGACCGCGTGCTTTACTACAACAGCATCAGCACCTTTTCGGTGCTGTGCCTATCGATGCTGATCCTGATCGCCTTCGAGACGGCGTTCGGCTATCTGCGCCGCTACCTCGTGCTGCACATGACGCAGCGCGCCGACGCCAAGCTGTCGACCTATATCTTCGACAAGGTCGTCCAGCTTCCGGTCGACTTCTTCGAGCGCATGTCGGTCGGCGAAATCGCGCGCGACATGCACGAAATCCACAAAATCCGCAATTTCCTCACCGGCACGATGTTCGGCACCGTGCTCGATGCCTTCGTGCTGTTCGTGTTCCTGCCGATCATGCTGGCGTTCAGCCCGATGCTGACGCTGTTCGTGCTGGCTTTCGCCGGGCTCATCTGCGGCTGGATCATTCTGCGGCTGCCGGATCTGCGAAAGAAGACCAAGGCGGTGTTCGAAATCGAGGGCGAGAAGGGCGCGTTTCTGGTCGAGACGCTGCACGGGGTGCGCACGGTCAAGGCGCTGGCGCTCGACGCGCGCCGCCGCCACGACTGGGACGTCAAGGTGGCGAGCGCGGCGCGTCTGCGCTTCGAGGAAGGACGGGCGGCGAATGTCGTGCAGACCGTCGCCGTGCCGCTCGAACGGTTGATGACGAGCGGGGTGATCGCGGTCGCCGTCTACATGGCGATGACGACGCACGAGCAGGTCTATATCGGCGCGCTCTTCGCCTTCATGATGCTGTCGCAACGCGTCGCGATGCCGCTGATCCAGCTGTCGCAGACGATCGTCCAATACGACGAGGTGCGGCTGGCGCTGAGCGTCATCGGCAATCTGGTCAACCGGCCGTCCGAGGAAGGCCGCGGCAAGAGCGGGATCCGGACGCCGATCGTCGGGCGCGTCGACTTCTCGGGCGTCCGCTTCAGCTATATGGGCACGACGAGCCCGGCGCTCGACGACGTCTCGTTCACCATCCCCGAGGGCTCGATTTTCGGGATCATGGGGCGCAGCGGCTCGGGCAAGACCACGGTCACCCGCCTCCTGCAATTGTTCCACGGCAATTACGAGGGGCTGATCAAGGTCGACGGCACCGATCTGCGGCAATACGACGTCGATCATCTGCGCGGCAGCTTCGGCGTCGTCATGCAGGAGAATTTCCTGTTCAGCGGCACGATCCGCGAGACGATCGCCGCCGGCAAGCCCGACGCGACCTTCGACGAGGTGGTGATGGCGGCGCGGCTCGCCGGCGCCGAGGAATTCATCGAGCGCATGCAGCGCGGCTACGAGACCTATATTTACGAAGGCTCGCCCAATTTGTCCGGCGGCCAGCGCCAGCGCCTGGCCATCGCCCGCGCCCTCATCACCAACCCGCGCATCTTGATCCTCGACGAGGCGACGAGCGCGCTCGACGCCGAGAGCGAGGCGATCGTCAACGCGAACTTGATGCGGATCGCCGAGGGGCGCACGCTGATCATCGTGTCGCACCGCCTGTCGTCGCTGATCGCCGCCGATTCGATCCTCGTGCTCGAACGCGGCAAGATCTACGACATCGGCGCCCACACCGATCTGATCGAGCGCTGCGACATCTACAGCAATCTCTGGCACCAACAGCACCAGCACCTCTTACCCAGGCCGTCGTCGCATGAAGTTATTTCCTTTCGCCCGGCCGGCACTGCTTGAGCCGGATGCGGGCCGCCAGGTCCGCATCTACCAGTCCGAAACGGCCGAGATCCTCGAGGGGCCGGAGCCGATCCAGACGCATATGACGCTGCTGGTGCTGACCGGCCTGTTCGCCTGCCTGCTCCTCGTCGCGACGTTCATGCGCGTCGACCGCGTCGTGTCCTCGTCGTTCGGCCAGGTCGTCACCATCGACCCGACCGTGGTGCTGGGCGCGCTCGACCAGTCGATCATCAAGACGATCGATGTCCGCGAAGGCCAGCAAGTCCACAAAGGCGAGGTTCTCGCGACGCTCGATCCCACCCTGACGACCGCCGATGTCGGCGCGCTCAAGGCGCAGGTCGCGAATTACGGCGCGGAGATCGCGCGCTGCCAGGCCGAGATCGCGCAAAAGCCGTTCACCATGCCGCCCTCGACCGACCCGGTGGCGAACACCTATATCTCGGCGCAGCGCGAGTACTATTTGCAGCGCAAGGCGCAGTACGACGCGCAGGTGCGCAGCTACGACGATCAGATCGCGCAGCTTCAGGCGACGATCGCGAAATACGTCAACGATCAGACCCGCTACGGCGATCGCGTCAAGATCTCGAAGGAAATCGAGGATATGCGCGCGACCCTCGCCGCGGCGCAGGTCGGCAGCCGGCTCAACCTCCTGACCGCGACCGACCAGAAGCTCGAAATCCAGCGCGCTCTCGAATTCGACAAGAATGCCGTGGCCGAGACAAAGCATCAGCTCGATGCGACCACCGCGACGCGCGACGCCTATGTCCAGCAATGGTTCGGGCAGGCGAGCCAAGAGCTGGTGACCGCACAGGGCAACCGAGACACCGCCACCGAACAGCTCACCAAGGCCACGATGCATCAGGGGCTGGTGCGGCTGGAGGCGCCCGAAGACAGTATGGTGTTGAAGATCGCCCAACTGTCGGCCGCCTCGGTGCTGAACCAGGGCCAGCCGCTGATCTATCTCGCCCCGCTCAAATCGCCGCTCGAGGCCGAAATCCGGATCGCGGCGCGCGACATCGGCTTTATCCGGGTCGGCGACAACACCACGATCAAGCTCGACGCCTACAATTACATCGAGCACGGCACGGTGAGCGGCAAAGTGCGCTCGATCAGCGAGGGCGCCTTTACCACCGACGAGAACAACACGCCGGTCGAGCCCTATTACAAAGTCCGCGTCACGCTCGACCCGATAACGCTGCACAATGTCCCGGCGAGCTTTCGGCTGGTCTCCGGCATCACCTTGACGGGCGACATCCATGTCGGCACCCGCTCGCTCTTCACCTATGTGCTCGGCGGGTTTGTGCGCGGTGTCGACGAAGCGATGCGCGAACCCTGATGACCCCAGCCGACGATCCGACCGAAGAGAGCGACAACGTCGAGGCCCTGGCGCGGCGATTTCTCGCTCTCCAGGCGCGGTATGCGGCGGCAAAGCCGGGAGAGCCCGCGACCGGGGTCCCGGCCGAGCCGCCACCGGAGGCGTCGGCGAGCGCCCCGGCGGAACCGCCGGCGATCAGCGGGACAGAGGCGCCGCCTCCGGCCACCACGGCGGTAGATCCGCCGCCGACCGACGTGGCGCCGGTGCCGCTTCGCGAAGCGCGCCGACGCCGACAAGTTCGTCACCGTCGAGCGACTTCGCCTCGCGTGGCGGAAGCGCCTCCGATCGATGCGGCAGCCGGGTCTGCGAACAGCGCGATAGAAAGGCTGTCGGCGATCGCCTCGGCGGCGGACCCGCCGGTTGTCACCGCGGCAGGTGAGCCGCCGCTCCCACCGATCGGGCAAGCAGACCCGCCTGCAGCTGGCGCTGAAGCAGCCTCCGCCAGACCGACACAGGTTGCCTCGCCGTCCGCGGCGCTTAACCGGACGCACAAGATCACGCCCGGGACCGCCGCGTTTCTGGCGCGCCGTATGCGCGCGCTGCACCGCACCAAGCCGCGGCCGATGCCGCGGGTGTCCACGCACGTGACTGCCGCGCCGAGCCCGACGGCGGCGACTGAACCCGCCCCGCCCTCGGAGCCGGACCCAGCGCCCAAGCCGGCGATCTTGGGTGAACTGCCGTCGCGCGCCGAGGAGCCATCAATGCCATCGCCCGTCCCGGCGGCAGAACCGCCTCCCGCCGGGTGGAAAGCCGCGCCTGAACTGATGATCTCGCTCGCCCCCTCCCTACCTACAGCAGAGGCGACAACCGCCGAGCTTGAGGTCATGCCTGAACCGACGATCTCGGACGAACCCTCGGAACCGGCAGCAGAACCGCCGCCCGCCGAGCCGACGCTCGCGCCTGACCCCGAGATATCGTCCGACCCACCGGTGCGCGTGTCGGACCCCCTGCCTGAGACGCTGGAAGTCACGATGGCGCCGGCCGACACGACAAAGGCGGTGGTCGCCGTCGAGACGCCAATATCGACATTGCCGGACACGCCTGCACGCCGCCGGGCTTGGCGGCGTGC
>Ga0209483_1001144_pt1 | contig 20690 bp, 19 predicted proteins | sample NGEPerA_FD_184508 | JGI IMG/M metagenome (GOLD analysis project Ga0209483, IMG submission 184508) | Arctic peat soil microbial communities from the Barrow Environmental Observatory site, Barrow, Alaska, USA - NGEE PermafrostL2-A... | ecosystem: Environmental > Terrestrial > Soil > Wetlands >... | reverse complement strand
CTGTTCAACTGCGGGACGGGGAAGGCCCGGACGTGGGCGGACCTGGCCCAGGCGACGTTTGCCGCGATGGGCGTGGAGCCGACGATCGAGTATATCGAGATGCCGGAGGAGTTGCGGGGGCAGTACCAGTACTTTACGCAGGCGGTGGTGGGAAAGCTGCGCGCGGCGGGGTATGAGGCGCCGTTTACGTCACTGGAGGATGGGGTGAGGGAGTATGTGCAGAGGTACTATCTGGGGCGGTGAGCGGCCTCCATCCCTGGAGGCCGCTGAGGTTCTCGGCTACTTGCTGTAGCCGTTCGTGATGTCGATGTCTCCGGAGCCCGTGCGGGCTTCGAGGACCGGGCCGCCGCCGTTGACGGCGCCGGTGAGGTGGTGGCGGGACTCGTCGTTCTGCTGCGGAGCGTTGGGGAAGTGGACGCGGATGGAACCGGAGCCGGTCGAGCCTTCGAGGTCGAAGTGGGCGTCGGGGGCGAGGTTGAGGCGGACCGAGCCGGAGCCGGTGGAGAGCCGCGCCGCGCCGTTCAGGTGGCCGTTGGCGACGATGTCCCCCGAGCCCGTGCGGGCGGTGAGCGCGCCGTTGAGGCCGTCGATGTGGATGGAGCCGGAGCCGGTCTGCGCCTTCACTTCACCGGCCGAGTCCTCCTGAAGGACGATGTCGCCGGAACCGGTATGCAGGTCCGCGGGGCCGTGAATACCTTGAGCATGCACCGAGCCTGAACCGCTGGTGGCAGAGATGAATCGGCCGAGGTGCTCGACGTCTACGTCACCGGAACCGGAGCGCAGGTTGAGCGCGACCGAAGCGGGAGCGGTGATGTCATAGTCGATGGAGATATTGTTGTACAGCTCGCGGTCGTTGGTCTCGCCGATGCGGACGGTGTTGCCGGTCTGCTGGATCGGCGGGTTCTCGACGATCTTGGTGATGCGTCCGTCAATTGTGGGCGAGGCATTCCAACCTGCGTGGACGTGCGCCTTGATGTGAATCTGGCTGTCGCTGCCGGCGGTGATCTTGATGTGGCCGGAGCCGGTGGAAACGTACAGATCGGCCTGGCCGTTGACGGTGAGGGTGCGGTCGAAGTCGGCGTCTGCAAAGGCGGCAGTCGCGGTGGCGAGGATGAGAGCGGCGGTGAGGATGCGAATCATGGGTGGCTCCTTGAAGTGGCGATGCGAAGTGCGGTGAAGCTGGCCTTACTGCTGGAGAATCACGGTCTCGCCGGCTTTGAGGCCGGAGAGGACTTCGGTGCGGCTGCCGTTGGAGAGACCGGCCCGTATGGATACAGCCCGGCGGCCGTCTTTGCCCCGTTCGTCCGGGACCTCGACGCTGGCGTTGCGGTCCTTGTCGAAGATGATTGCCTGTTCGGGGACGGTGAGGACGTTCTTGTGCTCCTCAAGGACAATCTCGGCGTTGGCGGTCATGTTGGTCTTGAGCTCTCCGCCGGGGTTGTCGATGGAGACGCGGACCTCGAAGGTGGTGACGTTGTCCTTCTCGACGCCGAGCGGGGAAATCTTGGTGACGACGCCGTTGAAGGTCTTGTCGCGGAAGCTCTGGACCTTGATGCGGGCGGCCTGGCCGAGGTAGACCTTGCCGATGTCCGACTCGTCGACCTTGCCGAGAACGTAGACCTGGTGCGTGTCGCCGAGCGTCATGACGAGCGTTGCGGTGCTGCCGAGGACGAGGATGGAGCTGACCGCGTTGCCCACTTCCACGTCGCGGGAGAGCACGGTTGCGTCCATCGGCGCGGTGATTGTGGTGTAGGAAAGCTGCTCCTCAAGCTGCTTGAGCGAGGCCTTCGCCTGGTCGACCTGCGCGGCTGCCTGACGCTGCTTGGCGGCGTCGACGACGATCTGCGAGACGGCGCGATCGCGCATGTTGGCTGCTGCTCGATATGCCTGCTCGGCTGTATCGACCGACTGTTGCGCTGCCACGCCTTCCTTCGCCATTTGGAGCGCGCGCTGGTAAGTATGCTGGAGCATGGGCAGATCGGGAGCTTCGGCGGCCACTCTGTCGTAAGCGACGCCCGCGGCGGCTGAGTTCTGGTTGGCTTCGGCGGCCTGAAGCTGCGCCTTCTGGGCGGCGACTTCGTCGAGGATTTCCTGCTGGTCGAGCTGCGCGAGCACCTGTCCCTTGCGGACGTTGGCGTTGATGTCGGTGTCGAGTTGGGTGACGATGCCGCTGGCCTTGGACTTCACCTCAACCTTGGTGATCGGCTGGACCTTGCCGGTCGCGACGACGGAGCGGGCAATGTCGCCGGTTGTCACCTTGGCGAGTTGCGAGGCGTCGATTTTGGTTGGGCCGCCCATCGCTTTGATGGCGGTGACGGATAGGGCGGCGATCGCGACCAGGCCGATGCTGAGTCCGATCCAGAGCTTTTTGCGGCTTTTGCGCTGCGTGGACAAGGTGCGGGTCTCCCATGAGGCTGCAATGTTGTACGCGAGGCAGTTGCGATTGGTTCCGCGATGATGAAATTCGCTGGTGCGAGTGCTGACCCCTCCCCCCTCTATTGGGTAAAGTCCCTTATCGAAAGGAGTTAGGTTCGTACCTCCGTTTGCGAGGGTCGGGTTAAATGCGAGAGCCCGGCGGTTGGCCGGGCCTGATGTTGCGCTGTCTCCATTATAGGTGACGTGTCAAGCGGATTTTTGCCGCGGCCAACCTCGTACATCCGATGTCCGAGAGGGGAGACCCGGCAGAATCCCAATAGGGAACAGATGAAACCAACTGTACATCGTGAGCGTCGTATGTGCATAAGGGGCGGGAAATCCCGGAAAAGGTACCAACGCTGCTCTGGGCTTCGATCCGACTTTCGGAAATCGGGGAGTAGAATTTAAGCAGTGGTTAGATTTTCTTGGCTGTTCGTGATTTTTCTGTCCACCGAACACGAGAATCGACTATGATTCGTCAAAAGTTTCAGGATCGAAAGTTGTACCCCGTATTGGCCCAAACGCGCCGATACTGTCGTTGAGGTGACTCAAAAATGGCACTCGAAAGAGAACTCGCCGCTTACCACGCCAAACTTGCAGAGTTAGTGCTGCAGGAGGGAAAGTTTGCGCTTTTACACGGTGACGAGCTCATTGAAGTATTTTCCTCCTACGAGGATGCGCTGAAGGTGGGATATGCCCGCTTTGGTCTTGATCCCTTCCTGGTCAAGCAGATCATGGCTATCGAAGAAACACAATTTATCTCTCGGTTCTCCGCTCCGGTCTTGATGGCGGCAGCCGAGTAATGCCCCATCTTACCCTTCCCGTTGTTCGTAAGGGTCCGATTATTTTAGGATCGGCAGGCGTGAGTGAAGCCCGCCGCCAAACCCTGATCGCCAAAGGGATGCCTGTGCCCCTCAATGTTGAAATCAGGGCGTTGATCGATACGGGCGCCAGCGGGACCTGCATCGACCCCAGCGTTATTGAACAGCTCGGCATACCTGCTACCGGCAGCACCCTGGTATGCACGCCTACTACTGGGACGAGACCCGCAATGGTGAGTCAATACGATATTTCAATCGTGATTCCTGCTGGGAATCAACCGGCCTTCGTATTTCCAAATTTGGCAGTTATGGAAAGCAAGTTGCTTGGAGCGATCGGTTATCACGCCCTCATAGGCCGTGATGTCCTTGAGCACTGCATATTTCATTACAACGGCTCTACGGGTTTCTTCACCCTCGCATACTAAGACTCCCCCTGATTGGTATGGAGCACGCCGGCATCGCAATGGACCGTAATTTTCGCATCGCTTATTGTGTCCGACTTCAGGCGTACTTCCGTAATACTCCCAACACCTTGCCCTGGATGCTGACGTTGCTGGCCTGGGCGTAGATGGGGGCCATTTCGGTGTTGGAGGGCTGTAGGCGGATCATGTTGCCCTCGCGGTAGAAACGCTTGAGGGTGGCGTCGGTGCCGTCGATCAGGGCGACGACGATCTCGCCTTCGCGGGCCACGCGGGTGCGCTCGACCAGGACGTAATCGCCGGAAACAATGTGCTCGTCGCGCATGGAGTCGCCGCGGACCTCGAGCGCGAAGACCTCGCGGTTGCCGATAATGTCGCCCAGGGAGATGCTTTCGGCGGTCTCAATGGCCTCGACCGGCTTGCCGGCGGCGATGCGGCCGAGCAGAGGGAGGCGGTCGTAGATGGGACGCTTGCCCGTTCGCTGGGGGATGACGTCGATCGACCGGCTGCGATTGTGCGCGCGCTGCAACATGCCTTTGTTCGCCAGGTTGGTGACGTGCTTATGCACGGTCGCAAGCGAGCTGAGGCCGAGCCCCGCCGCGATTTCTTCGTAGGACGGCGAGTAGCCGTTCTTGTTGGTGAAGCTGGAAAGAAAGTCGATGACCTCTTTTTGCCGCCGCGTGATCGCCATGCGGAAATTGTAGCGAATAAAAAGCGAACCGCAAGTCTTTTCTTTCGAGGTGCCGCATTTTGCAACACCTTGGCCTGTTTTGGGACTCCGTGAGCAATTCCTCATTTGGCAGAAAGAAGCGCCGATGAGACCTCAGGGCAACTCTCAGGGGTTATGGAAAAGGCGTCTGGTAGTAGCAGGCCGGGAGGACCGGAAAGCTCGGCCGAAGTTTCTTGTAAGTGTGGCTTTCCCCCGATGAGGCAATGAGGCATTTCGCATGAAAGTTTTGGTTGTGGAAGACGACAAGGCGTTGGGACTGTTCCTGCAAAAGGGCTTGATGTTGGAAGGCCACGAAGTGGACTGGGTGGGCGACGGCGTGGCCGCGATGGAGCACGCGCAATCGGGCCAGCCCGACCTGATGGTGCTCGACCTGAGCTTGCCGCTGATGGATGGGACAGAAGTGCTGCGCCAGGTGCGGGCGAAGTTCAAAGACATTTCGGTGCTGGTGCTGACGGGCCGCAGCGATGTCGCGGAACGCGTGCGCTGCCTCAACGCGGGCGCCGACGATTGCGTGGTGAAGCCGTTCAGCTTCCATGAGCTTGTGGCGCGGTGCATGGGGATCCTGGGGCGCAAGGGCCAGCATTCGGACCCGGTCCTCTTCCACGGCGATATCGAGATGGACCGCATCCATCGCAACGTGCGGCGCAATGGGCACGAGATCGTGCTGACGGCTAAAGAGTTTTCGCTGCTGGAGTTTTTGCTGTTGCGGCGGGGCGAGAGTTGCAACCGCGCGGAGTTGTTGCGCGAGGTTTGGCAGATGTCGGCGGAGACGCCGACCAACATTGTCGATGTGTATGTGAACTATCTGCGCAAGAAGCTGGGCGCGGCGCATGGCGAGGGCGAGACATGCGCGGTGGCGATCGAAACGGTGCGCGGAACGGGCTATCGGCTGCGCGGCGAAGCGGCGGTTTCCGCTGCCCAACATGTGGCGATGGCCTAGCCGATGTCGAACTCCACCTTATTCGCCGACCTCGATAAAGAGCTGCATGACCTTTGCCAGCCGCTGACGACCGTGTGCGGCTATTTGGAACTGGGGCAGATGATGGGCGACCCCGCTTCGATGAAAGATGCGGTGGACCATGCGCTGCTCGATTGCCGGCGGATGTTTGCAGGCGTGGCGCAGATGCGGCGGCGACTGGGAGAAATATTGGGCGAGCCGGAGGGGACGCTATGAGCTTTCTGATAGGCAAAGATATTGTCGGCAGTGTACGCGACGTACTGCTGGCCAGTCCCAACGGCCCGCTGCGTAAACGGCTGCGGGAGAGCCTTTCCGGCATGCGGTGGAAGGTGCGCGATGCGCGCGGCGGGGCCGATGCGACCGCGCAGATGGAGATCCAAAAGCCGGAGGCACTGGTGATCGATAGCTGGTTGCCGGACCTGGAGGCGGGAGAGTTTGCCCGGCAGATGGAGAAGCTTTATCCCGACGTCGATGTGTTGTGGACGGATGGCACGTCGGTAAATGGCGGATTCAAAAGTCCGCGGCGCAATGAACTGCTCCATGCGTTGCGCGAGGCGCGGGCGCGGGTGGATGGGGCGCTGGTGAATGAGTATCCGGAGTTTGTGCCGGCGCCGACAAGGTTTACGGCGGTGGAAGAGGCGGCGATGTTGCCCGAGCTTTTGCCTGCCGCGTTTAGCGCAGCCCACGAGCCGCTGCCGGAGATGGTGGGTCGCGCGGAATCGATGCTGGAGCTGGCAAGGCTGATCCGGCTGGTGGCGCCGACTTCGGCGACGGTGCTGATCGAAGGCGAGACCGGGACGGGCAAGGAAGTTGTCGCGACCGCCGTCCATCGCCTGAGCACCCGCGACAGGAAGCCCTTCGCGGTGCTGAACTGCGCGGCGATCCCCGAGACCCTGCTGGAGGCGGAGCTGTTTGGCCATACGCGCGGCGCGTTTACCGGCGCGGTGCAGGCACGGACGGGGCGGATCGAAGCGGCCAATGGCGGAACGCTGTTCCTGGACGAGATTGGCGAGATGCCCCTGATGCTGCAGGCCAAGATGCTGCGGTTTCTGGAGTGCGGCGAGATTCAACGCATTGGCGACAACGAGACGATGCGCGTGGATGTGCGGGTGATCGCGGCGACCCATCAGGACCTGGAGAAATGCGCGGGGGAAGGGAGGTTTCGGCTGGACTTGTACCACCGGCTGGCGGTGTTTCCGCTGGAAGTGCCGGCGCTGCGCGACCGCATCGAGGACCTGCCGCTGCTGACCGAACATTTGCTGGCGGAGCGCGGCAAGACGTCGCCGCGCAAGAAGCTTTCCGCGGCGGCGCTCGATCGGCTTCGGACACACGACTGGCCGGGCAATGTCCGCGAACTGGGACATGTGCTGGAACGAGGCGCGATTCTTTCCGGCGATGCCGCGGAGATCGGCGCCGACCACATCCGGTATCGCAAGGTGAGGCGGGACCTTCCCGGGTATGTGCGGCCTTCGCAGTGATCGAAGCGCCGGCTTCGTGAGAGGGCGCTTAGCTTGTAGCGACAAGTTTGTGAGAGTCTCCTCATCCGGCCTTTTCTTCACTTTTGTCGGGCCCGATTCGAAAACTGCGGAAACAGATTTTAGCAGTGGTGGCGCGGTCTTCCGCGAATTTCCTTTCCAAGTGTGAGAGTTCTAACCGGATGCAGCCAGGTTCGGCGCTCCGAGTGCTTTCTCTATACATGCACGACGACGCGGCAGAGCATACGACGCGCGGCAGCCAATACGAGGTGCAGGGCCATGAACGACACAAACGTACACGAGATGTGGATGGACGCCGAAGAGATTCCGGCAGACTTGATCGCAGCCGCACAGGCTTTGGAGGTACGAGGCGCGGTTCCGGCGATGGACCCGCAGCAGCGCGACCGCCTCCTGGTGGAGCATCTGCCGACGGTGCGATTTATCGCCCGCAAGATTCATGGGCGGCTGCCGCAGCATGTGGAGCTCGACGACCTGATTTCGGCGGGTGTGGTCGGGTTGATCGATGCGTTCAGCAAGTTCGACCACGGCAAGCAGGTGCAGTTCAAGAGCTATGCGCAGTTCCGGATTCGGGGCGCGATTCTGGACTCGCTGCGGTCGCTGGACTGGAGCCCGCGGGAGTTGCGCCGCAAGGGGCGCGCCGTGGAAGAGGCGATCCGCACCGTGACGCAGGTGCTGGGACGCGCGCCCGGCGATGACGAGATTGCCCGGGAAATGAAACTGAAGCTCAGCGATTATCAAGGCCTGCTGGGCGATTTGAAGGGGCTTGAGATCGGCAGCCTGCACATGGAACGCTCGGAGGATTCGGGCGCCGAGGAGATTGCGTACGTCGCGGGCTCGCCTGAGGAGGACCCGCTCTTTATCTGCATGAAGGGCGAGATCAAGCAGCTTCTGGCGGATGCGATCGACGAACTGCCGGAGAAGGAGCGTCTGGTGCTGACGCTGTACTACTTTGAAGAGCTGACGATGAAGGAGATTGGCATCACGCTGGGTGTGGTGGAGTCGCGCGTGTCGCAGATTCACTCGTCGGCGGTGGTGCGGCTGCGGTCGGCGCTGGGCGCTCCGAAGGCGCAGGCGAAAAGGCCGCGCAAGGTTGCGGTGGCGCTTCCGCAGGCCGCTTGACGGAATGCCGGCGGTAGATGCGTTGGCCCCGTCTGCTGCTGGCTTGTTTTTTGGTACGGTCGCGCTTGCTTTTCTAGTTGTCATTCCCGAAGGGAACCTGCGGTCCTTCCCCGCGCCCCCCATTTCTCTATCGATGATACGTTCCGACCTAATGGGCGGAGGTTGCCTGATTTTCCCCGAATTACCTCGATTTACATTTTTTCTGACCCAAAACAGGACAAAGTTCTAAAGTTCCTCCCCCAGCTGACGATAGGGGTAAGCGAGGGCATTGGAATGATTGGCATTGGCGAACTGGAATCGATGTTGATGGCAACAAACAGGATAGGTGAAAACGGCGCTTTTGCGGTGACACCGCGTTCGCAAAAGAGGGCCTCTGACCACTCTTTGGCGGGTCTCGACCCGTCTGAGGAGGGTGCTTTGCTGGAAGCGCTCGGTCTGATCGACGAGCGCAACAAGCGCATTCAGGGGCTGAAGGAAAAGATCGCGGCGGGACGGTACTTTGTCGCGTCGGGCGATCTGGCGGAGCGGATGATGACGGCGCTGATGGTGGATTAAAGGAACATCCCGTCCATGCGGTGGCGCCGCTCCACCTGGTTTTGTTTGTTCCGTTCATTGAGTTGGGCGTACATCTCTTCCACACTCGCCGCCTTCCGCTGGGCCGCATCAGATTGACCATCTGAGCCACCATCGCTGGCGTCCGGTCCGCGACATCTGGCAGTGGGAGTGGCATGCGCTGATTGTGTGGGGCGTCGTGGCCGCGGTCGCGATGCCACTGCTCGCTTTGTACATTCGACGCGCTATGGTGATGTTGATGCGGCGGCACCCGACGCTGGTGCGCGCACGGCACCGCACTCGCCGGGAATAGCCGGCTGAGGAATTCCGCAGAGGTTTGGTCCCGAGAATCCACATATCGAATGGCCGGGACTACCCCCGGCCACACCGTCGATTACTGTGGCTTGCTGGCTGGGGTGGTGTACGGCGAAACCAAATTTGACGCTATGGGCGTAACCACCGGCGTGGTGAGCCCGATGAGTTGATAGACCCCCGAGCCTGCCGCCATCCAGGTATTCCCCGACCCATCCAGTGCGACACTGCGCGGGCCGCCGGAGCTATTGATGCGGTCGAAGGTTTGCAGTTGGTTGCCCTGCGAATCGAACTCGAGAAACGTTTCGTTAGGGCTGCCGCTGACGAAGAACCAGATGTTGTTGGCGCCATCGACGTAGACATTTCCGCCCAGCGAATTGGAGGAGTCATTAAAGGTGGCAAGCACCGTCCCCGAACTGTTGAGCTTGAGAAGCTGCGCCACCTGCGCATTCAGGGAACTGCTTGTGGGACTGCTGCCAACCCAGATGTTATTGTTCTGATCGGTGGCGACACCGTTGGAAGCGGACCCAACACTGTAGCCCCCGGCTGCTGGAGTGAGGCGTGTCCCACCACTGTCCCATCCAGTAAGCGTTCCGGAGCCATGATTTGTGGCCCAGAAGCGGCCTAGACCGTCTACCGCGAGAAATCCGGTTCCAGTGTCGCCACTGCCTGGGGCGAAGGTCCCGTCGAAGTAATCGCTTCCCTGGAATCCGATGTAGTGCAGTGACCCGTTGAATTCTCCGAAGTCGATGATGCTCATGGAATTGGCGACGCTGTAAACGGAGGAATTGCCCGGGACGTATTCCACGTATTTGCTCCCAATGGCTCCCCACACATTCCCTTCCGCGCTGACTATCAGGCTCTGAGGTCCTGCGGTGAGGGTCGTGGCGTCGGTGACGGTCGTAAGGTGTACACCTTGCGGGGACAACTGGCTGAACCCGTTGACGCTGGTCGGGATACCGGGGTTCGCCGCCGTGGCCAGCCAGACGTCTCCAAGCGAGTCCAGGGCCACACCGTCGACGGCTCCCAGCTCTGGACTGGTGAAGCGGATCGGCAGGCAGAAGTCCGCAGGCGCGCTGGTATAGGAGGGCACGAACTCCGGCGTGGTGCTGAGCAGGTCGAACAGCGCAGCGACATTCGTGCCCTGGTTGTGCGCGATATTGATAGCGGCCGATGCGGTGTCCGTGGCAGCGGTGCCGGTCGAGCCGTGGGTCTTGGCCAGGGTGAAAAGTGTTGCGCAGTTGTTCGACGATGGGCCGCTGGTGTTGACGCACGCGGCGAGAACGTTCGCGATCGTATTGAGGGTGTTGGGGGCGCCTGTGCCGTTGCCGCCGGGCAGCGTAGCGTAAGCCGTCCCGGAACTGATGTCGACGATATTGTTGGCGTTGGCGAAGGCGTTCTGGATGTTTCGCTTGGAGAGCGCGGAGTTCGGGCTCGAAACGTGGAGCGCGTCGTACGCAAACCCCGACATGGAATACGCCGCAGCCACCGTTGTCACCTCATTCATCCAGATGAACGGAACGGCGGTGGCAAAGTTGCCTGCGCTGGGGCAGTTGCCGAGCATCGCGAGCAAGCCCGCTGCGCTATTGTTGACCGTGCCCGGATCGCCGCCCACGCCCGGATCGCCGCCGACAGCGTACAGATAAACCGGTTGGCCGGAAGTGCAGGTATAGTCGCCGCTGATCGAAAAGTTGCCGTTGGTATCGGTCGCAACGTAGTAGAAACCGTTGGTCGGGCCGGAACTGATATCGAGCAGCGTCTTGCCCGCGCTGAACTTCATCAGAGAAACCGAAGCGCCGGTTGTGGCCGTAGGGTATCCAGCGGTGGCGGCTCCGAGAAGATAAACGTGTGCGCCGGCAATGGGCTGCTGACCGCCCTGAACACGGCCCTGCATGGATAGACCCTGCTCTTCTACCGGAGCACCGGTATCGGTGAGGGCACAACCTGTGAGCAGAAGGGGGAGAACAAGAAACGATGCAGAAAGGGCGGAGCGAAACATGCGGGAATACCGGGCCATGAATTTGATTACCTTAGGGGTTTTTCCATGTTAGATGAATTCCATTGAATATACATGAGCGGGGCAGCAGGGAACGCGCTGGAGGAATCGGCACGAGATCCAACGCGCCCCGCACCGCACTAAGTGGGACAGCTCGTTGAGGTACCGATCTGTCCATGAGCGGGGTGTGGATTGGCGGCCAACCATGGACCTATTTCTCATAAACGAGGCGTGGGGGTGGCCCCCTCCCCAGGGGGTACTTTATGGTTCAAAATTTAGATAGGACAGGGCTTAGGCTTTTTGGGGTATACTCCCTGGCTGAGCCCCTCCGGCAAAATGCGAAAGCCCAGCGGCTCGCTCACGGCAGAGGAACATGCTCGGGCATGACAACGTGACCGGTGACGAAGAAGTCATAGCGCACGCGCATCTGTTCCAGCGAGCGCTCCAACAACTCCCGTATGGCCGGCGAACCCAGATGCTGCTGTCTACGGCAGCAACTGAAGGTCACGAAATGGAGGTGGCCTGCCTGTTGATAGCAGACTAAAGGGAATGGCATAGCGGCATCCTAAACCTACCGACGTCTCCGAAGCGAGACATGGGGCACCCCGTTTCGGGGGAGTTCGGATTTGGGCCACCCCCCCGCGTTACTGTCGCCAAGCCGGCTTCAGGACTGACTATCGTGCCGATGTGGGCATCGGCGGGGAATTGGGGCGTGTTCACTTCGGCTCATTCTTCGCGCAGCAGGATCATCGGATCGACAGCGAGAGCGCGCCGTGCGGGAACCAGGGCGGCTACGAGCCCTACGCAGAGCATGGTGAGAATGACGCCGCCGAGTATGACAGGGTCTTTCGGCGTGGCCTGGTACACGATCGATGAAAGGACACGGGTCGCCAGGACACCGAGGATCATGCCGGCTATCGATCCAATAGCGAGCAGCCGGAACGTACGTCCGAGCGCGGCGAGCAGCACTTCGCGTTGACCGGCTCCGAGCGCTATGCGGATACCGAGTTCGCGGAGGCGTTTGCTGACCGTATAAGCGGCCATGCCGAAGATGCCGGTAATGGCGAGCATCGCGCCCAGCAGCCCCAGCACGCCGAGCGAAACGGTGGCTACGCGAGCGGCGAACAGTGCGGAATCCAGTTCGTTGTGCCATGTCCTCATTTCAAACGGTAGAGCGGGATCGAGGCTGCGAATCGAGGACCGGAGAGGTGAGGCAATCTCCTGAGGGTCGCGCTGCGAACGAACAACAAGCCAGCTGTCGGTGCCAGTGTGCTGGAGGAACGAAAAGAACATGGCGGGCTTCGGATCTTCGGTCAAGGTTTGATATTTGCCGTCTTCCACTACACCTACGACCTCCGCTCGCTTGCCACCCCAAAACTTGAAATGGCTGCCCACTGCCTTATCGACGGACCCGAACACCTTGCGCGCGAACTCTCGATTCACGACGGCCACGATGGGGGCCTTGTCTTCGTCATGCATGGTGAAAGTCCTGCCGACGAGCAGGGCCGTTCCGGCCGCACGGAAATAGTCGGGCGAGACACTGAAGTTCTGGGCATCGGCTGCGGCGTTGGTCGGGCGAAAATCGGTGGTCGTGTCGGCATATACATCGGAATCCCCGCCGCTAAGGCTGAGTGGAAGGCGGCTGGCATATCCCACAGACGCGACACCCGGGATGGCGGCGACGGTATCGATCATGCGTTTCTGCATCTGCACACTTTGGTCGGCGGTATAGCCGGCCATCTTCAGGTCGGTGTGTACCAGCATCACGTTGTTAGGCTGAATACCGTAGTCGCTTTGCAGCGAACGAGCCAGGCCGCGCACCGCGACGAGCGAAGCGGTGACCAGGACGGCGCAGATGGCGATTTGCAAACCCAACAGAACGTCGCGCAGCGTAAATCGGCGTGCGCCGCCGACGCTGGTGCTGCCGGAGCGAATGATCTGCCAGGGATCGGAGCGGAGAATCTGGCGGACAGGAACCAGGCCGAAGAACAGCCCACTGAAGATCGCCAGCAGAAAGGCAAGGGTGTAGGTATTCACGTCCGGATTGACGGGTATATTGATCGGGATATTCGGAATGGGCCGCCAGGTGCTGAGGGTCCGCAGGATGACCACGGCCCCCGCCATGCCGCAAATACCTCCCGCCAGAGAAACCAGAACGGCTTCCGTAAGAAGTTGGCGAAGGACGAGTTTACGGCTCGAACCCAGAGCCATGCGGACCGCGATTTCGCGCGAGCGGTCCGCCGTCCGCGCGGCAAACAGGCTGCCGAGATTGGCGCATGCGGCAAGCAGGATAAGACCTGCGAGGACCGTGAGACCGAACATAAAGGCGCGCGTGGGCCGCCCGAGGGTATTTCCGGCCAGTCCTGGGCGCGACAAAGAGAATTTCAGGCCATCATCGGATTTGGGATAGGTTTTCGCCAGCGAATTTGCAATGGTGTTCAAGTCCGCGGTAGCCGCGGCCGGTGTCACTCCGGGCTTGAGGTGCCCAATCGCCCAGGCGCTATGGTCGCCACGCTGATCGAGCGAATACCCATCGCTGATTTCGGGTGCATTGACGATAGGAGTCCAGAAGTCGGGCGCGAAAAAGAGTTCCGTGCCGCGGAAGTCCGCCGGTGCAACGCCGACGATGGCGAAGGGATGCTTATTGATCTGCACAGTGCGGCCCACTACAGCAGGGTCCGCGTTGAAGGTGCTGCGCCAGAGCGCATAGCTGAGGACGATCTCGGGCACGCTGTTCGGCCCATGTTCTTCGGAAGCATGAATAAACCTGCCGAGATACGGCTGAATGCCCAGGGCATCGAAGTAGTTGCCGCTCACGGTATAGGGCCAGACGACGGAGGGATTTCCGTGGCCGGTATCGAGCCCAACGCTGCCGATAATGTTGTACAGCACCAGCGAGTCGAAGCTGCGGTTCCTGTCACGCAGGTCGCGGTAATCCGGATACGACTCGGATGGAACTGTATCGGACCCGTACGCGCGTTCCAGCATGAACAGCGTGTCCGGATGGGGTACGTTGAGCGGTCGCAGCACCAACGCATTCAGTACGCTGAAGACGATGGCATTGGCGCCTATGGCGAGTGCCAGCGTGAGCAAGGCGGTCACGGTGAATCCAGGCGATTTTCGCAACTGTCGCAGAGCCAGTCGTATATCGGCGCTCACGCTTCCCCCTCGTTACGCATTTCTTACACTATTCTCGGGTTTCCAGCTCGTGTCGATGGTACGCAAGTGCCGGCGCAACGGTTCCACTGATGCGCCAGTTTCAGCAGGGATCATGGGTTCGTGGGGTCATTTTGAGCTCTGCCGAGCTTTGTCCCAGGGGATCAGTACCGATGAGCGCACATATCGTCGGTACTGATCATTCGAGACAGAAGGGGTTCCAAACTGTGGCCATTCACGTTCTGCATCGCCGCTTGACAGGCCCCGTATAATGAATGGAGCAGCAGATTGAGCCCGGCCAGTCGCCGGGCTTTTGGATTTAACCGGCGAGGCTGGAAATGAAGGTACGGAGCTAAGTCGTTTCGATAAGGGACTTTGCATCCTTTTAGGGGGGAGGGGTGTTCTCAGGCTGTCGCTTCACGCCGGAAGTGCGTGACCACGCTCACCGTGCGGGCCTGGAAGCGCTGTGCGAGCTTTTCTGTGTCGCGGTTGGAATCGAGGTAGGAAAATCGCGTGGTGCGGCAGCCTGCGTTCCATCCGGTGTCGAGTGCGTCGGAGAGCAGCACGATCATGACCCAGCCGCCCCGATAGGCCGGCGCGCTCACTCGCGAATGCACCACGGCGGTCGTGCCTTGCACCTCTCCCAGCATGAACCCGGCTACTTCGTCGTCCACCATCACGACGGGAGAGAGTGCCAGGCCCTGCGTCTGTCCCAGCAACGCGCGCCACGGGTTCAGCTCGCTGTGGGCAACCTCCGCGGCATGCAACCGCGCGACCGCCTCGAAGGGCGCATCCGGCAGCCGCACGACGCGGGCCCCAGGCGGCCTGCCGATGCGGGCGCGCAACCGGCCAAGGTAGTCGCGCATCGCCGCGAGGTCCGCTTCGACTGTAAAAAGTTGTTCGACGCGCCGAAAGCCATTACGCTCGCAGAAACTCGCAGCGGCAGGCTCTTTCAGAGAGTCGACGGTGCCGTCGAGCGCGCGCAAACCGCTCCCGAGCAGCGATGCCAGCACATATGATCCAACGCCGCGCCGCCGAAAGCCAGGAACAACATGGATCCGCAGCTTCTTCGCCTCATCGCCGTCCCTGCGGAAGCTCACTGCCGCAACCAGGCGAGGCTCTTCGTCGCGGAGGCACAGCAGATACTCTCGCGAGGCCGCATCGGCAAAGGTTTCGGGCAGCAACATGCGGCAAAGCTGCCACTCCCTTTCATACGGTGGACGGAGATGTAGCTTCATGCGGTTGCGGCACTCCGTTTCAGCCGTTCCGCCACGGCGAATGCGCGGCCCGCATCCTCCTCCCGCTCCAGCGCGGTGAGCGCGCGGCCCAGCGCCAGGTGCGCGGACGGCAGATCGTATCGAATACGGATGGCGTCCATCGCGGCCTCGGCGGCCTCTTCGAAGCGTTCGCAAAGCAGCAGCGCTCTCGCCAGACCTTCGTGTGCCGTCGCCATCCCCGCATCGCCGCGGATGGCGGACACGAACGCCGCCGCCGCCTCTTCTCCCTGCCCGAGCTCCAGATAAAGCTCGCCGATCGCGCCGTCCAGCGCGGCATCGAGGCCCTGACGCCCGCGGCCCGCCGCCAGGTACGCCTGCGCCTCCTCGGGCTTGCCCTCGGCGATGGCCAACTGGGCCATCACGACAGGCTCCAGCGGATGGCCGGGGAACTCGCTCCCCAGTTGCTCATACACACTTCGGGCTTCCGCAATACGGCCGCAGCGGAAATAAGCATGGCCGAGATACAGCCGGATCTCCGCGCGCTCAGGGTTCGCCTCGGCCAGTTGCTCCAGCAGCGGCGCCGCCTCCCGGTCGCGCCCCTGTCCCAGCAATACCCACGCGAGGTTCAGCTTTTGCCGCTTGCGTTGCTCCTCAGCCTGCGGCCGCATGGCGTCTCCAACCGCATCTTTGTACCCCAGCGCCTCCAGCGCAGCGACCTCGCTTCCCACCGCGAGCGCGTCCGAAGCCACCTCGCGCCGGGGCCCCGGGCTCTCCACAAGCGCGCGCGTGGGGGTCTCGATACATATCTCGGGAACGCATCGCCCCACCATTCCAGGAGCAGGCTGAAAGCCGTACAGCGCAAGCACGGTCGGCGCAATGTCCAGCAGGCTGACGCCGAAGGTCAGCTCATCCGGCTGGATGCCCGGCCCCGCCGCCACCAGAATGCCGCGCGGAAGTCCCATCCGGTTCAGGGCAGTGGGCTCCGCGGCTGCGCGGTCCGACACCAGGACCACGCAAGCCTCCGGCCCCGCCATCTCGACCAGCCGGCCCAGCAGCATATCCAGAAAGCGGTACACGCCACTCGCCACATCTATATATATAGGGTCAGAACCCGCGGGAAAGGCCTCGACGGCCATCGCCGCAGCACCGAACCATACAGCGCTGAACCCGCCGGGGCTGCTTTCCATCAGAGCCGTAGCCGCCGCCTGAACGCTCACCGCCTCGGCCAGCAGAACCCCCAGCCGGGCCAGCCCGCGGTCCTTGTCCTGATCGATCCGCGCCAGCTCCGGGACGAAGGGCCGCAGCTCATCCGCCGTCCACTCCTGAGGATCGAACCGTAGCTCTGCCAGCTCTTCCTTGAGGTCCGGAGGAAAGATGCTGCCCGCCAGACCCGCGGCGAATCCGCCCGAGACGCACGCCGCCGGCCCCGCCGCCGGATGCGTCACCGGCCAGCCAATGCTGCGCGCAGGGATTCCGGCATGAGCGAGAATTTCCCATACGTGCGCGGCATGGAGAGACGACCGCGTCACCAGCCGCACCCCACCCGTTCGCTCGTCCGGCTCGAAGGCGTCGAGCACGCCGTGGCTGTCGGGAGAGCGCCCCGTCGCGAGGCTCGTCCAAAGCAAAGCGGGGGAGACCGGCGTCAATGTCGCCAGGCTCCCCATGATGCCTCTCTCGATCAGCCGCGCCAGATGGGGCATTGCGCCCGAATCCAGCAGCGGATGAATCTGACTCCAGCAGGCCCCGTCCCAGCCAATCAGCAGAACATCAGGCATTGGCCCGGCGACGGCGGCGCAGCTCCAGCAGACCGGCGCTGCCCATGGCCAGCAGACTCAGCGTCGAAGGCTCCGGCACTGACGACGGGATTGGATTCGGGTCGTCTTGTCCCGCAAAGATCGCCTCATTGGGAGTGGTGTCGAAGGCATAGCTGTTGACCGTGAAAGCCGCATCGGAACCCGTCCAGGTGGTGGAGATGTTCATCCAGCCGGCGTGGTCTCCGTCCGTGCCCACATAGTAGAAGCCCAGATAAGCAGCTCCGCCGTCGTCAGGCCAGTTACCCACCGGGAAGGGCACCGGGTAATCCGACTCGACCATCTTACCGCCGGTCCCCCATCCGCTGGCGGAGGGATCGATCAGTGATCGGTAGACCAACGCTGCTGCTCCGTCGCTGGTAATGATCTGAGCGCCGTTGTTTACGCTCGCAGCGACCTCCGCGTTGGGAGAAGGGACAGACCCGAAAGTCGCAGAGATCGTAACGTCGGCAAGGGCCCCGCCACTGAGGTTGAGACCGTAGCTGGATGGCCCGCTAACGGCGTCGAAGGACTGCCCAACCGGCACGTAGGTGACGTCGTCCGCGTGCGCTATGCCAGTCACGGTAAACGCCGCCGCTCCGAGGAGCGTGTAGCCCGCCAGCCTCTTGTCCAGCCTGGATGTGGAAAGTCCCTTGAGTCTCATACGTATAGCCCCTGAAATCAGATTTGCTGTAACAGGTTGAAATCATAACCACAGGTGCCTAAAGTTACAAGCGAATTCTGCTTTCCGGTGACGATAGTAACCCGGAAAGAGATGACCATCGCAGGAATCAAGCCGCTTGCCGGAGCGGTTTCAGGCTGTTTGCGGTCTCTCCGTCCGATCGACGAGCGCAACCAGCGGATTCAGGGGTTGAAGGAGAAGAGCTGCGGGGCGGTAGTTTGCCGCGCCACAACCAAACACCGGCCGCCGGGCGTCAGACCTCAATGTGCTTCTCCCCGAGCCTATTCGCGAGTTCCTGCGGTGCAGAATACTGCATCCGCTGCTACGCCTGCTTCGCGGCGGTGTGACACCTCGGCGTCTGGCGTGGAGTCTGGCATTGGGAATTGTCGTCGGAATCAATCCGTCGGTGGGGCTTACCACGCTTGTCGTGGTCGTGCTCGCATGGACGCTGGGCCTCAATCAGGTCGCATCGCAGGTCGGCCTCCATGCGGTGGCGCCGCTCCACTTGCTTTTGTTCGTTCCGTTCATTGAGTTGGGCGTACATCTCTTCCACACGCGCCGCCTTCCGCTGAGCCGCCAGCAGCTTGAGCATCTGGGCCACCACCCGTTGCGCCTGGTCCGCGACATCTGGCAGTGGGAGTGGCATGCGCTGATTGTCTGGGGAGTTGTGGCTGCGGTCGCGATGCCGCTGGTCGCTTTGTATATTCGCCGCGCTCTGGTGATGTTGATGCGGCGACATCCAACGCTGGTGCGTCCGCGGCCGGCGGTGGATTAGGAGGAATAGCTTGTTGAAGAAGCGGGTGGCATGGGGGTGGCCCCCCTCCCCAGGGGGTACTTTATGGTTCAAAATACAGATAGGACAGGGCTTAGGCTTTTTGGGGTATACCCCCTGGCTGAGCCACTCCGGCTACATGCGAAAGCCCAGCGGCTCGCTCACCGGCAGGAACATGCTCGGGCATGACAACGTAACCGGTGACGAAGAAGTCATAGCGCACACGCATCTGTTCCAGCGAGCGCTCAAACAACTCCCGTATCGCGGGCGAACCCCGAATGCTGCTGTCTACGGTAGCAACTGAAGGTCACGAAATGGAGGTGGCCGGTCTGTTGAGAGCGGACTCAATGGAATGGCATAGCGGCCTCCTAAACCCTACCCACGTCTCAGAAGCGAGACATGGGACACCCGGCCGGGAGAGTGTGCGCTGACGGAGTAAGAGCGGCGCCGAGCATCGCCAATAGATCGTTGCCCCGTCTCCAGTGCACGGCGCTCGAAAAACTGTGGCTGCGAAGATGTGGGAGTTGTCGACCTTCTTTTCGCGCCGGAGGGCCGTTTGAAACAGCTCAAACCATCGTCGGGAACGCTCTTCATAGCCTGAGTTCGCAGGAAGGAGCGCCGTCAAGTGTGGATATGGCTAGTTAATAAATCCCATATTGGTCGAAAACAACGGCGGATGACGCTCATATGATCCAAGCTCCCAAACCCCCTTTTGAAGCTAAATATTGCCTAGCAACGCTGGCGAAGGACGGTATAAGATTCTGCAATGTCCCCAAAAGTCAAGCGCATCCCGTCGACCCACAAAACAAGTGAAGAAGCTGTACGCCGCATCGCAGGCCGATGCTTGATTGCGGCTGACGTCGACAAGACGGTTGTCGAGCAGGGATCGCTTGAGGAGAGATCGGAGTTTCTCATGCTGGTCGCACCCAAGCTCGTCGTCGCTGCTCAAAATGGCATGAATTTAGCGTTCCTAACAGGAAACAGCATGAAGGAATTGTCCGAGCGCTTCTTAAAATGGCTCACTCAATTGCTTTCCTACACCGAACAACTGAGGCTTCTGAGTCAGTTTCACTTCTTCTGCAATTCGGGCGGAGTGTATGCTCATTTTCCTATGAACTCTATTGAAAAACTTCTACGGCTAAACTCTAGAGGCAATCAGGGTTCCGACTTCGCTTACCGAGCGTTAACGTTCAATGGAACGGCGGGGCGGGCGATCAAGCCACAGTTTATCGATTCCGCCTACATCGAACAGTGTCAGATTTCAGACCCCCAACTGGGTGAGATAACGGCGATTTTGACCGAGGCCGCCGATGAGTACTATGACAATATTTGCAAGAAGCCTGATAGCTTAGCCCGAATCTATGATCTATCCTTGATCAAGGACAAGATCTCCGCAGAGGTTATCCGTCCGAAGCCTGAGATCCGCCTAGTTCAATATGGCTCGGGCCACAAATTGAACCAGGCCGTCGTGCAGGTGACGTTGAAGCCGGTTCTTAGCTTCCGCCACGCGTGGAAAGCTCAGAAGCCAAAATTAGCCACTAAGGATGTAAGAACCTGGCTGACGAACAGAATCCAAGAGAAACTCGATTGTCGCGGATTCAGTCACTTCATAGCTCGGCCCGGTGGGACGTCCAGCATTGATGTCACGCTGGAAAGACTCGACAAGGCCTATGCGCTACAGTTCATCATTGATCGGCTGAATGTTCAAGGATCAGCGCGGCTCGGAGAAAAGATCGGTACAAATACCATTTATTTCGGAGATGAAGTTATCGTGGGTGGGGGGAATGATTATCCAGTTACGAAGATACCGGGCCTTCTGGTGTTTGCAGTGAATCCAGACAGGGATCTTGTACCAATGAACTCCGGGGTCTTCATCCCATCAACCATCCGAGGGGGGCCTAAGGCGACGGCGGCAGTATTGGAGGAGCTAAATAATTGTGCGAGCGACCTCCAACTTCGATTTGATCCAGAAAAGGGGACTAGAGCTGCGGTTGAAGAGCTCAAGTTAAGGCTGTTTTCAAGGAGAATCAAGCAAAAAATTCAGCAGCTCGGACCTCCACGAGAGCAATCAGTTCGTGATTGGCAAGCTCTGCACGCACTGGTCACACTTATGTGCCGCGACGACAAGCCGTCGCGCGAATGGCTCTCGATTCTCGTAAATGAATTTGATCAAATTATGAATCACCTAGCGACCCATAAGGCGGGGCCGCAAGGGGCCTTTGGTTCCAGCCATCCTGATCAAGGCTCATAGGTGT
>Ga0209483_1001143_pt1 | contig 20700 bp, 19 predicted proteins | sample NGEPerA_FD_184508 | JGI IMG/M metagenome (GOLD analysis project Ga0209483, IMG submission 184508) | Arctic peat soil microbial communities from the Barrow Environmental Observatory site, Barrow, Alaska, USA - NGEE PermafrostL2-A... | ecosystem: Environmental > Terrestrial > Soil > Wetlands >... | reverse complement strand
CGAGTTGAGAGCACCGAGACGCGGGGTCCCATGCGAAGTTTCGAAATGGAGTGCGACAAGAGCTCGCATCGTGCCGTCCGGCCCTCGAGCAACACGAACGAGATGTTGGGGAAGACCTCCGCGAGTACCAGTCCAGGGAGGCCGCCGCCACTGCCAAGGTCGACGACGCACGCATCACCGGAGAGATAATCAACAAGGGTTTGTGCGAAACCCAGCGCGTGTAGGAGATGTTGTTCGAGTGCTGCCGGACCTATCGCTCCTACGCGCTGCGCGTCAATAAGGCATTCGATCAGTGTCGGTGACAGGTCCGTAAGAGAGAAACCGTCCGATGGCGAGTCGTTACTCGGCAGTGGCGTGTTCTGCCTCAGCTTCGGCGACGCTTGGTCGAATCACGACGTAACGCCGAGGCTCTACACCTTCAGACGTCGTAACCGCCCCATCGATCGCATTGACGGTGTCGTGCGCAATCTTGCGGTCAGCGGCAGACATCGGCTCCAGCGCTTCGGCAACACCACTCGAAACCACCTCAGCGGCGACGCGTCGCACGAACGTCTCAAGCGCCGCTGTCCGTCGCGCTCGGAACCCGGCGACATCCACTGTCACACGAGCGGCATGTTCTTCGGTCCGACGCTGAATTACGGTGCGAGCCAACTCCTGTAGCGAGTCGAGCGTGGCTCCCCGCGGGCCTACGAGAAGGCCGAGCTCTTCCCCGTTCACATCGACGAAAATCTCGCCGTCCTCAACTCTGACGATCGTCTCCGCGTCAAAGCCGAACCGTTCCACGACGCCGGCTACAAACTTTTGAACACTCGCACTCTGTTGTTCGATCGTCATAGAACTCTCCTCACTTGAGATCCCTGAAGGCTTCGGGCCGCCGGAGCTGCGCACTTCTGAAGCGTTGCGTCGCCCCGATCGAGTTCGCGACTGCTTCTCGCGTGGGCCGTTCGTCGGGTGTGCATCGGTCGCGACCTCGGTACCAGGAGAAGGTGACGAACCGCCCGCGTTTGCTGGCCTCCTGGTTGCCCCTTCGTTTCGCGGACGTCTCGCACGAGGTGGCCGCTTCTGTCGCGGCGCAGCCGGCCGAACCCGTGCGCGAATCCTCGCGTCAGCGCGGCCTAGTCCAAGAAAGCCCGCACGACTCTCCTCGAGCACAACTACCTCGGCGTCGTTCTCATCCACCCCGAGCTGATCGAGGGCATGCTCCGTCGCTTCCTGAACGGTGCGACCAGTCGTCTCCACCCACTCCATTACTAACGCGGCCTTCGCGGCCGGTTGTTGGCGGCGCGCGGTTGGCGTGGCTTTGGAGAAGGTGCGGGCTTCGTCAAGTAGCGCGGTGGCGTCGTGCTCTTCGAAGGCGGCTTCGCTGGCTCTGGAGCTGGCTCACTGGGAGTTTGCTGAGAAATTCCTGAGCGGAGAGCGGCCAGGCGGCCCTTCGGCGGTGCAGGCACTCCCTTTACGTCGAGAACCTTGGTTGTCGCGGGAGTACGAGCCTTCAACTTGTTCAGTGAAGCCTGTAGTTCAGGATCATGTCGGTACATGAACTCCTGTTGTCCGACGCGAAAGAGACTCGAGACGATGAAGTAGACGTTGACGGCTGCAGGAATCGAGATGTAGATGACCGCAAAGATCAGGGGGAAGATCTTCTGCATCTGCTGCATCTGCGGATTCGCCTGCTGCGCGGCTGGGTTACGACCGGAGAGTTGCTTCATCTGAAGGTACTGCAGCCCTACCGCCAGGAGAATCATCAAAATGTACGGCGCCTTGCCGCCCCAGCTCAGACCGTGCGTCTTTACCGAGTCCGCGAGGTTGACGCCGAAAGCGCGCAGCGCGCCGTTGGCGTGGATGATCGACTCATACAGCCTGCTCGTATGCGCAATGTAGAGCGGGTCCAATTTGCCGGCCGAGGTCTTATGGGTGAGACCTTTGATCGTCCCGTACAAGATCAAGAACATCGGCATCTGCAAGAAAAGCGGAAGACAGCCGCCTGTCGGGCTCGTGTTGTTCTCCTTGTAGAGCGCCATCATCTCTTCATTCAGCGCCTTACGTGCCTCTGACTTCTCCTCGGCGCTGACGCCCGGCGAAGTTTTGTGCCGGGCCTGGATTTTCTTCAGTTCCGGCGCCAGGAGCTGCATCTTCATCATTCCCCGAGTGCCCTTCAAGGTGACGGGAAAGACGACAATCATGACCAAAATCGTCAGTAACGCGATCGCGATCGCATAGTTCGGGATCGCACCGTAGATCAGGGCGAGAACCCACGCGAAGGCATGGTAGAAGGGAGCACCGATTTGGCCAATGGACGAAGCGAAGAGCACGAGAGGTCCTAACTCGAGACCGGATCGAAGCCGTAGCCACCAAGCGGCCGACAGCGAAGGATGCGACGAAACGCCAACCAACCGCCACGCAGCGCGCCTCGGGCCGTTATCACTTCAATGGCGTAATCCGAGCAAGACGGCACAAACCGACACGGCGATGGTCGTCCGGCATGCCAGATCTGGTACGCCCGTATTGGGAGGATGACCACGCGCGACGGCAGGCGGCTCATGTTGGCACCCGACTCGCTCGTCGCATCGCGTCTACCACCCGTCTTTGTAAGTCGCCGAAAGGCGTCCCAATGACGTCCGGACCTAGAACGATCAGGTAAGTGCCAGGAACAAGGTCCCGCGACGCTATCGCGGCTATCGCCCGGAGACGCCGTCGCCACCGATTCCGAACGACTGCACCTCCAACCTTCCGACTGACGGAAAAAGCAACCCGAGGAATGGAGTCGCCCTGTTCCGACGGAGCGAAGTGTACTCGCACGGCACCTGAGACGGCTCGGCAGCGAGATTTGCCCAGTTCAGCAAAGGCTTGCCGACCCCTCACGGGCGCCGGCCGCCCACTCAAGCGGAGAGGTTTACCCGGCCGCGGTTGCGTCGGGCCTTCAAGATCGATCTCCCGGCTCGCGTGGCCATACGGTGCCGAAATCCATGGCGCTTCGACCGGCGTCGTACGTTTGGTTGATAAGTCCGCTTCATCTCGCTCCTGACAAAAGACTGTTCATATTAGCTCGTTCCGGGGCCAGACACGCCAACGCAGAGGCAATGGGTCCAGCTGTACGATCAGTCATCTTCACGCCAGCCTCACGGGATCCACCAGGCAGTCCCGTAAGGAACTGGGTCGGAAAGGCGGAGACGAGGTGACCGATGTGCAGCAGCTGTGGGATCGGTGTGCCGGCGTCATTCAGTCACAAGTCTCGGATGCAACTTGGCGAACCTGGTTCGCAGGCATCGGCACGGTAGGGATTGTCAACGGCACGCTCGTACTAGCCGTACCGAACGCATTGGTCCGCGATCGCCTAGAGAGCCGTTTTGCCGGTCTTCTCCACGACGCCATCCGCGACACTTCAGGATCCGAGCTCACCATCCGGTTTGATCTCAACGCAACCGACGGCGGAGACATGGTCGAAGACCCGGCATCACCCGCAGCTGCAGGGCCGAACGATGACCGTGGAACGAGCACCCGGGATGAAGAGTCGTTGCCCTCTGGGAGATATACCTTCGAAGGCTTCGTTATTGGGCCATCCAATCGCTTCGCCCACGCCGCAGCGCTCTCTGTCGCAGAGTCCCCTGCGAGGGCGTACAACCCGCTGTTCATAATCGGCGACGCGGGACTTGGAAAGACTCACCTTCTCCAGGCCATCCGCAACTACGTGCTCGAGAACTTCCCAAAGCTCCACGTCCGTTACGTCTCGACTGAGACGTTCATGAACGAGTTCGTTGAGGCAATCCGGAGCAACTCGACCGGCGCGTTCAAACGCCGGTACCGAGAGTGCGACGTACTCCTGATTGATGACATTCAGTTCATCGAGGGCAAGGACGCTCTCCAGGAGGAGTTCTTTCACACGTTCAATTCCCTCCACGACGCGGCGAAGCAGCTGGTCATTACCTCGGATCGGCCGCCCGGATCCATTGCGACGCTAGAAAACCGGCTGCGGAGCCGGTTCTTGTCCGGCCTCACTGCCGATATTCAGCCACCAGAGCTTGAAACCCGCATCGCTATCTTGCGTTCAAAGGCTGAACACGAGCGGGTCGTCATCAACGACCAGGTGCTCGAGTTCATCGCGATCATCGTGAAGGACAACATTCGCGAGCTCGAAGGCGCGTTGATTCGGGTTAGCGCTTACGCCCATCTAACTCGTCAGCCGCTTACAAAAGAGCTAGCCGAAACCGTCCTCGCTGATCTCGTATCGTCGCGTCAGCCTCGGCGTATCACGGCTCAACAAATCCTTGTAGCGACCTCTGACATCTTCGGGTTTCCGATCGACGAGCTGTGTGGGCCGTCCCGGCGTCGGCCGCTCGTCATTGCCCGACAGATCAGCATGTACGTCTTTCGCGAGTTGACCGACTTTTCGTACCCTGCGATCGCGCGTGAGTTCGGTGGGCGAGATCACACGACCGTAATCCATGCCGTTGAAAAGATTGCGGGGCTCATGAAGGAGCGACGACAGATCTACGAACAGGTAACCGAATTGACGCTGCGCGTCAGAAACGGCGAGTGACGTGAATGTGTCACGTGAAACAACAAAGATGTAGTTCGGTGGACAACTACTCCGGGCGTTGTGAACGCGGCTTGGCTAGATGTGGACGACAAGCTAGTTGTTCCAGCAAGTCAAAATTACAAAGTTGTCAGATGTGCACAGGACTGGATAACTAGGGCCTAAATAAACCTACCTTGACCAGGGCCAATGATAAGTTTTCCACAATCCACAGCATTACTACCACTACTAGATTTATAAATAACTACTAAGAAGAGGAACTCAACAACGGTGAAATTTAGAACCGAACGTGACGTTTTGCTCGAAGCTCTGTCGACAGCGAGTCGGGCCGCCTCACCTCGGACTACCGTCGGTACCGGATCACCGAGCATCCAACTTGCCGTGCACGGCAACCGCCTCGAGATCATTGGATCGGATCCTGACTTGGTGATTGAAGCGAGAATTCTGGTTCAAGGTGATTCTGACGGCATCGCGTTGTTGCCATCCAGGCTTGTGGTCGACATCGTTCGGGCATTCGAGCCCGGCGCGGTCAGTTTTGACGGCACTGAGGATGAGATTCGGATCACCTCCGGCAGGGCAGAGTTCGTGGTTCGAGTCGCGACCGGCGCGGAGATCACACGACTTTCGTCTCCAATGAGCGACGCGGTAACGCTTCCCTCTGCTCGCTTCGCTGAAAGTTTGCGTCAGGTTATTCGTGCCGCGTTGACAGACGATTCTAGAGCCCCCCAGCTCACAGGTGTGTTGATGGTAGCGACAGCCGAGGGTTTGCGACTCGTAGCGACAGATTCCTACCGACTCGCGTTCAGTGATCTTCCGGGCGTCAGCGCGCTCGAGGAAGGCCTAGGAGTGTTGATTCCAGCGCGAGCGCTGTCGGAGATTCAGCGACTAACGACGTCGAATGATGAAAAAAGCGAAGCGACGCTGATCTTTCGCCACTCCGAACTTGACGCGGTTTTCGAGGTAGGGGAGACGAAACTCACAACTCGCCTTCTGAAGGGGCCCTTTCCGGACTACCAACGGCTCTTGCCGCCCTCGTACCCCAGCGCACTTGTGACGAGTAGAGAGGACTTGGCTGCAGCAGTACGACGAGTGCGGCTGATGGTCCGGGATACGAAGGACGCGATGACACCCGTACGTGTCGCCTTCTCGACCGACGGGGCAGAACTGACCGTTCTAACGGCGGAGAGCGGTCGTGCAGCCGAACGAGTCGATGGTCGTTTTATAGGCGAAGACCTGACTGTGGGCTTTAACCCCAGCTATCTACTCGAAGGTATTGACGCGATCCGGGCAGATGACGTCGTCATCGAGGTGATCGACTCCACCAAGCCAGCCACGCTCCGTGGTGACGGAGAGACCGACTACCGCTATCTGCTAATGCCGGTGCGACTCCCCTGAGTCATCTGGTCTGGTTGGAAATAACCGATTTTCGTAGCTTTCACCGTACAAAATTTGAGCCGGCTGGATCAGGACTGACGGTGATAAGTGGTCACAACGGGGCAGGTAAGACAAGCCTTCTTGAAGCCATTGGGTATCTGTCGGTTCAAGAGTCTTTTCGAGGATCACCACGGGAGGCCCTTGTCCGGGTAGGTGCTTCTTCGGCGGTGATCCGTGGTGAGTTCGAAGAACAGAGCAGGCCGACGTTGGTAGAAGTTAAAATCGCACCGCCGCGCCGAGACGTTGTGCAGCGAAATCGCCAACGTGTGAGCCGCGTTCGAGAGCTTCTCGAGACCTCGCGGGTAACCGTATTTTCTCCTGATGATCTGTCACTCGTAAAGGGCGGTCCGGCCGAACGGCGCCGATACCTCGACGACGTTCTCGTCTCAGCGTTTCCGCGACACGCGACACTTCGTCAAAGTCTTGACCGGATTCTTCGTCAGCGTGGAGTTCTGTTACGACAAGCTGGTGGCCGCCTCTCTCCTGAGATCGAGGCCACGCTCGACGTGTGGGATGAACAGCTAGTCGATGTAGCAGATGAGCTGACCGCTGCGCGCCAACAGCTCGTCGCCGAGCTCAACCCATGGGTCCGCGACGCCTTTTCTCGACTGACAAAACTCCCAGAATCATTGGAACTCACCTACGAGCTCTCCTACGCCGGAGATTTTCGGACCGCGTTAGGGTTAGCGCGAGCTAGTGACCTCAAACGCCAGAGCACGGGGATAGGCCCGCATCGAGATGAGGTGATGATCGACCTCGGCGACCTCGACGCCCGGAGCCGGCTCAGCCAAGGACGCCAGCGAGCGGTGACGCTCGCGCTCCGTCTTGCATCCCATGAAGTTGTGACACACCACGTCGGATCGCGGCCGCTACTACTGCTCGACGACGCGTTCAGCGAGCTCGACGAAGCGACGGCCAACGCGCTCGTTCGAGAGCTTCCAGAAGGCCAAGCAGTGCTTACTACCGCGGGACCATTACCGCTCGGTCTTGAAGCGGCGGTCACACGTTTCCTCGAACAAGGCACGCTAAGTTGATGCCGCCGCAGGTGCCTCGCCGTCGTGTTCTTCCTGACGAAGAAGCTGAAGAAGTCGCGACTGCACCATCAGGACACCCGGTCGGCCCTGCGATTAACGAGTATTTGACGGCGAATGGCTTCGCCCGCGTCGTTCGGCTCAGCGCGCTTATGGACGTGTGGGACACGACAGTTGATCCAGATGTCGCGGCGCACTGTCACCCCATGCGATTTGAGGGTGAGGATCTAGTTGTTGAAGTTGATCATCAGGGTTGGGTGATCGCGCTCACCTTTCGCGAGGCCGAGCTCCTTGCACGCCTCGGAGCAGCTCTCGGTGAGAGAATTACCGGTCGTTTAAAGGCCTATGTCGGTAGTGATCCGGCATAGAATGGGAGGCACACCTCGCCGGACCATCGACACTTCGATGGGAGACCGGCCGCTTCGGCACCTGTCGTCAAGGAGACGCGCCTGTGGTCGCAAACGCCCAACCTGACAGTCCCGAAGACTCCTCGTACGAGGCCGAGGACATCACGGTTCTCGAGGGACTCGAACCGGTTCGCATGCGACCAGGAATGTTCATCGGGTCTACTTCAACTACCGGACTCCATCACCTCATTTGGGAAGTCGTCGACAACGCTGTCGACGAGGCGATGCAAGGATTCTGCACGCGTATTGACGTCTCACTTCTTGCCGACGGTGGTTGTCGTGTCGTTGACAACGGGCGAGGTATCCCAACTGGGCCCTTCCCACCGGATCCAAGTAAATCAGCCGCGGAGATCGTGCTCACGGTGCTGCACGCAGGCGGAAAGTTCGGTGGTTCAGGTTACAAGGTCTCCGGTGGCCTGCATGGCGTCGGAGTGTCGGTCGTCAACGCGCTTTCCAGGCGGCTCGATCTTGAGATCGATCGCGACGGCAAGCGCCACGAGATGTCCTTCGAGAAGGGCGGCCGCCCTACGGGCCCTTTGCACGTGACCGGAAATGCTCCGGGAGGACGCACCGGCACCACAGTGACGTTCTGGCCAGATGAGACCATCTTCGACGAGATCGAATTTCGGGCACAGACCGTCGTCGAACGACTGCAGATGATGGCGTTTTTGAACAGGAATCTCGAGATCAACTTCACTGACGAGCGACCTGATCACGAGCAGTCCGTGAAGTTCCAGTACGCCGGGGGGATCGAGGACTTCGTCCGTCATCTCAACCAGTCCAAGGAGCCGCTCTTTAAGAAGGTCTGTTACTTCAACCAGAGTGAGACCGACCAAGAGGTCGAGATCGCGTTGCAGTGGAACGAGAGCTATAACGAGTCGATTCACTCGTTCGCGAACGGTATCTCGACGATCGAAGGCGGTATGCATGAAGAGGGCCTGAAGAAGGCCCTCACCAACATCGTCAACCGGTACGCCCGAACCAAGAACGCGCTGAGAGAGTCGGACGCGAACTTCCAGGGCGAAGATATCCGGGAAGGTCTTACCGGAATTCTCTCGGTTCGTCTCCGCGAGCCGCAGTTCGAGGGCCAGACGAAGGCGAAACTCGGCAACGTCGCGATGCGCTCGCTCGTCGAGCGAGCGACGAACGAGAAGCTCGGGATGTGGTTCGACGAAAATCCGCGTGAAGCTAACCAAATCGTTCAAAAGGCGCTGCTTGCAGCTCGAGCTCGACTCGCTGCTCGCCAAGCACGAGATCTCACACGTCGCAAGTCCGCACTCGATGGCGCAGGTCTGCCCGGAAAGCTGATCGACTGCTCGTCTCGAACCCCTGCGGACTCAGAGATCTTCATCGTCGAGGGGAACTCCGCTGCGGGATCGGCGAAACGCGGCCGGGATCCACGGACACAGGCGATTTTGCCGATTCGCGGAAAGATCTTGAACGTCGAACGTGCCCGAATCGACAAGATGTTGAAGAATCAAGAGATCCAGGCGTTGATCATGGCTATCGGCGCCGGTTTCGGCGACGAGTTCGATCCCGCGAAACCGCGCTACCACAAGGTCATCATTCTTGCGGACGCTGACCCGGACGGCAGTCACATCAGGACGTTGCTCTTGACGTTGTTCTTGCGCCAGATGCGCCCGCTCATCGAAGCTGGATTTGTCTACGCGGCCCAGCCGCCGTTGTTCTCCACGCTGGTCGGGACAACCAAGGTCTATTTGAAGGACGAGTTCGCACGGCAGCAGTTCCTTGACGAACACCCCAATCACAACAAGGAGTTTCAGCGTCTGAAGGGGCTCGGGGAAATGGACTGGGATGAGCTCCGCGACACGACTATGGCCGCTGACAAGAGAACACTCCTGCAGGTCAACGATGGACGACGCGATCATCGCCGACGAGGTGTGCTCGATCCTGATGGGCGAGGACGTGGATCTTCGCCGTCGATTCATTCAGACGAACGCGAAAGACGTCCGATTCCTCGACTTCTAGTTATTCGGATGCTCGCGGACCAGCGATCACCGTGTGTGTTGAAACAGAGAGGCTGAAGCCGTGACGGTTACTGACCAAACTCCGCCTGGTGGCGACGGCCGTGAGTCGGTCGAACCAGTTGACATCCAATTTGAGATGGAACGCTCGTTTCTCGAGTACTCAATGTCGGTCATCGTCTCGCGGGCACTGCCCGATGTGCGCGACGGGCTAAAGCCCGTGCACCGCAGGATCCTCTACTCGATGTGGGACAAGGGCCAGCGCCCCGATCGTCCACACGTGAAGTCGGCGACCGTGGTCGGGGACGTGATGGCGCGTTTTCACCCGCACGGCGACACGGCCATTTATGACGCCCTCGCTCGGATGGTCCAGGAGTTCAGCCTTCGTCATCCGCTGATCGACGGGCACGGCGAGTTCGGCTCTCCGAGCCCGAACGACGGGCCTGCTGCGATGCGGTATACGGAGTGTCGTCTTGCCGTATTGACGATGAGCATGCTCGAGGGTCTAGACGAGCGCACCGTCGACTTCATTCCGAACTTCTCGGGCTCAGACGAGGAGCCCGTTGTACTTCCGGCGCGGTTCCCGAACCTCTTGGTGAACGGTTCGCAAGGAATAGCCGTTGGAATGGCGACGAACATACCGCCGCACAACCTTGGCGAGGTCATCGATGCCACCATCCACCTGCTGCACAATCCCGAGGCAACGTCTGATGATCTGATGCAGTTCGTCAAGGGTCCCGACTTCCCGACGGGCGCGCTTATTCTTGGACGTTCCGGGATACTCGACGCGTATCGCACCGGGCGTGGGTCGGTGCGGATGCGAGCAGTCGCGGAGATCACCGAAGAGCGAAACACCACCCAGATCGTGGTCACCGAGATTCCGTATCAGACTGCCGTGGAGTCGATTGACCAGCAGGTAGCAGACGCACTCGAACGAGGCGATCTGTCGGGGATCACCGCGACCCAGGATCTCTCAGCTGGGCACGAGACGCGTTACATCCTCACGTTGCGCCGGGACGCCAACGCGAACGTGGTGTTGAACAACTTGTACAAGCACACGCAGCTACAGACGAGCTTCGGCATTCACATGCTTGCGCTCGTCGACGGGGTGCCACGTCTCGTCAATCTCCAACAGGCGCTGGCCGCGTACATCGCGCATCAGGTAGAGGTCATCACCCGCCGCACCGAGGATCGGCTTCGGAGAGATCGGGATCGAGCGCACATCGTCGAGGGTCTTCTCCGGGCAATCGACATGCTGGATGCAGTGATCGCGACAATCCGCGCCTCAGATGACCGCCCGGAGGCCCGCGCCAACTTGATGGCCGAACCGTTCTCGTTCTCCGAGGATCAGGCCAATCACATCTTGGACATGACGCTTGGACGCCTGACGCGACTTGGTCGGAGCGATCTCGAAGAGGAGATGGAAAAGCTCCGGCTCAGCATGGCGGCCCTTGAGCTGATCCTGAGCGATCCAGCTGAATTGCGTGGCGTGATCGACACCGAGCTCGGCGAGATCCGGTCGAGGTCGGCGAATCCACGTCGCAGCCAGATCGTTCACGATCCAGGCGAGCTCGGTAACGACGACCTGATCGAAGATGAGCCGATCGTGGTGACCATCACTCGAGCTGGCTACATCAAGGCGGTCTCCGCCGACGCGTTCCGGCCGCAGTCCCGCGGCGGGCGTGGAGTGCAAGGGACTCGCCTGAAGGAGGAGGACCTCATCACCGAGGTCGTTCACACGACCGCACTCGCCCATGTCTTGCTCTTTTCCAATCAGGGCAAGGTGTATCGCATGCGCGCGCACGAAATTCCGATGAAGGAGCGGACGGCTCGAGGGACGCCGGCAGTCAACCTGATCTCGCTCGCGCCAGACGAGCGAATCCAGGCGATCGTGGAGACGAAGACCTTCGATCCTGATCGCTACCTTCTGTTTGCGACGAAGTCGGGCCAGGTGAAAAAGACGTCCTTTAGCGAGTACGACAAGTCGCGGCGGGAGGGCTTTATCGCCATCAACCTCCACGGCGGCGACGAGCTCGTGCGAGTCTTGCCGACGAGCGGATCCGACGACGTCTTTCTGGTCTCTCGAAATGGCGTCACGATTCGATTCGCAGAAAGCGACATCCGCCCGATGGGTAGGAGCGCGGCAGGTGTTCGCGGCATGCGGCTACGCGCCGGCGACGAGGTTGTTTCGTGCGACGTCACGCGCGAGGACACTGACTTGATGATCGTTACGGATGCCGGCTTCGGCAAGCGGACCAAGCTTGATCATTTCAATGCCCAGGTGAGGGGCGGTCAGGGCGTCCGCGGGATCAAGCTCACGCAACGCCGCGGCTACGTCGTCGCTGCACTCATGGCGGCACTCGACGACGAGCTGTTGCTGGTGTCATCGGCCGGGGTGGTAATCCGCGTTGCGGTGCGCGAAATTGCCGCCCAGGGCCGAGATGCGACCGGTGTTCGGATAATGAACCTGGACGACGAGACGAGCGTCGCAGCCGTAGCGAGGCTCGGAAGCGACGAAGAGCCAGACTCCTAACCCGCCTTAGGAGCCGCGCGACGCCTGGTGTAATCTCATGACTCCACCTGGGGCTATAGCTCAGTCGGTTAGAGCGCAGCACTGATAATGCTGAGGTCGTTGGTTCGATTCCAACTAGCCCCACTACTAAACACCAGGTCAGACGGGTATGGGTTGACGTGGCCTGTGGATATCGTCTGACACAAATCTGACACAAGAATTTCGAGCACTGCTGCGTCATAGGGGTCACTCAGGGGGTGTTCCGGTGTCTCACGAGCCGTTCCCGTTAAGCGGTCGCATGGTCGCACGACTCGCGTCTTTGGCACCCGCGGCAAGCCGATCGAGTGCGTCGTTCACACGTTCTTCGACGTCTGGGAATAGGTGTCCGTATCGGTCGAGCACCGTGACTACCGAGGTGTGCCCAGCTCGAGCCGCAATCTCGCGGGGTGTCGTCGCCGGCTGCGATCCATAGCGCTACCGCTGTGTGGCGGAGGTCGTGCGGCCGAGTTGGCGCGAGCCCAGCTGCTTCGACAACGAGCAGCAGCCCACCCACGATGAGGCTCGGAGGTCGCCGGTGTTCCAGCGACGCGATGTCCGTCGTCAATGCGACCTTGGTGATCTGACACGAATCTGACAGGGCGGCAAATGAGGGTCAATCGTGGTCACTCACGGTTAGCAAACGAGCAGTTCAGAATACACTTCCGGGCAAATCCTCTGTTGGGGATAACCCCTGCAAGGCACTGAGCATGTTGACGTCGTTGGTTCGATTTCAAATAGTCCCACTCCAAAAGCCCAGGTGAAACTTGGCGGACTCTCGCAAAGTGACCCGTCGCTGGGTTTGGCAGAATGTTACTGTTGCGCGAGCGGCCGGGGGGGCTGACCGTACTGGGCAGGGGGGCACGATGTTGTTTTCTACTAATCGCGCTGTTGCAGCACTCTCCGTGGGCCGACAACGCAAGCGCGGCTTGATGGCTTTCTTCGCCGCACTTCCCGCGATCGCGCTTCTTTCGGTAGTACTTAGTAGCGGGCCGGCGAATGCAGCGAGCCAGCCGGCGAAGGTTACTAATGGCGGAACTTTGACCTACCTCGCCGAGGGCCTCCAGTGGCCAACGTTGGATCCCGCCAACGCTGCCGAGCAAGGACCTTCGCAGCCCATCATGTCGCTGCTCTACGGCAATCTCTTTGTGGTTGGCCCGAATAACGTGATCCTTCCGAGCCTCGCCAAGAGCCTCGTGGTCAGTCACGGCGGGCTAGTCGCGACCCTAGATCTCCGCGCTGGTGTCAATTTCCAGGATGGGACGCCCTTCAACGCGGCCGCCGTCGCGACGAATCTCAAGCGGGACAGCATGCCGGGTAGCGGGTGCTTTTGTTACTCGGCACTCAAGAACATTTCCTCGATAACAACTCCGACCGATCTACAGGTCGTAATTGACTTCAGCTCCGCTGACGGTGTTCTCCCCGCGACGTTGGCAACTTCTGGCGCTTCGTTCATCGTTTCTCCTGCGGCACTCGCAAGCCAGGGCTCGGGTTACGGCCAGAATCCAGTGGGTGCCGGACCATACAAGATGACCAGCAACATCGTGAACTCGACCATCACGCTCACCCGTTGGCCCGGTTACTTCGCGGCGCACGCTACGCACGTGAACGAGATCGTCATCACGAGTGAGGCGGCAGGAACTGCCGGCCTTGCCGCGTTGCAAAGCGGCGGCGCGCAGATCTTGAGCCTCGGAGATGACCCGCCAACCATCAAAGAGGCCTCCAAGGATCACGCGCTAGTTCCCAATATCGAACACCTCAGCGCCAACTTGGATTACATGAACTTCGAGAAGCCACCCTTCAACAACATCCTCGCCCGAGAGGCGATGCAGTATGCGACGAATGCGCCGGCGTTGGACAGGTCGCTGTACCAGGGGTATGGACCAGCGAGCGAGACCATGACCGGCCCCGACCAGATCGCTTACCCGGGGGCTACCCTGCCGGGCTATCGCAGCTACAACCTGGCCAAAGCCAAGAAGCTCGTCGCCGAGGTCGGTGGCATTTCCTTCACCCAGTACACCCTGGGCAACACGCCGTTCAACATCGCTCTGGCCGAATCGCTGGCTAAGCAGTGGAGCCTTGCCGGCATCAACGCAACTATCGACCCACTGACTCTGGCAGCGGCACTGCAGCTTCAAGAGGCGGGAAACTTCCAGTCACTGGTCGCCGGGTACCCGGCACAGCAAGACACACCGCTTACGTTGGCTAATACTCTCGGCTGTCCGGTGTTGTTCTCTCCGGGCTTTTGTGACCCGATCCTGACCTCAACAGCCAAGCAAGCGCTGGAGACTCAAAAGATCCCCCTCCAGGCGACGCTCATGAAGCGTGCGATCACCCTAGCAATTGTCGCGGACGCGGCGTACGTGCCGCTCACCGCTACACCATTCGGCATCTTTGAGACCAAGAGTACGCACGGATTCAGCTTCTACGGGGGTGAGATCTACCTCTCGGGAGTCTGGTTGCCATAGGTAGCCCACGACGACTCGTAACCGCTCAAGAAAGAAACGTGATCAGCGCGACCCCGCCGAGCACCGGTCGACCGCAGTGATCGTTTTCCCACGATAGGACCCAGCATCGCCGTTCAGCACCTCCAGCGCACTCGTTTCCGCCGATCTCGGTCCGCTCCCGAACAACGTTCATGTCGAGCCGTTCGTCGAGCAGTACGACGTCTTGGAGCAAGCACCACTTGTCGTCTGCCACGCAGGCTCAGGAACGATGCTCGCTGCGCTTAGTTCTGGAGTACCGATCGTGGCCGTTCCACTTTCGCCGATCAATTTGTGAACACCAGGCAGCTCGTCGCGGCGGGCGCGGCGACTGCGGCCCGCGAGCTCGATGAGCGATTCTTGGGCGGTGATGAATCGATCCAACCGATCCGGGAATCGATCGTTCGGGCCTGAGAGGAGACAAGCTACTCAGCCGCATCCGGAAGGATCGCGGCAGAGATCGCCGAGATCGAAGAGCAACAGCACTGTCTATTCGATCTGCGACGACAACTCGGCGCCTTCGATGCGCCACGGAAGCTGTCAGCAGTGCGGCGCCAGGCACGCCCTCCCCTGTGACCGGCCCGCGAATTTTCGTGGTTCATGGGCACGATACGGGAAGGAAATTTGAGGTCACGGGGTACATCGAGAGGATCACCGGATCTCGACCGACAGTGCTTCACGAGCAGGCGAATTCCGGTCGAACGATCATCGTGAAGTTCGAGGACCATGCGGCTGAGACGAGGACATAAAGCGTTGGCGTCGTGCAGCTCGCCTTGTTGGTCGCCGTCGAGGATGGAAAACGCGTACCGGAGTCACGGAGCGCTCCGTGTGGATGGCCGATGAGCGCTCGCTTGAAGGATGGGGATCGAGCACCACGGACGTGGAAGTCACGCGTCAGCTTGAGCGGATGATCGCCGAGGCTCTGCGCGGTCGCTAAAACTACATGCTTGTTGTTTCACGTGACACAATGGCCTTGCTCGCCGTCCCGGACGCCGAGCGTGAGCTCGGTTACCTGCTCGTAGATCTGTCGCCGCTGCTTTCTAGACCAAGCGCCTTGGCGAGATCGGCCTCCGTGATGAATCTCACATCGCCCACCCCTCGCGTCATGAAATCGCTTGGTGCAATCTGGAAGTTTTCTGTAGACGACTTTAGTGCGGCCTACCCGAATCGCTCAGGTGGCTCGGGCGCATTCACGGTGTACACCGAGGCACTAGCTCTGGAATTCGGCACGCGCGTTCGCGAGTGGCGTTTGCGACTCGATCCCCCAATAAGTCAGGAAGCCCCGGCTGAACTCGCCGCGTTACACCGGTGACCGGAACCTCGCACCTCGAGCTTGGGAAGGGCTCGCCGACGCTCGACACGATCGTTCGAGTTGCCTTAGCTCTCGAGGTCGATCCGTCCGAGCTGGTGGGAGGACTCCGACCCGTCTGAAGGTTGCTACCGCATGGCTGTCTCGGAAGCTTCGCCAAGGAGCGTGGACCCCTCTGGGGCCGCAAGGCGGGTGACGGAACTGGCCCATCACTCAGCCTCCGCTCGCGCCGAGATCTCGAAGGAGGTCGTCAACCTCAGGTACGCTGTCGACGGCAAGTCTCACTAGGTCAATCAGGCCTCGCGTGATTTCTCGCAGGCGGTTGTTCTCTCGTAATTCAAAGTCAATGCGCTGTTCCGCGAGAGCGCGGCCAATTCGCTCTTGGATCAGTTCCTCGTGTGGATCGCTGCTGTGGTGAGCGGATTCGTCCAGAGTTACGCCTGGTCGACTTCTTCCGTGTTTTGGAAACACCGCTTCGGTGGGGAGTTTGCTCTTGTCTAGCGGGTCGATTCCAGTTTTGGGGAAGCGCCAGTGCCGAGTTGCTCCGTGTTGGATGGCTTCAGCGGGAAGGCGACCGTTCTCGGCTGCGAGGTATGCAGCCTGCTTCGTTACGTCCCACATGAGCGCCACTTCGTCAGCTGAATACCAGCTTCGGGTGGCGACATCAGGGGACTTGTTCATACTTGACTACCGCTTGGCGGAGCATCTTCAAAGATAGCCTCTGAGCTGCTCTTCAGTCGCTGGGATATCCTCGACTTCTCGTGACTACTGTACTTAACTATCTCATATGTTGGCAAGTAGTCAATCGTCGTTACTTGACTATCGAGTCAGTAAGCTGGCGGATGTGGCCACCGAAGAGCTGGCCCTTGATAGCGCGGTAAGTCTCGCCACTCTCGCGAAACGAATTGGTGCCTCGGTTCAGCGTCGAGAGCTACCTCTAACTCTTTGGGGTCTCACGGTTCGCGGTCGGGACATCACGGTGAATAGGAGGTTGACACCGGCGCGACAGGAGTTCGCGCTCGCTCACGAGATCGGCCACGTCCTGGTTCGCGTCGAACGCCTCGATGTTCGCCCGGTCGATGAGGAGCAATTCGCAGATGAATTCGCGAGGGTGCTAACTGTAGGATCGTGCGCGGTCCGAGCCCGGTTGCGTTACCAGTGCGAACCCTGGCTTGTGGCGTGGCAAGGCATGTTGGTGGGCGACGAAGTCAGGATTGACCAGTTCGACGATGTTGTGGTGTGCTCGCGTTGTGGGCCGCGACGACGCGCATGGTATTGCGTATGTCACCAGAGACGGATCAGGTCTCCGCGCTAATCTTGACGATCGCCGCAATCTCTTCGACTACTTCGTTGTAGCTTGCCGCCATCGAAAGAGCTGCGGTCTCAGCGGGATTGGCGATCACTTGACGGTCATTGGCGGTCCAGCCCCTTTTGGCCGCCTCTTGGTCAAAGATCGCCAACCGAAGCGCGACACCAGGGATGGGCGGTTCCACGTAGCGGGTCGGCGCCCCGAAGCAATCCGCAGCTGCAACCCTCAGGATCGCGCGCGCCGCTTCGCTGACGTCCGGGTGCGCGAACACTGTGAGACGCCACAGTCGCTCGTGCGCTGCGTTGAGCGCTTCGATCCGGTGGCTGTGTATCCTGTCCCACTCCTCAAGCTTCAGTACGTCGCCATGGTCAGTGAGGACACGCACGTCTGCGTTCTTCTGCATCATCTTTGGGCGAGGCACGTGAACGAGGACTTGACCTCGCGCCACGCCGGCCTTGTCGGCGAACTCGTCCTCAATCGCGCGCCGAGCTATTGGGTCGCTCCCGTAGTCGTTACATATCGAACTAACGCGTAGGGCCAGGTCGTCGTACACCGCTAGGTATGCAACTTTGTAAAGCCTCCGCTGGAGGACGCCTAACGCCAACTCAGCGGATAGGCGAAGCTGATGTCCAGTACGCGCGGCGTGCTTTAGGTCGAGCGCGATGCTCACCCTCGGGTCGCTCAGGGCAAGGAGCAGCGTGTCGTCGCTGAGTCGTCGGAAATTCTCGTCCAATTCCTCCGGGGTGTTCTCACCTATTGCAAAGCCTGCGTCCTGGACGGCGCGAGCGATCATGACCGAGGCGGCGTTCTTTGCGTGGTGGAAGTACACCCGCTCAGCGAGTTCGTAGCGCTGACTGAGAAGCTGGATTACCCCAGACTCAACGTCGGGCCGAGGCATTCCCCCCTTGTCCAGCCGCAATGCAATTCGACGACTGTCCAGGTCCCCGTTTGCCCGCTCAGGAGAGATGGTCAAATAGTCCAAACAGTGATTTATCGGGACGACGGGCATTCCGCAGGCCGTTAGGTCACGTGGAACGTAATCGAGAAGATCGGCGCACACGGTGTTGCCGATGATGTCCCCAACGAACGGATATCTCAACGCAGCGAATTCTTCATCGCTCTTTGCGTGGAGCGCGCTGAGTAGGTCGGCGTACTCATCCGCGCCGAGCGCCTGGGTCAGAATCGTGCCGATCGACCCGTTCTCGAGTAGCGCTCGGATTCGTCCGGCGTTCTCATTATGCCTCTTCAGCAGGTGGAATTCGTCTTCGAGCGTATGACCGAAGGGCACATGGGGAAGATCGTGGAGGAGCGAACCGAGTCTTGCGAGGCGCCGTGCTGCATCGTCGATCGGGAGCGGCGCTACGGGGTTTTTCTCAATCGAAGCAAGCATTCTCTCGGCCTGATGCAATGAGCCAATGCTGTGCTCGAAGCGCGTGTGCAGGGCCCCGCGGAAGACGACGTTCGAAGTACCTAGTTGACGGATACCCGCGAGGCGCTGAAATTCAGGGCTGGCGATCACGTCGATTTCTGCTCCGGCGAGCACGACTGGCCCGCTAACTGGCAGAAGGAAGGTCTTGACTTTCGTGTCGTCTTTGTAAAGCGTGCTCAGTTGCATCTGAAGGTTCCCGTCGGCCAAGTACCAGAAGGCTAACGCCGGATCATTTGGTGCGCGACGCTACGTATCGACGGTGCAGGCCCCGCCTGCACCACATCTGCACCACAGGCGTCCGTCGCCGACTGTCATTGAACGGCGCGAACGGTGAGCCTCACACCACCCGCGAGGTGCTCTTTCGCTCTTTGTCCTGGTAGTGCGTGGATTCGCGGCAGCACTGATAATGCTGAGTCGTTGCTTCGACTCCAACTAGCCCCACCACTAAAGCCCAGGTCAAGTGGGGTAAAGGTTGACGCTACCTGTGGATATCGTCGCCCTCTGACACGAATCTGACACAAGAATTTTGAGCACTACTTGGAAGTCCCGGTAGATGCTTTCCACTGTGGCTCCGGCACCTGCATGACACTTCTCGGACGCGGCTCCGGCACCTGGGTGACAGTGGCTGCGGTACCTGCTTGGCACTTTTCGCCGCTAGAGATGCACCAGATGCCCTTCGCCACCTCCTTTGCTGTGGTCAGACACGTCCACAGATGCAGAGGAGGCCGCCTTGTTGGTGGAGCTGGGACTGGTGGAACAGCGCTACAACGCACTGCGAGAGGTCTTAGACGGAGCGAGCGCCACCGACGCCGCCCGCCGAAAGGGTGTCAGTCGTCAGACGGTGCATACCTGGCTTCGCCGATACGCGTCGTCTGGCATCGCCGGACTGATCGATAAGTCGTAAGTCCCCGATCACGTCCCGCAACAGATGGCGCCAGTGATCGAGGCTCGGGTTGTCGAGATGCGCCGGGCCCATCCGGGCTGGGGACCGAGAACGATCCGGACCCGTCTCGAAATCAAAGGTGACGTCCCGACACCGGGACGGTCGTCGATCTATCGACTCTCATCCGACATCACCTGATCGAGCCGACGCCTCGCAGCTGACCCCACTCGGACTACGAGCGCTGGGAGCGCTCGGTCAGAGGGCCCAGCCTTGTCAGGTCGCTGTCGTCGCATGCGAGGCGCCCGTCGATGAGAGTCCCGGCGTGATCGGTCATGCTCCAAGTCTCGAGAGAGTCGGGCCGGAGCCGCGCACGACAGTCACTGCGAGGACGTCTCATTAACCACCGCATCACGGAATGCTTCCTGATGATCCACCGCAGCCGGTCGTGCGCGGTTCGCGCGCGATCCGTACGCGATCAGTGGTGAAATCAGGGTCACTGTTGGGTAGTAGTGGTCAATCGAAATATGTATTGCTAACTGGGCTTATATCTCGTTTAGCGACGTGGCGAGTACACCCTGTATCGCCCTTTCACGGCGGAGGCCGCGAACGGGCGCCCGCACCTTCGTCCGCCACCGCGGGATCCATGGGCTGCGCGCGTGGGAGGTCGTAGTCTGGCGGCCACTAGGAACTGCTCCCGACGGTTTCGCGACCGCCCAGGTACGGCGGCATGGAGGCCGCGGGCACAGGACCCGTCACTGTTTGGGGACACTCGCCAACAAAGTGAGTACATGCCTCGGAGAACCGGATCACGAATGATCAGGCGGCAACCGGGGACGGAGCGCAGGTTGATCCTTGAAAAGAGACAGCGAAGAGCTCTCGCTCCAGAGCAGACCGCGCCGGGAGCGAGAGCTCGACGATATTGGCGACTACCGGGTTGTTAGGACTTCGCCCACGCGAAAACCGCGACGCCCTGGCCGGAGATGGGTACGAAAACCTGGCCGTTCACTGCGTCTGCTGCGACTGAGTGCGCGTTAGCGGTCGTCGGCGTGGGAACATTCTCCAGCCACGACGCCTGACCATCACTCGGACTCCATGAGCGACTCGATCCGGCGGAGATCGCCCCCAGCACCGGCGTGAGGTAGCCAGCCGGGGTGAGGCCGGCGACGTTCGAGGCGAAGGTCGTCTGGGCCGCTGGGAAGGTGACGTTCTCAAGTGCCGGCAAAGGCCCGCCGCTAACGGTCGTTCCCGGCACGACGGCCGCGAGCGCGCTTTCAACACTCGCCGCCGAGGCGTTCGCGGCAATCGGCGCGGTCGTGGCCGTCCCGGCCGTGAGGGTGAAGGTCCCGCC